>Ga0209851_1000147_pt1 | contig 18734 bp, 14 predicted proteins | sample GWRWT4_14Oct14_FD_187195 | JGI IMG/M metagenome (GOLD analysis project Ga0209851, IMG submission 187195) | Sand microcosm microbial communities from a hyporheic zone in Columbia River, Washington, USA - GW-RW T4_14-Oct-14 (SPAdes) (version 2) | ecosystem: Engineered > Artificial ecosystem > Sand... | reverse complement strand
TGATAGATGCGGTCGACCTCGGTTTCTCCCTCGGCCACCAGAGCGCCCAGCACCAGCCCGGCCGATGCGCGCAGATCGGTGGCCATGACCGGCGCACCGGTGAGCCGCTCAACCCCGTGCACCACGGCCACATTACCCTGGACCCGGATATCGGCACCCATGCGCTCCATTTCCTGCACGTGCATGTAACGGTTCTCGAACACCGTCTCGACCATGGTGGCAGTGCCTTCGGCAATGGCATTCAGGGCCATGAACTGGGCCTGCATGTCGGTGGGAAAGGCGGGATAGGGCGCCGTGCGCACATCCACTGCCCGGGGCCGGCGACCGCGCATGTCGAGGGTGATTGTGTTGTCGGCGCATCGAATCTGGGCACCGGCTTCCTGCAGCTTGGCCAGCACTGCATCCAGGGTCCCCTGGCGGATGTTCTTCAGGGTGATCAAGCCGCCCGTGATGGCGCCAGCGATGAGATAGGTGCCCGTCTCGATGCGATCGGGCATGACCTCGTATTCGGTCCCGTGCAGCCGCTTGACCCCCTCGATCACCAGGGTGTCCGTGCCGGCACCTTGCACCCGCGCGCCCATGCGATTGAGAAAGCAGGCGAGATCCACCACTTCGGGCTCGCGGGCGGCGTTCTCGATCACCGTCGTGCCCTCGGCCAGGGTGGCCGCCATCATCAGATTTTCCGTGCCCGTCACGGTGACGGTTTCCAGTACGATGCGCGCGCCTTTCAGGCGACCGGCGCTGGCGCGGATGTAACCGTTCTCCACCCGGATGTCGGCGCCCATCGCCGCCAGGCCATCGATATGCAGATTCACAGGCCGCGAGCCGATGGCGCAGCCCCCGGGGAGGGATACATCGGCGCGGCCGAAGCGGGCAACCAGCGGCCCCAGCACCAGAATGGAGGCCCGCATGGTCTTGACCAGATCATAGGGCGCATGGACGTTATCCACCGCGCTGGCATCCACCTCCAGCCCCATGCCATCGGCCAGGGTCACGCGCACGCCCATGCCGGACAGCAGCTCGATACTGGTCGTCACATCGTGCAAATGGGGGACATTGCGCACCAGGCTCGGTCCCTCGGCCAACAAACACGCCGCCAGGATGGGCAAAGTGGCATTCTTGGCGCCGGAGATACGGGTCTCTCCTTCCAGGGCCTTGCCGCCCACGATGACCAGTTTGTCCATGATTTCGAGCTCCGGCCTGCTGTCAGCGCATGGGCGTACGGGCCGCCCATTCCTCGGGGGTCAGCGTTTCCAGGGCAAGGGCGTGAATGGCGCCGCCCACCAAGCCCTCCAGCGCGGCATAGACGCGCTGATGGCGCTGAACGGGCCGCAGACCACTGAATGCGGGTGAAACCACCAAAGCAGTAAAATGGACGCCGTCATCTCCCTCCACCCGAATCGGGTCGGCTTCGGGCATGCGGGCAGCTATCACAGCGACGATTTCATCAGCGGTCATCTGGAGTCAACACCATGCAGGAAACAGGAAATTGGAGGGGGACAGCCGACTCAGGATCAGAGGCGTCCCAGGGTCGATCAACTTGCCGACAATCGCCAATGATATCGGAAAACCGCGCCCGGAGGCATGATCGAGCAGCCCACGCCCCATGCCCGATCATTGCCCTGTCGCTTCTGTCTCGTTAAAATGCTAGGTTTTCGAGAATGGGCCGCCCGGCCCCGAACTGAGGTCATTGCCGCCATGCGCCCCAATATTCATCCCGCTTACCAAGCGGTAACGGTCACCTGCAGCTGCGGGAACCGTTTTGAAACCCGTTCCACCCTCGGTCGTGAACTGCAAGTTGAGGTGTGCTCCAATTGCCACCCGTTCTATACCGGCAAGCAGAAGATGGTTGATACCGGTGGTCGCGTCGACAAGTTCCGCCGTCGTTACGGTGCGAAGGATGCCGCTGCAACGCCTTGATCGGTTTTGGTTTTCACGCGGGCAGGGCAGGCGCTATCGCGATGACCCTGCCCCTTAGGTTACCCCTTACAAGCGTCCCCCACCCCGGCAGCCCGCCCCATGATGACGGAAGACGAACTGACTCAAGCGGCCCTGGACTACCATGCCAAGCCCAAACCGGGCAAGCTGGCCATCGCCGTCACCAAGCCCTTCACCACCTACAACGAGCTGGCGCTGGCCTACAGCCCGGGGGTGGCGGCACCGGTGCGCGCCATCGTGGCCAACCCCGACGACGCCTTCCGATACACCTCCAAAGGCAATCTGGTTGCCGTCATCACCGATGGGACGGCCGTGCTCGGCCTGGGCAACACCGGCGCCCTGGCCAGCAAGCCGGTCATGGAGGGCAAGGCGGTCCTGTTCAAGAAGTTTGCCGATGTGGACGTCTTCGACATCGAGGTGGACGCGGAAAGCCCGCAGGCCTTCATCGACACCGTGACCCGCATCGCGCCTACCTTCGGCGGCATCAACCTGGAAGACATCGCGGCGCCCCATTGTTTCGAAATCGAACGGGCGCTGGTCGAGCGGCTGGACATCCCGGTTTTCCATGATGACCAGCATGGCACCGCCATCATCGTCGCGGCCGGCCTGCTCAATGCGCTGGAACTGCAGGACAAGCGTCTGGAGACCGCGCGCATCGTCTGCCTGGGGGCGGGCGCAGCCGGCATCGCCTCGATGAATCTGCTGCTGGCGCTGGGCGCCCGACGCGAAAACCTGATGCTGGTGGACCGGCGTGGCGTGATCCACAGCGGGCGCGAAGGTCTCGATCCCACCAAGGCGGCTTTCACCATTGACACGTCCTGCCGCACGCTGGCCGACGCCATGGTGGACGCGGACGTCTTCATCGGTGTCTCCGGGCCCAATCTGGTGACCACCGACATGCTCAAGGCCATGGCTCCGCGCCCGGTGGTCTTCGCCCTGTCTAATCCCGATCCCGAGATCCGCCCCGAGATCGCCCTGCGCAGCCGCAACGATCTGATCATGGCCACGGGGCGCAGCGATTACCCCAATCAGGTCAACAATGTCCTGGGTTTCCCCTACATCTTCCGGGGCGCGCTCGATGTGCGCGCCAAACGCATCAACCGGGAAATGCACATTGCCGCCGTTCAGGCCCTGAGGGCGCTGGCGCATCAGCCGGTGCCGGATGAGGTGCTCCGGGCCTATGGCCGCACCGAACTGTCGTTTGGCCCCAACTACATCATCCCGACCCCGCTGGACCCACGCCTGATCGACACCGTCCCGCCCGCCGTGGCCCGCGCCGCCGTGGATTCGGGCGTCGCCCGCGCCGCCTATCCGTCCCACTATCCCCAAACGCCGGTGGAGCTTCACGCCCCTATTTGTTGAGCCCACCCCTGCAGGAGTCTTGTCGATGAGCGAACAGAAACTGATACTGTCCGATCCCGCCACCGGCAAACAGAGTGAGTTGCCCGTCCGCAAAGGCACCCATGGCCCGGCAGTGGCCGATATCGGTACCTTGTACCGCGACCAGGCATGTTCACCTATGATCCCGGCTTCGTCTCCACGGCCAGTTGTCGCAGCGACATCACCTACATCGACGGCAACCAGGGCGTACTGCTCTACCGCGGCTACCCCATCGAACAACTGGCCGAAAAAAGCAGCTTCATCGAAGTGGCCTATCTGCTGCTGTACGGGGAACTGCCCACCCAGACCCAGCTCGACACCTTCAGCCATTCGATCCGCTACCACACCATGATCCATGAGTCGCTGCGGGATTTTTTCCGTGGCTTCCATTACGACGCCCATCCCATGGCCATGCTGACCGGTGTGGTGGGTTCCCTGTCGGCGTTCTACGGCGTCTCGCGCGACCCGCGCGACAAGAACGACCAGGAAATCTTCGCGCACCGCATGATCGCCAAGATCCCCACCATCGCCGCCTGCGCCTACAAGCATTCCATCGGCCAGCCCTTCGTCTATCCACGCAACGACCTGGATTACTGCAGCAACCTGCTGAACATGCTGTTCGCGGTCCCGGCCGAGTCCTACGAAGTCGATCCGATGGCCGCCCAGGCGCTGGACATGCTGTTCATCCTGCATGCAGACCATGAGCAGAACGCCAGCACCTCCACGGTGCGGCTGGCCGGCAGCTCCGGCACCAACCCCTATGCTGCGATTTCGGCCGGCGTGGCCTGTCTGTGGGGGCCAGCTCACGGCGGTGCCAATGAAGCCGTGCTGACCATGCTGGAAGAAATTGGCGATGTGAAAAACATTCCCAAGTTCATCACCAAAGCGAAAGACAAGAACGATCCGTTCCGGCTGATGGGCTTCGGCCACCGCGTCTACAAGAACTACGATCCGCGCGCCACCGTGATCCGCAGCATGTGCCACAAGATCCTGAAGCGCCTCGGCAAGGAAAACGATCCCCTGTTCGAGCTGGCGCTGGAACTGGAACAACTCGCCCTGAACGATGATTACTTCAAGGAAAAGAAGCTCTACCCCAATGTCGACTTCTATTCCGGCATCATCTACAAGGCCCTGGGCCTGCAGACCAACATGTTCACCGTGATGTTCGCCATCGCCCGCACCGTGGGCTGGGTGGCGCACTGGATCGAGATGACCAACGATCCCGAGCAGCGCATTGGCCGGCCGCGGCAGATCTATACCGGCGCTGCGCAACGCGACTACATCGAGACAAGCCAGCGCGGCTGACCTCCGTCACGACCCGCGAGCACATCAAGATCAAGGCGGCCTTGTGTCGCCTTGTTTCATTGCAACAGCCGCAGGCTCACACCGCCATGGCGTCCGTCAGCAGGGCCTTCACCTTGGGCAGACTGGCCCGGACCATCGGGCGGCCCGTGGTCGCGCTCAGGGGCGCCTGCCGGAGTCCGTCGACATCGAACACCACCGCAGCCACCCACACCCCATCGACCTGGAAACGGAACTGCGGATAAGCCGCCTGCGCGCCGGGGGTCATGCGCAATCGACGCTCCTCCAGCCGATAGGGTATGCCCTTGTCCAACAGGTGCAAGCCAACCTGCTCGGCCGACTCGGCGAACAGGTGCAGCGTCACCTCGGAATGCGCATCGGCATGCCCGCTGAGCACGGAACCCACCAGGCGCGGCTGGAACAACTGAAAAAACGCCATAGCCTCGCAGGCGATCTCGCGTAGCCGGCGCAACTGCCGGGGCTGGGAATCGCTGCGGAACAGGCGCTGATAAGCGCCCAGAGCCGCCTCGATTTCCTGATTGCGGGGAAGATTGGGGCTGTTGCGGGCAATTCCGAGACGGTCGGCGGCTTTCTGCTTGGCCAGAAAGTAATCCCGCACCCCCTCCTCCGCCATGATCCGGGCCGCGGTCTGGATGAGCCGTTCCCGCTGTTGCCAACATTTCGCGCCATTGCCGTGCCCCATACTGAGCCTCCTCGGGAGAATTGAGCCTCAAGCCGTCATTGACACTTTCTCGCGGAGTTAGAACAAGTCGCGCAGTTCCTCCTGTCGGATGGGGGTTGCGGTCGATCCGGATGCCTCGCCGGGACCTTCGTTGACCGCCTCGGGGGAAAGCATGTCGGCACGGAAATACTCATAATGCCCGGCCGGATCGTCCAGGCTGGTGCGTGTGCCGGTCGCTGCAGAGACCCAGACTGCCACCACGCCAGGCGGCAGATCAATGGCGCGACGGGGGACTTCCTTAAGTGCCCGCGACATATAGTTCGTCCAGATCGGGGTTGCGCTCACGCTACCCGATTCGCCCCGCCCCAGCGAGCGCGCCAGGTCAAATCCAACCCATGTCACGGCCACCAGATCAGGCGTATAGCCCGCGAACCAGGCATCCCGCAGCCCATTGGTGGTACCGGTCTTGCCTGCCACATCCGGGCGATTCAGACGCAAGGCGTACTGTCCAGTTCCGCGACGAATCACATCCTGCATCAGGCTGGTCATCAGATACGTGGTGCGTCCATCCATCACCCGGGGCGCACTCCGCACCGGCTCGGGGACAAAATCAGCGCCTCCCAAGGCAATCGGCGGGTGATCGGTCAGCCAACTGGGCCCTTGCGCCGGCTGCAGGCGTGATGCGGCATTCCCACAATCCTCACAGGCCAACTCCGGCGCGCGCGCATAGAGCAGGCGCCCGTCATGGTCCTCCACCCGGGCAATCAGGTAGGGCGTCAGCAGATAACCACCACTGGCAAAGACGCCATAGCCGCGGGCCATTTCCAACGGCGTCAACTCCGCCGTTCCCAGGGAGAGCGACAGATCGGGCGGAACATGCTGCATGGGAAAGCCGAAGCGCTCCACATAGCGCACCCCATAGCCCACGTTCATTTCTTGCAACAATCGCACCGAGACCAGGTTGCGGGAATGAACCAATCCCTCACGCAAGGGCGTGGGGCCGTAAAACCGGCCCGAATAATTTTCAGGGCGCCAGATCTCGCCATTGACCCCCTGGGCGTATTCCACTGGCGCATCGTTGATGATCGAGGCTGGGGTATAGCCCTTGTCGAAGGCCGCCGCATACAGGAACGGCTTGAAGCTTGAACCGGACTGACGGCGCGCCTGGGTGGCGCGGTTGAAGGGGCTCCGGACGAAATCGAAGCCACCCGCCAGGGACAGGATGCGGCCATCCCGGGGACTGAGACTGACCAAAGCGCCCTGGACCTGCGGCACCTGCGACAGGACCCAGCGCTCGCCCTGTTGCCGCACTCGAATCACATCGCCCGGCTTGAGCACATCATTCGCACGCGTCGGCACGGACCCTTGCCGATCGTCATCCAGCCAGCGGCGCGCCCAGCGTATCCCTTCCCAGTCCAGGTCAACGGCGCCCACGCCCGCCACCTGAATCCGGGCATTCCGCGCGTCGACCGCCTGCACCACGGCCGGTTGTAAACCACCCACCCGCGGGACTTCACTCAAGCGCCGCGTCAGCCCGTCGCCACCCTCACCGACGGGCCAGCGAGCCTCCGGACCGCGATAACCGTGGCGACGATCGTAGTCCAGCAGTCCCTCGCGCAATGAGACGTCCGCCGCCGCCTGCAGGCGGCTATCAATGGTGGTGTAGACCGTCAGCCCCGCACGATAAATCTCGCCGCCCAAGCGCGCCTGCAACTCCTGGCGCACCATTTCAGCCAGATAAGGCGCGTTCAGGCCAATCGCGGGGCCATGCAACGTCGCGGTATTCGGCGCGGATAAGCCCGCCTCAAGCTGTTCCGCAGAAATCCAGCCCAGGTGGTGCATGCGGCGCAGCACATAGTCCCGGCGCGCCAGGGCAGCAGCAGGATTGGCGACGGGGTTGATCTTCGAGGGCGCCTTGGGCAGGCCCGCCAGGGTTGCCCATTCGGGTAGCGACAGTTCCCAGACGCTCTTGCCGTAATAGACGCGCGAGGCGGCTTCCATGCCATAGGCGCGCTGCCCGAGATAAATCTTGTTGAGGTACAGGGCCAGGATGTCTTCCTTGCCCAGTTCGTGCTCGATCCGGAACGCCAGCAGGATTTCGGTGAGTTTGCGCTGGTAGGTCTTCTCGGGGCTCAGGAAAAAGTTGCGCGCCACCTGCATGGTGATGGTGCTGCCACCCTGCTCTTTTTCACCGGTCAGGACCAGCCGCGCCACAGCCCGCAACAAGCCTTGGTAGTCCACGCCGGGATGCTCGAAGAATCGATCATCTTCGGCGGCCAGCACCGCCTTGATGAGCAGCGGCGGAAATTGGTCAAAGGAAATCGGTTCCCGGCGCTGATCGCCGAACTCACCCATCAGCACCCGATCCTGGGTGTAGATGCGCAAGGGGACTTCGAACTGAAAATCGCGCAGGGCCTGAACGGGGGGAAGCTGGGGTTCGAGATGAAGATAGAGCGCCAGCACAATCGCAACCAGAACGGTCACTGCAGCCAGCATGGCTCCCGCCAGCAAGCCGAAAAGCCTGATCCATAAAGGCATGGTTCACACAGCCGATAAAACCAGCGGGCGGATCGCCGGGGGGCATTATACGCGGCCCATCGTCGAACCTGACAAGCCATCGCGCGTCAAGTTGACGCGCCAACGGCCGATCTGGATTACCGACGGAGAAAGCAAACCGGACCGGTTTCCGTTTTCCAGCCGGAAAACAGTGCTTCCATCCGCGAAGATTCATCACAGCCAGGGCTGGGGAAGGAATAACGTGTTGTTCAAGCGTCGCATCAAGCCCCTGCTGGGACTGGACATCAGCTCCACTGCGGTCAAGTTGATCGAATTGGGCGGAGACCGCCAGCACCCACAGGTGATCAGCTATGCCGCAGTGGGGCTATCACCCGATTCGGTGACTGATAAACAGGTCACCGATCCGGAGGCCGTGGGGCAAGCCATCCGCAAGGCCATCAAACAATCGGGGACGCGCACGCGTGAGGTCGTCGTTGCGGTGGGCGGCGCGACAGTCATCTCCAAAACCATTGCCATGCCGGCGGATCTCTCCGAACGCGAGCTGGAACAGCAAATTCGCCAGGAAGCCGATCAATACATCCCCTATCCCCTGGATGAAGTGGGCATGGATTTCGAGGTGCTCGGCCCCTCCGCGGAAGAAGACCACGCTGTCTCGATATTGCTGGCCGCCTGCCGCAGCGAAACCATCGACAATCGCGTGGCCGCGGTCCATCTCGCGGGGCTCACCTGCAAAATCGTCGACATTGAATCCAATGCCCTCGAAAACGCCTGCGTCCTCATCGGCGAACAATTCAAACTCAAGAATCCCGAGCAAGGAGTGGCCGTGGTCGATATCGGCGCCACCACCACCACCCTCAACATCATGCAGGGCAGCAACATCGTCTACACGCGTGATCAGGCCTTCGGAGGCAAGCAGCTGACCGAGGAGATCATGGCCCATTACGGCCTGTCCTATGAGGAAGCCGGCAAAGCGAAGCGGCGCGGCGGACTGCCGGACAGTTACGGCGACGAGGTGCTCAAGCCCTTCATGCAGGATGTGATCAGCCATGTGGAGCGTGCCCTGCAGTTCTTTTTTTCCTCCAACAGCCGCATTGAGAAGATCGGCCAGATCGTTCTGGCAGGTGGATGCGCCAGCATTCCGGGTCTTGACCAGGCGGTGGAAGAACACCTGGAAGTTGCCACCCGCATCGCCGATCCTTTCGCGGGGATGAAAATCCTGCCCCGGGCCCGCCCCCGGCAACTCAAGCTGGATGCCCCGGCCCTGATGACGGCGTGCGGGCTGGCCATGCGGAGTTTCGACTGATGACTCACCACATCAATCTCCTCCCCTGGCGGGAACAGCAGCGCAAGGAACGGCAGCGTCAGTTCCTGATCAGCCTGATTGGCGCAGCGATCGTCGCCCTCGGTGGGGTGTTCCTGGCGAATTCCTATGTGCAGACCCACATCGATCGCCAAAATGCCCGCAACAGCCGCATTGAACAAGAAAATAAGGCACTCGACATCCAGATCGCTGAAATCCGGGATTTACAGAAAACCCGGCAAAACCTCATCGAGCGGATGCGGGTCATCGAGCAACTGCAGGATCAGCGCACCACCAGCGTTCATCTGTTTGATGAACTGATCAGCACCCTGCCCGACGGCGTGACGGTCACCGCGATGCGTCAGGAGGCCGCGCAGATCACCCTGGACGGACAGGCCCAGTCCAACGCGCGCGTTTCCAGCTACATGAAAAACCTCGACGCATCGTCCTGGTTCCAGGATCCCCAGCTGGTGGTGATCGAAACCAAAGAGGGCAAGAACGGACGTTTTGCCCAATTTTCACTGCGGGTCCAGCTCACCCGTCCAAACGCGGAGGCGGAGGTCAAATCATGAAACTCGACATGTCCGCCTTGTCCAGGCTACAGGCCGATCTGCGCAATCTCGATCCGAACAATCCGGGCAGCTGGCCCGTATCGATCCGCAATCTGGCCTTGGTCCTGCTGATAATGCTGCTGGGTGGGCTGGGGTATTGGTTCCAGATCCAGCCCCAGATCACCGCGCTGAAGGCCGCTCAGAACCGCGAACCCGAATTGCGCCTGAGCTTTGAAGCCAAGCAGCGTCAAGTGGCCAATCTCGACGCCTATAAAATCCAGTTGCGGGAGATGCAGGAGCGCTTCGCCACCATGCTGCGGCAACTGCCCAGCCAGACGGAAATGGCCAACCTGCTGCAGGACATCTCCCAGACACGGGTCGGCACGGGGCTGGAAGAACAAATCTTCAAGCCTGAGGCAGAACGGCCCTTGGAATTCTATGCCGAAGCGCCGATCCGCATTCGCCTGACCGGCACCTATCACCAGATGGGCGACTTCGCCAGCGGATTGGCCGCCCTGCCACGCATCGTCACCCTCAGCAGCATCAGCCTGGGTGACGCCAAGATGGGAGCGGGTCAACTGGTGATGGACGCCACTGCCATGACCTACCGTTACCTGGAAGAACCCCAGGTCCAGGGATCCGTTGCGGGCGCCAAACCGGGAGCCACCCCATGAGCCATCAGATAGTCGAGAGACGCCTCCGCGCCCAGGGAACGCGTACTGACCGGCGTGGCCGCTGGATCGGCATGGTCCTGCTCGCCGCCCTGGCTGGCTGCAGCAAGGACAACTCGGACCTGGACAGTTATTTCGCCGAGGTCAAGGACCGCAAATCCACCGATATCGAGATGGTTCCCCAGATGCGCCCCTACGAACGCTTTACCTATGTGGGTTCAGGGCGCCGCAGTCCCTTCGACAATGCCGAAACGGAAATCGCGCGCCTGAAACCCAACAATGGCCTTGCCCCGGACCTGCAACGCAGGCGCGAGCCGCTGGAAGAATTCCCCCTGGACGCCCTCAACCTGCTGGGCGTGCTCGGCTATGGCGATAAACGCTGGGCCTTGGTGCGGTCCGCCGATGGCATTGTCCACCGTGTCGCGGTAGGGCAGCACCTGGGCCGTAACAGTGGACGGGTGACTGCCATTTCCGAGCGCAAAGTGGACCTGAAGGAAATCGTCCCGGATGGCCTGGGCGGCTGGATGCAACGAGACGCCTGGATCGCCCAGAGCGAATAAAAATCGGACCCTGCCTGGTTTGGCAGTCAATACGCCCTGCGCAAGGGCCCCGGAGACCATGACCATGAAAGCCCCTGTATCACTGACCCGTTGGCTGGAGATGCTGTTCTTCTGCCTGCTGTGGGCCACTCTCGCCACACCGGCACAGGCCGAACTGGCGCTGGAGCGCGTCGAATCCAGCCGGCGCGGCGCGGATCAACTCGAGATCGCCCTGACCCTGTCCGGGCCAGCGCCCCAGCCAGGGGTTTTCACCACCCGCACGCCCAGCCGGATTGCGCTGGACCTGCCCCAGGTCAGCAATCGCACCGCGCGGCGCAGCCATCCCGTGGGGATCGGCCTGACGCAGGCCGTGCAGGTGGTGGAGGCGGGCGGCCGCACCCGCGTGGTCATTGAACTGACCGACCTGCCGCAATACCAGCTCAGGGTGGACGGCAACCGTATCTTGGTCACCTTGGACAACCGCGTGATCCCCGGCGCCACGGCCGCTCTGCCCCCCTCGCCACAGGGGGAAACTGTCGTCTCATCAACGGGTCAGGACATTCAAAGTCTGGATTTTCGACGCGGCGAGCAGGGAGAAGGCCGCATCATGATCCAGCTGAATGATCCCAAGACCGCCATGGACATGACCCAGCGCGGTGAAGACACCCTGGTCACGCTCAGCCGCGCGCGACTGCCGGAATCCCTGCGTCAACGCCTGGATGTGAAAGACTTCGCCACCCCGGTCCACACCATCGAGGCGCGCCAGGTGGGCAACGATGCCGTGCTCACCATCCGCGCCTTACCGGATGCCGAGGCCATGGCCTATCAGACCGATGGCCTGCTGACCGTCGCCTTTCGAACACCGGCTCGCCGGGATCAACCGGGAAGCGCGATTGGCCGCTTCGGCGGCGGACAGCCGGTGAGCCTCAATTTCCAGAACGTGGAAACCCGAGCGCTCCTGCAGATCTTGGCGGATGTTTCCGGCAAGAACATGGTGCTGTCTGACAGCATCGGCGGCACCATGGCCCTGCGTCTGCAGAATGTGCCTTGGGACCAGGCACTGGAAATCATCATGCAAAGCCGGGGCCTGGCCCTGCGTGAAGTCGGCGACACGCTGATGGTGGCGCCGGCGATCGAAATCGCCGCCTTCCAGGATCAGCAACGCAAAACCGAACAGGCCGCGCCGATGCGCTCGGAGTTCATCCAGATCAATTACGCCAAGGCCAAGGACCTCGCTGCCCTGCTCAAGAGCGAGGGGCGCAACCTGCTGTCCCCCCAAGGCCAGGTCTCGGTGGATGAACGCACCAACACCCTGCTGGTGATGGAAACCAGCAGTCGCCTCGCCGACATCCGGGCGCTGGTCGCCAAGCTCGATGTGGCGGTCACCCAGGTGCTGATCGAGGCACGCATCGTGGTCGCGAGCGACGACTTCAGCCGTGACCTGGGCGCCCGCTTCGGTTTCACGGGGCTCGACTCCTTCGAGAAGCAACGCGGTCTGAATGTAATGAGCGGAACCCTGGCCGGCACCGACACGAGTGTTGCAGGTTCTCTGGACAGTCTGAATGATCCCGCGAATGGCACGGTATTCCCAACGGAGATACCCACTGGCGAGGGCGGCTTCCCGCAACGCCTCAACGTCAACCTGCCCGCCTTGCCGGCAGGCGGCCTTCCCGCCTCCATTGCCCTGGCCATCCTGGGCCAGGATTTCCTGGTCGATCTGGAACTCTCCGCCCTGCAGGCGGAAGGCAAGGGCGAGATCCTCTCCAATCCACGCGTACTCACGGCCAACCAGAAGGCCGCCTCCATCCGCCAGGGCGTGGAGATTCCCTACCAGCAATCCGCTGGCGGCTCTTCGGGCGGCACATCCATCGCCTTCAAGGAAGCCGTGCTGTCCCTGGAAGTCACGCCCCAGATCACACCGGATAACCGGGTGATCATGGATCTCAAGGTGACGCGGGATAACGTGGGGCAATTGGTGCCCACCGGCTCCGGAGGCTTCGTGCCCAGCATCGACAAGCGCGAACTCAACACCCAGGTGCTGGTCAACAATGGCGAAACCATCGTCCTGGGTGGCGTGTATGAACAGGAAAGCAGTGACGCGGTGAACAAGGTCCCCTTGCTGGGCGATATCCCGCTGCTCGGCGCCCTGTTCCGGCAAAACAGCAAATCGAGCACCAAGCGTGAATTGCTGATCTTCATCACCCCCAAGATCGTGAAGGAAGGTCTGGCCCTGACGCCCTGAAACCATCGAATCAAGGGGGGGCAGGCTGACTGCCCTCCCATCCCCTGGGTATACTGGCGCCCATGGACGGTTTGCCCGAGCGTATCTTTCTCATTGGGCCCATGGGAGCGGGCAAGACCACCGTGGGTCAACGCCTTGCGCATCTGCTGGGCTACCACTTCGTCGACACCGATCATGAAGTCGAGGCCCGCACCGGCGTCGACATCGCCTACATCTTCGAACGCGAAGGCGAAGCCGGTTTCCGGCGCCGGGAAGCGGCCGTGGTGGCGGATCTCACCAAAACACCGCGCGTGGTATTGGCCACTGGCGGCGGGGCCGTCCTGCTCGCCGAGAACCGCCAAGCCCTGCAGCAACGCGGGCTGGTGATCTACCTCGCCACCTCGGTGCCCGAGCAATTGCGCCGTACCCGCCACAGCCACCATCGTCCCTTGCTGAAGACCCCGGATCGGGAAGCGCGCCTGCACGCCCTGCTCGCCGTGCGCGACCCGCTGTATCGGGAAATCGCCGACTGGGTGGTGGACACGGACGGCCAGCAGCCGCGCCATGTGGCCAGTCGGCTGGCCGAGCGCCTGCGCCCGCCTGCCGAGCCTGCGGCGAACGCAGAAACCGCCTGAACCCGCCCACCGCAACGAGCCACCATGCAAACCGTCACCGTCGATCTGGGCCCCCGCAGTTACCCCATCCACATCGGTTCCGGGCTGCTCGTCGAGCCCGACCTGTGGACGCCTCATCTGGGCAACGGCCAGGTCATGCTGGTCACCAACACCGTGCTGGCGCCGCGCTATCTCGCGCCCGTGCACGCCGCCCTCGGGGATCGGCGGGTGGAAACCCTGATCCTGCCCGATGGCGAAGCGACCAAGACCCTGGCCACCGCCGAACGGATCTGGGACGCGCTACTCGCCGCCCGCTGTGGAAGGGACGCCACCCTCATCGCCCTGGGGGGGGGCGTGATCGGCGACCTCACCGGTTTTGCCGCCGCCTGCTATCAACGCGGCATTGATTTCATCCAGATGCCCACCACCCTGTTGGCCCAGGTGGATTCCTCGGTGGGCGGCAAGACCGGCGTCAACCATCCGCGCGGCAAGAACATGATCGGCGCCTTCCATCAGCCGCGCTGCGTAATTGCAGACCTGGATACGCTGCGCACCCTGCCCGAGCGGGAATTGCGGGCGGGGCTGGCAGAGGTGATCAAATACGGCCTGATCGCCGATGCGCCCTTTTTCGACTGGCTGGAAACGAACCTGGACGCCTTGCTGGATCGTGACTCGCGCGCCCTGACTCACGCCATCGCCGTGTCCTGCCGCACCAAGGCCGCCATCGTCGCGGCCGATGAACGGGAAAGCGGGGTGCGCGCACTGCTCAACCTGGGCCACACCTTTGGCCACGCCATCGAGACCGGCATGGGTTATGGCGCCTGGCTGCATGGCGAGGCAGTGGCCACCGGCATGCTCATGGCGGCCGATCTGTCTGCTCGTCTAGGCCAACTGGCGCCTGCGGCAGTCGATCGCATCCAGGCCTTGCTCACGCGCGCCGGCCTGCCGGTGCAGGCGCCGGCCAGCCTGGATGCGGGCCGGTTCCTGGAACTGATGGCCGTCGACAAGAAGGTGCAGGCGGGTCAACTGCGCCTGGTGCTGCTGCGCGGCATCGGCCAGGGGGAGCTACGCGCCGATGTCGACTCGCGTCCGCTGCGCGTGCTGCTGGAGCAGTTTCCCCGTGGCCCTTGAGCCCTATCCCTTCGATCCGGAAGCCAACTTGGCCCCCTACGCGGCACACAGCCGCAACAGCCGGGGACGCCAGCACCCGGAACCGGCACCGCTCTATCGCACCGAATTTCAGCGTGATCGCGACCGTATCGTCCATTGTGGTGCGTTCCGTCGACTGGAATACAAGACCCAGGTATTCGTCAACCATGTCGGCGACATGTACCGCACCCGCCTCACCCACACCCTGGAAGTGGCCCAGATTGCCCGCAGCATCGCCCGCGCCCTGCGCCTCAACGAGGACCTGGCGGAAGCCATCGCGCTCGCCCACGACCTGGGCCACACCCCCTTTGGCCATGCCGGCCAGGATGCGCTCAACGCCTGCATGCGCCCCTATGGCGGCTTCGAGCACAACCGCCAGTCGCTGCGGGTGGTGGACACGCTGGAAGCCCGGTATGCCGAATTCGACGGTCTCAACCTGTGCTTCGAGACTCGCGAGGGCATCCTCAAGCATTGCGCCATCGCCCATGCGCGAGAACTGGGTTCCGTCGCGGCGCGCTTCCTGAACAACCAGCAACCGAGCCTGGAAGCCCAGCTCACCAACTTGGCCGACGAAATCGCTTACAACAACCATGACGTGGACGACGGGCTGCGGGCGGGCCTGATCAGCGTCGATCAGCTCCAGCAGCTTGACTTGTTCGCCGCGCCCTATCGCGCCGTGACGGCGCAGTATGGCGCGCTGCCGCCGCGCCGACACATCGCCGAAACCGTACGGCGCATGATCAACGCTCAGGTCTGCGATCTGATCGAAACCAGCGCCGCCCGACTGGCGAGCGTCGCGCCCCCCGACCTCGATGCCGTACGCGCCCAGCCCGCGCCCTTGATCGCCTACAGCGAGGCCATGGCTGCGCAGAACCTCGCCCTCAAGCGTTTCCTCTATCGCGCGCTGTACCGCCACCCCCAGGTGGATGCCATGACCGATGAGGCGCGCCGGTTCATTCAGGCCTTGTTCACCCACTTCATGGCCCATCCCGAAGCCCTTCCTGCCGAGACGGCGAAAAAGGCGCAAAACTTGCTTTCCCAACAGGGGATAAGGGGTCAGGCGCGGACCGTAGCCGACCATATTGCCGGCATGACCGACCGCTACGCCGTCGCCGAATGCCGTCGCCTCGGGCTTGCGCAGCCGGATCCCGGCTCGCCGGTACCCGGCAATGACGTCGGCACGCGTTGAACCACCTGAAAGCCGCGGGATATACTGACTGGCCACCCTGCGCTCATGGCGCGCGGCCGCTGATTGCCGGGCCACCTTGCCTGGGGCCGAACGCCGCGGAAGGCTTGGCCTTTCCCCATTGATCACCACCTGTCATCGCGAAGCCACCTCGGCTTCGCCTTCAGCCAGCAGAGCACGCCATGCATGAGACACACGACGGCCTGTATCGCCCCGAATTCGAAAAGGGAAGCTGCGGATTCGGCCTGATCGCCCATATGGACGACCAGCCCAGCCATTGGCTGGTGCGCACCGCCATCACCGCGCTGGAACGGCTGACCCATCGAGGCGCCGTGGCTGCCGACGGCAAGACCGGGGATGGCTGTGGCCTGCTGCTGAAAAAGCCCGACGCCTTCCTGCGCGCCATCGCCCACGAAGCGGGATTGATCCTGGCGGACGAGTTTGCCAGCGGTCTGGTGTTCCTCGCCCCGGAGGAGATGCTCCGGGAACGCGCGCGCCAGGCACTCGCCGATGCGCTCGCCGCCCAAGGGCTGGATCTGGCCGGCTGGCGTCTGGTGCCCACCGACCCGTCCGCCTGCGGCAACGAGGCGCTCAAGACGCTGCCCCACATCGAACAGGTCTTCGTCAATGCGCCCGCCGGCATGGAACGGGGAGAGTTCCAGCGGCGCCTGTTCCTGGCCCGGCGCCAGGCCGAAAAGGCGCTGGAGGCTCAGGATTCCTATTTTTACATGCCCAGCCTGGCGGTCGACGTCATTGCCTACAAGGGGCTGGTGATGCCGGCCAACCTGCCGGTGTTCTTCCGCGATCTGGATGACGCGCGCATGGAATCCTCGCTGGCGGTGTTTCACCAGCGCTTTTCCACCAACACCTGGCCGCAGTGGCGCCTCGCCCAGCCGTTCCGCTATCTCGCCCACAATGGCGAGATCAACACCGTGCAAGGCAACCGCAACTGGGCGCTGGCGCGCGCCAAGCTGTTCCGCACCCCGCTCTTGCCAGACATCGAGGCGATCCAGCCCATCGTGTCCCTGACCGGATCGGACTCGCAAAGCCTGGACAACATGCTGGAAGTGCTGTTGGCCGGCGGCATGGACATGTTCCGCGCCATGCGGCTGTTGATGCCACCCGCCTGGCAGAATTTGGATACCCTGGATCCGGATCTGCGCGCGTTCTACGAATTCAACTCCATGCACATGGAGCCCTGGGATGGTCCTGCCGGCATCGTGCTCACCGATGGCCGCTATGCCGCCTGCGCCATGGATCGCAACGGCTTGCGCCCAGCGCGCTATGTGATCACCCGCGATCGCCACATCACGCTGGCCTCCGAGGTGGGGGTCTACGACTACGCCCCGGAAGACGTCCTTATCAAGGGCCGCCTGAAGCCGGGCCAGATGATCGCCGCCGATACCGCCACCGGCCAGATCCTCTATCCCGCCGATATCGACAACCTGCTGAAATCCCGCCACCCCTACAAGCAGTGGCTGAAGGAGCAGGTGCGCCATATCGAGTCCAAGCTGCATTACCGGCGACTGACCTCGTCGCCCCTGTCCGCTGACCAGATCCAGGTCTTCCAGAAGCTGTTCGGCGTGTCCTTCGAGGAGCGCGACCAGATCCTCCGCGTGCTGGGAGAGGCGGGCCAGGAGGCGGTAGGCTCCATGGGAGACGACACCCCCTTCGCCATCCTGTCCCAGCGCAATCGCTCGCTGTATGACTTTTTCCGCCAGCAGTTCGCCCAGGTGACCAATCCGCCCATCGATCCCCTGCGCGAGCAGGTGGTGATGTCCCTGAAGACCTGTCTGGGGCCCGAGCGCAACGTGTTCGAGGAAACCCCGGAGCATGCCAACCGGCTCATGCTCGACTCCCCGGTACTCACCGAGGGCAAATACCAGAACCTCATGGATCTGGTCCGCGCCGGATTCGACCACCAGTCTCTCGATCTCAACTATCCGACCGACATCCCGCTGGAAGCCGCGCTGACCGACCTGTGTGAGCGTGCCGAGGCGGCGGTCACAGCGGGCAAGGTCTTCCTGATCCTGGACGACCGCTCGGTGGCCCGCGACACCTATCCCGTGCATGCCCTGCTGGCCACGGGCGCCGTGCATCACCATCTGGCGGCCAAGGGATTGCGCTGCAGCGCCAACCTGATCGTGGCCACCGCCACCGCGCGCGACCCACACCATTTCGCCGTGCTGCTGGGCTATGGCGCCACCGCCATCTATCCCTACCTGGCCTACGAAATGCTCCACCAGATGGCGCAAAGCGGCGAGATTCCGGCCGCGGCACACCCCGATCTGGTGCAGAACTATCGTAAGGGCATCAACAAGGGCCTCTACAAGATCATTTCCAAGATGGGAATCTCGACCATCGCCAGCTACCGCGGCGCCCAGTTGTTCGAGATTGTCGGCCTGCATGAGGAAGTGGTCACCCGCTGCTTCAAGGGCACGGTGTCGCGCATCCAGGGCGCCCGCTTCGCGCACTTGGACGCAAGCATCCGCCAACTGGCCTGGCGCGCCTGGAATCCGCGCAAGCTGATGGATCATGGCGGTCTGCTCAAATACGTCCATGGCGGCGAATATCACGCCTTCAACCCGGATGTGATCGCCGCCCTGCAACAGGCGGTGAGCAGCGGCGACTACAGCCACTACAAGGCCTTCGCCGCTTTGGTGGAACAGCGCCCGACCGCCACC
>Ga0209851_1000146_pt1 | contig 18753 bp, 13 predicted proteins | sample GWRWT4_14Oct14_FD_187195 | JGI IMG/M metagenome (GOLD analysis project Ga0209851, IMG submission 187195) | Sand microcosm microbial communities from a hyporheic zone in Columbia River, Washington, USA - GW-RW T4_14-Oct-14 (SPAdes) (version 2) | ecosystem: Engineered > Artificial ecosystem > Sand... | reverse complement strand
CCCGCCTGTTCCATCACGGCGCCCTCGCTGAGCACGCGGGTCTGTCCGCCGCCGCCCTCGGGTCGGGTCCAGCAATCCTCGCGAAAACGCGCGCCGTCCTCGACGCCTTCCACGGCGGCGCACAGGCGCGCCTGCAGGTCCAGCAGATAGTTTCGTACCGCTGCGATATCGGGTTGTTGGCTTGTCATGGCATGGTCCTCGGGGACGCGCCGGGTCGCAGGCAGCGTCCGCTGATCAAATCGAAAATGGGTGTGGGGCCGGTCAGGTCGCCTAGCGGACCGGGCAACAGCGGTAGCGCGCCAAACCCGCGGCGTATGCCCAAAGGTGAGCGGCAGGGCACTCGGCCGCTGCGGTTGGCGCTGGTGGAGACCAGGGCGCCGCCGAAGGCCCGGCACAGAGCCGCCGCTGGTGCATGGGCCGTCACCCGCATGGCCAAGGTGTTTCGTCCCCCGGTCAACAGCGGGTCGAGTTTCGCTCGGGCGGGCACGATCCAGGTCACCGGCCCCGGCCAGCTTTGGGTGAGCCGGCTGCGTTGATCTGCGGTCAGCGGGGCCATGAATGGCGCCAATTGAGTCAGGTCCGCCGCCAGGAGGATCAGTCCCTTGTCCGCCCGCCGCGCCTTGAGCGCCAACAGATGCTGCAGGGCGGTGGGCTGCAGCGGGTCGCAGCCCAGTCCATGGATGCCTTCGGTGGGATAGCCGATCACGGCGCCACCCCGCAGCAGTCGCGCCGCCTGGCGCAGTTGCTGCGGGGTCGGCGAGACCGGATCAGCCGGTCGCGCTGGCATCGGCCGGGAGGGCGTCCTCGGCTGGGGCCGTGTAGCCGCATTCCTTGCGCGGGCAGACTTTCTCGGTGCCACGCCGCTTGGTGGTCTTGAGGGTCAGGATGGGCCAGTTGCACTGCGGGCAGGGTTCCGCCAGGGGCGGGTTCCACACGGCATACTTGCAGGCCGGATAGCGGTTGCAGGAATAGAATAGCTTCCCGTAGCGCGACTTGCGTTGCAGCAAATGACCTTCGTTGCACTCGGGGCAGATCACTCCGGTCTCACGGGGTTTCTCCAGCGGTTCGATGTGCTTGCAGGTGGGGTAGGCGCTGCAGCCCAGGAACTTGCCATAACGGCCCTGGCGCTGCACCAGGCCCGCGCCGCATTCGGGGCAGTTGCGGCCTTCGACCAGCTCCGGCGGCGCATCATCGGCCTTGTCTTCCAGATTGCGGGTGTAATCGCATTCCGGATAGCCACTGCAACCCACAAAACGTCCGCGACGGCCCAGCCGGATGGTGAGCGGTTTCTCACACTTCGGACAGGTTTCTTCCAGGGTCTCGGTGGTGACCTCGGCGCGGGAGACGTTTTCCAGCGTCTCATCCACGCGATTCTTGAACGGGCCCCAGAAATCCTCCAGCACCGGCACCCATTCCCGCTCGCCGCGGGAGACGGCGTCGAGCTGGTCCTCCAGTCTTGCGGTGAACTGGTAGTCCACGTACTGGGTGAAGTGCTGGGTCAGGAAGCGATTGACGATGCGGGCGACATCGGTGGGCATGAAGCGCTTGCGATCGAGCACCACATATTCCCGGTCCTGCAAGGTCGAGATGATACTGGCATAGGTTGACGGCCGGCCGATGCCGAATTCTTCCAGTGCCTTGACCAGGGTGGCTTCGGAAAACCGCGGCGGTGGCTCGGTGAAATGCTGGTCGGCCTCGATTTCCTCCAGGGGAATTGATTCCCCTTCGGCGATGGCCGGCAACTCGCGGTTCTCGTCTTCATCGCTCTGTTCGTCGCGGCCTTCCTGATAGACCGCCATGAAGCCCGGATGAACCAGGGTCTGGCCGGTGGCACGGAAGCGGCCGGCATCGCCTGCCGTCAGGGTGATGGCCACCGTGTCGAAGGTGGCGTGGGTCATCTGGCAGGCCACGGTGCGCTTCCAGATCAGCTCGTACAGCTTGGCCTGATCGGGTGTCAGGATGCGCCGCAGGGCCTCGGGATCGCGCTGTACCGAAGTGGGTCGGACCGCTTCATGGGCTTCCTGGGCATTCTTGGCGCGTGTTTTGTAGGTGCGGGGCTGGGCGGGAAGCTGATCGGATCCATAGCGTTCGGCGATGAACGCGCGGATTTCCTGCACCGCCTCCTGAGCCAGCGCCACCGAATCGGTTCGCATGTAGCTGATCAAGCCCACTTGCTCGCCACCCAGATCCACCCCTTCATAGAGTTGCTGGGCGATCTGCATGGTGCGCTTGGCGGTGAAGCCCAGCTTGCGGGCCGCTTCCTGCTGCAGGGTCGAGGTGATGAACGGGGCGGTCGGATTGCGGCGTTTTTGCTTGCGCTCGACCCGCTCCACCTGCAGTTGTCCTTGCGCGCCGGCCAGCAATTGGTTGCGCACCTCCGCGGCACGCGCGGCATCGACAATGGAGAACTGCTCGATCTTTTCCCCGCCGAATTCAACCAGTCGTGCCGGGAAGCGATGTGACGCCTTGGCCAGTCGGGCCTGTACGGACCAGTATTCACGGGCCTCGAAACGCTCGATTTCTTCCTCGCGCTCGACGATCAGTCGCAACGCCGGGCTCTGCACCCGCCCTGCCGACAAGCCGCGGCGTATCTTGCGCCAGAGCAGGGGGGAGAGATTGAAGCCCACCAGATAATCCAGCGCCCGCCGTGCCTGCTGGGCATTGACCAAGTCGGTGGAAATGCTCCGGGGATTTTGCATGGCCTCGCTCACGGCCCGCTGGGTGATCTCGTGGAACACCACGCGGCGCACCGGCTTGTCCTTGAGCAGGCCGCGCTCGGCCAGCAGTTGCTGCAGATGCCAGGAGATGGCCTCGCCCTCGCGATCCGGGTCAGTGGCGAGATAGACGGTGTCCGCTTTCTCGAGCGCCTTGGCGATGGCGTCCAGGTGCTTGCTGCTGCGGGCGATGGGCTGGTATTTCATGGCAAAGCCATGCGCGGGGTCCACCGCTCCTTCCTTGGGTACCAGGTCCCGCACATGCCCGTAGGAGGCCAGGACCTGGTATTCCTTGCCCAGGTATTTGTTGATGGTTTTGGCTTTGGCAGGGGATTCGACGATGACGAGGTAATGGTTCATGAGGGACGTTCTGGGATGACTGGGGTCCCCAACAGGGACGGCTGGGGCGCGCCCCGAGGCGGAGCGGCCGGAAGCAGCGGATCAATGGAACAGGCCGACCTGTTCCTCGAACATGTAGTCCTCCATCCAGGCATACGGCCCTTCCTGGCCAGGCATGTTGAACAGGACCATCAGCACGACCCACTTGACCTGTTCCAGATCGATGTCGTCTTCCTCGAGCGCCATGATGCGTTCAATGACGATCTCGCGGTGCAGGGGGCTCAGAATGCCGTTTTGCGCCAGATAAAGCAGCAGGCCACGTGTCTCGGTATCGAGGCGCTCCATCTCCCGTTCGGAGAAAACCCGGATCGACTGCTCCTGTCCCGCAGGCTCGCATTCAGGGCGTTCCCGATGGGCAGCCAAGGCGTCCAGCCACTCGAAGGCTTTGTGGATTTCCCCGTCCTGGAAGCCGGCGGCTTCCAATTCTTCCGTCAGGTTGTCCCGGTCGGTATCCAGATCCGCTTCCTCGTCCATATAGTGATCGAACAAGTAGATCAGCACATCGAGCATGCTTTCTTTCATTCATTCTCCCCGTCATTGGCTCAGCCGGCCATAGCGACCGCCGGGCAGGGCCTCCACGAGGCCCTGTAATTCCATGGCGAGGAGCATGGAGGAAAGCATCTGCGCCGTCAATCCAAGCCGTTCCACCAGTTCATCCACGGTGACCGGCGTGTAACCCATGGCATTCAGAAGGGTTCTGGTTTCTTCAGGGATCTTGGTTGGGCGCGAGTGGGCCTCATCCGCGGGCGGGGATTGCTGCGCGCGCGTCGCGGCGAGGCTGGCGGGAAGTTCTTCCAGGATGTCCGCCACCGACTCCACCAGCTTGGCACCCTGACGGATCAGGGCGTGGCAGCCGCGTGCCAGTGGGTTGTCGATGCTGCCCGGAATGGCGAACACCTCGCGACCCTGCTCGGCCGCCAGCCGTGCGGTAATCAGGGAGCCGCTGCGCGGGGCTGCTTCCACCACCAGGGTGCCCAGGCTCAGGGCACTGATGATGCGGTTGCGGCGCGGAAAGTGGGCCGGCAGGGCAGGTGTGCCGGGCGGCCATTCACTCACCAGCGCCCCCTCCGCAATCAGTTGTTCGGCCAAGGCGGCATGGGTGCGGGGATAAACGGTATCCAGCCCGGTCCCGCAGACGGCGACGGACAAGCCGCCGGCTTCCAGCGCGCCGCGATGGGCGGCGGCATCGATGCCGACTGCCAGACCACTGACCACCACCAATCCGCAACGGGTGAGATCAGCCGCAAAACGGCTGGCCAGCCGTCGCCCACCCGTGGTGGGATTACGGCTGCCCACCACGGCCAGGGCGGCCTGGGTCAATGCTTCCGGGTCGCCCCGCACAAACAACAGCGGCGGCGCATCTGCCAGGGTGGCGAGCAGGGCGGGATAGGCAGGCTCCCCCAACCTCAGCAGGTGGTGTCCCGGTTGTTCCAGCCAGCGCAAGTCGGTTTCGACCAAGGGCCAGTTCGGCGTGCGCAGCAGGGCCACGATCGCGGCGGGCAACCCTGCCTGGACCCACCCGGGCCCGCCTGCGCTGAGAACGCCATCACAACTGCCGAAATGAGCGACCAGTCGCTGGAAGGTGATGGGGCCAATCCCCGGCATCCGCAGCAGGGCGAGCGCGGCAGCCTGTTCCTGCTTGGCGCTCCTGCCTCCGCTCATGGCGGATTGGCAACTCGATCACCCACCGAGATGCTGCGGGTGCTGCGCACGATCAGTGCCTGGCTGAAGCCTTCGAAAACCCGGAATACGAGGACTTCACCAATGGGTTCCTCGGGAAGATCCACCTTTCCGCCGCGCACCGGATCTGGAATTCGGATGCCACTGCGGTAAATCGTGAGCACATGACCGATCTCCAGCCCCTCTCGACTGCCCAGGCCCAAGGTGACGGATTGGTATTGGCCAGTTTGGGAAATGGCATTGGAGAGGAGGAGAATCCGACCCGAAATCGGCTGGCCGGGCGCGCGAGGCAAGAGGTCGGGTGTAATGAGTGCTTCCGGGGCGGGCAGCAGGCGATTTTCCGCACGCATTTCCCGCCGGCTTTGGGTGATCACGGCTTCCGCCGGATCGCCCGACTGAATCAGCCGAATCATGCCCAGAACTTCCACCTGGTTGCCGAGGGGTTTTCCGGTATCGGGGTTTTTCAGCGCCACGCCATGATTGCCAACCACCTGGAAACTTGTTCCGGCGGGAGCGTCGGTGCCACGGATATACACGCGGTCTCCGACGCCCATGATGAGCTGTTCAGCGTTGACGGGGCCCAGCAGGTAAGGTGCTTTCTTGAGGGCCTTGATGTCCACCGGCGCGGTTTCGGTGAGGAAGGGGGCGATGCGCTCATAGGGCAAGGCCGGAATGGCTTCCTCCAGCGGCTCGCGCCTGACTTCCGGAGACAGGCGGTGGGCAGGCAGCGGAGGCTCGACGGGCTGCAGCATGGTTTGGCCGTTGATCACGGCCACCTCAAGGATATCCCCTGGATAGATGCGGTGTGGATTGCGCACCTGTGGATTGGCGTGCCACACCTCGGGCCAGCGCCAGGGATCCCGCAGGAAGCGTGCAGAGATGTCCCACAGGGTGTCGCCCTTGCGCACGGTGTAGCGCAGCGGGCGGTCGGATCGCCAGACCACTGGGGTTGCCTGCGCGGGCGAGACGGCGGCGGGTTCTCCCAAGGGCGTGGCCTGCGCGGAGGGGGATGGCGTGCGCAGATCGGCGGGGGCCAGGGGCGCCCGCGGCGGCTCGGCGACGTGCGGCGCGGTGGCGCAGGCGGTCAGCAACGTCGCCAGGGATCCCGTAATCAGGCCGGCGAGCGGCCGTGGCAGTTTCAGGATGAACACAGGCCCTCTCTTGTGTACTCACTCCCCGTCCAGAACAGGGGGTATAATGAAACCCATTCACGGCTCCGGATGTCGGTCGCGACCACGGGATGCCGATAAGGTTAACGACGCAATCGCCGCCGACTTTACGAAACGCCATGGCCATACTCGACATCCTGCATTTTCCTGATCCCCGCCTGCGCCGCCGGGCTGCTCCGCTGGGGGCAGTGGACGAGGCCCTGCGCCGCATGCTGGACGACATGCTGGAAACCATGTACGCCGCCAAGGGCGTTGGCCTTGCCGCCACGCAGGTGAATATCCATCTGCGCATGCTGGTGGCGGACGTCTCCGATGATCGCGATCAGCCCCTGTTTCTGGTCAACCCGGAAATCATCGCCCGCGATGGGCTTCAGGAAAGCGAGGAAGGCTGTCTATCGGTGCCGGGATTTTATGAGCCGGTGACCCGCGCGGAGCAGATCCGTGTGCGCGCTTTGGGGCGTGATGGCCAGCCGCTGGAGCTGGAAACAGATGGCCTGCTGGCAGTCTGCATCCAACATGAGATCGATCATCTGGATGGCAAGCTGTTCGTGGATTACCTCTCCGAAATCAAGCGCCAGCGGATTCGCAAGAAGCTGATCAAGAGCCAGCGCGCCGCGGAACCTGCCGGCCTGGCTGGTTGATGCACTGTGGATTGATTCCGTCAATGTGTGGCCCGGAAATCAGCTTTTCAGCCGCTTGCGTTCAGGATGACCGTTCGCTACGCCCCGCTTGCGGTTACAAAGGTGCGCCGGCCGCGATGACCTGCGGCCATGATCCGCTGTTTGCCCTATAGTGAGCGGGTCCTGTCACCAATCCCCGGTTCCCCATTTAAATTCAATCAAGCCCAATATTGTCGAGGCATCCCTTGCTGCCGCGCCGCGGATCCGGGTTGTCCTGGTCCCTAACCTCACCCCGGTCTGTCTGCTTGAACCAGCCCTTACGTATCCTCTTTGCCGGAACGCCCCAATTTGCCGTGCCGACGCTGGACGCCCTGGCGAACAGCGGACACCCGCTCGTTGGCGTCTATACGCAGCCTGATCGACCGGCGGGCCGGGGCCGCCAATTGCAAGCCTCCCCGGTCAAGCGCCGTGCCCAGGCGCTGGGGCTGGCTGTGTTCCAGCCCGAGCGCCTGAAGGATGCGGACACCCAAGCCCAGCTGGCGCAGCTGGCCCCTGATCTGATGGTGGTGATCGCCTACGGGCTGCTGCTGCCCCAGTCGGTACTCGATCTGCCGCGCCTGGGCTGTGTCAATCTCCACGCCTCCCTGCTGCCGCGCTGGCGCGGCGCTGCTCCCATCCAGCGCGCCATCCTGGCAGGGGATAGCGAAACGGGGATCACGCTCATGCAAATGGCAGCGGGACTGGATACGGGCCCCATGCTGCTGCGCCGGTCCTGTCCCATTGGATTGACGGAGACCGCAGGGGAGCTGCATGACCGTTTGGCTCAACTTGCCGCCGAGGTGCTCACCGAGGCCCTGCCGGATCTGGCTGCTGGGCGATTGAGTCCTGAGCCGCAGCCGGTTGCGGGTGTGACCCATGCTGCCAAGCTGGAAAAAGCCGAGGCCTGGATCGACTGGCAGCAAGCGGCGGTGGCCATTGATCGACAGATCCGCGCCTTCAATCCCTGGCCGGTGGCCCAGACCCGGCTTGGGGAAGAAGTCCTGCGCATCTGGCGTGCCCGTCCGGACTCCGATGTCATTGAATCCGCCACGCCGGGAACCGTGGTGCAGGCGGATCGGGCGGGCGTGGCGGTGGCCACGGGCGCCGGCCGGCTATGGCTGGAACAGGTTCAGCGCCCTGGCGGCCGCCCCTTGGCGGCCACGGAACTGGCCCAAGGCCGGACATTGCGAGGTATCTGTCTTGGCCGCTGAAGCCAGTTCAGGCGCCCGCCTCCGCGCGCGGGCCGCTCAGGTCGTCGCGGCGGTGGCAAGCGATGGCGCGTCCCTTGCCACCCGCCTGCCCGGCGCCCTGGCGGGGTTGCCCCCGGCCGAGCGGGGTCTGATGCAGCAGCTCTGTTATGGCAGCTTGCGCTTCGGCTTGCGTTATCGCGCGGTGCTGGCGCGGTTGTTGTCCCGCCCCCTCAAGGCGCGTGATGCCGACCTTGAGGCCCTGTTGTGGGTGGGGCTATATCAGATTGATGCCCTGAATTTGCCATCCCATGCGGCGGTGCATGAAACCGTGGCAGCCTGCCCGATGATCGGCAAGGGCTGGGCGCGTGGCCTGGTGAATGGGGTGTTGAGAGGCGTATTGCGGGAGCCAGACATGCTGGACGCGCAGCGGATGACCGATCCGGTGGCCCGCCATGCCCATCCAGCCTGGTTCATCGATCAGGTCCGGCGCGACTGGCCCGAGCATTGGGAAGCCATTCTGGCGGCCAATAACCGCCAGGCCCCCATGACCTTGCGCGTCAATCGACGTCATATGGACCGCGCTGCGTATGCTGAACTTTTGGAAGCGCAAGGCATGTCCAGCCGACCAGCGCCCCATACGGACCTGGGCTTGATCCTTGAACGCCCCACGGCGGTGGATCAATTGCCTGGCTTTGCGGAGGGTTGGGCAAGCGTGCAGGACAGTGCCGCGCAGTTGGCCGCACCGCTGCTGGATGCTGCGCCGGGGATGCGGGTGCTGGACGCCTGCGCTGCACCGGGAGGAAAGACGGCGCACCTGCTGGAGCGCACCGACGACCTCGACCTGCTGGCGCTGGATGTGGATCCGGACCGGCTCCGGCGTGTGACGGAGACCCTGGAACGGCTGGGTCTCACGGCTCGAACCGGCTGCGCCGATCTGGCGCGACCGCAGGACTGGCATGATGGTCGGCCCTTCGACCGTATCCTGCTGGATGCGCCCTGTTCAGCGACTGGGGTGATTCGTCGCCATCCGGACATCAAGCTGTTGCGCCGCCCGGACGATATCCCCGCCTTGGCCGCGCGCCAGCGCGAACTGCTGGAGACCGCCTGGGGTCTGCTGGCGCCCGGTGGCGTGCTGCTCTATGCCACCTGTTCGATCCTGCGTGCCGAAAATCAGCACGTGATCGACACTTTCCTGGCTGATCATCGCGAGGCTGTGGCCGAGCACCTGGATGTGCCTTGGGGACAACCCGCCGGGGCCGGGCGGCAAATTCTGCCGGGAGCGGACGATGCCGATGGATTTTTCTTTGCCCGCTTGCGCCGCCAACCGGAACCTTGAGCGGGCAAGTGAATGAGCGCGGCAAGGACGTTTGACAAGTCCCCCGCGGCCAACTAAACCCGATGAACGGGCGGTCAGTCCGCGCGTTGGTGTGGCCTGGGGATGGGGATGAAATCCATGAACATGGTTTCGGCATGCTGGAAATACGGCAAATACTTCGTGGCGGCCTGGGCCATGCTTTTGGCTTGGCCCTTGATGTTGATGGGGGGCGAGGCGATCTTTGCGTATGCATTGGCGCTGGGCGTTATTGCCTTGGCCGGTGACCTGTTGCTGGGTGAGGATTTCATCGACTATGCGGGGAGCTATCGCTATCCCGGCCTGTTTTTCTGGCTGGAAACTGCGAGCCAGGCCATCATGATCGCGACCACGCTGCTTTTCCTGTGGTCACTGGCTTACCCACAGGTCGATTTTCTGGGCATCGGCGCTGCGCTTTCACATCTGACGGGCGTGGATCTGGCCGCCCGCCACGCCGGAAACGACTGGCGCTATTACCTGGCTAGTTTTGCGATCACGGCGGCTGGCGGCGCCCTGGTCAATGTCGCCATCGCCCATAACATGATCCATCGCACCTATGACATGAAATCCGTCTGGGTGGGGCGCATTGGTGAGGCTTTCGGTCTGTTCACCTACTTCTCCATCCGCCACCCTTATGGTCATCACAACCTGGTGGGCACCCCTGCGGATCCCGCCTGGGCCCGGCGCGGGGATTCGTTTTACAGCTTCGTGGTGCGCTCCATCATCGGTCAGTACCGCATGACCTGGGCGCTGGAGCGGGAACGCCTGCAGAAAATCGGGCAGCCCGTCTGGAGCATCCACAACGCCGCCCTGCAGGGTTGGGCGCTGGAGGCCGTCATCGCGGTTCTGTTCTGGGCCGTGGCCGGCTGGGTCGGCGTCCTGGGGCTCTTGGGCATCGGTCTGGTGACCCATGTCCTGCTGGAGTTTGCCAACTACCTGGAGCACTACGGCCTGGTGCGTGTGCCCAGCGAGCCGTTCCAGTACCGCCATGCCTGGAACGACAACCACCGCATGTCGCTGTGGATCGTGGCCGCAGTTCCGCGTCATTCCCACCACCACGCCGACGCGCAGGTGGAGCACTACGAACTCAAACCCTTGCCGGAAGCGCCCACGACCTTGGGAGGCTATGTGGTAACCGGGTTGATCTCCCTGGTGCCACCCCTCTGGCATGCCCTGATGAGCCCACGATTGCTGGAATGGGATGCGCACTATGCCACGCCGGCGGAACAGCGGCTGGCAGCGGAGGAAAACTTGCGCAGCGGCATCCCGCTGCTGGTGCATGCCGGCGAGCAGTATCTTGCGCGTGAGCGCTCGAATGGGGTGTCGGCCGCCTATGCCTGAACGACCGTCGAGGCCCCGAAGTCTCAAAAAAACCACGCGGCGCTGAAACAGGACTTGACCATTTGTTCAGTCAGGCATAAATATTAAACGTTCGGCACCGCATCATGCATGGCCGCTATAATCCATCGAGGAGGGACACCCATATGAGCACACCCCAGCCCATTTCCATATCGGGCCTGGCGCGCCAGCAGGAAGCGTCGACCCAAAATCCCTTGCTGCCGCTGCTGCAGGCCCAGCAAAAGGCCTTCCTCGACCGGGGCATCACCGATGCCAAGCAGCGCATCGAAGCGCTCTCGATCCTGGGCAAGGCAATTGGTGAGTACAGTGACGAACTGGTCAAGGCCGTGATGGCCGACTTCGGTCACCGTTCCCCTCACGAAACCGTGTTGACGGAAGTCCTCGCCAACCTGGGCGAGATCCGTCTGACCAAGGGTCACATCAAGAAGTGGATGAAGCCCAAGAAGGTCGCCTCCAGCATCCAGTCGCTGCCGGCGACGGGCTACGCGGTCTACCAGCCCAAGGGCGTGGTGGGCATCATGGGCGCCTGGAACTACCCGGCCTTCCTGATCTTTTCGCCGCTGATCGGCGTTCTGGCGGCCGGCAACCACGCCATGATCAAGCCACCGGATGTCACCCCGCGCACCTCCGATGTGATCGCCGAGCTGATCGCCAAGCACTTCGATCCCAGCTTCATCACGGTCGTCACCGGTGATGTGCAGGAGGCCATCCAGTTTTCCGAGCTGCCCTTCAATCATCTGATCTACACCGGCAACACCGAGGTCGGCCGCAAGATCATGATGGCGGCGGCCAAGAACCTGACCCCCGTCACCCTGGAGATGGGCGGCAAGTCGCCGACCATCATCGGGGAGGACTACCCCATCGAAAAAGCGGTGCAGCGCATCCTGCTGGGCAAGACGGTGAATTCCGGTCAGACCTGCATCGCGCCGGACTATGTGATGGTGCCCAAGGGCAAGGAACAGGAATTCGTCGACGCCTATTCCCGCGCCATCACCAAGCGCTATCCCACGGTGGCCGACAATCAGGACATCACCTGGATCGTCAATGACCGGCATTTCAAGCGCATCCAGGCCCTGATCGACGATGCCCGCGCCAAGGGCGCCAACGTGGTGCAGATCAATCCGCGCAATGAGCAGATCCCCGAAGGCAAGCGGGTGATTCCCCACACCGTCATCACCAATGTCAACGATGATATGGCGGTGATGCAGGAGGAAATCTTCGGGCCGGTGCTACCCGTGCGCAGCTATGGCAGCCTCCCGGAGGCCATGCGCTACGTCCAGGAGCGTCCGCGTCCGCTGGCGCTGTATTACTTCGATGCCAATCGCAAGCGCGCCGACCATGTCATCAACCAGACCATCTCCGGCGGTGCCTGCGTCAACGACACCATGCTACATATCGCCCATCCCAACCTGCCCTTCGGCGGCAGCGGCCCGAGTGGTCTGGGCGCCTATCATGGCTTCGATGGTTTCGTGGAGTTCTCGCACAAGAAGGGTGTGCTCTACCAGCGCAACTGGTTCTCGCCCGCCATGTTCGTGAAGGGCCCCTATCCCAAGGGCGCACTTGGCGTGCTCAAGCGCGTTTCCAAGTGGCTGGCCTGACCAGTCCTTCTTCTCATGACTCGATCGGGGCCGCAATCAGCGGCCCCGATCGTTAGTGATCACTGGACACCGAGCACAATCCCGCGCACGATTCGCTTTTTTTACCGACATCAAAATGATCGAACAGGGAGGTTTTTTTTCGTGAAACACCCATTTTTGGTGGGCCTGATAGCGCTCGCCCTCGGGCACGGCCTCGCCCATGCCAATCTCACCCGCGAAGACACCGCGCCCGCCGAAGCCATCCGCGATTCCCTCGGCCGCATGACCAGCGAACGCCTGCTCAAGGCCGAAGACGAACCCGGCAACTGGATGCTGCATGGCCGCACCTATGGCGAGGATCGCTACAGCCCACTGAAGCAGATCAACGACAAGACCGTGGCCAACCTGGGGCTGGCCTGGGCCTGGGAAACCGGTACCAATCGCGGTCTGGAAGCGACCCCGATCGTGGTGGACGGGGTCATGTACGTGACGGGCTCTTGGAGCGAGGTGTATGCCCTGGACGCTCGCACCGGCAAGCTGTTGTGGCGCAATGACCTGAATGTCGACAAGACGCGCGGCCAGTATGCCTGCTGCGACGTGGTCAATCGCGGCGCAGCGGTGTGGAACGGCAAGGTCTATGTGGGCACCATCGACGGTCGCCTGATGGCCCTGGACGCGGTGACAGGCGAGATTGTCTGGGATGTGCTCACCATCGACAAGTCCCGCCCCTACACCATCACCGGCGCCCCACGCATCGTCAAGGGCAAGGTGATCATCGGCAACGGCGGCGCTGAATTCGGTGTGCGCGGCTACATCACCGCCTATGATGCCGAAACCGGCGCCCAGCAGTGGCGTTTCTACACCGTGCCCGGCAATCCGGCGGACGGCTTTGAGAACAAGGCCATGGAATTGGCTGCGGAAACCTGGGGAGGTGGCCCCTGGTGGGAGATCGGCGGCGGCGGGACCGTCTGGGATTCCATGGCCTACGATCCGGACCTGGACCTGTTGTACATCGGTGTCGGCAATGGGTCGCCCTGGAACAAGCACATCCGTTCCCCGGCCGGTGGCGACAACCTGTTCTTGTCTTCCATCGTGGCACTCAAGCCCGAGACCGGCGAGTACGTCTGGCATTACCAGACCACCCCCGGCGAGGGCTGGGACTATACCGCGACCCAGCATATCGTCCTGACGGATCTCAACATCAACGGCCAGCAACGCAAGGTGCTGATGCAGGCCCCCAAGAACGGCTTTTTCTACGTCATCGATCGGGAAACGGGGAAGTTCATCTCGGCCAACAACTATGTCCCGGTCTCCTGGGCCAAGCACATCGATCCGGAGACCGGCCGTCCGGTTCAGACCAGCAACTCTTACGAAAAATGGCCCAAGCTCCAGTTGCCTTCCCCCTTGGGCGGGCACAACTGGATGCCCATGTGCCTGAGTCGGGATACAGGCTATGTCTATATCCCGAGCCAGGAAATGGCGATGCTTTACGACAACGACACCGAATTCGAATACATCCCCGGGTATTGGAATACCGGGATGAAGGTGATGAAGGATGTCGTCTTCCCAGCCTGGATCGATCATGATCTGGTCGCGGCGCTGGGTGCCAAGGCCGCCAAGGGCTATCTGCAAGCCTGGGACCCGGTCCAGCAACGTCAGGTGTGGAAGGTTGAACACGAGGGACTGTGGAACGGCGGCCTGTTGTGCACGGGCGGCAACCTGGTCATGCAGGGCGACGGCAAGGGCTATTTCGCGGCCTATGCAGCGGATACCGGCCACAAGCTGTGGGACTTCGACGCCCAGAACGGTATCGTCGCGCCGCCCATCACCTATGAAATCGATGGTGAACAGTACGTCTCGGTCCTGGTTGGCTGGGGTGGTTCTGTGGGCCTGTCCTTCGGCGCCGTGGGTAATCCGCGTGAGAACATGTATCCCAACGGCCGGCTTTTGACGTTCAAGCTGAACGGCAAGGAGAGCCTGCCGCCGGTTCAGTTGGCCCGGAAGCTCCCTGAACCAGCGGACTTGAAGGCGGATGGTGACCTGATCGCCAAGGGCGACAAGCTCTATCATCACAACTGCGTCTACTGTCATGGACCGGGGGCCATCGGCAACCCCAACATGAAAGACCTGCGCTACCTGACGGCCCAGGACCACGAAAACTTCATCGCCGTCGTGCTGGGCGGGAGCCATGTCCAAAAGACGGGCATGATCGGCTTCGCGGATCACCTCTCGGTGGAAGATGCCCAGGCCATCCACGCCTATCTGAACAAGATCAACGAAAACGCCCTGGCACGGGAGGAGGCTTCCGGTTTCTGGAAGTCGGTGAAGGGGATGATCTACGGCATCCTGGGCGCCATCACAGGCTTCTTCGTCAGTCTGTTCAACTGGATAATGAACTCAGGTTCTTGAAGCCGCGCCACAAGCGCAAGCTCACACAACGCCGGGCGATCCCCGGCGTTTTTTTGTGGCTTCCGAAGAATCATAACGGTAGAGAACGAGCAGGGCCGTGAGATGCGCCGACGGGGTCAGGCCAGGCGGGCGTGCACCCAGTCCGCGACGCCGGCGAGCGCCTCACCCAGGCGGCTGGGATCGGTCCCGCCCGCCTGGGCCATGTCGGGCCGGCCGCCCCCCTTGCCGCCCACTTGTTGGGCAACGAAATTAACCAGATCACCCGCCTTGACGCGGTCAGTCAGATCCGCCGTGACGCCAGCCACCAGACTGACCTTGGACTCACTCACGGTCGCCAGCACGATGGCTGCCGTACCCAGTCGGTCGCGCAGCTTGTCCAGTGTTTCCCGCAAGGCCTTGGCATCCACGCCATCCAGTCGCGCCGCCAGCACCTGCGCCCCTGCCACGCTTACAGCCTGCGCAGCCAGATCCCCTCCCTGGCTGGCTGCAAGCCGCGAAGTCATGCGGGCCAGCTCCCGCTCGGCAGTCTTGAGCTGATCCTGCAACTGGGCGATCCGCACGGGCACCTCAGCGGGCACGGTCTTGAGCAGTCCGGCGGTCTGCTGCAGCAATGCCTGCTGGGCGCCGACGAAAGCCAGGGCGACATCCCCGGTCACCGCTTCCACCCGCCGTACCCCGGCGGCCACGCCGGATTCGCCCGTGATCTTGAACAGGCCAATGTCTCCGGTCCGGGAGACGTGGGTGCCGCCGCACAGTTCGCAAGAACTGCCGATGTCCAGCACCCGCACGGTGTCCCCGTACTTTTCCCCGAATAGCATGAGGGCGCCGCTTTGGCGTGCTTCTTCCAGGGGCAGCACCCGCACCCGGGTCGGCAGGTTGGCCAACACTTCGGCATTGACCAGCGCTTCGATGCGTCCGATTTCCTCAGCGGTGAGCGGTGCGGCATGCGAAAAATCAAAGCGGGTCTTGTCGGTGTCCACCAGCGAGCCTTTCTGCTGCACATGGGGACCGAGTACTTCGCGCAGTGCCTTGTGCAGCAGGTGGGTGGCGGAATGGTGGCGCATGGTGCGCTGGCGCCGCGTGCCATCCACCTGTGCCGTTACGACATCGCCCAGCCGCAGCGTGCCCTCGGCGAGATGCCCTGTATGTCCGAATACATCGCCCTGGATTTTCTGCGTGTCGCCTACCGTGAATCGCAAACCCACAGCCGTCAATTCGCCGGCGTCACCCGCCTGACCACCGGATTCGGCATAGAACGGCGTCCGATCAAGCACCACGATTCCATCCTGGCCGGCAGTCAGCGTAGGCACCGAAGTGCCATCGTGATACAGCGCCAGCACCTTGGCGTCATCCACTGCCAGAGCGTCATAACCTCGGAATACCGTGGCCGCGCCGGCATATTCCAAGGCGGCGTCCATCCGGAACCGGCCAGCCGCCCGCGCCTGCTCGCGCTGGCGGCCCATGGCCGCCTCGAACCCTGCCAGATCCACCGCAACGCCATGTTCGCGGCAAACATCCTGTGTCAGGTCCAAGGGGAAACCGTAAGTGTCGTGCAGTTTGAACGCCGTCTCGCCGTTCAATTGGCCGCCGTTTTCGGACAGTGTCCGCAGTTCACCATCCAGCATGGTCATGCCGTGTTCGAGCGTCTCGAAGAAGCGTTCTTCTTCCTGGCGCAAGATCGCCACGACACGCGCCTCGGCCGCCGCCAGTTCGGGATAGGCCTGTCCCATCTCGGCGACCAGATCCGGCATCAGTCGATGGAAGAACGGCTGACGCACGCCCAGCTTGTAACCATGGCGCACCGCCCGGCGCACGATGCGCCGCAGCACATAACCCCGCCCTTCATTGCCGGGAATGACACCGTCGGTGATCAGAAACGCGCAGGCGCGTACATGGTCGGCGAGCACACGCAGCGATGGATTGTCCAGATCCGACGCGCCGGTTTCCCGCCCGGCAGCCTGGACGAGGCGCCGGAACAGGTCGATGTCGTAGTTGCTGTGGACGCCCTGCAGCACGGCGGCCAGCCGCTCCAGACCCATGCCGGTATCCACCGAAGGCTTGGGCAGGGGATGGAGCGCGCCTTGCTCATCGCGCTCGTACTGCATGAACACCAGATTCCAGATTTCGATATAGCGATCGCCATCTTCCTCCGGGCTGCCCGGCGGGCCGCCCACGACAGTGGGGCCGTGGTCGTAAAAAATCTCCGAGCAGGGTCCGCACGGCCCGGTATCACCCATCTGCCAGAAATTGTCGGAACCGCCGCCGGGCTTGTCGCCGATGCGGGTGATGCGCTCGGCGGGGATGCCGATTTCGCGCTGCCAGATGTCGTGGGCCTCATCGTCGGTGGCGTAAACCGTCACCCACAGCCGTTCCGCCGGAAGCCCCAGGGTGCCGGTCAGGAACTCCCAGGCATAGTGGATGGCCTCGCGCTTGAAATAGTCGCCGAAGCTGAAATTGCCCAGCATTTCGAAGAAGGTGTGGTGGCGCGCGGTATAGCCGACGTTTTCCAGGTCGTTGTGCTTGCCGCCGGCACGGACGCAGCGCTGGGCGCTGGCCGCCCGGGTGTAGGGGCGGTCGTCGCGCCCGAGAAAGACGTCCTTGAACTGCACCATCCCGGCATTGGTGAACAGCAAGGTGGGATCGTTCTGAGGAACCAGCGGGCTGCTGGGGACAACGGTGTGTCCCTTGCCGCGGAAGAATTCGAGGAAACGATGGCGTAGTTCAGCGCTGGTAATCATGCGATGGGGCCCGATTCGCAAAGTGGCGGCCAGTATAGGCAAAGGCCATTGAATGGAGAATCATTCCGCCGCTTCGCCGTCCTGTTCCGCTCCAGTTGCGGGACGCGGCAACCGCCGACGGATCAGTTCGGGGGGGTAGCCGCGCCGTTCCAGGTAGCGGGCCTGCCGGCCCCAGTCCGGCCAGTCGGCCGGCGGGACAGCGCCAAAGCGGCGGCGGCGTGCGGCGTCCAGGCGCTCACCCCAGTCCTCCCCATCGGGCAGCGCCTGCTCGATGACTTCCTCCGCCAGCCCGGCCTGGGCCAGCCCATGGTGAAGCCGACGGGGACCATCACCGCGCCCCAGGCGACCGCGCACCCAGCTCGCGGCATAGCGGGCGTCGCTCAGGGCGCCATCCGCTTCCAGGCGATCGAGCACCGCGCCCACCTGTTCGGGCGTGGCGCCCCAACGGGCCAGACGTTCGGCCATTTCAAGCCGCGCATATTCGCGGCGGCCCAACAGGCGCAGGGCGCGGGCGCGAAAGCTGGCCTCAGTCGGCGGCGAGGTCGGGTTCGAGGGCGTCGCTGGCATGGGTCTTTCCGCTCAGCAGCAGTTCCCGCAGGGTCTGGTCCAGTTGTTGGGTGAGCTTGGGGCGCTCCTTCAGGTACTGGCGGACGTTTTCCTTGCCCTGACCGATGCGCTCGCCCTGGTAGCTGTACCAGGAGCCGGTTTTTTCCACCAGGTTGTGCTTGACCCCCAGCTCGATCAGCTCGCCTTCGCGCGAAATTCCCTCGCCATAGAGGATCTCGAATTCCGCTTCGCGGAAGGGTGGGGCGACCTTGTTCTTGACCACCTTGACGCGGGTTTCGTTGCCCACCACCTCGTCGCCCCGCTTGATGGCGCCGATGCGGCGAATGTCGAGGCGAACTGAGGCGTAGAACTTGAGCGCGTTGCCCCCGGTGGTGGTCTCCGGGCTGCCGAACATGACGCCGATCTTCATGCGGATCTGGTTGATGAAGATCACCAGACAGTTGCTGCGCTTGATGTTGGCAGTGAGCTTGCGCAGCGCCTGCGACATCAGCCGCGCCTGCAGGCCCACATGGGAATCACCCATCTCGCCTTCGATTTCCGCCTTGGGCGTCAGCGCGGCGACCGAGTCCACCACCACGATGTCCACGGCGCCCGAGCGCACCAGCATGTCGGTGATTTCCAGCGCTTGTTCACCGGTGTCGGGCTGCGAAATCAGCAGTTCATCGATATTCACCCCCAGCAAGCCCGCATATTGCGGGTCCAGGGCATGTTCGGCGTCCACGAACGCGGCCGTGCCGCCGGCTTTCTGGATCTGAGCGATGACATGCAGTGTCAGCGTGGTCTTGCCGGAGGACTCAGGACCATAGATTTCAACGACGCGCCCGCGCGGGAGGCCACCAATGCCCAGCGCGATATCCAGACCGAGCGAGCCGGTGGAAACGGGGATCACGTCACTGGCGGCCTGGCTGTCCCCCATGCGCATGACGGAGCCCTTGCCGAAC
>Ga0209851_1000145_pt1 | contig 18810 bp, 12 predicted proteins | sample GWRWT4_14Oct14_FD_187195 | JGI IMG/M metagenome (GOLD analysis project Ga0209851, IMG submission 187195) | Sand microcosm microbial communities from a hyporheic zone in Columbia River, Washington, USA - GW-RW T4_14-Oct-14 (SPAdes) (version 2) | ecosystem: Engineered > Artificial ecosystem > Sand... | reverse complement strand
CGATCTCATCCACGCGCAGGCGCCGCGCCAGCTCGACCAGGCGCGCCGGCCCCGCGCGCACGATGGGTCCCGGCAGGCTAGCGACCGGCTGGTCGGACGCCGTGCGCACGAAACCCACCAACCGGGACCCCCGTGGCGTGCCCAGCCGCACGAACAGATCCGCTGCGCGCTGCCCCGCGCCCAGCACCAACACCCTGGGCTTGATCTGGGCATCGTCTCCCCAGCGCTGGAACAGGACTTGGGTGGTGATCAGCGCCGGCGCCACGAACAGCAGCGTCAAGGCCATCACGCCCCGCCCCAGATACAGCTCCGGCAACAGGTAATACAGCAGTGCCAGCCCGGCCCAGGTGAGCCCGCAGGCCGCCAGCACCCGCACCGCGATTTCCTCTGGCCGCATCGGCACGAAGCGCTGGTAGAGCCCCAGGGCGTACATTGCCGTCACCAGGGTCAGGGACAGCGCCAGAATCTTGGGGCCGAGCGGACCGATGCTGGCCACGCCGGGCCAGCCCACATGAATGAAACGCAAGGACGCGGCGGCCAGCACCGCGACGGCGCAGAGGCCCATCTGCGCCAGGGCAAGCGCCATGTAGCGGTCGTGAAAGGCATGCTTGATGGGGCGCAAGGGCATCATCCAGGAGGCGGTCGGTCAGTTGCGACGGCACCGCCGCAGGGGAAAATCCGGCAGATTCTAGGTCGCCCCCCCGCTCCCCTCAAGCTCAGGACGCCCGCGTCGTGAGGCGCAGCATCTCATCCACAGCCGATTCCAACTGGCGCAGGCTGGCGCATTCACGCACCACATGGCACAGCGGCTTGTAGGTGGCAATGATCGAATCCCCGGTGTTCCAGGTGACGAAGGACTCGGGATTGAGCCAGATCAGGTGCCGGCTGCGCTGGGCAATGAGTTTGAGCAGGTCGGCGCGCGGATCGCTCAGGTTGTTGCGCGCATCCCCCAGGAACAGCACGGTGGTGCGCGGCGTGAAGGCATCGAGATGCCGCTCCACCAGATGCGCCAGGGTACGGCCGTAGTCGGTCGGCCCGATGGGCGCGGCCGCCTGGGCCGCGTCCAGCGCCGTGGCCACCGGCTGATGCTCGAAGATGTCCGTGACCTCGACCACATCGGCGCAGAACGTGAAGCTGCGGATGCGATCCATCACCTCGCTCAGGGAATGCAGAAACAACAGCAGGAAGCGAGTGTAGTCGGCCACCGAACGGCTGACATCGCAGATCACCACCACGCGCGGCTTGTCCACCCGCACCCGGCGCCAATGAATATTGAACAGGTTGCCGTCAAAACCCATGTTGCGACGCAAGGTGCGGCGCACGTCGAGCTGGCCGCGATGGGCGCGCTTGGCGCGGCGGGCATGAACCCGCGCCAGACGCCGTGCAAGACGCTGCACCAGTTCGGTCATGCGCGCCGCGTCTTCCTCTTCCAGCTTGTTCAGGCGGCGCTCGCTCAGCGCCTGCTCGCGCAGCGCCTGACCCGAGGCCCCGGTATAGAGCGCCACCTGCTGCTGGACAAAGGTCTTCATCTGGTCGATCAGGTAAGCGCGCCCCTCGCGCAGACGCCGGGCGCGGTCGCCGCCGCCCTGGCCAGACCGCTCCAGTTGCGCCAGCTCTTGATCGAGCCGGTCGAGCCCCATGCGTGCCATGAGCCGCTGCATCACGATGCCGCGCTGGGTGAACAAGGTCATCTCGCTCACGCCGACCTCGCGCACCGCCTCGCGCAGCGCTGACATGAGCCCGGCCCGATCACCGGCCAGCAGCCGCTCGACCAGCGTGGCATCCTCGCCAGGCGCATCCCCTGGGGCTTCCTCGGCGCCGGGCAAAAACTCCTGATGGGCCGCATCGGCAAAGATTTCGGCCGTGAAATAGCGGTCGAAGGTGTCGAAGAAACGACCCTTCTCGTCCACCGTCTTGGCCAGGGTCACCCCCAGCCCTTCACGCAGCGCGTCGCGGTCGCCATAGCCGAGAAGACGCACCACCTCATGGGCCTCCAGTGCCTCGGCCACCGACACCCGCACCTCGGCCCCGCGCACCGCCTGGATGAAATCGGCCAATACCCGGTCCATCGGCTCAGCCCATCATTTCGGCGCGCGCGTCATGCAGCAGGGTGGTCACTTCCTGCTCCACGCGGCGGATGTCCTCCTCGAACTTGAGGAACACGCTCAGCGTCTCGCGCACCATGCTTTCCTCCAGGGCGTTGGCATGCAGCAGGACCAGCACTTTTGCCCAATCCACCGTTTCGCTGACCGACGGATGTTTCTTGAGGTCGACGCGGCGGATCCGCTGGATGAAGGCCACCAGTTGGTCGCGCAGCGCGATCTCGATGCCCGGCACGCGCACCGCCACGATGCGCCGTTCCAGGTCGGCGTCGGGGTAGGGAATGTACAAGTGCAGGCAGCGCCGCTTGAGGGCGTCGCTCATCTCGCGGGTATTGTTGCTGGTGAGCAGCACGAACGGCCGGCGCATGGCCACAATGGTGCCGATCTCCGGTACCGTCACCTGGAAATCGGACAGGATTTCCAGCAGCAGGGCCTCGAACTCTTGGTCGGACTTGTCGACCTCGTCCACCAGCAGCACGCAGCCATCAGGCTCCTGCAGCGCCTTGAGCAGGGGGCGGGGCTCCAGGAAATGCTCGGAGAAAAACACGTCCTCATGGGCGTGCAGGCGGGCGGTCGCGGCCTCCAGCGTCTGCGCGTCCCCCATCACCTCATGCAGCTTTTCCTTGAGCAACTGGATGTACAGCAACTGCTTGCCGTATTTCCATTCATAGATGGCCTTGGACTCATCCAGCCCCTCGTAGCACTGCAAGCGCACCAGCGGCTGCTCAAGGTAGCGCGCCACGGTCTTGGCCAGTTCGGTCTTGCCCACGCCCGCCGGTCCCTCGACCAGAATGGGGCGGCCCAAGTGGTGGGCCACGAAGAGGCAGGTCGCGATGCGGCGACTGCAGATGTAATCCATCGCTGCGAAATCGCGCATGATGGCATCGACGCTGGCAAAACGTTCGGAATCCACGGGTTCACACTCCCTGTGTGCTGGTTTGATTGATCAGGGACCGGCCCAGCCGGTCATGGCCGCGGGTTTGGCCCCGCAGCAGGAAAAACGCCATTTGTTGCAGGGCGGCGACCGACTCGCGCGCCACCCCGGCTTCCCTGGCCTGCGGCAGCATCAGGTCCTGGGCGGCCTTGAGCTGCCCCAGCGCGCCCGTCAACACCGCTTCGAACCGCGCGTCCGCCTCCGGTTGGCGCGCCAGATGGGCCAGCGTGGCCCCGAGCGCCGCCACCGGGGCCATGGCCTCACCCAGTCGCGCCGGCACGACCGGCGCCGTGGTGGCGATGGCATCCCCAAGACCGCCAGCCAGCCCCAGCGCATAGGCCAGCAGCAGACCCTGTTCGCGCAACCGGAACGGGCGGGCGAACTGCTCCAGCGCCCTGCCTTCCGCACCCAGCAGGGCGTGCGATGCAAGTTCCACCTCGGCGAACGTCACCCGCGCATGACCCGCCATCGGGCCCGACAGGGGTTCGACCGTGACCCCCGCCGCCGTGCGCGGTACCGCGAACACGGAGAACCGGCGCCGGCCCGATTGTTCACCGGTCACCGCCAGCACCAGGAACACCGACGCATCCAGGCCGTGGGTAATCGGCGCCTTGACGCCCGACAGTCGCCAGCTTGCCCCGCGCCGTTCGGCCCGGGTCGCCAGATGCTTGGGATTGGCACCGATTTCAGGTTCGGAAGTGGCCACCGCCGCCAAGGCCTCCCCGCTCAGCAAGGCATCCCGAATGTCGCTCGGCGCGTCGGCCTGTCCGAAATAATGGTGCACGACCAAGGCCTCGAATAGCCCTGCCACCGCCAGCCCCGGCGGCCAGGCCGCTCGCCCCAGGCGCTCGGCCAGCGCCCACAGGGCCGCCTGATCGCCGCCTCGGCCACCCAGCGCAGTACCCACCGCAATGCCGGGCACGCCCTGGGCCGCCGCAGCGCGCCACCACGCCCAGGGAAAGCCCTGCTGCGATCCCGCAACCGGCGGCAAATGGGCCGCCATCTCATCGGCGAGAGGCGAATCGAGCCAGCAGTCGGCGGATCGGGAAACGGACGATGGCAATGGGCGGTCCTGCGAGGGCAATCAGTTTGCAAGCACAAACGCTGAGCCTATCAAACCCCCTCCCCTGAGACCATCAGCAAATGCCCCATTGGATGCGTGATGTGCCGGGGTCGATTAGAATTGCCGGTTCACATCCATCCCCTTCGATCGGGTCCAAGGAGTCGCCCATGGCGCATAACGAACGCAGCCGCATCATTACCCAGGGCGCCCAGCGCAGCCCCAATCGCGCCATGCTGCGCGCCGTTGGCTTCAAGGATGGCGATTTCAACAAGCCGGTGGTGGGCATCGCCAACGGCTTCAGCACCATCACCCCCTGCAACATGGGCCTGAACACCCTGGCCACGCGCGCCGAATCCGCGCTGCGCGAGGCGGGCGTCATGCCGCAGCTGTTCGGCACCATCACCATCTCGGACGGCATTTCCATGGGCACGCCGGGGATGCGCTATTCCCTGGTCTCACGCGAGGTGATCGCCGATTCCATCGAAACCGTCTGCAACGGCCAGCTCATGGATGGCCTCATCGCCATCGGCGGCTGCGACAAGAACATGCCTGGCGCCATGATGGCCATCGCGCGGCTGAACATTCCCGCCGTCTTCGTCTATGGCGGGACCATCAAGCCCGGTCATCTGCATGGCCGTGACCTGACCATCGTCAGCGCCTTCGAGGCCGTGGGCGCCTATACCGCCCACAAGATTGACGATGCGGCCCTGCTGGACGTGGAGCGCCATGCCTGCCCCGGCGCCGGCGCCTGTGGCGGCATGTACACCGCCAACACCATGTCCTCGGCATTCGAAGCCATGGGCATCAGCCTGTCCCACTCCTCCACCATGGCCGCCGAGGATGGCGAGAAAGCCGACAGCGCCGGCGCCTCGGCCCGCGCGCTGGTGCGCGCCATCGAGCTCAACATCCGCCCTCGTGACCTGCTGACCCGCAAGGCGTTCGAGAATGCCATTGCCGTGGTCATGGCCATCGGCGGCTCCACCAACGCCGTGCTGCACCTGCTGGCCATCGCCCGCGCCGCCGAGGTGCCGCTCACCATCGACGATTTCGAGGTCATCCGCCGCCGCGTCCCGGTCTTGTGCGACCTCAAGCCCTCCGGCCGCTTCGTCACCACCGAGTTCCACCGCGCCGGTGGCGTGCCACAGGTGATGCGCATGCTGCTGGACCATGGCCTGCTGCATGGCGACGCGCTCACCCTGTCCGGCCAGACCCTGGCCGAAACCCTGGCCGAGGTGCCCGCTGAGCCTGATTCCAACCAAGCGGTGATTCGGCCCTGGAGCGATCCGGTTTATGCCGAAGGACATCTGGCCGTGCTCAAGGGCAACCTCGCCCCCGAAGGCGCCGTCGCGAAGGTGTCGGGCATCAAGCAACGTCACCTCACCGGGCCGGCGAGAGTCTTCGACTCCGAAGAAGCCGCCATGGCCGCCATCCTGGACAACCAGATCAAGGCCGGCGATGTGGTCGTGATTCGCTACGAAGGCCCCAAGGGCGGGCCGGGCATGCGCGAGATGCTCTCCCCCACTTCCGCGCTGATCGGCGCCGGATTGGGCGATAGCGTGGGCTTGATCACCGATGGGCGCTTCTCCGGCGGCACCTATGGCCTGGTGGTCGGCCATGTGGCACCGGAGGCTGCGGTCGGCGGCCCCATCGGTTTGTTGCAGGAAGGCGACCGGATCACCATCGACGCCGATCACCAGCGCCTGGACGTGCATCTGGAGGAGGCCGAACTCGCCCGGCGACGGGCAGCCTGGAACGCGCCCACGCGGGAGGAGAAGCCCGGCACGGTACTGGCCAAGTACGCCAAGCTGGTTTCAAGCGCCAGTGAAGGCGCCATCACCGGCTGAGGCAGTGGCCTGCATGGGATAGGTGGGGGCGCCCCCCTGCGGCACCTTTGGTAAAACCGTATGACCGGGACCGGATGCGGCCGGGAAGGCGGTCATTGCCGCTTCCGCGCGCGCCGGGCCGAGACCGTCACAACCGAAGCGGTGTTCAAACTCGCTGCCGACCTCCGGGGACTGGATGCCAGCCTCTGGTCACAGTGACCAGACCGGCACCTTTCACCACCCATCTTTACATCGCAAGGCCGTAGCGCAGCCGGTTCCAGTCAAAGGCTGGGCCAGGATCGGTCTTGCGTTCCGGGGCGATATCGCAGTGTCCGACCACCCGATCGAGGGTGATCGCGGGATAGGCACGCATCAGGGCGCGCGTCACGACGATGAGTCGCGCGTACTGGATGTCGGCATAGGGCGCCGCATCAGTCCCCTCCAGTTCGATGCCGATGCTGTAGTCATTGCAGCGGGGTCGGTCCTGAAACACGGAAACGCCCGCGTGCCAGGCGCGGCGTTTGAAGGGCACGAACTGGATGATTTTTCCGTCGCGACGGATAAAGAGATGGGCCGACACTCTCACGCCTGCCAGACCCGCGAGCGCAGGGTGCGCACCTGCTTCAAGCCGTCCCAGGAACAAACGCTCGATCCAGGGCCCGCCGAATTCGCCGGCAGGCAGGCTGATGCCATGAATCACCAGCAGTGAAATCGGCATCCCAACAGGCCGGGCATCGCAATGGGGACTGGGCCGATAGGCGGCCCCGACCAAACGGCCCCTGCGCGGGTCGATCTTCACGGATAGGCGACGCGCCGTTCGCCGTCAGCGAGGAAATAATCGCTTTGGACATGGCCGCTCTGCTCGGCGGAGGCCAGATCCAGAATGGCGTGGAGGTCCCGCACACGCTCAACATAGCGTACCGGCTGACTGCCCTGGACATAGCCATGGCTGCTGAAACGCGCGTAGGCCCGCTGCGACAGTTTCGGAAAAGCCTCCTTCACACCGCTCCAGCGGTTTGGATCGAGATGGAGGCGCAGCGCCAGTTTACGGGCATCCTCGAGATGACCGGGGCCCACGTTGTAGGCCGCCAGGGCCATCCAGGTACGATCGGGTTCAGGAATCTCGGCTGGCAAGGCGTCACGCAGCTCGGAGAGGTAACGTGCCGCACCCTCGATGCTTTGCCCCGGATCCAGCCGGTTCACGCCCATCGAACGGGCGGTGGACGAGGTCAGCATCATCAGTCCGCGCACACCGGTGGGACTCACGGCCGATGGGTCCCAACTGGATTCGTGATAGGCCACGGCGGCCAGCAGGGTCCAGGGCAGGTCAAAACGCGCCTCGGCGCGGCGGAAATGATTGCGGTAGCGCGGCAGCCGGCTGAAGATGCGTCCGCGATAGGTGGTCATGTCGAGGTAGTCGAATGCATCCAGGTGACCAAAATAGCGATCTTCCTGGACCGCGAGTAAGCCTTGGTCGCGATAGTCCTGCATCCAGAGTTCCAACGCCGCTTCAAGCCGGCTGGCCGACTGGGGCAATACCCAGGCGAGTTCCTCGCGGCTGGACAGATCGAAGGCCACTTCCAGTTCCGGCATGAAACGCCGATGGACGGCGACTTCGGGAGAATCCACGACCGTGCAGTCGATTTCGCGGCGCCAGACCTGTTCCAGCAATTGCTCCGCACTCGCTGCCTCGGCTGTTTCCCAGCGCAAGCCCGGGACATCGGCAACCACTTGCTGGAGCCGCTCTTCGTGACTGGTACCCGCTCCCACCCGCAACCGCAGCCCCGCCAGCTGCTGGGTGTCCCGCGGCTGAGGGCCATCCCGATGACAGACGACCTGCTGCTCGATGTGGCGATAGACAGGTCCGAAGCGAAAACGGGATTCACGCGTCGGGGTGCGGCTGACGCCCGCCGCCGCCAGATCGGCCTGGCCCTGTTCCAGCCAGTGCAGGGCCTCGGACACGCTGCTGGCGACCAGGTAACGGGTGCGCACCCCGAGATGCCGTGCGAAATCCTCCGCCATGTCGAACTCCGGCCCCTGCGGGCCGTAGCCATCCTGGTAGAAGGTCGTGGGCGCGGCCCGGGTCACCACGATGAGCTCACCCCGTTGCTGAATCGCGTCGAGATCCCGAGAATTCGATGGGGCGTTGCGCTCGCATCCGGCCACACCCAACGCCATTCCCAGCGTGGTGGCCCAGATCCAGTGCCGCATTGTGCGGTGGCGTTTTCCGGAACGGCCCCCAGGCCTTTTCCGGTTTGCGCGCGCCGTTTTTAATATTGTCAATGCTTTACCAAATTCGCTTGCCCAATTGGCAACTGGGCGCAACAGTAAGCAATATTGCCTTGCAAGTTCAAGTTTTGCCCTTGTCTCGACGACCCTGTTGGCACCACAATGAACGTCATGAACACCTCTTTTCCGCCGGTTCTGGACCTCATTTCCCAACTCGTCGCCACCCCCTCGGTGAGCAGCGCCCAGGCCGAATGGGACATGGGAAACCGCGCCACCATCGACCTGATTTCCCAATGGTGCCAAGAGCTTGGATTCACCGTGGAGATCCTGCCGCTGCCCGGCGCGCCGCACAAAGCCAACCTGGTGGCCACCTTGGGGAAGGGCCCCGGCGCGCTGGTGCTGGCCGGCCATACCGACACGGTCCCCTTCGACCGGCAGGGCTGGAAAAGTGACCCGCTCAAAGCCGATGTTCGTGAAGACCGGCTGTACGGATTGGGTACCAGCGACATGAAGGGATTTTTTGCCATCGCGCTCGCCACCGTCGCCGCGCTGGGTCGCCGCGATCTTCACCAGCCCCTTGTTCTTGTGGCAACTGCGGATGAAGAAACCAGCATGGCGGGCGCCCGCGCCCTGGCCGACGGCCAGGCCTTCCAGGGGCACTACGCGGTCCTGGGCGAACCCACGGCGATGCGTCCAGCGCATCTTCACAAAGGCGTGATGATGGAACGCATCCGCCTGTTGGGCCGCTCGGGCCATTCCAGCGATCCGTCGCTGGGACGCAACGCCCTGGACGGCATGCATCGGGTCATCGGCGCCCTGATGGCGGAACGCCAGAGCTGGCTTCAGCGCTACCGCCATCCGGGTTTTGCCATCCCCCATCCCACCCTCAACCTGGGCCACATCCATGGCGGGGACAATCCCAACCGCATCTGTGGCGAATGCGAGCTGCATTTCGATGTGCGCCTGCTGCCCGGCATGGACCCGGAAGACATTCGGGCCCAGTTGCACGCCCGGGCGGAGGCGGCGCTGGCCGATACGGATCTGACCCTGGAATTTCTCCCCCTGTTTGATGGGCTGCCGCCCATGGAAACCCCCGCAACGAGTCCCCTGGTGACAGTTGCCGCATCCCTCACCGGCCAGGAGCCGGGCGCGGTGGCCTTCGGCACGGAAGGGCCCTACTATCGGCGCATGGGCATGGACACGGTCATCCTCGGGCCAGGCAACATCGAACAGGCCCACCAACCCAATGAATATCTGGCACTGGATCGCGTCGCGCCGATGATGAAGATCCTGGAGGCGCTGATCATCCGCTTCTGCCTGACGCCTGCGACGGCCTGAGTTCCATGGATCGTTTCGTCAAGTGGTTTCGCAACAGCACGCCCTACATCAACGCCCACCGCGGCAAGACCTTCGTGGTCTGTTTCGGCGGCGAAGCGGTGATGTCCGCGGATTTCCCCCATCTGGTGCAGGACCTGACCCTGTTGGCCAGCCTCGGCGTGCGGCTGGTGCTGGTCCATGGGGTGACCCCCCAACTCGCCGAACGACTGGGCAGGGCAAGCCTGGATCTGGCCTACCATGGGGAGATTCCGATCCTGACCGCCGCAGCCCTGCAATGCGTCAAGGACGCCGTGGGTTCCGCGCGCCTGGACATCGAAGCGGGTTTTTCCTGCGGCCTGCCCCAGACCCCGATGGACGGCGCCGCCCTGCGCCTCCTCTCGGGTAATTTCCTCATCGCCCGGCCCGTCGGCGTGCGCAGCGGGGTGGACCACCAGCACAGTGGTGAAATCCGTCGCCTGGAAACCCCCGCAATGCGCCAGGCGCTGCAACAGGGCGCCGTCGTGCTGCTCTCCCCCATGGGCTACTCGACCACAGGCGAAGCGTTTTTCCTGCAAAGCGAGGCGGTGGCCACCCAGACCGCGATCCAGCTCGGCGCGGACAAGCTGATCTTCCTCGAAGAAGGGACCAAGGCGATGGCGCCGCGCCGTCCCGGGCAGATGGATCCCGCCCAGGCCGAAGCCCAACTCGCTGCGTCCGATTTTGCGGCCGAGCGCCGGCCCGCCTGGGCAGGCTGCGTCCAGGCCTGCCGCAGCGGGGTCCCGCGCGCCCATCTCATTCCCCGTCAGCAGGAAGGCGCCTTGCTGCTGGAACTGTTCACACGCGACGGCATCGGCACCCTGATCACGGCAGGTCAATATGACGTGCTGCGCGAGGCCACCATCGACGACATCGGCGGCCTGCTGGCCCTGATCGCGCCCCTGGAGGCCCAGGGGATTCTGGTGCACCGTTCGCGCGAGCAACTGGAGCTGGAAATCGGCAACTTTGTCGTCATGGAGCGGGATCAGGCAATCCTGGCCTGCGCGGCGCTCTATGGTTTCATCGAGGAGGATGTGGGCGAGATCGCCTGCATTGCCGTGCATCCGGATTATCGCGAGCTGGGCCTGGGCCATGACCTGCTGGCGCATCTGGAGCAGCGTGCCTGGGCACGGGGCTTGCGCCGGCTCTTCGTGCTCACCACCCAAACCGCACACTGGTTCATCGAACACGGCTATCGCCCGGGCCGCGTCCAGGATCTGCCGGTGGCGCGCCAGGGCCTGTACAACTACAAGCGCAATTCCAAGGTTTTCATCAAAACCCTCGAAGCGGCGCCCGTGGCCCGCAGCCCCATCGCCTAGCTGCCGGACAAATCCATGACTGACACCAATGCCGCCTTGCGCGACCGCGACCTGCAGGTGTTCTGGCATCCCTGCACCCAGATGAAGGACCACGAGAGCCTGCCCCTGATTCCCATCCGGCAGGCGCGCGGCGTCTGGCTGGAGGATTTCGACGGCAAGCGCTACCTGGACGCCATCAGCTCCTGGTGGGTGAATCTCTTCGGCCACGGCCATCCCCATATCGACCGCCGCATCCGGGAGCAGTTGGGGCGCCTCGCCCATGTCATCACCGCCGGTTTCACCCACGAGCCCGCCGTGACACTGGCCGAGCGGCTGGTACAACGGGCGCCGCCAGGCCTCGCGCGCGTGTTCTATGCGGAAAATGGTTCCTCGGCCGTGGAAATCGCCCTCAAGATGAGTTTCCACGCCTGGCGCAACCAGGGCTGCACGCGCAAGCAGCAATTCGTTTCGCTCACCAACGCCTACCACGGCGAAACCCTGGGCGCCCTGGCAGTGGGCGGCGTCGCCTTGTATCGGGAGACCTACGGTCCCTTGCTGATGCCCTGCCTGCAAGCGCCCACCCCAGATTGTTATCTGCGGCCCGAGGGGGTGGATTGGGAAACCCACAGCCGCGAGCTGCTCGCCCCCATGGCCGCCCTGCTGGCCGCGCGCAGCGATGAGATCTGCGCCGTCATCGTCGAGCCCCTGATCCAGTGCGCCGCCGGCATGCGCATGTACCATCCAGTCTATCTGCGTGGGCTGCGCGACTTGTGCGACCGCTATGGCGTGCACCTCATCGCCGATGAAATCGCCGTGGGCTTTGGTCGCACCGGCACTTTCTTCGCCTGCGAACAGGCCGGGATCACGCCCGATTTCCTGTGCGTCGGCAAGGGCCTCACCGGCGGCTACCTGCCCCTTGCCGCCGTGCTGACGCGGGAGGCGATCTACCAGTGTTTCTATGACGAGTACGCGACCCTGAAAGCCTTCCTGCACTCCCACAGCTACACCGGCAATGCCCTGGGCTGCGCGGCCGCGCTGGCCACACTGGACCTGTTCGATGCCTCCCCTGTCCTGGCATCCAATGGGCGCTTGGCCGAGCACCTGGCGCAAGCACTGGCGCCGCTGCGCGATCACCCCCATGTGGGGGAGGTGCGCCAAACAGGCCTGGTGGCCGCAGTGGAGATGACCCCGAACGGCGATCGCCACAGCGCCTACCCCTGGCAGGAGCGACGCGGCCTGCGGGTCTATCGCCATGCCCTGGAACGGGGTGTACTGCTGCGTCCTCTGGGGAACGTGGTCTATTTCATGCCGCCTTATGTCATCACGACCGATGAGATCGATTTGATCGTGGCGGTGGCGCGGGAAGGCATCGATCGCGCCACGGCCAATTAGCCATGCGGATTCCTCGCCTGTGGGTACCGACAGCCCTTGATGCCGGCGCGCTCATCGCGCTTCCCAGCGAAACGGTTCATTACCTGCGCAGCGTGCTGCGACTGACAGTGGGCGCCGAGGTGGTCCTGTTCGACGGCGAGGGCCAGGAATGCCCGGGACAGATCGCGAGCCTGGGGCGCCAGGACGGACAGGTCCGATTGACGGGCGACCCGGTGACGCCGCTCCGGGAATCGCCCCTCGACATCACCCTGCTGCAGGGCATCTCGCGTGGGGAACGCATGGATTTTGCGCTGCAAAAGGCGGTTGAACTGGGCGTTGCGCGCATTGTGCCGGTGATCTGTGCCCGCACCGGGGTGCATCTGTCCGGCGAGCGGGCAGCCCGGCGCCAGGCGCATTGGCAGGGCATCGCGGCCCATGCCGCAGCCCAATGTGGCCGCGCCCGATTGCCGACCTTGTCGGCCGTCCTGACGCTGGCGCAGGCTGTAACGCTTGTCGAGGCCGATCTCCGTCTGATGCTGGAACCCAACGCGGAACAGGGGATTGGTGAATTGACCCCCGTGCCCTCAGTCGCGCTCCTCATCGGCCCAGAAGGCGGGCTCGATCTCCGCGAGCAAGTCCTCGCCCGCGAACACGGCTTCCAGGCACTCCGGCTCGGTCCCCGCGTCCTGCGCACCGAGACCGCCGCCCTCGCCGCCATCACTGTCCTGCAATCCCGCTGGGGCGACCTGACCTGAGGTCGCCACCGTAGCGGCCGATTGATCCAGCAGCCGGGCCAGCCATTCCAGATCCGGAATCAACATCTCGCTGCGGGCGAAATTCACCCGAAACAGCACCGGCGCCTGTCGATCCTTTTCAGTCAAGGGCAAGGGCCGCGCCTGATCCGGAGTGACTGGAACCATTTGCGGATAGCCCTGGATCAGGATCCCCACATGTGCAACTTGACCCGCATGCGGTAGACGCAACACCGCCACCCGCGTTCGCGGACCGGGTCGGGGTGAATCGTCGCCATACAGGGACTCAAAACACAGCACAGGCAAGGTCCCCTCGCGCCAGGCCATGGCGGGCGGCAGAGAAAGCGCGTCCATTCCTGTGGGGAGCGGAATGATTTCTACCACCGCCCCATAAGGCACCAGCAAGCGCTGGTTGACCAATGGCAGCACCTGGCAATAAAGCAAGCTGGGCGACACGTCCATTAAAACGACCCGCCAGCCGGGTCAACACGCTGCGGCTGCGTCAGATGGCCGATGGTTTCAAGCAACTCCACCTCTTGATAAGGCTTGCCCAGATAGGCGGCAGCGCCCAGATCCAGGGCGCGATTGCGGTGTTTATCGCCTGTTCGTGAGGTGATCATGACCACGGGAATGGCCTGCAGCGCTGCGTTGGATTTGAGATTGGCGAGCAGTTCGAAGCCATCCATACGCGGCATTTCGACATCCAACAGGATCAGGTCCGGCATCTGCTCCTGGATTTTCTGCAATGCCTCGACGCCATCGCGGGCGGTCATCGCCGTCATGCCATGCTGTTCGAGCAGGCGCGCAGTCACCCGCCGCACGGTAATGGAATCATCCACCACCATGACGCGCAGCGCCCGCGCACCAGCCACTGTCGCCGCTGGATCACCCTGCGAGCGGCCTTCAGATCCCAATCTCCCACGGGTATCCACCAGGGACTGCAAATCCAGAATCAGCACCACCCCGCCATCGCTGAGCAGCGTGGCGCCGCTGATCCCCGGCACCGCCGCGACTCGGGAACCCACCGGGCGTACCACCACCTCCTGGGTTCCCAGCAAGCTGTCGGCGACCAGCGCCCAATGCAGACCCGCCACACTCACCAGCAACACCGGATGTTCGCCTTCCAGTTTCGCTTCACCGCTCTCCGGCACGCCCAACAGGGATGCCAGCCCCACCAGACGGTAATCCACACCCAGATGATTGAGATGAGTCAGGCTCCCCTCCTGCCATTCCGCCAACTGGTCGGCATACAGCCGCATCACACCCTGGATCCCCGACATGGGAACGGCGTAACGCTCCGGCCCCACTTTCAGTAACAGGCAATCACTCACCGCCAGGGTGTAGGGCAGCCAGACCCGGAAGGTACTGCCCTGGCCCCAATGGGAGGCAATTTCCAGGCGGCCGCCACAGGCCTTGATCTGGTTATGCACCACATCCATCCCCACCCCGCGCCCGGCAATCTGGCTGACCTGCTCGGCCGTGCTCAATCCAGGCGCAAGAATGAGATGGAAAATCTGGGTTTCGCCCAATTGTTCATCCGGTCCCACCAGACCGCGCGCGCGCGCGCGCGCAAGGATTGCCGCGGCATCCAGGCCGCGGCCGTCATCGGCGATTTCCAGCAGCACCTGGGACCCCTCGCGGCTCACCCGCAAATTCACCTGCCCCTGTGCTGACTTGCCCAGCCGCAAGCGCTCCACGCTGGGTTCGATGCCGTGAGCCAGCGCATTGCGCAGCAAATGCTCCAAAGGCGCCACCATGCGATCCAGCACCTGGCGGTCGAGTTCGGTCTCCCCGCCTGTGATCTCCAGCGTGGCCTGCTTGTCGAGCGCCTCGGCAGTCTGGCGGACGATGCGGCGCAGCCGCGCACCATGAAATTCAAATGGAATCATGCGCGTCCGCAGCAGATCACCCTGGAGTTCCCCAGCCAGCCGCCGCTGGACCTGCAACGCGGCCTCGGAGGTCTGTTGCTGTCCGCTCACCAGTTCCTGCAGGCTGACCAAGTCGGTCACGCTTTCGCCCAACGCGCGGGAAAGCTGTTGCAAACGAGAGTACCGATCGAATTCGAGGGGATCGAAATCTCCCGCAGCCGATTCGCCAGCGCGATCGGCATGCTGGAAGACGATGCGTGATTCCGCTTCCAGCTCCAGTTCCCGTAGCTGGCGTCGCAGTCGGTCAATGGTGCGGGCAATTTCCCGGGCATAACTGGCCAGCTCGCGCACCGGTTGTTCGATGCGCCCGTTGACCACGATCAACTCACCGATCAGGCCGAGCAGTCGATCCAGGGTCGGGGCCGGCACTCGGATCTGTTCATTTCCGGCAACGGTTTCCTCCCCTTCACCCGGTAGCGGTTGTGCCCACCAATCCGGTGGCGGGACATACCCCAGCGCTGGATCAGCATCGGCATCGAGTTGAGGCATTGCCTCATCGCTGCGCTCGACCCGCACAAGGCCCGATTCCCCATGCAGCGTCTGATCAACCTGTACCGCGTCATCCTGAACGGCGGATGCCGGATTGAAGGGCTGATCGCCGTCCGCGCTTCCGACGGTGGCAACAGCCGATTCCGATGAGTCCCCCGGTTCGCAGCCCAGTCTTTGCAGCAAGCCTGGCGGAACCGCTGCCGGCAAACCTTCAGCCCACTGATCCAGTTGACCTTGCAGGGTATCCAAGGCGTGGCGCAGCAAGCTGCGGGCCCCGGGTTCATCACCTGCATCGCCCATGGCCATGAGGCCAAGAAAGGTTTCGATGGCATGCGCCAGATCGCCCAGCGGCAAGGCACCCGCCATCCGAGCGCTGCCTTTGAAGGTATGCAGGTCGCCCATCAACGCATCAATGGGCAGCATTTCCTCGCCAGGGGCATTCTCACTGAACAGCGTGTCGATATGTGCCAGCAGATCAACCGCTTCCTCCAGAAAGATCGCGCGGATTTCAGGGCCAATGCCATTGCCGGATTCAGTACGGGCATGATGTTCCAACTGCTCGCGATCCGCCGTCAGGCGCTGCAACCAGGACGTGTCCGCGTCACACGCGACATGGGCCGGCAAAGCCAGGCGGCAGGCTGTCACTCCCTGGGCGAGCAGGTCGATCTGGAATGCGGAGAGCGGTTTGCCCACACTGAGCACGGCTTTGACCCATCGATCCAGTTCGCTCGCCCGATCTGCCAAGGATTCCCTGTTCACCGTGCGGGCAGTCCCCTTCAGGGTGTGAAACACCCGCAGCACGTTCGAGTCCAGCGCCAGCGAGGCGCCCGCTCCAACCTGTCGCAGATAGGTCTGCACTTGATCCAGATAGCCGGACGCCTCCTGCTCGAACAAGTCGTCCAGCAGCGCGCCTTCAGCCAGTTCGGGATCGGGATCCAGGGGCACCGATTCTGCAAAATCCAGTTGCACAACGGTCGAGGCCCAGGGTGTTGCGTCAGCCTCCACATCGGGAGATTCCGCCTCCTCGGGTTCCAGGACCGGAATCAGGCGTGAATCCGCTGCCAGGAAATCAGCCGGCAGGGGCGTGAGAGGCGAGACATCAAGCTCCGCTGCAACTCCCTCGTTCTGGGGTGTGGACCCCCTTGCCGCTGGCGCGGCGGGCATCCCTACCGCTTCCCCGTTGGCCAATGCAGCCAATTGATCGATGCATTGCTGGCCGGCTGCGGACAGGGGCTGTTGGAGGTCTTGCAAATGCGCGGCAATCTGATCAATGGCCTGAGCCACCCAGGCAACCGTGTCCTGATCTGCCCGTCTGGTGCCTTCCAGAACCGCGTTGAGCAAGCGCTCCACACCCCAGGCCAACTCGCCGATGGCAACCGCTCCGGCCATCCGTCCCGATCCTTTGAGGGTGTGGAACCCGCGCCGCAAGGTCACCAACGCCTCACGATCCTGCGCATCGATCTGCCAGCGCGATTGAGCAGGCCCGACTTGCGCCATGATTTCTTCGGCTTCCTCCGAAAATATGGCGCTCAGGTCCAGGTCAAGGGCGGCATTCAGCGGCGCGGATACCGGGTCTTGATCCGCCACGATAGGGCCCGCAGCAGCCGGCAACAGACGCATCACCTGTTCGGTTTGTTCCACGGCAGCCGCCAGTGACGCGCTATCGGCGAAAGGCTGTTCACCCCAGCGCTCCAGATACAGCGCCAGGCTTTCCAGCGCATTGGCCATAGCTTCCGCAATCGGCCGCTCTTCCGTTATCTGGGGCAAGGCCTGCGCCAATTGATTGAAACAGCGTCCCGCCTCCGCCAACCCAGCCACCTCAAGCGCCGCAGCCATCTGGTCCAGACGCCCGGCCGCCTCGGCCTTGCCGGAGCTTGAATCGGCGCGCTCCAACGCCTCGATGCACTGGCGCAGATCAACCAGCACCTCACGCACCACGGGGAGCTGAAGCTCCGGCGCGATCGATCCCAGGTCTGTCGTGTCCGGACACCCTGAAAGCGATGCCAGGGCCGCTTCCACAGCCAGTACCGACTGCGCCACCTCAAGCCATTCCGTCTCGACCACCTGGCCCGCACTGGCCCAAGCGGCCAACCGGGTTGCGGCCCGATCCATCTGCGCCATGAGATCGGGGCGATCCAGGATGGCCAGGGTGGCGCAGATGCCTTGGGTCACGCCGACCAATACCTTGAGCTCGTCAGCCGCAGGCTGGGGCGTGCGGGAAATGACATCGAGCGATTCCTTGACCACCTGCAACTCGTCGCGGATCGATGCAGCGACGCCGGCCAAGGCTTGACTGCCGGCATCGCCCAAGGCGTGCTGCAGCCGCTCCTGCTGTTCGGGAGAGATCACACGATGGGCCAAGTCGTAGGCCTGGGCGAGTTCGCCGGGCAATCCCGCCAGATGCGGTGCCCGACCCAAGGCATACAGGGCCTGGGCCGCCGTGTGGCGATGCAACTGGCATTGCTCCGGGGTTTCCCCCACCCCGACCAGCCCACCCAGAAGGCGCTCCAAACGCAACAGGACCGGGCGCACTTCAGCCTGGGAAACGGCGTGATCCGCAAGGGCGATCAACAAGCCCCGCAAGACCCACCAACTCCTGGCCACAGCGGCGGTGGTCGCGGCGCGCTCGAGCTTTTCAGCCACCCGTGACAAGCTTGCCAGCACACGCGCATCACCCGTTTCCCGCAACACCAGCAAGATCGCGTGCATGACGCCGGGCCGATAGCGTTGGGCCAGCGCCCTGAGCATCGCGGGATCCTGGACCACCGGATCGGGTCCAGCCATCTCGATCAGCGCATCCCCTCCCGTCGCGGCAAAGATTTCCGCAGCCCCGATGGCGCCCCGGCTTGCCGCCAGGCGCAAGGCATTGATGGGAAACAGCAGCAAGGTCGGGCAATCGGATTCGCCGCGCGCCATGAGTTCCACATAGGCGGGCAGGGCAATGAGCAGGCTGGCCAAGGCATCGCCCAAGGTTTCGGTATAAGCCGCTGGATGATGGCAAGCATCCAAGGCCACAATGGCCTGGCTCACGGCATAGGACGCCCCGGAAAGACCTGAAAATTCAAGGGTTTCACGAAGATTCCGCCACTCTTGGCACACCATCTCCAGTGTTTCGGGCGTCAACTCCCCCCACCCCATGTCTTCCGCACGCTGGCGCAACCGATCAATGCTGTCCTGAATGCCAGGCAGCAACGCCTGCAACGTCTGCGCATCTCCGGAATGCCCGCGCGACGCGGACTGGAGATTCATCGACAGGGGGGAAGGCTGCATCGCGTGCTCCTCAATTCGGAAGCTTGAACCCGGCCACCGACCGGCGCAGCTCGGTGGCCAACTGAGCCAGCCGACCGATCGCCTGGCCGGTGGCTCGGGTCCCCTTGGCCGCCTGCACGGTGACCTCCCGAATGGCTCGCATGCTGGTCGACATCTCGCCGGCCTTGGTCGTCTGTTGCTGAGCTGCTTCGGAAATGC
>Ga0209851_1000142_pt1 | contig 19568 bp, 28 predicted proteins | sample GWRWT4_14Oct14_FD_187195 | JGI IMG/M metagenome (GOLD analysis project Ga0209851, IMG submission 187195) | Sand microcosm microbial communities from a hyporheic zone in Columbia River, Washington, USA - GW-RW T4_14-Oct-14 (SPAdes) (version 2) | ecosystem: Engineered > Artificial ecosystem > Sand... | reverse complement strand
CGCTGACATCGGTTTCGCAGAGATAGCCGCCACCGGGCGCGAGGGTGCTGCGCGCATTGCCGTCCCAATCGACAAAGAATCCCTCTGCAACGGACATGTGAAGTGCTCCTGAAAAGCGGTCTGACGGAATGTAATGGGTTGAAAAAGCGCACCGGAGTGGCGCCTGGCTTGCCAAGGCAGACGGCGGCAAACAGACCGCAAGCCGTGCGCCCGGCGGCGGTTGAAATCCGGTACCTACGCGGCGCGATTGGGCACCACGCCGCTCACATCGACGTGAATTTCGCCGTCCTTGATTTCAAGCGGATATTCCGCAAGCGTGCAGGGCTTGCCGCGGATGCACGCACCGGTGGTTCCGTCGAATTCCCAGTCATGATGGCGGCAGGAGATGATCTTGCCGTCGAATCGGGCATCAGCCAGCGGTTCATTCGAGTGCGGGCACATGCCCTGGTAGGCAATGGGTTTTCCACCAAGCGGCCAGACCAGCAGCACCAACGTGCGGTTGACCGCCGCCACATCGGTTTTTCCTTCCTTCAATTCGCTCAAATCGCAGGCTTTGGTAAACATGACGGGCTCCTTCCGGGCGTATGAGGGCGCGATCTCTCGTTATCTCGGCAAGTGACGATGCGAATCCGGATCCCAAACGCCGATCTGCGCAGGCAAGTCAGCCCTTGTGCTCCGGTCTATCGGCGGTCACTTCAGAAAATGGGCCTGAAAAACGGTGATCTTCTGCGGCGTGTTGAGGCCGCGTTGCATCGACCATTTGTTTTGGAAAAAGAATGCGTTGACATCGCGCGAGACTTCTTTTCCGTGGATGTACCAGCGCTCGGCGCCGTCCGGGGCAATGACGGCGGGGCCATCGCCCCGGTGCACCTGGTCCTCTTCGAGCCAGAGCTCGGTATCGACATAGAGGTAACAGCCAGCCTTGCGCGACAGGTCGTCCTGATTGCGATCTTCCACCACGATCATTTCAGCCATGACGTTTCCCTCTGTTGCAATTCAGCAGGTGCCGGTCTTGTAGACGACCAGCCACGGCGCACTGCGATCAGCTCGCCGCTTGCATGGCGTGCGAGCCGCACTTCAGACACTGATCGAGCACGCTGAATGCCTGGTCGCTGCACTGGCCCACGCGGGTCTGTTTGCAGCCGCGCGCACCGCACTGGCCACACACGTAAATCGTTCCGTTACAGCGCTGATTGCCCGTGCGGGTGCCGGTGCAGAGCGCGAAATCGGCTTTGAGCACGTCATATCCAAGGGCCATGGTCGTTTGCTCCTTTAAAGGATGGGGGAAAGGGAAGACAGACTTTGGTGGCTTTCATGGGGCAACATCGTGTGCTTGGCGAGGCGCAGCTCCGCCAGGCGATAGCGCACCGGTCCCTCGAACAGGCGCACGCCGCCGCCCTCGGCCACGGTCTGCCGCAGGGCATCGTGATCCTGTACCTCGACACCGGCCAGGTAGTCGATGCCGAAGGCGGCAAACTCTCCGACCCAGGGCGTACCCGGCCCCATCAGCACGGTGGTGGCGGCGCGCGACAGTTCGGCAAGCCGTGGAAAGGTCTTGTTGGCCAGGCTGCTGGCAGTCAGAAACACCCAATCGGCCTGTGGCAATAGGTACTCGCAGGCCGGATCGGGCAGGTCGCCGGCGCCCGGCTGGCGTTCCAGCACCATCAGGTCCATCTGTCGGGCATAAGCATCGAGACCCGGATAGCGGCCGATCACCACCACCCGCTGGCCCGCGAGCTGCGGGGCAAAATGCTCGAATACGGCGAGATTGCCGGGGCCGCTGCCCACAAGGGGCGCGGCGCGCGCCAGCACGGGGTTGCCCTCGGTATTGAGGGCAGCGTTGACGGCGGCCAGGCCAATGCTCGCAGCGTGCGGATTCCAGTCGCGCAACCAGGGCGCAAGTTCCCGCAACGACCGCCCGGCCAGGGAGCCGGCCCACGGCAGGGTGCGGGGCGCCCCGCCGGGCGTCATGGCCAGTCCGTAGGTGCGCGCGCTCCGGCACAGGGTCCACACCAAGCCAAGCGTGATCTCCAGCACTGGATCAGCGTGGTCCGCCACCCGATCCAGCAGCAGATCGTAGATCGACCAGGGATCGCTCATGCTTCCTCGGCAGGCAGCGCCAACAGCCGCAAATCGTTTTTGACGGTCCCATCCCGGCCCCAGATCTCAATGACTTCAATCCACCAGCCGGGAAGCGTGGGGTGCGTCAAGCCGACCTCGATTTCGCCGTAATGGCTGCCGTCCCCATGGAACAACAGGTGTCCCTTGCGTTGCCCGCCGGCCGAGAAAAAATCGGCACGCAGGGTGGGGCGGCCGCTGGCGGGGTCGGTGTGCTGGGAAAAGCGGCCTTGCATCCAAAGCGGAACCCGCAACCGACCCGCCAGGCCCAGTTGCGTCAGGCGCTCGCCGGCGCTGGCCAGCAGGCGCTCCCCGGCTGGGGTGGCCGCGAGGATGGCGGCAGCGAGCGCGCTGGGATTGGCTGAGGCCGCGGGGGCAGGGTGGGTTTCAGCTGGCATCGGTAGTGGCTCCACAGTGCAGGGCGCGGATGACCTCGGCGCCTACCTGGTCGGCGGGATCGATTTCCGTCAGCTTGGCGAGCAGGGCGAGGCTTTCTTCGGCCTCCCCACGGCGCAAGCGGATGAAGGCCAGCGCCTTGAGGCTGAACAGGTAGAAGCGTTGTGGACCGCTGGCCGGCGACCAGGACGCGCTTTCCCGCGTCAGGCTGCGCCAGTCAGCGGGGAAGCCGCCCTGGGCTGCAGCTGCTGCGAGGCCCTCCCGCGCCGCTGTTTCCGCCTCTGCCAACCGGTTCTGGTAGAAGTGGAACTTGTAGCGGGCAAAGTAGACCGCCAGGGCGTCCGGGTCTGCGGCAGCCGCCCGCTCCAGCCAGCGGCCCGCGGCGTCCGCATCCTCACGGTAGCAGTCCGCGGCGCTCTCCAGCGATTCGCGTACCGCGCCGCTCACGGCGCCGCCGAAGGCAGGCCGTTCATCAGGCGTCAGTGCGTTCGTGGCACTCATGGGCTTTGCCCTCACCATGCCTTGGCGGGGGCCAGCAGGCGTTCCACCGGCTTGTCGCCCAGCAGATGTTCATCGATGAGGGCGGGGATATCCTCCGCTGTCACCCCGCTGTAGAGAATGCCGTCCGGATAGACCAGGACATTGGGACCCAGGTCGCAGGGCCCCAGGCAGCCTGCCGAGGTGATGGCGATGCGGCCCCAGAGCGACCGCCGGTCCAGTTCGCCGATGAAGGACTGGAGCAGGGCGCCCGAGTTGCGGCCCGCGCCGCACGAGCCCTTGGGATGGCCCGGCGGACGCGACTGGACGCACACGAAAACATGTTTTTGTGGTCTGGCCATGGTTCACCCGAATTTGAAGAGGATGCCGAAGCCGCCGCGCGGGTATTCCCACTCCACGTTACGGTGTTCGGTACAGATGACGCGGCAGGTGCCGCATTCCAGACAGCCGTCGGTGATCAGGGTCACCGCGCCGTTGCCCTCGGCGGTATAGCAGCCGGCGGGACAGCAGACAGTGCATTGCTGGGTCTTGCACTGGCTGCGACAGACATCGCCATCCTTGATCTGGATGTGTGGCCGGCCGGCGTCCACCTTGTAGCGATTCTGGAACAGCTTTTCTTCCACATTGATGCTTGTCATTCGAAGGCCCTCCACAGCTTGAAGGCGTCGCCCATCAAACCAAACAGGCCACGGCGTTGCCCAAAGCTGCGCCGGACCTCCCGTTCTTTCGATTTCTTGTCAGTGCCGTCCACGCTCACGATCTGGTGCATGGCGCCATTGAGCAGTTCCGGATAGGCGGTGAAGAACTGTGGGTTCTTGTGCAGCACATCCGGGAGCCGCCGGTATTTCTTGAGATCCTTCATCACGAAGCTCTCGTCCATCTTGCGTTTGTAGAGCGCGAGATTGGCCGTGTTCAGGGCTTTACCCGCTGCACGCAGTTCAATGACGGTTTCCCCGGCCAGCCGGCCCGAGGTCATGGCCAGATTGGAGCCTTCCCGATGCACGGAATTGACCAGCCCGGCCGAGTCGCCGACGATCATCCAGCCGTTGCCGTAAAGCTTGGGGATGGCGTTGTAGCCGCCTTCAGGGATCAGGTGGGCCACATATTCCTTGAGTTCCGTTCCTTCCAGCAGAGGCCGGATGGCGGGGTGTGTCTTCATCTGTTCCAGCAACACATAGGGCGGGATCTTCTGCTGGGCGAAGTCCGACAGCAGGCAGCCGACACCGATGGTCAGGGTTTCCCGGTTGGTATAGAGGAAGCCCGTGCCCACCATGCCCTGGGTGATGTTGCCACCCATCTCGATGGCGACGCCTTCCTCGCCCTTGAGGTTGAAGCGCTGTTCGATCACCTCGGGGGCCAGGAACAGGGTTTCCTTCACCGCCAGCGCCACGTCCTTGGGTTTCAACTCGGGATGGAACCCCGCCTTGACCGCCAGGGTGGAATTGACGCCATCGGCCAGCACCACGAGATCGGCGTAGATGGCGCCGCCTTCGCGGTCGGTGCGCACACCGGCCACCCGATCACCGTCGAACATCAGTTCCCGCACCGTGGTTTCGCAGATGACCAGCCCGCCGGCCTCCTGCACTTTCTTGGAAAACCACTTGTCGAACTGGGCGCGGACGATGGTGTAGCGGTTGTAGGGCGGGCGGTTGAAGGCCTCGGAGCGGTAGGTGCTGCCCACATAGGCATCGTCGCTGAGCATCCAGAAGCGCTGCTCGATGAGATAGCGTTCGAGCGGCGCCTCATCCCGAAAGTCGGGAATGATGCGTTCCAGAGCGTCCGCGTACAGGATCGCGCCCTGGACGTTCTTCGAGCCGGGGGTCTCGCCCCGCTCGATCTGCAGCACGGACATGCCGGCGCTGGCCATGGTATAGGCGGCTGCGTTGCCGGCAGGACCCGCCCCCACCACGATGGCATCGAATTTTTCACGCATGGCGTTTCTCCTTTATCCCGCCTTCTGGGCCACCGCCAGATGCTGGCGGAAGGCTTCGGTCAATGCCGGCAGGACCTGCAGGGCATTGCCCACGATACCGTAGGTGGCAAAATCAAAGATGGGCGCGTTGGGATCGTTGTTGATGGCGATGATCACATCCGAACCCTCCATGCCCACCCGGTGCTGGACCGCTCCGGAAATCCCGGCGGCGATATAGAGCTTGGGCCGCACCGTCTTGCCCGACTGCCCCACCTGTCGTTCCAGCTCCACCCAGCCGGCCTGGACCACCGGGCGGGAAGCGCCCACCTCGGCGCCCAGCACCTTGGCCAGATCCCACACGAGCTGGAAATTTTCCGGCGTCTTGAGGCCGCGGCCGCCGGAAACAATGATGTCGGCGAAGGGCAGTTGCGGTTTGTCCTGACGGCTGTCGGGGATGTAGTTGAGCACCTTGGTGACGATGTCGGTTTCCACCAGGTTCAGCGGGTGCTCGATGATCGGCCCGCTGCGGCTGGCGTCATAGCCTGCCAGGGGCATCACCCGCGGCCGCACGGTCGCCATCTGCGGGCGGTAGTTGAGCGTGAGGATGGTGCACAGCAGGCTGCCGCCGAAGGTGGGGCGGGAGGCCGCCAAGCTGCGGTTTTCCGGATCGATGTTGAGCTCGGTGCAGTCGGCAGTGAGCCCGGTCTGCAGGGTGGTGGCCACCGAGCCCGCCAGATCGCGCCCCAGGGTGGAGGCGCCCAGCAGCAGGATCTCCGGCTGATAGGCGTTGACCAGGTCGGTCAGTCCCTTGGTGAAGGGCTGGTTGCGGTAATCGGCCAGCACGGGATCTTCCATCAGGTAACAGCGGTCGGCGCCGTAGCGAAAGGCTTCTTGGCAGAACTGGCGGGTTTCCGGCCCCGGCGCCCCCATGACTACCCCGGACAGGGACACGCCCAGCTTGTCGGCAAGCTTGCGGCCCTCGCCCATCAGTTCCCACGACACGGTATGGGCCTCGCCGCGTTCGTGTTCGACGAAGACCCAGACGCCCTGATAGGCGGCGAGGCGCGGGTCCAGCTCGATCTTGCGGCCGCCGGCCCGCTTGGCGGGTGCGTTGTCTTCACTCATGGTCAGGTTCTCCTAGCGGGCGCCCTTGCCGATCGCGGTTTCCAGGTTCGGGTTTTGGGTGAGCAGCTTGGCGATGAGGGTGACGGCCAGATCCTTGGGCGTGTCGCTCTCGCAGGTGATCATCTCGGCCTTGATGGTCTTGGGCTTGGGCGCGAACACCTTGCTCACCACGGTGGGCGAGCCCTTGAGGCCGATCTTGGCGGGATCCTCGATGCCGGCAGCGGTCTTGTCCCAGATCTTCACGGGATGCCGGGCGGCGCGGAAGATGCCCGCCTGGGTGGCAAACCGCATCTCATTGGTGCCCTCCAGCATGGTGATCAGGCAGGGCAGGCGGGTTTTCAGCACCTGTACCCCGCCTTCGGCCCGACGCTGGACAATGATGTCCCGGCGCTCGGTATCGACGGTTTCGACCTGGCTGACATAGGTCAGCAACTGCAGGTCGAGCCGCTTGGCGATGCCGGGGCCGACCTGGGCAGTGTCGCCGTCGATGGTCTGCTTGCCGCAGAACACCAGGTCGATGGCCATGTTCTTGTTGATCTGCGCGATGGTGGAGGCCAGGGCAAAACTGGTGGCCAGGGTGTCGGAGCCGGCAAAGGCCCGGTCGGTGACCAGCACGGCGTCATCGGCACCAAAGGAAATGGCCTTGCGCAGCGCGGCTTCCGCCTGGGGTGGCCCCATGCACAGCACGGTGACATGGGCGCCGTAGACATCCTTCAGACGCAGCGCCTCTTCCAGGGCGAACAGGTCATAGGGATTGACGATGGCCGGTACACCCTGGCGCATGATGGTGTTGGTCACCGGGTGCACGCGGATCTGCGAGCTGTCCGGCACTTGCTTGATACAGACGACGATGTGCATGGTTTTATCCTCCCTGCCGTTGCGAGGGCAGGCTGGCGCGCAGGCTGTCCAGGCTCACTTGCGGGCCGTCGGCATCCTGGAACACCTTGAACACCTTTTCCTGGGCCGGCGTGGAGCGGACAAAGTCGCCATAGGCCCGGGCCATCAGCTCCTTACAGGTCTGGAGCTGGGTGGCCTCGTCCAGGGCGTCCACTTTTGGGGCGCGGGACAGGTACTGGTTGAAACGCTTCAGAATGTGCAGGCGGTTCACATGGACCACCGCCGGGTCATAGGGCACCTGGAAGAAATCCAGGAACTCCTCGGCGGCGGAAAAGCGCCCCAGTTGATTCATCAATTCACTCATGGCGGAGCCTCTTCAATGGGCGGTCTGGTAGTCCGGGCTGTAGACCGGGGGCGCCTCGGTGGCGTGCATGCCCACGCATTCATCGACGCAGGACTGGCACTCCGCATCGTGGGAAACGAGAGCGTCCCCGCCGAGCTGAATTTCCAGGGCATGAACCCGATCCAGCAGGCAGGCGATGGCCTTGCCCACGGGGTCGGGCATCAGGTGGTGATCCAGGTCGATGCCCTGGGCGGTGATGCGGCGCTGATGGAGCGGCAGCACCTCGCGGCCGGGAATGCCCACCACGGTCATGCCCGGCGCCACATCCTGAATCACCACTGAGTTGGCACCGATGCGGGCGTTGGCGGCCACGCTGATGGGACCGAGTATCTTGGCGCCGGCACCGACCACCACGCCGTCGCCGAGGGTCGGATGGCGCTTGCCGGGATTCCAGGAGGTGCCGCCCAGGGTGACGCCGTGGTAGAGGGTGACGTCATCGCCCACCTCGGCGGTCTCGCCGATGACCACGCCGCAGCCGTGATCGATGAAAAAGCGTTGGCCGATGCGGGCGCCGGGATGGATGTCGATGTGGGTGAGCATGCGGCACAAATGGCTCAGCAACCGCGCCGGATAGCGCCAGCGCCAGCGCCACAGGGTGTGAGCCAGGCGATGGCTGATGACGGCGTGGACGCCCGGATAGGTGGTGATGACCTCGAACCGGGTGCGTGCGGCGGGATCCCGCTGGAACACGCAGTTCACATCGTCCCAGACCTGCCGCATCAGGCCGGGTGCGGTGGCGGCCCGGGGCGCGCCGGTCAACACGCGACTGGCCATCCCACGATCTCCTGGTGGAAGCGTTTGAGTTCATCGCCGTTGGGCGCGCGTTTTTCGGCCAAGGCATGGCGGCGGATCCGGGTGAGGATCCGTTCCGCCTGCTCGGGGCTCAGGGCAATGCCCAGATTGCTTTGATAGGCGGCCCGCACGGCGTGGGCGCCGGAGTGCTTGCCCAGCACCAAGCGGTGCTCGCGGCCCACTTCGGCCGGGTCGAAGCCTTGGTAGTTGAGGGGATACTTCAGCAGGCCATCGACATGGATGCCTGACTCGTGCGTGAAGACGCCTTCGCCCACCACGCTTTTGTTGACCGCCACGGGTCGACCCGAGGCCGCGGCCACCAGCAGGGAGAGTTCCGGCAGACGCCGGGTGTCGATGCCCGTCTCGCGATTGCCGAGATGGCGCAGCGCCATCACCACTTCATCCATGGGCGCGTTGCCGGCCCGCTCACCCAAGCCGTTCACCGTGGTGTTGACGTGGGTGGCGCCGCCCAGCACCGCCGCCAGGGTATTGGCCGTGGCCATTCCCAGATCGTTGTGGGCATGCATCTCCAATTCCAGATCCACCGCCCGACGCAACTGCGCAATGACCTCGCGGGTGGTGAAAGGATCGAGCACGCCCAGGGTGTCGGCGTAGCGCAAGCGCCGGGCGCCGGCCGCCTGGGCGCGCTCGGCCACCCGCAACAAAAAGGCAGGGTCGGCGCGGGAGGCGTCTTCCGCGCCCACACTCACCTCGAAGCCCAGGTCGATGGCCTGCCGCACATGCTGGTCGATGGCCGCCAGCACAAACTCACGATCACGGCCCAGCTTGCGCTGGATCTGCAGGTCGGAGACGGGGATGGATAAATGCAGGCAGGGGGCGCCACAGCGGCGCGCGGCGATGATGTCCTCGGTCCGCATGCGGCCCCAGACCACCAGCCGTGCCGGCAGGTTCAGCGCCAGCAGGGCCCGAATGACTTCCTGCTCGTCGCTGCCCATGACCGGAATGCCGATTTCCAGCTCCGGCACCCCCAGGGCCACCAAGGCGCGGGCAATGGCGAGCTTCTCCTCAAGGGTAAAAGCCACCCCTGCGGTTTGCTCGCCGTCCCGCAGCGTGGTGTCCTGGATGGTGAGGATCGTCATGGTCTCCGGTCCTTCTGTGCAGCGTGTGACCTGTCCTGATCCAACATGCGCAACTTTGATGCCAGAGTCGACTAATCCTTGTAACAAAATGAAAAATAAGTAATTTATCTCGTTTTAGAGCGCGATTGGGGGGGGGGATAGACGGGGTGGGGTGAGGGTGCAAACCCGACATGTCCGGTGCCTGTCGGGTTTGCGACACGGCGTGGGTGAAGCGATGCGCGGGCCGATCAAAGCCATTGACAAATGCAGCGGTAAAGAGATCAATAGTATTGGCCCGGACAAAGATTCGGCGATACCGTCTAAGGTGCACCCCATGGTCGTGCTCGCATCCCACACTGAAGAATCTGATCTGCTGACCATTTATGAGATCAGCAAGGTCCTCAGCTCATCCCTGGATCTGCAGCGGACGATGCGCGAGGTCGTGACCATCCTCGCGGGCCACCTCAACGGCCGCGCGGTGGTCAGCCTGATGCAGGAATCCGGCGAACTGCAGATCTTCGAGGCCTCGGGCCTGACCGCGGAGGAAAAGGCCCGCGGGCGGTTCAAGGTGGGGGAGGGCATCACGGGCAAGATCATGAAGAGCGGGATCCCCATGGTGGTTCCGGATATTTCCCTTGAACCCCTGTTTCTGCATCGCACCGGCGCCCCCCAGGCTCTGGGCGACGAAGTGGTCGCGTTCATCGGCGTACCGATCCAGGTGGGGCGTAGCACGGTGGGGGTGCTCAGTGTCGCACGGGGCGCGCCCCGGGGCATGTCGGTGCGCTATGAACGCATCGTCCGCCTGCTCAAGATGGCGGCCAACCTGATTGGTCAGACTGCGCATCTCCACCAGCACATCGGGGCCGAGCGCGCCGCGCTCATGGAGGAGAAGCATCGCCTCCAGAAACAACTGCAGGGCAAGTACCGCCTGGAAAACGTCATCGGCGTGTCCAAGCGGATGCAGGAGGTTTTTGCCGAGGTTCACCAGGTGGCGGCCAGCCGCTCCACGGCGTTGTTGCGCGGAGAGAGCGGGACCGGCAAGGAGGTGGTTGCCCGCGCCATCCACTTCCTGAGCCCGCGCCGCGAGCGGCCGTTCGTCTCGCTCAATTGCGCCGCCCTGTCCGAAACCCTGCTGGAATCCGAGCTGTTCGGGCACGAAAAGGGCTCCTTCACCGGCGCCACGACCGAGCGCAAGGGGCGTTTCGAGCTGGCTCACAGTGGCACGCTGTTTCTCGATGAAATCGGCGAAATTTCGCCGGCCTTCCAGACCAAGCTGCTGCGTGTGCTGCAGGAGCGGGAATTCGAGCGGGTCGGCGGTACCAAGCCCATCCACGTGGATGTGCGGCTGATCTGCGCCACCAACAAGAATCTGGAAGAAGCCGTCGCCAAGGGTGAGTTCCGGGCCGATCTCTATTACCGCATCAACGTGGTCACGCTCTTCCTGCCGCCCTTGCGCGATCGGCGCGAGGATATTCCACTGCTGGCCCAGTATTTCCTGGAGAAATTCAACCGGGAGAACGAACGTCACCTGATGCTGAGCCCGGACGCGCTCAAGATCATGCTGGAATGCAACTGGCCGGGGAACGTGCGCGAACTGGAAAACTGTATCGAGCGGGCCGGGACCATGACTCGCGGCGATGTGTTGCGCGGGTCGAATCTGGCCTGTCAGAGCAATCGCTGTTTTTCACTGGTGCTGCAGTCCTACGGTGCGGGGCAACGGCCTTTTCCGATCGAGGTGGTGCCCGCTCCCATGCCAGCCGAGCGACCGACGGCGGTCGAGGACTTTTCGCATCATCATGAGGACGAGTCGCTCCATGCGGGTCTCCCCGACCGCGATCGCCTGATCCATGCCCTGGAGCAGTCCGGCTGGGTCCAGGCCAAGGCCGCCCGGTTGCTGGATCTCACGCCCCGCCAGATTGGTTACGCCATCCGCAAGCACGGCATCGAGGTCAAGCGCTTCTGAGCCCTTGGCTTAACGACGCGACTATCAGCCCCCCACTCCTGCCCTGCAACGGATTCGAAGCGTGTTGTACTGGAACTCAAGAATTAACTTACACGCGTGGGCGCTTGTCGGCATCTACGTCAGGATTCAGCCGCGCATTTTTTCTGCCGAAGGCTTTTTTCCAGGTTGTTTATGAGCCAGGGTGTATGCATCCAAGAGCCGACGGATCATCTTCTGGTATTGAGTATGGTGTTTTTCTGCCTCGTGCTTGAAGAACTCGACGCTTTCCCTGCTCAGGGTAATCGTCACTTTTACAGTATCTTCTTTAAACACAAGGGCTTCTGGCGCAGGCAGAAAGTCCGGCACCAGCTTGATCGGGCCAATCGGCTCATCGGTGTATTTGATTTTCGTGCTCATAGATCTGTTTCCCTTTGCGCCAATAGCCCGCGCCGAAAATTCGGATAAGCCCTTGGCGGTATGTAAAACGGACAGTCAAGATATTGCCTCCGATCTTGCCGAAACAGTAGTAGCGTTTTTCGCTATGGCTGTGGGCCAAGTCTTCAGCGATTACACGGCTTGGATCGCCGAAAGCATGCTGAGCTTCAGCGAATGAAATTCCATGTTTGGCTTGATTTGCAAGGTCCTTTTCGGGATCCCAGTCAAAGCTTTCCTTGCTCATGCCAGAAATCTAGCAGAGACAGGGTTAAGTATCCATATATTGATATGGGCTATAATATGGTTTTCTGGTGAGAGGCTGCGACCCCGTGCCCCTCGCCCCTTGGGAGAGGACAAACCAAGGGGAGCCTAGTCTTGCCGGAACTGGCATGGACCGCTTGCGCCTCCGACTGAAGGCCGGGGTTCCCTGTTCTGGAACCGCTCCGCTTTTATCTTCGCCCCGTCGCTGCCCTCATGTCGCATACCGGACATTCGTCCATTCCCCCGCCTTGGCGATGTCGCGAGCGCGACATCGAATCGTAAAATCCTCATTAATTATCCAATTATTCAATATATTGAGTTATGGCATGGCTGTTGCTGGGGTCCTTGTGCCAGCGTTGGGCACACCCTGTGTCCAGCGTGTAAGAACACCTTCCGGAGGGCGTCATGCAAGAACGGATTGCGATTAACGACAAGCTTCAACAGATCAACGTGGCGGTGGCTGGTTCGGCCAGCGAGATCGCCGCGAAAATTGCCGAGGACCACAATGGTTGCGGGACAACCGGTAGCTCGGGCAAATCGAGCTGCGGTACCGGCGCAGGGGCGGGCGATCTGGCCCCGGAAATCTGGGAGAAGGTGAAGAACCATCCCTGTTACAGCGAGGAGGCCCATCACCACTACGCGCGCATGCACGTGGCGGTGGCGCCGGCCTGCAACATCCAGTGCAACTACTGCAACCGCAAGTACGACTGCGCCAACGAGTCGCGCCCGGGCGTGGTCAGTGAGAAGCTGACGCCCGAGCAGGCGGCCAAGAAGGTGATCGCGGTCGCTTCCACCATCCCCCAGATGACCGTGTTGGGCATCGCCGGTCCCGGCGATCCGCTCGCCAACCCCGAAAAGACCTTCAAGACCTTCGAGCTGATCTCGAAAACCGCGCCGGACATCAAGCTCTGCCTGTCCACCAATGGCCTGGCCTTGCCGGATCATGTGGACACCATCGCCGGCTTCAATGTGGACCACGTCACCATCACCATCAACATGGTGGATCCCGAGGTGGGCGCCCAGATCTATCCCTGGATCTACTACCAGAACAAACGCTACAAGGGCATCGACGCGGCCCGCATCCTGACCGAACGCCAGCTCCAGGGTCTGGAGATGCTCACCGAGCGGGGCATCCTGTGCAAGGTCAACTCGGTGATGATTCCGGGCATCAACGACAAGCATCTGGTGGAGGTCAACCGCGCGGTCAAGTCCCGCGGCGCCTTCCTGCACAACATCATGCCGCTGATCTCCTCTCCCGAGCACGGCACCGTGTTTGGCCTGAATGGCCAGCGCGGCCCCACTGCCCAGGAATTGAAAGCCCTGCAGGATTCCTGCTCCGGCGAGATGAACATGATGCGCCATTGCCGGCAGTGCCGCGCCGACGCGGTGGGCCTGCTGGGTGAGGATCGCTCGGCGGAGTTCACCACCGACAAGATCATGGCCATGGAGGTCAACTACGACGGGGAAACCCGCAAGGCCTACCAGGTCGAGGTCGAGCGCAAGCGCCAGGAACAGGTCACCGCCAAGCGCGAGGAACTGGCGCAACTGGCCGGCAAGCTCAGCGACATCAAGGTGCTCATCGCCGTGGCCACCAAGGGCGGCGGCAAGATCAACGAGCACTTCGGTCATGTCAGCGAGTTCCAGATCTACGAGGCCAGCGTGGAAGGCGCCAAGTTCGTCGGCCATCGCCGGGTGGACCTGTATTGCCAGGGGGGCTTCGGTGAAGAAGACGCCCTGACCACCACCATCCGTGCCATCAACGACTGCGTCGCCGTGTTCGCCTCCAAGATCGGGGGCTGCCCGAAGGACACGCTGAAGCAGGCCGGCATTGAACCCGTGGACAGCTACGCCCACGAGTTCATCGAGCGCTCGGTCATCGCTTACTACAAGGCCTATCTGGATCAGGTCGAAAGTGGCGAGATCGTGCACCAGGCCAAGGGGGATGCCGAGATCCGCCAAGGAGCGTACGTGGCCGCCTGATCAGGGGTGGGTCGTTCGTGGTGGGGGGCGGAACGGAGTGGACACTCCTCGGGACTCTGTCCGTTCCCCATCTTTTCAGCACGCCAGGAGAAAACCATGTCATTCAAGATTGTCGCTTCCCAGTGCACGGGCTGCTCGGCCTGTGAACCCGTCTGCCCCAACGTCGCCATCTACGAAAAGGACGGCGTCTTCATCATCAACCCAAAGAAGTGCACCGAATGCATCGGTTACTTCGATGAAGCCCAGTGCATGGCCGTGTGCCCAGTGGACAACACCTGCATCATCGACCCCGCCCAACCGCGCTACCAACCGCGCGCCTGAAGGAGATTCGGATCATGGAATTAAGCATTCTGCCGGCAGCGCAAAAATTCATCCAACGCATGGTGCGCTTCGGTGGCGGCGACACCTGTGGCTTCCGTCTGGTGGTCACCCCTGGAGGCTGCTCCGGATTGAACAGCGAGTTCAGCGTGGAGCCCATGCCGCAGGCGGGGGATGTCGTCTTTGAACAGGCGGGACTGCGTCTGTTCCTGCCGGCGGAAAGCGCCGAGATGCTGGATGGGGCCACGATGGATTTCGCCGACACCGCCACCACCAGCGGCCTGGTGTTCCAGACCCGGGGCAAGGGTGCCTGCGCCTGCAGCAGCGCCAGCGCGCCCGCACCGGGCATGGGTACGGTGCCCGTCAGCACCATCGCGCGACGGGCCGCCCCCGCGGCCGAATCGTGAAGGACGCCGCCGCCATGACCGCGCGCTCCAGCCAGATCAGCGTCGACACCCCGGAGGCCACCGAGGCGTGGGCGTGGCCGCTCGATCCCACGGCGGTCATCTGTTGTGCGGCGGGTTTGCCCGACGCGGCCCGGGATGCCCTGGAGGCGGCCGGCCGCAACTACCCCGACGAGGCCTTGTGCCGGGCCCATCTGGCTCGGGCTCAGGATCTGGCTCCCGATCATCCGGCCGTGCTGATCGGCTTTTACCGCTTTCATTTCTATGGTGGGCGACTGCGGGAGACGCTCGCGGTGGGCTTGCGCTGCCTGGACTGGGCGGCCAAGGCGGCGAACCTCCAGCCGGACTGGCGGGCGGTGCGTCCCGGAGATGCGCCGTTCGGGGATTTTGCGGCGGCGCTGCCGCGGTTTTATCTGTTTTGCCTCAAAGGCTGCGGTTACCTGAACCTGCGCCTGGGCGAGCCGGCGGCGGGGCAGGCCATGCTGGAGAAGCTGGCGGAACTGGACCCCGGCGACAAATTGGGCGGCCGGGTGCTGTTGCAGGTGGTCGAACGGCAGGGCAGGGATGACGATGACTGAGCGCACCCTTCTCCGCGACGAAATCGATGAGGCCATCGACTGGGTCGGGCAGCCGGTCGACTGCGCCAACTGCGTCCATCAGGACCTGCTGTTGCGCGAGACCTGCGGGCTGCGCTGGTCCTGCATCCAGGATCGCTATGCCCGGCGCATTGACCGCTTCTTCGCCATGAACCCCGAACGGGCCAACGCGGCGCTTTCCCATCCTTATTTCGAGGTGCGGGCGGTGGCGGCCAAGTACGCCGACCTGTTCCACCTGTCGGCGCTGCTCACCGATCCGGACGAAACCGTGCGCTGGAGTGTGGCCATGCGCCTGCCGCTGGGCCAGTTGCACAAGCTGAGCCGGGATCCGGATCGGGAGGTGCGGATCCGCGTGGCCTCCCGCATCAGTCCCGCACATTTGTATCCCATGATCCACGACCCCGATTACTACGTGCGGCAGATTGTTGCCAAGCGACTGCCCACCGGGCTGCTGCCCCTGATGGCATCCGATCCCGAGTCCGAGGTGCGCAAAGTAGTGGCCGCGCGCGCCGACACCACGCTGTTGCCGCGCTTGGCCCGGGATCCGGATCCGGCGGTCCGGCTGGTGGCTATCGAACGCCTGCCCACGGGGCAGCTCAGCGCCCTGCGGACGGATCCGGACTGGCGGGTGCGTTATGAAGTGACGCGGCGGTTACCGGTAACCCAATTGGGGCCACTGCTCATGGATGAGGACAGCGAAGTCCGCCAATTGGCCCAGATGCGCCGGGCAGGCAATCCCGACATCCTCGACCCGATTTGTGGCCGTGGATAACCCATCGTCAATCGAAAGGAGACTCCCATGAGCGACGGCATGATTGGTGAACTGGACAATCAACCCGCCTTCCGTTTCGGCGAGAAGGTGCAATCCCGCAAGACCATTCGCAACGATGGCACCTATGTGGGCAAGGACATCGGCGAGATCCTGGTGCGCAAGGGCGATGTGGGCTATGTCAGCAACATCGGCACCTTCCTGCAGCAGTTCTACATCTATGGGGTGGATTTCCTGGACAGCGGCCACCGCGTCGGCATGAAGGCCAAGGAACTCATTTCCCTGGATCGGGTTCCCCAACCTGATGAGTCGGTTGCCTCGCTGGATGAGGCCGGGCAATGAATCGCCTGCGGGTGCTGAGCCTCGTGTCGCCAGCGTCCACCGGAGCCACCGAAGCGGCCGAGCTTACCGGGACGGCATCTGCGGGCTGGCTCGCAGGGCGCCTTCAAGCACTGGCGAGGCGCCTGCTCGGTGGCGCCATGGCGAATGGCGCCAGGGGGGAGACCATGCATTCCACCGCTTTTGTGGCGCAGTCCGACCAGATGGTTGGCGTCCACCCCAATGAATTCGATTGCCGGCGCATCGCGCGGCGCCTGGAAGACCGGCGGCGCTACCGCTATGTGGAACCGGCCGTGATCGCGATCCCTGGCGGTTACCGCATCGAGAGTCCCTGTTGCTCGCGCAACGTGGACGCCGCTGGTGGTGTCATCGACATTGCCCGCATCGAACACCTTCCCCGCGAGCGCGGCTGGTTGCTCTATCGCCGCGACCATGCGCTGCGGGCGTGGATAGTTCACGGCGCGTTTGATTCGCTCAATACCGTGTTGGACGTATTGAACGAGGATCCAGACCGGCTGCTCTGGCCCTGAGGTGTGGTGATGTCATCCGTCTATCTCGATCACAACGCGACGACCCCCCTCGCGCCCGAAGCGCTGGCAGCCCTGCTGCCCTATCTGGGTGAGGATTTCGGCAATCCGTCCAGTCCCCACCATTTCGCCGACGCGCCGGCCACTGCCGTGCGCGAGGCACGAGCGCAGGTGGCCGCCTTGCTGGGTGCCCAGGCCAAGGACATCCATTTCACCAGCGGGGCCACCGAAAGCATTCATTGGGCCATCCAGGGCGCCCTGGCCCTGCGGCCCGGGCAGCGGCAGATCATCACCACCGTGGTGGAACATCCCGCCGTGCTCAAGCTCTGCCGCCATCTGGAGCAGCAGGGCGTGACGGTCACCTATCTGCCGGTCGACCGGGAAGGCCGCTTGCGGCTGCATTACCTGGAGGCGGCGCTCACGCCGCAAACCGCCCTGGTGTCCGTCATGGCCGCCAACAACGAAACCGGCGTGCTGTTTCCGATCGAGGAAATCGCCGCCCTGACCCAGGCGCGCGGGGTGTTGCTGCATGTGGATGCGGCCCAGACGGTCGGCAAGCGGGTGATCGACCTGGACCGCACGCCGATCGATCTGTTGTCCCTGTCCGGCCACAAGCTGCATGGCCCCAAGGGCATCGGTGCGCTCTATATCCGCAATGGCGTCAATCTGCCCCCGTTGTTTTACGGCACCCAGGAGCGCGGCCGGCGCGGCGGCAGCCTGAACGTGCCCGGCATTGTCGGCCTGGGCACCGCCTGCCGCCTCGCGGTGGAATCACTGTCAGGCACGACCGCGCCGATCGCTCTCCTGCGCGACCGGCTGGAAGCCGGAATTCGGGCGATTTTCCCCACGGCACACATCAATGGCGGCCACGCCGAACGGCTCGCGGGCACCAGCAACATCAGTTTCCCCGGGATCGAGGGTGAAGCCCTGGTGGATCGCCTGGACCGGGCCGGGTTCGCCGTGGCCAATGGCGCGGCCTGCACCGTGGGCGGCAGCCAGCCCTCCCATGTGCTGATGGCCATGCACAAGGACGAGATCCTGGCCAGCGGCGCGGTGCGATTTTCCTTTTCTCGATACAACACCATCGCCGAGGTTGAGCGGTTGCTGACCGTTCTGCCGGACATCCTGTCCACCTTGGCACCCGAGGCCGCCGCCGACGCGATCGGCAGCGGCTGAATTTAAATTCAAGGGGAACGCCAGATGAAAGTCATGATTCGCCGGGACGCCGCTGGGGCCTTGTCGGCCTATGTGCCCAAGAAAGACCTGGAAGAGCCCATTGTGGGAATGGACAACCCCGAGATGTGGGGCGGCATCGTGACCCTGGCCAATGGCTGGCGGCTGGAATTGCCGGCCCTGGCGGCGGATACCCCGCTGCCGTTGACGGTGGAAGCGCGCCGGGTGGGGGAGTGAGCATGCAGGCCGTGGAGCTGGAACGCATCGAAGCCATCCTGGGCGCCGATGTGCCTGCTGACTGGCTGTCGCAGTTGCGGCGCGACCTGCCCGGTCGGGTGATCACCGTCTGTGACGCATCCGACATGACCGAAGGCCAGCCCTACCGGGAGTATCCCGCCTTCGCGCTTTATCTGGTGGATAACGCCACTCATTGCTGGCAACTGACCCAGGATGTGGAGGCGGCAACCGGCCTGGTGGTGGCCAAGCGACGGGAGGCGCGCGCGCCATGAAGCCCACGGATCTCGACATCCTGCTCAGCGATCCGGACATCAGCACGCTGGAACTGGAGATGGTCACCGCTGTGCTCGGTTCGCCCTACATCAGCGCCGGCCCCCTGACCGAACGGCTGGAGGAGGCCGTGGCCCGCCGCATGGCGCGTCGCCATGCCATCGCTGTGAGCAGCTCCACCCTCGGCCTGTGGCTGGTGCTCCAGGCGGCCGGTATCGGGCCCGGCGCGGAGGTGGTGGTGCCATCCTATGGCTGGCGCCAGCTTGCCGACGCCGTCGTCCTCGCGGGTGCCCAGGTGGTGTTCGCGGATGTCGATTACTGGTCAGGCTGCCTGACGCCCGACAAGGTGGCGCCGCGCCTCACGCCCCAAACCCAGGCCCTGCTGGTGGCCAATGCCAATGGGCATCCAGCGCCCTGGAGCGGGTTGCGGGCCTTGGCCAGTCAACACGGTTTGCTGTTGATCGAGGATTCCAGCGAGGCCATCGGTTCGACCTATCAAGGCCGTGTCGTGGGCAGTTTCGGCGACTGCGCCATCCTCGACTTCACCCAGCCCGGACCCCTGGCCTGCAGTCAGGGCGCCATGGTGCTGACCGATGACATCAATCTCGCGGCCAAGTTGCGTCTGCTGCGCGAGCGTACCCTCTCTGATCGCACGTCGGTGGTGGCGGGTGGTCTGCCCGTGGCCCACGCGGGTATCGGCGAACTGAACGCGGCGTTGGGATTGGCGCAATGGACCCGGCTGGATGAAATCCTGGCCCGCCGCAAGGCCGTGGAGGCGTATTACCTCAAGGTCATCCAGACCTTCGAGGGCATCAAACCCCCTTATGTCGCCCCGGATGTGGACGAGGTGCACTGGTTCCTGTCACTGGTTCACCTGGGCACCCGCTTCAGCCGCAGCAGCCGGGATGCCATTGTCGATGACCTGGCGACCGCGGGGGTGCAGGCGGCGGCCTATTGCCTGCCCTTGCACCGGCAGTCGCGTTATTTCGACAAGCAGCGCCCGCGCCAGGATTTGTGGGTCACCGACAAGCTGGCCGACCGCGCCCTGGCCTTGCCTTTCCATGCCCACCTCGATGCAGAAGAAGTCGATTTCATCGTTCAGACCGCCAAGGACGCCTCCCTCAACGTAGGCGCCGGCTCCGCCATCTATCTATAGG
>Ga0209851_1000141_pt1 | contig 19673 bp, 18 predicted proteins | sample GWRWT4_14Oct14_FD_187195 | JGI IMG/M metagenome (GOLD analysis project Ga0209851, IMG submission 187195) | Sand microcosm microbial communities from a hyporheic zone in Columbia River, Washington, USA - GW-RW T4_14-Oct-14 (SPAdes) (version 2) | ecosystem: Engineered > Artificial ecosystem > Sand... | reverse complement strand
GTCTTTGATTGTCTCGCCCTGGCCGCCGGGATTGGTATAGGAGACCGTCCACATATAGATTTCGCCAAGGCCGGTGGAAATCGCACCCATGCGCGGCTCGGCGCCATCGGGCAGCGTTTCCCTGGCTCCACCCAGACGCTCGCCGACCTGTTGGCGGGCGAAATAAATATCCACGTCATCGCGGAAAATGGCCGTCACCTGCGAAAACCGGTTGCGCGAAATGGAGCGGGTGCTTTCCAGTCCAGGAATCCCCGCCAGCGCAGTTTCCACGGGGAACGTAACCTGTTTTTCTACTTCCACCGGCGACAAAGCGGGGGCGGTGGTATTGATCTGCACCTGATTGTTGGTGATATCCGGCACGGCGTCGATCGGCAGGTTTTTCAGGCTGTAAAATCCGAACGCCGCTATCGCCGCCGTGACCAGCGCGATCATATAGCGATGCAGCAGCGAAAATCCTAGAATACGTTCGATCATAATGTTGTCCTTTTAGTATGTTGTCCTTTTAGTCCTCGTGCGCGGCGCCAGCCTTGCCGATATCCGCCTTTATTTGAAAACTCTTCTCGCTGACGTAACGCTCGCCCGCTTTAAGACCTTCCAGCACTTCCGTCCATTCGCCATCGCTTGCGCCGGTGCGGATGGGGCGCGTCTCATAACGCTCCCCCTCCTGCACGAACACCACGTTCTTGCCTTCCATACGCTGAATAGCGGCGATCTTCACCGCCACCGGCGCTTGCCGCTCGGCAATCACCACATCGCCGCGCACCGTCATGCCCGCGCGCCACACACCTTCCGGATTCGGCAATGTCACGCGCGCCACCACTGTTTGGCTGGAAGCCTCGGCGATCGGCAGCATTCCGGAAATAATGGCCTCGCCGGTATGCTCACCCTCGAAGCTGGTGATCAGCACTTGTTGATCTGTCCTGATACGGTCGACATCGCGCGGGAAAATATGGAACTCCACCCATACATCCGAAATATCGGTAATGGTGAACATGGGCGCGTCCCCCGCTACATCGCCGATATTGGTGTTGCGCTGAAGAATGACGCCATTAATCGGGGATCTCACCGCGTAGACCTGCAGGCTCTCATTACTTTCGACCGTCGCCAGTATGTCGCCGCTGTTCACGGTTTCGCCGGGGCCTTTCTTCACTTCGCGCACAATGCCAGGGAAGCGGGCCCGTACCTGCGCCGTTGTGTTCTGGTTGAATGTCGTGCGTCCCGTTAACCGGATCGTTTCACGGATGCGCGCACTTGCCGCTTCCTCGGTTTTAATGCCAGCGGCCGCCGCGGATTCCCCGGAAAGCTCAACGCCTTCATCATGGCCTTCATCTTTGCCGCCACCATGTTCTTTTTTATCTTGAGCTTCATCGTGGCTCTCCATGGCGGGGTTTTCAGCTGCTGCATCGCCGGTGTCTAATCCGCGCCAGGCATAGATGCCGCCAGCCAGCGCCAGCGCGAGAACGAATATGATTGGCAAGCGCCTATTCATTTTTTTTCCTCATATGATTGAAATTTCCTGCTATGCGCTGCCGTCAGCCGCTCCACTTCGGCGCGCTGGGTGTGATAGTTTCTAAGCGCCGCATTGCGCTGACTGCGCGCCTCGAACAGCGTGCGCTGGGCGTCCAGCACTTCCAGGTAGGGAAACCTGCCTGCCTGATAACCCTGACGCGACAGCGCGAAGGCTTTTTCCGCAGCAGGCAGGATAGTGGTTTTCAAACTCTCGGCTTCACCATAGGCGGTCTGCATTTCCTGTGCGGCGCGGGTCAGCGCGTTGCCTAAATCCAGCATCAAGGCCTGCTTGTCGTGTTCACTCTTGCTGGCTTCATGGAGCGCTCTGGCGATATTTCCCTGGTTCTTGTTCCAGACGGGAATTGGCAGCGAGACGCCGAACATTAAGGCCTGATCGCTGGTTTCACGAAAATCCCGCACGCCGACACTGACAGTGGGATCGGGAATGGCATTCGCCCGTTCCAGATCCAGAATGGCCCGGGCGCGCGCCGTCACGGCGTCCTGGCGCGCAATGTCGGGAGTTGCGCTCAGCCGTGCGGCTGCATCCATGAGCGCCGCAGGAGACCGGATAGCAAGGAAATCGGCAACGTCAAGACTATAGGAACCCTCCTCCTGGCCCCAAAATGACGCCAGATTTCTCTTGGTTATTTCCAGTTCCCGCACCGCCCTGCTGAAGGCAATTTCACTGGTGGCCAACGCCACCTCGGCTTTGCTTTTCTGAATGAGAGGTTCGGCAGCGGCAGAGACGCGCCTTGAGACGCTTTCCAGCACTTCACCTGCCAGCTTCTTTTGATCCTCGGCCAGCTTGACTTCTTCCTGTGCGGCAACCGCGTCAGCATAAGCGATGGTGACGTCCCGGATCAGATCAAGCTGTACGGCTTCATACTCAAGGCTGCTGATTTCATAGCCCCGGTCGGCTGCGGCCTGACGCGCCGGGCGCTTGCCGCCGAATTCCAGCTGTTGTGAAACACCGAAAGTTATTTCGGCAGAATCCACACCCTTATACGGCCCCCGGCCGGCTAAATTTTCTGCTTCAACGCCAACTTCAGGGTTAGGCCGAACCCCGGCCTGGAGGCGCTCGCCCTTACTTGCCAGCACTACGGAACCTGCCGACTTAAGCCGCGGTGAATAGGACAGCGCGTTTTCAATCACGGCATTCAGGGTAATGACGCCGCCAGTGACCGGCGCTTGCGCCCAACTGGCCTGATAGCCCAACAGCGTGGCGCATATCAGCCACACAAAAGATTTTTGCAACATGAATTTTCCTCGCGATATCCATCGGTAAAACAGAGGGCGCAAGCATGCGCGAAGTGCCAAGTAGCACCCTGCGCACGGCGTTTGCCGTGGGTCAGTGGATTAAGCGCGAGAGGGGGGTTCGAGGAGCGGGCCTACACTAATAGAGGCCAGATTGGTCTGCTCAGTGATGGTGAAGACTGACAAGGTTTCTTGTACAATCTCTGTTGTTTCAACCGGAGCGTGATCAGCTATACGATGGCCACAACAATGATGCTCCGCCCCAGCGGGCATGCCATCATTCTGATTCTTGGAAGATTGGCCTGCAATGCTGCACCCTGAATCAGAAGAATCCAAACCTGCCGCATGCGCCATGGGCGCAAGCAGCAGAGAGAAAACAACACACAGGAATACAAAAAAGCGGTTCATGGCCACCCTTATAATATAATGCGCGACGCTACGCAAAAGTTTTTAAGGAAGCATGAATTCCTGCCAGCGCCCTGGTAAACACGCGGCAGCTCCAGATGGCTGCGGTCAGAATTTCTATTCTTTCAGTTAGCGGCTAAATGTTACCAGTGACGACTGGCAACCCGGCGGCGCGCCATTCCGGCAGCCCGTCTTCCAGGCGGCGGATGTTGTAGCCTCGAGCTCTCAACAGAGCGACTGCTTCGTAGGACATAACGCAATAGGGGCCGCGGCAGTACGCGACGATTTCATGATCAGGGTTAAGATCGGCTAGCCGCCGTTTGAGTTCTCCCAGCGGGATGTTGACTGCGCCGGGAAGATGGCCAAGGGCGAACTCGTCCTCGGGCCTCACATCGAGCACCGTCACGATGCCTGCTTTGAGACGGTCCAGAAGTTCCATGCGGGAGACGGCGTCCAGGCTGTCACGGTCATTGAAGTAGCTGCGCACGATGCGCTCGACCTCCGCCGACTGGTGTTCGGCTATGCGCCGGAGCGATGCCAGTAAGTCGAGAACGGGGACGTCCGTCAGACAGTAAAAAATGAACTTGCCTTCACGGCGTGCTGTGACAAGACCGGCGCGGCGCAACTGCTGAAGATGCTGGGACGTATTGGCGATCGACGCCCGGATGCGATCTGCCAGAACCTCGACACTCCGCTCGCCTTGGGCGAGCTGCTCCAGAAGTTCGAGGCGATGCGGATGCGCCACTGCTTTCGCCACGACAGCGAATTGGGCAAACAGGATTTGTTTAGGATTTTCGTTTGACATTCTTTTCCGGCAGTCATTATATTATTCAAGATATTGATTGAATTATGGCCCGGCGGCGTCGATTCGTCAAGCCCTTGGACTGGAGTTACGAACTTGCCCGAGATCCTGCTCCATTACGAACCCGCCATCCGTCTGGGCGTTTTCATCAGTATTTTTGCCGCAATGGCTCTCTGGGAACTGCTGGCGCCACGGCGACCCCAAGCCATCAGGCGCTTTCGGCGCTGGCCCAGTAACCTCGGCATCGTTGCACTCAACACGCTGCTTGTCCGGCTTGTATTCCCGACCGCCGCCGTCGGCGTAGCGCTTTTTGCCGAATTGCATGGTTGGGGATTGCTTCACGCCTTAAAGGTACCGGCCTGGCTGGCGATCACTGCCTCGGTAATTTTTCTCGACCTCGCCATCTATCTGCAGCACGTGCTGTTCCACGCCGTGCCGGTGCTGTGGCGTTTGCATCGCATGCACCATGCCGATCTTGAGTTCGACGTCACCACTGGCGCACGCTTCCATCCCATTGAGATCCTGCTGTCGATGGCCATCAAGCTGGGCGTTGTCGCGGCGCTCGGCGCGCCAGCGTTGGCGGTGCTGATCTTCGAGGTGCTGCTCAACGCCACATCAATGTTCAATCATGGCAATGTTCGTCTCTCTGAACGGCTTGATGGTGTGCTGCGCAGGATTGTCGTCACCCCTGACATGCATCGTGTCCATCATTCGGTTGTGCCACGCGAGACCAACAGTAATTTCGGCTTCAATGCCCCTTGGTGGGATCGGCTGTTCGGAACCTATCGTGCACAACCCGCAGCCGGGCATCAGGAGATGACGATCGGCATTGAGCAGTTCCGTGAGCCGGGTGAGCTCCGCCTTGACCGCATGCTAGTGCAGCCGTTCCGTGACGATGTCCGCCTTTATCCATTTGGCCAGAGGGAGAGTACCGAATGACGATGCGAACACTCCTGCCGCGCATCCTGCTCGCACTCGCCATCGCGGGCGCGGCGGTCTGGCTGGCGCTTAATCGAGACAGTCTCGATCCGGCGCTGGTCGAGAGTTCAATACGCAATCTCGGCCCATGGGCGCCGTTCGCCCATATCGCCGCCTTTGCCATTGGAACGGTCCTCTTCCTTCCTGGCGCGATCTTTGGCCTGGCTGGCGGCATGCTGTTTGGCCCGCTGTGGGGAACGGTTATCAACCTCGCTGGCGCAACGCTGGGCGCGACCGCTTCCTTCCTCACTGCCCGCTACCTCGCTATGGATTGGGTCAGACGCAGGGCTGGAGGACGGCTTGAGCGGCTGATTACAGGCGTCGAAGATGAGGGCTGGCGATTTGTCGCCTTTACACGCCTTGTGCCCGTATTCCCGTTCAACCTGCTCAACTATGCCCTGGGCCTGACACGCATACCTCTGCCGCAATACGTTCTTGCATCGCTCATCTGCATGATCCCTGGCACACTCGCCTACAGTTGGCTGGGTCATGCCGGCCGGGAGGCCCTTGCTGGCAACGAGGCGGCCATCCGCTATGGCCTGCTTGCACTGGCGCTGCTCGCAGCGATCGCTTTTTTGCCCCGGCTGATACGCCGTTTGCGTGGCGGCGAGCCGTTTCGGTGGATCGAGGTGGATGGGCTTGCGAGCCAACTCAAAGAACGCAGCGGCATTGCCTTAATCGACGTGCGCGGGCCGGACGAGTTTACGGGGCCCCTTGGCCACATTGGCGCTGCGCGCAATATACCGGTCGCTGAATTGCCTGGCCGATTGATTGAGATCAACGCGCTCAAAGACAAGCCTGTCATTCTGATATGCCGCACGGACAATCGCTCGGCCAATGCTGCAAAGTTGCTCAGCAAAGTCGGCTTCCGTGATGTCCATGTGCTGCGCGGCGGCATGGAGCGATGGAACCAGAACGGTTTGCCGGTCGAAGGCCGCGTGCCAGGCGAATGAATACCTCCGGCCAGAACCAGAGATGATGCCAATGAATATCCTGTTCATCCTCAATGACCCGCCTTACGGTACCGAGCGCTGCTACAATGCGCTGCGTCTCGCCAATGCTCTACTCAAGAAAAACCCAGCGGCTGAGATCACCGTCTTCCTGATGGCGGACGCCGTGACCGCTTCAAAGGCAGACCAGAAGACGCCAGACGGTTACTACAACATTGAGCACATGTTGAAGCGGGTGCTCAGTGGCAAGGGACAGGTTCTGTTGTGTGGCGCTTGCATGGATGCGCGAGGCCTCGGCGACGGCGACATAGTGGCGGGTTCGCGCCGTAGCACCATGGACGAACTCGCTGTCAGCACGCTCGCCGCTGACAAGGTGCTGGTATATTAGGCAGGCGCAAGGCGGCCATCCATGAGACCAGAACTATTTCATTCAGCGCGAAGAAAAAAATCCGGCCATTTCGGCGAGCCGGTATGACGGCCAAGCCCACTGTGCGCCACCATGCTTGATTTATCGGGCTTATGCATTTATGTTCTGCGTCATGCTGAAACGCGCCACGATATATTTTCTGGCCTTTGCCATCACCCTGGGAGTGACGCTGCAAATTTCTGGGTCGGCGTTGGTCGCGGCTGGGCAGCCCGCTATGTCTTCTACGATGGATATGGGCGGCGATTGCGATCAACCGGCCCCGCCCTGCAACGGCATGACGCCGGATTGCATGGACAGCATGGGTTGTTTTGTTAACGCCGCCGCGCCGGTCGCACCCCTTGCGGCATCAGTGCCGTTCAAATGGGGCGCTGTCAGCTATTTCTCCCTTAATGCCACGCCAACCGGCGTTAGCATCAAGCCGGAACATTCCCCTCCCATCCCGCACGCCTAAAACGAATATTGAGCTGATTGCTGTTCGATCAACAGCCGTCTGACCTTTAGGCACGCCTCCGTTTGCTCTGTACACGGAGGGATATGAGGGATATCACATGTCCAGGTTCCGTAACTCCGCTAAAATAGCGGCGCTAACCGCTTTGTTCTTAACCGCCCCGCTCGCAAGCCGGGCCGCCCCCGCAGACTATCGTTTCGAATTGGCCGGACAGCCCGAGAAATCCGGAACGGGAACTCTGGTGAAGGTGCGTCTGGTGTATGTGGCTGACGGAAAACCTGTTCCCGGCGTAGAAATTGTTGAGATGCGCCTCGATATGGGGCCAGACGGGATGGCGGCGATGACAGCAAAGGTAAAGCCGCTGCCGTCGAGTGAGCCAGATGTCTATCTGTTCGAAGCGCAGCCGACGATGGCGGGAAACTGGGGGCTGACCCTATCGGCAAAGGCGCCAGGCGAACCAGAGGCGATCACCGGCTCTGTCACTATCCCGGTTGTGAAATAACATGCGCCCGCATATAGGTGGCGCTTTTCGCCACATCACTGCCGTCACGGGTATCGCCCTGACGGCTGTGTTCGCAGCCGGATTAACTGCCAACGCCAGTGACGCCATTCCGGGTGCCACTGTCGATGAATTGCTTGTCATGGCGCGGCAGCTTAATCCCGAACTTGCCGCACGGGCGCTGGAAAGCGAGGCCGCACTTGCGATGGCGTCAGGGGCAGGCGCTCTTGACGATCCGATGTTCCGGATCACTTCCGATGAAGTGGACCGGACCGGCGGCAATCGCATCAACAAGATGATCTATTCCATAGAGCAGGAGTTTCCGCTCTGGGGCAAGCGGCAACTCCGCCGTCAAATCGCTCAAGCCGAGGCAGCGGGTGTCCGCAGCCAGCAGCGGCTAGCGGCCATTGAACTTGATGCGCGGATTAAAACCGTGTTTGCGCAGTACTGGCGTGCGGCGCGTGAGGTTGAGGTGACGCATGATGTGCAGGCGCTGCTGCACAGTGTCGCGCAAAGCGCGCAAAGCCGTTATGCCCTGGGCATTGGGCGGCAATCCGATGCCATCCGCAGCGCGCTTGAACGCAGCCGTCTTGATCTCGCGCTCGCGGCGATTGAGCGCGACAAGCGCACCGCGCACGGTCAATTGAACGCCTTGCTTGCGCGCGCACCCAACGCGCCGCTTGCCGAGCCTATAGCCTTATCGCCGCTTCCGTCAGCAAACAGACTTAACATTGATAGTCTGCTTGATCGGGCGCGGCAGAATAATCCGATGCTAGCGTCAGCAGGCTATGAGATCGCGGCAGCCGAGGATAGAAGCCGCCTTATCGAAAAAAACCGCTATCCCGACATATTGTTAGGCGTCAGTGCGATTGATCGCGAGGATGGGCCAGCCGGCGTCATGGCGTCGGCCGGTATCAAGGTTCCGCTGCAATGGGGCCTTCGCAAGGCGCAGATCCGCGAAGCCTCTTTGCTGTCGGGTGCGGCGCAATCGCGGCGTGATGCGGCGCGGCTGCAACTACAAGGCGGTTTGGAAGAAGCGCTGGCAGGGCTGCAGGCGGCGCGGCAAACCGAAGCGTTGCTGACCACCAGCCTGAAACCGCAAACCGAAGCAGCGTACCGCTCAGCGTTGAGCGGCTATCAATTCGGACGAGGCGATATGACGGCAGTGCTGGAAGGAGCGCATCGCACGCAGGAGATTCGGCTGGAACTGCTCAAGGCGCAGGCGGAACAGCAAGCGTTGCTTGCCGAGATAGAACGCATCATCGGAGGCAGCCTGTGAGCCGGAAAGTTTTAGCTGTGCTCGCTGTGTTGTTTGCAGGTAGCGCCGCCATTGGCGGTTATTGGCTTGGGCAGCACACACTGACGCCGATGACGGTAGCAGCACCTGTTGCGGCAACGCAGGAGCCAAAAATTCTTTTTTACCGGAATCCGATGGGGCTGCCGGATACGTCGCCTGTTCCAAAGAAAGATTCCATGGGGATGGATTATCTCCCCGTCTACGAAGGCGAGACGCAAGACGATAGTGGCAGCGTCAAAGTCAGCCTGGCAAAGGTGCAGCGTTTAGGCGTCCGCACCGAACTGGTCAAACTTCGCGAACTGACCCGCACCATTCGCGCAGCAGGGACCGTGCAGCCGGATGAACGCCGCCTGAGTATTGTCACCACAAAATTCGACGGGTTTATCGAAAATCTGCTGGTCAACGCCACCGGCCAATCGGTTCAAAGCGGGCAACCACTAATGCATATCTATGCCCCGGAACTTGTCGCCGCCCAACAGGAATATCTGCTCGCATGGCGTTCCATGCAGGACATGAAAGACGCCACTAGTGACGTTCGCGCTGCCGCCGGGCAACTCGCGAACGCGGCGCTGCAACGGTTAAAAAACTGGGATATATCCCAGGATCAGATCAGGCGTCTGGAGCGGGATGCGAGCTTTGCCCGGACATTAACGCTGTTTGCGCCGGCAAAGGGCGTCGTGATGCAGAAAATGGCTGTCGAAGGAATGCGCTTCATGGCCGGTGATCCTCTGTTCAAGATTGCCGATCTGTCGACGGTCTGGCTAATCGCCAATGTCTTTGAGCAGGACCTTGCCGCGATCCGCGAAGGCGCAAAAACCAGTATCAGCATCGCCGCCTATCCGGGCGAAGCATTCACCGGCACGGTTGCCTTCATCTATCCAGATGTCGACAGGGATACACGCACGGCCAAAGTGCGCATCGAAGTCCCTAACCCGGATGGCCGCCTGAAGATCGATATGTACGCGACTATTGAACTGATGGCGCCGGTTAGCGCTGGCGCTGTTGTTAGCGTCCCCTCATCTGCGGTACTGAACAGCGGAACGCGCCAGGCGGTTCTTGTGGCTCACGGCGAAGCGCAGTTCGAGCCGCGCGAAGTCACACTAGGCGCGCAGGCCGACGGCTTTTATGAAATCCGTAGCGGCTTGCAGGCTGACGAAATGGTGGTGACCGGCGCCAATTTTCTGATCGACGCCGAAAGCAATCTGAAGGCGGCGCTTAGCGCCTTTACGAATCCCCCAACAGAGAATACGGGGGAACCCAAATGATCGCGCGGATCATCGCGCTTTCAGCGCGCAATATGCTGCTGGTGTTATTCGCCACGGCTTTCATTGTGGCGGCGGGTATCTATGCCGTCGCACAGATGCCGCTTGATGCGATTCCAGATCTGTCAGACACCCAGGTCATTGTGTACACGGAGTATCCCGGACAAGCCCCGCAAGTGGTGGAGGATCAGGTCACCTATCCGCTGACAACGGCATTGCTGGCGGTGCCCCGCTCGCAGGTGGTGCGCGGTTTTTCGAATTTCGGCGTATCATTTGTCTATGTGATCTTTGAGGAAGGCACGGATATCTATTGGGCGCGCTCGCGCGTACTGGAATATCTGAACTTTACTGCGGCGCGTCTGCCACCGGGCCTTACGCCCGCGCTGGGGCCTGACGCCACCGGGGTTGGCTGGGTCTATCAGTATGCCGTACTCGGAAGCCAGCGCACCCTGGCCGAACTGCGCGCTTTGCAGGACTGGGTGATCCGCTATGCGCTCGCCACAGCCGATGGTGTGGCCGAGGTCGCCAGCGTCGGCGGCTTCGTCAAGCAATATCAGGTGATTGTCGATCCGCAAAAACTGCAAACCTACGGCATCGCGCTCGCAAATGTTTCGCAAGCCATCCGCAGCAGCAATCAGGATGTGGGCGGCCGCACTGTGGAAATGACCGAGACGGAATATGTGGTGCGCGGTCATGGCTATTTGCGCGGCGCATCGGACATTGAGCAGATCATGCTCAAATCTGAAAACGGAACGCCGGTATTGCTGCGCGACGTGGCGCGGGTTGAGATCGGCCCGGATGAGCGGCGCGGTCTCGCCGAATTGAATGGCGAGGGCGAAGTGGTCAGTGGCATCACCCTGCAACGCCAGGGGCAGAATGCGCTAGATGTTATTCGAAATGTAAAGCAGAAGATTGCGGAGATCGCGCCAAGCTTGCCGCCGGGGGTCTCGATCATGCCGGTCTATGACCGGTCAGAGTTGATCAACCGCGCCATTGCCACATTGCAGCGGACACTGCTTGAAGAAAGCCTAATCGTCGCTCTGGTCTGCTTCGTCTTTCTGCTACATGTGCGCAGCGCCCTCGTTGCCATTCTGATGCTGCCGGTTGGCGTGCTGATCGCGTTCCTTGTCATGCACGGCTTTGGCATCAGCTCCAACATTATGAGCCTCGGTGGCATCGCCATCGCCATCGGCGCTATGGTAGATGCGGCCATCGTCATGGTGGAGAATGCCCATAAACACCTCGAGCGCGCATCACCGGACACACCGCGTAGCGAGACACTGATCAAGGCGGCAATGGAGGTTGGGCCCGCACTGTTTTTCTCTCTGTTGATCATCACCGTTTCGTTCCTGCCGATCTTTACGCTGGAGGCGCAGGAAGGCCGGCTGTTCAAGCCGCTTGCTTACACCAAGACTTTCGCCATGGCGGGGGCGGCTTTACTGTCAGTGACGTTGGTGCCGGTGCTGATGCTGCTGTTTGTGCGTGGCCGGATCATGCCTGAGCAGCGCAATCCGCTGAACCAGTTTCTGATCTGGATTTACCGTCCTGTAATCGCAACTGTTTTGCGCTGGCGCTGGGCGACCATGGCGATCGCTGTATTGGCTCTTGGTATTACCGTATGGCCACTCATGCGGCTGGGCAGCGAATTCATGCCAACGCTCAATGAAGGGACGTTGCTGTATATGCCGGTGACCTTGCCGGGCTTGTCGCTCACCAAGGCGGCGGAACTGTTGCAGACCCAGGACAAGATCATCAAAAGCTTCCCTGAGGTGGCCTCCGTTTTTGGCAAGGCGGGGCGCGCCAATACCGCCACCGATCCGGCACCCGTCGAGATGACCGAGACGGTCATCACGCTGAAGCCCGAACAGGAATGGCGACCGGGCATGAGCCTCGATCAACTGATCGCCGAAATGGATCGTGCGCTGCAATTCCCCGGTGTCAGCAATGCGTGGACAATGCCAATCAGGGCCCGCATCGACATGCTGTCAACCGGTATCCGCACACCTGTGGGTGTCAAACTGTTTGGCAACGACATCAAGGAGATTGACCGGCTTGCGAAGCAGTTGGAAGCGGTTCTGCGCAGTGTGCCCGGAACCACCAGCGCCTTTGCCGAACGCATCAGCGGCGGTTATTATTTGGACATTCAGCCGGATCGTACAGCGCTGGCGCGGTATGGCCTGATGATCGGCGATGTGCAGGAAACCATCCGCACCGCGCTGGGGGGCGAGACCGTCACCACCACCGTAGAGGGGCGCGAGCGCTTCGGCGTCAATGTGCGTTATCCGCGCGACCTGCGCGCAGATCCGCAAGCCATCGGCAACGAAGTGCTGGTTGCCACGCCCGATGGCGCCATGATCCCGCTCGGTCAAATCGCGACCATTACGCTTACGCAGGGCGCATCAACTATCCGTACAGAGAACGCCCAACTGGTCGGCTATATCTATGTCGATACGCGCGATAGCGACATAGGCGGCTTTGTGGCGCGCGCACAGCGCGCGGTGGCGCAGGAATTGGAATTCCCGTCCGGCTATCGCGCCGTCTGGAGCGGCCAGTTCGAATATCTGGAGCGCGCCAAAGCCCGGCTGATGCTGGTCGTGCCGCTGACCATCGCCATCATCTTTGTGCTATTATATCTGAATTTTGGCCGTCTGACGGAAACGCTGATCGTTATGCTCTCGGTGCCGTTTTCGCTGATCGGCGGGGTGTGGCTGATCTGGTGGATGGGATTTAACCTCAGTGTCGCCGTCGCTGTCGGCTTCATCGCCTTGGCTGGCGTCGCCGCCGAAACCGGCGTGGTGATGCTGATCTATCTGGATCAGGCGCTGAATGAAACGCTGGCCCGTTGCAGGCGCGAGGGGCGCGCTCTTACCCAAACGGATTTGCAGGCAGCCATCATGACCGGCGCGGTCGAGCGGGTGCGGCCGAAAATGATGACGGTCGCCGCCATTATGGCGGGTCTGTTGCCGATCCTGTGGAGCACCGGCGCGGGATCGGAGATCATGCAGCGCATCGCCGTGCCGATGATCGGCGGGATGGTGTCCTCGACCATCCTCACCCTGATGGTCATCCCGGCGATTTATGCCGCCGTCAAGGCCCGCCGCGCAGCCAATGCATGATGCCGGCTACGCAAGCGTGTCTCGTTTGCGCACCATACAGCAACCCGGCGGCAGCTTGAGCCATGACGTGCGCTTCTTCGAAACTGATCACGGAGGTTTCAATCTTGCTGACGGCGGTACTGATACGTCCGCCCTGCATTGACCGTGACGGGTTGGCGGCTGTATCGAATTTTAGACCGCACCATTCCATTCCTCAAATAATCCGTGCGCGTATATAATGGCTGGTCTGGTCGGCGCTCAGCCCGCATGTGCCATGAATAACCGGTGTGCCGCCGATCCGGGTGAAGAAGGCGCGCTACTTCGAGGACAAGCGATTTACCGAGCGGGTTCTGCCACCCCCAGCGCTTGTAACGAAACAGGCTGCGTCGAGGCCCGGCAGTTGGGTAACGATCATGCCGCTGAAAGTTTCGGCGGAGATGCATGCCGGGATTGAGAAGGCCGAACAAGATACCGCCAATAGCGGTCTGCGCCGGGAGCCGGAACTTCCCGATCATGTGGCGATCGTCAAGGAAACCACCGAGCCATGCCCGCACAAGGAGTTCGCCATGATTGACGATGAGCCCGAGGATACTGTGCGCCAGGCGCGCGCTTTCCGCCAGCAGGCGCGCGGCGTCGCCCGTCAGGTATCCATGGATCCCGGCGACGGCATTGAGATGTGAGGAACCATCAGGCGTGACCGGATGAATGTCTATTTTCCGCCCGAGATGCTGAAGCAGATCGTTGATCTCGCTGACCGCAAAGGACTGTCGCGTTCGGCGATCGTCGAGGCGGCGGTGGCTTCGTTTCTGTCGCCCGACGCCGCCGACCGTTTTGATGCCGCGTTCACCCGCCGTCTGGACCGCCTGTCCCGGCAGGTTCAGCGGTTAGAGCGCAATGTAGGCATCTCCACCGAGACCTTGGCGCTGTTCGTGCGTTTCTGGCTGACCATCACGCCGCCGCTGCCAAACGACGCGCAAGCGGCCGCCCAAGTGAAGGGCCGCGAGCGCTACGAAGGCTTCATCGAGGCCCTGGGGCGGCGGTTGCAGAAGGGCCAGAGCCTGCTGCACGAGATACCGGGTGATGTCGGGAGCAAAATGCCACTGGAAGACGGGGACGATTTGCCGGAAGGGGTTTGAGTCGTTTTAAGTCTTGAGCAAATCGGGGACATGTTACGGACAAATCCGAAGCTAGTCATGCATGCTATTTCCTGAACTAGATGCTGTTCACGTCGCCGGCGCATGCGCAGGCCGGACTAGCTGACTGGAAAGACGACGACAATACCACCCGCCCGCACAGCGCCATCGGCAATCTGGCGCCAGCCACTTACGCCATACTCAACGCTTCCGGCATGCAACGGGAGGGGGGCATGAGCTATTTGGAGGCTCCGTGCCCCGTCCCGTTGCGCCACCAGGCCAAACCGGCTTAAATAACCAAAGGACTCTACTTATAACTGGATGAAACTTGGGGCTCAGGTCACATGACTCAAAGCGCATTCGACCACGTTTCCCAGTGCACAAGACGACAAAATTTGGGATTATCCGGTGAGCTTGAAATTGGGCTTGCCAAATCCCTGAAAACGCAGGAGTTGGCAATGGGACGCATAACGAGCGTAAAAGCCTACGCGAACAATGAAGTGGCCTACATCGCTTGGGCGATCGACGAGGCCATTGCCGGTTGTTTGGGGTTCGAGGTGACGCGAGTCTACCTCGACGACAATGACCAGCCCATTGGCGAGCGTCGCAAATGCGCGGCCTGGGTCCCATTCAAAGGACAGAAGAACCCGCATTGGCTGCCGCAGGATACCGGGGTTTGGCCGGTGCAAAAGCTTTCTTGGCGCGATCTCACGTTGCGCAAGAAGCGCGACGGCATGAAGTTGCGTCCCTCCGATGTGCGCGTTCGCTATGAGGTGCGCCCTGTCGGCGATGCCGATGGACGCACGCCGATCGCACCGAATGGACAGGATCAACAATCGATCGTCGTGCGCGATGATAAAGGCAAACCGATCCTCGGTGCGGACGGTAAGCGCCAGTATAAGAGCGTCCGCGCTTTCGAAGGCAAGGCGCGTCCACTGACCTATCTGGGCCCTGCCGTCGTCAGCAATCCCATCCTAGTGACCTCTGAACGCGGTCCGTTCCACTCGACCTTCACCAACGGCATACTTGCAGCCCAATGGCTCGCCAACGTGTTGAAGGACGACGGTGAAGTCGGCAAGAACGAGCTTTACGACAAGATCGTCAATCCGAACGATCCGCACCGGAAGTACCTCGCGGGCGACACTATTGAACTGATCAAGAGTTTCTTTCAGCGTAAGGGAAGTTTTCTGGTCGGCCTTTATGAATTGGAGGACGCGGAACTCGAAGATATTCTACTCACGAATGCCGATCGCAGTCGGATCATTCTCTCCAACACCGGACTTGAGTCCGGCAAGTGGGACGGTCGCAACAAGCCGGCGCGCAAACGCTTGATCGATGCGGGTGCTGACATTCAGCATCGCATGTTCAATAACTCGACTCATATCGGGCACAATAAGTTCGTCGTACATCTGTCCCCGCAGGGGGTGCCGAATGCGGTGCTGACAGGCAGCACCAATTGGACCTCCACCGGCATCGCCGGCCAAACCAACAACGCGCTCGTGATTGAGGACGCCAAAGTGGCGCGGTTCTTCGCCGACTATTGGCAGCGCATGTATGACGACAAACAGAAGCTGGCCAAGCCCTTCAGCAAGCCGATGAACGACAATCAGCAGGGCGCCGTTTTTCGCGCCAGCAATGGCGAGGCGTTTGAAACGACCTTGAGCAATGACGCCAAGCTGCGCATTTGGTTTTCGCCTAACATGCCACAGCGCAGGAAACCGACATCAAAGACAAAGCCCGCGCCGACGCCGCCGGATCTCGAAGATGTTTACCGCCGCATGCGTCAAGCAAAGAAAGCTATTCTGTTCTTGGCGTTTTATCCTGGCCAAAGCGGACGCGATTGTGTGGTCGGCGAAGCGATCGAGATTGGCGAGAAGGACTCCGATCTTATCGTGACTGGCGCCGTATCGAGCGCGCAGGCGATGCCCAATTACGTGGGCGATAAGAAGGAGGGTGGCGAAGTGGTCGAGGAGGGCGAATCTCCGGCGACGTACGCCAACGAGGCTGGCAACGTCACCATCGTGCGCGCCTCCAGAATCGAAGACCGCGATCTTCTGGGAGAGTTAGGTCAAGAGCAATTGACCGCGAGAGGCGCGATCGGCGCGATCATCCACGACAAGCTGATCGTCATTGACCCCTTATCGGACGATTGTTGCGTGATCCTAGGCAGTCACAATCTAGGCTACAAGGCGTCCTACTCTAACGACGAGAACATGGTGATTGTCTCGGGCGATCGTGCACTGGCTGAGGCCTACGCAGTGCACATACTCGACGTATACGATCACTATCGGTTTCGCGCGATTGAGTCGCAGCTGCGCCGCAAAGGCAAGAGCGGCAAGGACGTGAAGCTGGAGATCGTCGAAAGCTGGCAAAATTCTTACGTTTCTGGCGATAAGGGTGCGCTAAGCGACTACTTTGCTGTTGACCGGTAACCTCACACGCCCGCCGCTCGGGAAAACCATGACGCTCTTGCGTCTGACCTGAGTGACCATATCGACCCTTCGATTTGAGCAATGTTTCGACATCCCCATCATGCCGCGCACTCAAAACAGCCGCTCCGCCGTTCTCCTGTCTTTCTACGCTATCACACTACTACGACCTAGATGTTGTTGCGCTGGTCCCGTTGCTGCCGTTTCTAATCATCCTCGACAAAAGGGCCGCTCATCCAGCGGCCCCAACAGACGGGGACGACAGTGGCGGTATCTCATCGGCAATCAGAGGCGGTTTCACGCGGCGCGCGCATGTTGCGCACTGCGCTTGGTTCCGCCATCGCCGGGTTTCTGGAAGACCCGCAAATTGTCGAGGTGATGCTCAACCCGGATGGGCGGCTCTGGATCGACCGGCTTTCTGAAGGCCTGGCTGATACGGGGGAACGGCTGTCCGCCGCTGATGGCGAGCGCATCATCCGGCTCGTCGCCCATCATGTCGGGGCCGAGGTCCATGCTGGCGCCCCGCGCGTGTCGGCGGAACTGCCCGAGACGGGAGAGCGGTTTGAGGGGCTTCTGCCGCCGGTCGTGACCGCGCCAGCCTTCGCGATCCGCAAGCCCGCCGTCGCTGTGTTCACACTCGATGATTATGTCGCGGCTGGCATCATGACAGCTGTCCAGGCTGCGGTGCTGCGGGCGGCTGTCGCGTCGCGCCGCAACATCCTCATCGCTGGCGGCACCTCCACCGGCAAGACCACGCTCACCAATGCGCTGCTGGCCGAAGTCGCCAGGACCGCCGACCGCGTGGTGCTGATCGAGGATACGCGCGAGCTGCAATGCACAGCAGCGAACCTAGTCGCGCTGCGCACCAGGGACGGCGTCGCCTCATTGTCCGATCTTGTCCGATCCTCATTGCGCCTTCGTCCTGATCGCATTCCCATTGGCGAAGTGCGCGGCGCTGAGGCGCTCGACCTCATCAAAGCCTGGGGCACCGGCCATCCGGGCGGCGTCGGCACCATCCATGCCGGCAGCGCGCTCGGCGCGCTGCGGCGGCTAGAGCAGCTGATCCAGGAAGCCGTCGTCACCGTTCCGCGCGCCCTGATCGCCGAGACCATCAACCTCGTCGCGGTGCTTGACGGGCGCGGTTCCGCACGCCGTCTCACCGAACTCGCTCGCATCGAAGGGCTCGGCCCGGCGGGCGACTACACCCTTTCCCCCGCAATACCGGACCATCAAGGAGACCAGCCATGATCCGCCACGCCTTACGCATCCACCGTCACATCGCCACGGCCGTTACGGCTGGCTTCGTGATGCTATCGCTTTCGTCCGCCGCCTATGCCGCGGGTTCTTCCATGCCCTGGGAAGCGCCGCTGCAATCGATCCTGCAATCCATCGAAGGCCCGGTCGCCAAGATTATCGCTGTGATGATCATCATTGTCACCGGCCTGACCCTGGCCTTTGGCGATACCTCCGGCGGCGGCCGCAAAATGGTCCAGATCGTCTTTGGCCTCTCCATCGCGTTTGCCGCATCGAGCTTCTTCCTCTCGTTCTTCTCGTTCGGCGGCGGAGCCCTCGTCTGATGGAGACAGGCATTTACGTTCCGGGCTTTACCGCCCCTGTCCACCGCGCGCTGATCGCACCGATCCTGCTGGGTGGCGCGCCGCGCGCTGTGGCCATCGTCAACGGCACCTTGGCGGCGGCGGTCGGGCTCGGCCTGCGTCTCTGGTTTGCCGGGATTGTTATCTGGGGCATCGGGCATTTTGCGGCGGTCTGGGCCGCCAAACGGGATCCGCTGTTCGTCGACGTGGTGCGCCGCCATTTGCGCATTCCCGGCCATCTGTCCGTCTGAGGCCGCCCGATGATGAACCTCGCCGAATACCGCCGTCCGGCAAATCATCTCGCCGACTTCCTCCCGTGGGCAGCACTGGTTGGCGAGGGCGTCGTTCTCAACAAGGATGGCTCGTTCCAACGCACCGCGCGTTTTCGTGGACCGGACCTTGACAGCGCCGTACCCGCCGAACTGGTGGCCGCCGCTGGCCGCATCAATAATGCGTTGCGTCGTCTCGGTTCCGGATGGGCGGTGTTTGTCGAAGCGCAGCGCCATCCGGTTGGCGCCTATCCGGCGAGCAGCTTTCCGGAGGCGGCGTCGGCACTGCTCGATGCTGAGCGCAAAGCCGAATTCGAAGAGGAAGGCATCCACTTCGAGTCAAGCTACTTCCTCACATTCCTCTATTTGCCGCCAGCCGAAGATGCGGCGCGAACTGAGCGCTTCCTCTATGAAGGCCGTGAGCGTGCGGATGGCACCGATGCGCGCGAAGCGCTGCGTGGCTTCGTTGATCGCACGGCGCGCATTTTGCAGTTGATCGAAGGCTTCCTGCCCGAAAGCGCCTGGCTCGATGACGCCGGGACATTGAGTTATCTTCACGCCACCATCTCGACCAAACACCACCGCGTCCGCGTCCCCGAAGTGCCGATGCACCTTGATGCGCTGCTGGCCGATCAGCCGCTGACCGGCGGCTTTGAGCCGCGCCTCGGCAACGCACATCTGCGCATTCTGACGATCATCGGTTTCCCGAGCGCGACCACGCCCGGCATTCTCGACGAGCTGAACCGGCTCGCCTTTCCCTACCGCTGGGCAACGCGGGCAGTAATGCTCGACAAGACGGACGCCACCAGGCTGCTGACGAAGATCCGGCGGCAATGGTTTGCCAAGCGCAAGTCGCTTGCCGCCATCCTCAAGGAGGTAATGACCAATGAGGCCTCGGTTCTTCTCGATAGTGACGCCCACAACAAGGCGATGGATGCCGACGCCGCGCTTCAGGAACTGGGCTCCGATCTGACCGGCCAGGCCTATGTGAGCGCAACCGTCACGGTCTGGGACGATGATCCGCGCATTGCTGACGAAAAGTTGCGTCTGGTCGAGAAAATCATTCAGGGCCGCGACTTCACCTGCATTGTTGAAACCGTCAATGCGGTCGAAGCCTGGCTCGGATCGCTGCCCGGCCATGTCTACGCCAATGTCCGCCAGCCGCCGCTCTCGACCCTGAACCTCGCCCATATGATCCCGCTCTCGGCGGTCTGGGCGGGCCCGGCAAAGGATACGCATTTCGATGCGCCGCCGCTGTTCATCGCCCGGACCGAGGGCTCGACCCCATTTCGTTTCTCCCTGCATGTTGGCGATGTCGGAC
>Ga0209851_1000139_pt1 | contig 20776 bp, 21 predicted proteins | sample GWRWT4_14Oct14_FD_187195 | JGI IMG/M metagenome (GOLD analysis project Ga0209851, IMG submission 187195) | Sand microcosm microbial communities from a hyporheic zone in Columbia River, Washington, USA - GW-RW T4_14-Oct-14 (SPAdes) (version 2) | ecosystem: Engineered > Artificial ecosystem > Sand... | reverse complement strand
TGTTCATTACGCCAATCTGCTGGATCCGAATGCCCAGAAATTCGGCGTGCTGAATCCCCTCAACAAACCAGGCCAGGGAGCGGTCATTGCGGTTTTCCGGGACACAGCGGCTCCCCTTGAGGCACCTTACGAACCGCTCACGGAAAAAGATAACCACATCCTTTCCCATCATGGATTTGGCGTCTACAACGCCCATCAGATGGATTTCGATCGCGCCTACCGTTTCTCGCCCAGCCACCTCTACATCATCGCGCCATTGGCCATTCTCGAGCGTTAAGGGAACTTGAATTTGATGCGCTTGGTGACCTAAGGAAGAAAAGCGGTGCGGTCCCTCCGGATAATGTTTCGAACTCACACCCCAGCGACCCACCCCCAGACCATCTCAGGCCGGTTTGCACGGGGATGGCAGGAATCATCTGGGGGCTAGAGCACGACGTCGAAACCCTCGAAGCGGGGCGGTCCCATATAAATGGCTTTGTTCGTGCCCCCTGCGTTGGCGTGCGCTTTTCGAAACGCCTCGGAGTGGGTCCAGGCCTCGAAGTCCGCGCGGGACTCCCATACCGAATGGGACACAAACACGGTGTGGTCTTCCTCCGTCGGTCCCCGGAGCAGATTGAAGTTCTTGAAGCCCGGCACGCCATTCAGGTGACTGTCGCGATTGCGCCAGATTTCAACAAAGGCGTCTTCCTGGCCCAGGGCGATCCTGAAACGGTTCATGGCAATGAACATCAGCGCGTTTCCTCGTGCCGAGCCGGCGCCCCAAAGGAATGCCGGTTCGGCAACTGCGTGTTTATTTCTTCATCTTCATGAGCAACGCCATTTCTTCCATGGCGCCGCCGGGGATGATGTAGCCTTCGGTATTGCGAATCTCTTCCAGATGGTCCCGAATGTATTCCAGCGTGAGGCCATCGGGATTGAACACCCCCTTGGTCGCGCCGATGAAAATGCGCCCGACCCGACCGGCCGCGGCAGAATAGATTTCGCCATTGACCTTGCAGGATTCATGGCACAGATACACCACGATGGGTGACACCAGTTCCGGATCCATGCGGAACTGGCTGCCCATCGGCCCCATCAATTCCTCGGTCATGCGGGTTTTGGCACCCGGCGCGATCACGTTGGCCTTGATGTTGTATTTCTGGCCTTCCTGCTTGAGGACGTTGGTGAAGCCGACGATGCCCATCTTGGCGGCGCCATAGTTGGTCTGGCCAAAGTTGCCGAAGATACCGGCTGCGGAACTGGTGTTCACGATGCGGCCGTACTTCTGTTCGCGCATCAGTTCCCAGGCCGCCTGGGTGACCCAGAAAGTGCCCTTGAGATGCACGTCCAAGACCGGATCCAAGAATTCCGGCGACATGTTCTTGAAGGATTTGTCGCGCAGGATACCGGCGTTGTTGACGACGATGTCGACGCGACCGAAGGCATCCAGGGCGGTCTTGATGATGCCCTGCCCGCCTTCCACGGTGGATACGGTATGGCTGTCAGCAACCGCTTCGCCGCCGGCCTCCAGGATCTCCGCCACCACGCGCTCGGCGGCAGTTGCGGAAGATCCGGAGCCATCCACCGCACCGCCCAGATCATTCACGACTACCTTGGCGCCCCGCGAGGCCAGCAGCATGGCATGCGCCCGCCCCAGGCCATTCCCGGCACCGGTCACCACGGCCACCCGGCCGTCATATCTCAGCATGTCGGACATGTTCCTTGTCTCCTTTGTTGAAGCCTGCATTCACACTCGCCTCCCCCGCGCCAAGGCGAAGGGGATGGGTTCCTAACCATAGTGAGCGGAAGGCCACGAGGCAAGCCACCGCCCCGCCTGCCCGTTGATCCTGCGCATCCTGGCACGAGGCCCATCAGCCGGGAAAGCAAAGCATGGGCGCTTCCGCCTGCTACCCTGTCATCCTCATTGCCTCACCCCGCAGACCGATCCGACGATGTCCGATACCGCCCTTTCCCTGCTCCAGCGCATCTACGGCTACCCCGCCTTCCGCGGCGAGCAGGCGGCCATCGTCGCGCATGTGGCGGCCGGCGGCGACGCGCTGGTGCTGATGCCGACCGGCGGCGGCAAGTCGCTGTGCTACCAGCTTCCGGCACTGCTGCGGGCGGGCACGGGCGTCGTCGTGTCGCCGCTGATCGCCCTGATGCACGATCAAGTCGCGGCACTGCGGGAGCTGGGTGTGGCGGCGGCCTATCTCAACTCCAGCCTGACCCCGAGCGCGGCGGCGGGCGTGGAACAGGATTTCCTGGCCGGTCGACTCGAGCTGCTCTATGTCGCGCCGGAGCGGCTGCTGACGCCGCGCTTCCTGGAATTGCTGACCCGCGCGTCAGTGGCCCTGTTCGCCATCGACGAGGCCCATTGCGTCTCCCAGTGGGGACACGACTTCCGGCCCGAATACCTGGGGTTGTCGGCGCTGCACGAGCGGTTTCCCGCCGTGCCCCGCATCGCTCTCACCGCCACCGCCGATGCGCTGACCCGACAGGAAATCATCGACAGGCTGGACCTGAACTCCGCGCGCCTGTTCACCGCCAGCTTCGACCGGCCCAACATTCGCTACACCGTGGTTGAAAAGGGGGACACCCGCCGCCAACTGCTGGACTTTCTGCGCGCCGGTAACGCAGGAAACGCGGGCATCGTCTATTGCAGCAGCCGGCGCAAGGTGGACGAGACCGCCGACTGGCTGGCCGGCCAAGGCTTCACCGCCCTGCCTTATCACGCCGGCATGAACACCGCCACGCGCCAACGCCACCAGGAGCGGTTTCTGCGGGAGGATGGCGTGATCATGGTTGCCACCATCGCTTTCGGCATGGGCATCGACAAGCCCGATGTTCGCTTCGTCGCCCACCTGGACTTGCCCCACTCCATCGAGGGTTATTACCAGGAGACCGGCCGCGCCGGGCGCGATGGCGCGGCGGCGGATGCCTGGATGGCCTGGGGCCTGGGCGATGTCGCCACCCAGCGGCGCTTCATCGAGGAGTCCGAGGCCAAAGAGGCCCACAAGCGCATGGCACACGGTAAGCTGGACGCGCTGCTGGGGCTGGTGGAAACCGCCGCCTGCCGCCGCCAGCTCTTGTTGCGCTACTTCGGCGAGGCGTCCGAACCCTGCGGCAACTGCGACAACTGCCTGGAGCCGCCCACGCTTTGGGACGGCACCGAAGCCGCCCGCAAGGCCCTTTCCGCCGTCTACCGCACCGGCAACCGCTTCGGCGTCGGCCATGTCATCGACGTCTTGCTGGGCAAGGCCACGGACAAAATCGCCCAGTGGGAGCATGAGCGCCTGTCCGTGTTCGGCATTGGCCGGGAACTGGACGAAAAGCGCTGGCGGGCCGTATTTCGCCAACTGGTGATTCAAGGCTGCCTGGACATCGACCACACCGCCTATGGCGCCCTGAAGCTCACCGAGGCAGCCCGGCCGGTGCTGCGGGGCGAGGTGCCGGTCACCTTTCGGGAAACCGCGCCGCGCAAAAAAGGCGAAAGACGCGCCGGACCTGGCATCCAGGGTCCCGATGCCGCTCTCTTTGATCACCTGCGCGCGTGGCGGCGCGAGGCCGCCGCCGACCACGACGTCCCCGCCTACGTCATCCTCCATGACGCGACGCTGAAGGAAATCGTCGCCCGCAAGCCCGCCACGCTGGCGGAACTGGCCACCATCCCCGGCATCGGCGCCCGCAAACTGGAGGCCTACGGCCGCGAAATCCTCGCCTGCCTCTCCGGCGCTGCGCCCTGAGGTGCAAGGCGATCCCGTGCGGGTGCCGCCCACGCGGCGCAGCATCGGACAGGAGCGCCTGTCGCGACCGTTTTGGAACAGCCCGGCCTGAGCACGGCTGAATCGAAACTTCTTGCCTTCCCACTTCAGCAGCGCGCTGCGGAGAAGAGCCATCTACCCAACCCGAGGCATCACGCGCGCGCAGTCATTTCGAACACCGGATTGATCCATCCTGGCTGCACCAAAAAAATCGGCCCCCGAAGAGGCCGATGAATCAGATGGGACGGATCAGAGCAGACATGGATCATGTGCTCGATCCCTTTTGCGCCCGCTCAGGTGCGTACCGGAGACTCCACCGTGGTCAGTTCACGGATGCGATTCATGATCTGGAGCATAAAGCCGCCGATCGCAAACAGCCCCCATCCCAGCACCACGAAGCCCCAGTGGATCGGCGCGGCGAACAATTCCTCGGCATAGAAGAAGGTGTGACCCCATTCGTTCAGGCCCAGGTTGGGCATGATGAGAATCGGACCGGCTGCCATCAGGGCCAGGGGAATGGAGATCCGCTTGACAAAGTAGGGCACACGGGTATGGATCCAGACGAAGCCGAGAACCAGTCCCACCAAAGCGAGGGGAATGGCGAAGTAGAACAAGCCGATATGGGTGGGCGTGAAATCGGTATCGCGGATGGTGATCTGGTGCCAGGCGGCATCGGCTTCCACATACACGCCCAGAACGGCCACGACCAGCACACTGGCAATCGCGGCAAACGCCAGAATGGTGTAATAGACGAGCAGCTCGGTCCGCGCGGGCATGGCCATGGGATCGGCCGGGCGCGTGAACCACAACAACGGGACCCCGATCGCTCCTGCCAGGGTGATGAGGCTCATCTGGATGTAGAACAGCCGCATCCAGTAGATCTGGAACTCCGGCTCGAAGGAGTCCATGCCGACGCTGAAGGAATACGTCTGCTGGTACCAGCGGTAGATGACAAAAACAGAGGCGCCTGCCAGCGTGCCCAGCACGGCGAACAGCCATGGAACCCGCACCGGGCCCTCCTCGGCAACTCCCCGCGACGCTGCACTGGCCTGTTTATACTGGAGAGGATTTGCCTGAATCGCCATGGGTTTCTCCCTCGAATCGTTTTCAAAATCACGAATTGAAATCCACCCGGCTTTTCTCTGCCTGGGTCTCGGATTCGATTCTCCCCGCCCCCAATGGCCTTGTCGTTGACAAGAATCAACTGCGCCGGCCGCCATCCCCCCACACTGACAGCGCCTGCGGTCTCGTTTATACTTTTGCGCCTCATGGGGGAGTAGTCGCCCGCGCCGTTCGCGGCCGGTGTCCGTATCAACATGATTGACCGTTTCGGTCATGGTGCGGGCGGTCCCAGGGACCTGACGAGACCTGTGATTCCGCTGTCGGATTGGGCCGGCACAGCGGAGTCACGGGTTTTCTCGCCGGCCCTGGGAATACATGACAATGACGACTTTTCTGCTTGCCGCAGGCCTGATCGCCCTGGCCGAAATCGGCGACAAAACCCAACTGCTGTCTCTCTTCCTCGCGGCCCGCTACCGCCGTCCCGTGCCCATCCTGATCGGCATCCTGATCGCCACCCTCGTCAACCATGGCCTGGCCAGCGTTTTGGGCAGCCAAGTGGGCGCGCTGTTCACGCCCGATCAACTGCGCTGGGGCGTCGGTGGGCTGTTCGTCCTCATGGGCGCCTGGGTGCTGATCCCCGATCGGCTTGATGAAGATCCCGAAACTTCCCCCCGCTTTGGCGTGCTGGGCACCACGCTGGTGCTGTTCTTCCTCGCCGAGATGGGCGACAAGACCCAGATCGCCACAGTTGGGTTGGCCGCCCAGCAAGGCCAGTGGTTCGCGGTGACCTGTGGTACGACCCTGGGGATGCTGCTGGCCAATGCCCCCGTGGTCCTGCTGGGTGACCGACTTGCCCGCCGCCTCCCGCTGAAGACCATCCGCACGATGGCGGCGCTCAGCTTCATCCTCTTGGGTCTGGGTGTCCTGATGGGCGCTGCGGCCTTCTCGCGTTGACGCTCAGTGGTCGATCCAACGCACCTGGGTCTCGATGGATTCGCGCTCGGTGCGGAAGTTGTTGGCTGGATCATCCGGATCCGCGTAGCCAAAGGAGCAACCGAACAGCAGCTTGCGATCGGCAGGCACATCAAAATACGTGCGGGTGAAATCAGGATAGGTGGCAAGCGCCGCCTGGGCGCAGGTCTGAACGCCGTGTGCCTGGGCGGCGAGCAAGAAGGATTGCAGGTACAAGCCGCAATCCACCCCGCCATAGAAACCCAGACTCTCATGGCAAAACATCAGCAACACATGGGGCGCCTCGAACAGGCGGAAATTCTTCAGCGTTTGCTCGAACGCCCCGCGCTTGTTTTCCCGGGCGATCCCCAGGGCAGTGTAGAGCGCGCCGCCGCAGCGCTTGCGGCGGGTGGCATGGGGTTCCTCGTAACGCACCGGGAAAGGATGATCCGGCCGCGGCGGACTCCCAGCCTGGACATGCGCCCACAGCGCCGCGCGGAAGCGGTCGGTTGCGGCGGGCGTGACGGTTACCACCGGCTCCCAGGGCTGGGTGTTGCACCAGGAAGGAGTGTGTTGGGCGAGTGTCAAAATGGCGCGCAAGGTCGGCTCCGGTACCGCGCGATCTTGAAAAGCGCGGGCGCTGTAGCGTTGCCGGATCAAGTCCTCGAAATGCATGAATCGCCTCCATCGAGTGGCTGATGCCGATTTATAATAGTGCGTTGCTTCATGGGAATTTTCATGTCAGCCCGTTCTGCCCTCTCCCGTTGGAAGGCCCCGCTTGAAAAACATGCTTTTGCCAGCCTCATGGCGGCGAATTTTTGTTTTTTCATGGGTTTCGCCACATTCTTCCTGTTGCCGAAGTATCTCATCACGGTCCTTGGTGCACGGGAAGGCCAGGTGGGTGCCATCATGGCCGGTTATGGACTGGTCATGGTGGCCTGCCTGCCGGCCATTGGGGTCGGATCGGACCGCTACGGGCGGCGCCCTTTCCTGATCCTGGGCGCGGTCCTGTTGGGCGCGACCGCACTGGCTTTCGTAACGGTCCAGGAACTGGGGCCGTGGCCTTATCTTCTGCGCGGCCTGCAGGGGCTGGCGTTTGCCTGCTGGTTCGTCAATTCCTCGACCCTGGCGGTGGATGTGGTGGATCCCGCCCACCGCGGCAGTGCCCTGGGTCTGTTCGGCGTCTCCACCCTCATCACCTACGGCCTGGCGCCTGCCCTGGCGGAATGGATCGCGCATGATCGGGGCTTCGCGCTGGTCTTTCTGCTGGCCTTGGCCTGGAGCGGATTGGCTTTGTTGCTGAGCCTGGTGTTGCCCACGCCTGCGCCACATCCAACCCGTCTGAAGACGGGCGTGTCCCGTTCGTGGCGGCAACTCGCCAGCGAACCCATCATCGGCGCAATTTGCATCGGCGCTCTGCTCATGGGGCTGGCCTTTGGCACCGTGCTGGTGTTTTCCCAGGCACAGGCACTGGCCCGAGGCATCACCCCAGTCACCATCCTGACCCTGGCGTTTGCGCTGACGTCGATCATCATACGCCTGGGGTTTTCACGCCTGGCCGACGGGGGCGGCAAGCGAGCGGTGCTGATCCTCTCCCTGCTGGCGATGGCCGCTGGCACGGGATTGCTGGCGGCGGTGAATGGCATCGGCTTGTATGCCCTGTGTGGCGTGCTCATCGGCGTGGGCCATTCCCTGGCCTATCCCACGCTGAATGTCATGCTGATCAATCACCTGCCGCCCCATGAACATGGGCGCGGCATGTCCCTCTTCGTGGCGGCCTTCAATGTCGGCACGATCCTGGCCCAGTTCGGGCTGGGCCTGCTGATTTCCATTGTGGGGCTGCAGGGCATCTTTCTGATCGCCGCCTTGCTGGCGGTCGCCGCCATTGCCCCCATCCTGCGTGCGACCGCCGCCCCTCAGTAGCCCTGCGCCTCCAACCACGTCTCGATTGCCACCACGGCGCGTTCAGGTGTCTGTTGCATGAAGAAATGGTTGCCCGGCAGCATCTGTGCCTGGATAGAGGGATTGATTTCCTGCGCGCGCCGAACCGCCTGGGGAATGAAGCGATAGGTGTGTTGCCCATAGAGAATCAGGGTCGGACAAGACAATCGCTTCACCGCGGCCCAGACCCCGCGCGGGAAACCCGCGAAGACCTGAGCTTCCATCCAGGGCGGACATTTCAGCACCAGGCGGCCATCGGGAAGCCGCGCCAAGGCGTGATCGACATGGCTCTGCAAGGCGTCCTCGCGCCAACCAGCGAACATGCCCCGTTCGTGGAAATAGGACAGCGCCGCATCCCGATCCAGCCATTGCCTGGTTCGCCGGCGTGCCCGGATCGCCAAGGGGTTGTAGCGGCTCAGGCCGGCATAGTGGGAAGCCGCAATCAAGCCTGCGAGAGGCGCTGGGTAGAGAATCGGATCCAACAGCACCACGGCATCGAACAGACTGGGATAGTGGGCGGCGGAGAGCAAGGTCAGGGTGGCACCAAAACTATGCCCGCAGCCGATCACGGCGCGATCGCCCCAGATACGGCGCCGGTGGTGGATCACTTGGGCCATGCGCTCGGCGCTCAGGTTCCAGCCCGGGAAACGGGCGCCATCGTCGCTGTCGCCATGGCCCTGAGTGTCGTGCAGACACAGGTCATGGCGCTCCAGCAAGGGCTTTAGCAGCGGCCAATAGGACAGTCCGCACAATCCATTGCCATGGACGAAATGAATCAGGTTCGGCCGTCCACGCAAAAACTCGCGGCCGCGCAAATCCAGCCGGGCGCTCATCGGATACGCCCAGACGGTGCCGGGGATCAGCCGGGGAATGCGTGCGGCAGCTTCTTCCATGAAGGGCCTTTAGCGTTCAAAAGAGCGAATTTTTGCCAAATTATCATAACTATGGGGAACGGGGGAATCGGTCGCCCCGCCGGGATCGCCGGCGTCCGAATATTGTTTATTGACATGGCAAATGGTGCGACGTACATGCATGACGGCCGAATTGACGCAGATCAAGGCCCAACCGCAGCAAGCAGCGGAAAATCCGCACCTATGGTTCAGGTGCATCCCATTCCCAACGCCTATGAAGGAACCCTCCATGCAGGCAACCCATGCGAGCGAAACCTATAACGACCGGGTGGTTCGTCAATTTTCGATCATGACCATCGTCTGGGGTTTGGTGGGTATGACCGTGGGGGTGTTGATTGCCGCCCAGTTGTTCTGGCCGGCCCTCAACTTTGACTTGCCCTGGCTCAGCTACGGTCGATTGCGGCCCCTGCACACCAACGCGGTGATCTTCGCCTTTGGCGGCAGCGCCCTGATGGGCACGTCGTTTTATGTGGTGCAGCGCACCTGCCACACCCGGCTGTTCAGCGACGGCCTGGCGGCCTTCGTGTTCTGGGGCTGGCAGTTGGTCATCGTGCTGGCGGCGGTGACCCTGCCCTTGGGTTTGAGCCAGGGCAAGGAATACGCGGAACTGGAATGGCCCATCGACCTACTCATCGCGGCGGTGTGGGTGGCCTATGCCGTGGTGTTCTTCGGCACCATCGTCAAACGGCGCGTGCCTCATATCTATGTCGCGAACTGGTTCTATGGGGCATTCATCCTCACCGTGGCGGTGCTGCACATCGTCAACAGCGCGGCCCTGCCTGCCGGGCTCACCAAGTCCTACTCCGCCTACGCCGGCGCGGTCGATGCCATGGTGCAGTGGTGGTACGGTCACAACGCGGTGGGCTTTTTCCTCACCGCCGGCTTCCTCGGCATGATGTATTACTTCGTGCCCAAGCAGGCCGAGCGGCCGATCTTTTCCTACCGCCTGTCCATCGTGCACTTCTGGGCGCTGATCTCGATCTACATGTGGGCTGGCCCCCATCACCTGCACTATACCGCCCTGCCCGACTGGGCCCAGTCGCTGGGGATGGCGTTCTCCCTGATGCTGCTGGCGCCGTCCTGGGGTGGCATGATCAACGGCATGATGACCCTCTCCGGGGCCTGGCACAAACTGCGCACCGATCCCATCCTGAAGTTCCTCATCGTGTCCCTGTCGTTCTATGGCATGAGCACCTTCGAGGGACCCATGATGTCCATCAAGACCGTCAATGCCCTCTCCCACTACACCGACTGGACCATCGGCCATGTGCATTCCGGCGCCCTGGGTTGGGTGGGATTCATCACCATGGGCTCGCTCTATGCGCTGTTCCCGCGTCTGTATGGCCTTAAAAGCATGTGGAGCACGCGGCTGATCGAATGGCACTTCTGGATTGCCACCATCGGGATCGCCGCCTATGCCGGATCGATGTGGATTTCCGGGGTCATGCAGGGTCTCATGTGGCGGGCGGTCAATCCCGACGGCACGCTCACCTACACGTTCGTGGAATCCCTCAAGGCGACCTACCCCTACTACGCCATCCGCCTGACGGGCGGTCTGATGTACCTGACCGGCATGGGCATGATGGCCTGGAACGTCTACAAGACGATCCAGATGGCTGAGAAGCCCGCACCGTCGCCGGTGCTGATGCCCCACGCCAGCCACCTCTGAACCCGGCCGCAGGAGTCGCCAGATGTCTCAGCAACATGAGATCGTGGAAAAAAACATCGGCCTGATGGCTGTCCTGATCGCGGTGGTCATCAGTATCGGTGGGCTGGTGCAGATCGTCCCGCTGATCTTCAGCGCCCAGACCACCACCCCCGCGCCCGGCATCACCCCGTATGCGCCCCTGGCCCTGGCCGGGCGGGATATCTATGTCCGGGAGGGCTGCTATAACTGCCATTCCCAGATGATTCGTCCCTTCCGGGCTGAAACCGAGCGCTACGGCCACTACTCGGTGGCCGGGGAATTCGTCTATGACCGCCCCTTCCAATGGGGTTCCAAGCGCACCGGCCCTGATCTGGCACGGGTGGGCGGCCGCTATTCCGACGATTGGCACCGGGTCCATCTGGACAATCCCCGCGATGTCGTTCCGGAATCCAACATGCCGGGCTATCCCTGGCTCGCACGCAATGGGATAGATGGTCGGACCATCGCTACCCATATGCGGACACTGAGGACACTGGGCGTTCCTTACAGTGACACCGACATTGCAGGAGCAGAGGCCGCTGTAACGGGCAAGACCGAACAGGATGCCGTGATTGCCTACCTGCAGGGCCTGGGAACAGCCTTTGCGGGGCGGAGGTAAGCATGGACACCGGCACACTGATGGGTCTGATCACCCTGGTCCTCATGCTGGTTTTCGTGGGCATTGTGGTCTGGACCTTCCTGCTGCATCGGCCCGCCGATTTCGAACGCACCGCCCGCCTGCCCTTGCAGGAGGATGACCCCATTGACCGCCCCGCCACGAGGAAGCGTCCATGAGCAGTTTCTGGAGCCTGTACATCGTCCTGCTCACCGGGGCCAATATCGCGGCTGCCTGGTGGCTGATTCGCTGGACGGCCAAGCCGCGCAAGGGAGAGGTCGCTGCCACGGAAACCACGGGCCATGTGTGGGACGAGAACCTCACCGAATACAACAAACCCATGCCGCGCTGGTGGCTGTACCTGTTCTATCTGAGCATCGTATTCGCGGTCATCTATCTGATTCTCTATCCGGGCATGGGCAACTTCCGAGGCCTGCTGGGCTGGACTCAGGTGAATGCCTACGAGATGCAGATGGCCCAGGCCGAACAGACTTACGGCCCGATCTTTCACCAATACGGTGCCACCGACCTGATCGCCCTCGGCCAAGACCCCGAAGCCATGGGCACGGCTTCCCGGCTGTTTGCCAACAATTGCGCCGCTTGCCACGGCTCGGACGCCCGCGGTGGGCCCGGCTTCCCCAACCTGACCGACGGGGATTGGCTGTACGGCGGCAACCCGGAAATCATCCGCGAAAGCATCCTCAAGGGTCGCAGCGGCCTGATGCCGCCACTTGGCGCCGCCCTGGGCGAAGAGGGAATCGGCGAAGTCGCGCAGTATGTCCTGAGCTTGGGCGGGCGGCCCAGCAATCCCGTGCAAGCCGCAGCGGGCCAACAGAAGTTCGCCATGCTGTGCGCGGCCTGCCACGGCCCGGAGGGCAAGGGCACGCCAGCCCTGGGGGCGCCCAACCTGACCGACAACATCTGGTTGTATGGCGGATCGGTAGACACCATCGAGCAAACCATCCGCGGCGGTCGACAAGGGCGCATGCCCAGCCACGAAGCGCTGCTGGGTGCCGACCGGGCGCACCTGCTCGCCGCCTATGTGTACGGGCTATCCCATCGGGATGAGCCATCCAAGCCGTGAGAAACACGCCATGATCGATGCGCCAGAGAACATGGAATACCGCCTCGGGCCCCTCTCCCAGACCCTGGCGGTGGTGCTCTGGCCTGCGTTCATCAGTGCGGTCGTGGCCACGGCCGCGTTTTTCTCCCAGGTGGACCCGCATGTGCTGCACCTGGCCACCTGCCCGGAGTGGCCCATCAGCCGCGAATTGGGCTACACCCTGGGTTTCTTCATGTTCTGGGGAGTGACCACCCTGTCCAGCCTGCTTACTTTCATCCTGCTGCGGACCCCGGCAGGTCAACCGGCAGAAGGAACTGCGCTCGATGATTCGAATCGTGAGGCGCCATGAACAGCGTTCGTTCCGAACCCCCTCGCCCGACTCCTCCGGCCAGCGAACCGCCCGGTAACGGCTCGCTTTACGTCGCGCGGCAGAAAATCCATCCGCGCGAGGTCAACGGCACTTTCCAATTCCTGCGCCGGTTCACGCTGGTCGGCGTATTGGGCGCCTTCTATACCCTGTGCTGGGTGCCATGGGGCGATCGGCAAGCCATTTTGTGGGACTTGCCGGCGCGCCGTTTTCATATCCTGTGGATGACGTTCTATCCCCAGGATTTCATCTACCTGGCCATTTTGCTGGTACTGGCTGCCGTCAGCCTGCTGTTTTTCACCGCCCTGGCCGGTCGACTCTGGTGCGGCTACACCTGTCCGCAAACCTTGTGGACCGAACTGTTCCTGTGGATCGAACGCAAGATCGAGGGTGACCGCGCCCAACGCCTGAAATTGGACAAAGCGCCCTGGACCCGGGAAAAAATCCTGCGCAGGGGAAGCAAGCAGGCGATCTGGATCGTGCTGGGGTTATGGACCGGACTGACTTTCGTCGGTTACTTCACCCCCATCCGTGAGCTGCTCACGGAACTGGTCCAGTTCCGGCTGGGGCCGTGGGAGACGTTCTGGGTCTTTTTCTATGGTTTTGCCACCTATGGCAACGCGGGTTTTCTGCGTGAGCAGGTGTGCATTTACATGTGCCCCTATGCGCGCTTCCAGAGCGCCATGTTCGACCGCGACAGCCTGATCATTTCCTATGACGAGCAGCGCGGGGAGCCGCGCGGCAGCCGCCGACGGGGCAGCGATGTCAAAGCAGCAGGCCTCGGCGATTGCATCGACTGCACGATGTGCGTCCAGGTTTGCCCCACCGGCATCGACATCCGCAAGGGCCTGCAGTACGAATGCATCGGTTGCGCCGCGTGCATCGATGTCTGCGATCAGGTAATGGATCGCATGGGCTATCCGCGGGGCCTGGTGCGCTATACCACCCAGAATGCGCTGGAGGGCAAGCCCACCCATATCCTGCGCCCCCGGGTGCTGGTCTATGCCACCATCCTGCTGGTGGCCGGCAGCATCACGCTTTACTCGATCCTCACCCGCCCCAGCCTTTCCATGGACGTCCTGCGGGACCGCAATGCCCTCTTTCGGACCTTGGACGATGGCCGCATCGAAAACAGCTATACCCTGAAGATCAACAATCGCAGCGAAATCACCCACAGCTACCGGCTGGAAGCGCGCGGCATCGAGGGCATCGAGGCCCAGAGTGATCCGGCGACCATCACGCTGTCCCCCGGAGCCGTCCAGCCCATCCCCGCCCGGATTCGCGTTCCCGAGGGGGCTGTGCACGGTCCTGTGGATATCGAACTGATACTGCGCACTGTGGATGATCCCGACGCGCCGACGATACGGGAAACCGCCCGTTTCTTTGGCCCTCTGCCGAGGTAGCCGCCATGACACCTGCCATTCCCTGGTACCGCCAATTCTGGCCGTGGTTCATCATGCTGCCACCGGCCGTGGCCATGGTAGGCGGCTTTATGACGCTATGGATCGCCTTGCAGCATGCCGACAGCGTGCTGCCCGATCGACTGAGCCGGGTTGGTCTCGCGGTTCAGCCGGACCACGCCGTCGGTGCCAGCGGCGCCTCATTCACGATCCATCCCCAGACCGGGCTGCTGCATCTTCACGTGGACGGGGACGTGTCGACCACACCCTTGACCCTGCGCTGGCTGCACCCCACCCTGCCGGAGCGCGATCAGATCACCGTGCTGCGCCCCATGGCGCCGGGAGAATACGAAGCCCGACCACCCGATGCACTGGACGAAGTGCGTCTGCTGCGTCTGGAAAGCGCGGCGGGTTGGGTTCTGGAAGGCCGCTGGCAACCCCACGCACCGGAAATTCGACTCTTTCCCCTGATCTCGCGGGAGGGATAAGCCGTGACCGCAGGGTGCTTCCATTGCGGCCAGCCCCTGCCCACCGGCACGCCGCGCCAGGTGGTCATCCAAGGGCATTTGCAGCCGGTTTGCTGCGCGGGCTGTGAAATGGCCGCCCAGTGGATCCAGTCGGCGGGGCTTGGCGCTTATTACCGCTGGCGGACCGAGCCGGCGACTGCGCCGGATGGGTCAACGGATCACGCGCTGTTCCTCGCTTACGATCGGACGCAGGCTCAACAAAGCTTTGTTACCGCACTTCCCGATGGCCATCGGGAAGCCGAATTGCTGGTGGAAAATCTCAACTGCGCGGCCTGCGCCTGGCTGATCGAAGGCGCTCTGGGCAACCAGCCGGGGGTTGATCGCATTCAGGTCAACGCCGCCAATGGTCGCTTGCTGTTGCGTTTCGATCCTGCCCGAGTGCGGCTGAGCGATCTTCTGGCGCGGCTGGCATCGCTGGGCTTTCCGCCTCATCCCCAGCGACCGGGCCAAGCCGGCGCCCTGCACCTGCGCGAGCGGCGCCAGGCACTGAAACGGCTGGCACTCTCGGGCTTGGGCATGATGCAGGCCATGACCTACGCCCTGTCCCTCTATGGCGGCGCCTTCCATGGCATGGATCCGGTCTACGCCGATTTCCTGCGCCTGGTGAGCCTGCTGATCACCACCCCCGTCGTGCTGTATGCCGGGTGGCCATTCTTTGAGAGCGCCGTCCAGGGACTTCGCGCGCGCCGCATTGGCATGGATGTGCCGGTTGCGGTGGCCATTGGCGTCGCCTTTGCCGCCAGCGTGCGCAACACCCTGGTCGGCAGCGGACCGGTCTACTTCGATACCGTCTGCATGTTCATCTTCTTCCTGACCCTGGCGCGCTACCTGCAGGCTTCAGCCCGCGCCCGCGCCGGCGAAAGCGGGGATGCCCTGGCGCGCCTGCTGCCAGACACCTGCCTGCGGGAAACCGCCCAGGGCCTGGAAACCATCACCCTGCAGGAATTGATGCCCGGGGATCGGGTGCGCGTCCCCCCGGGCGCGGCTCTTCCTGCCGATGGGCGGGTGCTGGATCAGGCCGTGTGGATGGATGAATCCCTGCTCACCGGCGAGTCGCACGCGGTGCGCCGCATGCCGGGGGATCGCGTGATCGCCGGCAGTGTCAATGGTGAACAGGCCCTGCGCTTGGAGGTGACCGCCTGCAACGCCGACAGCACGATTTCCCATATCGGCCGGCTGTTGCGCAAGGCCCAATCGGAACGACCGACAACCGCCGCGCAGGCCGATCGCCTGGCAGCATACTTCGCCCCAGCCGTGCTGCTGGCGGCCGCGGGCAGCGCCTGGCTGTGGCGCGCCGACCCAAGCCGCGCCATGGACGTTGCCCTGGCCGTGCTGGTGGTCACCTGCCCCTGCGCGCTGTCCATTGCCACCCCCACGGCCCTGGTCGCCGCGATGGCCCATTTGCTGTCCCGGGGCGTGGTGGTCATCCGGGGCGCGGCGCTGGAAACCCTCTGCGAGGTGCGGCGCGCGGTATTCGACAAGACCGGCACCCTGACCGAAGGCCGGCCGCAGGTGACCCAGATCCATCCCCTGCGCGCCGGATTGACCCGTGACCGGGCGCTGGCGCTGGCCGGGATTCTGGAGCAAGCGGTGCATCATCCCCTGGCCCGCGCCTTCGCTGCCCCCACCGCAACGACCCACTCGGCCAGCGCGGTGCGACTGGTCGCGGGGGCGGGTGTGGAAGGCCGGATTGATGGGCGTGTTTTGCGACTGGGACGGCCGGATTTCGCTGCCGCGCTATGGCATGGCGCCCCCCTCACTGCGCCCGCCGATGGCGCATCAAGCTGGCTCCTGATGGGGGATGAAACCGGCCCCTTGGCCTGGTTTGCCGTCGCCGATCCGGTTCGCCCCGACGCCTCGGCCACTCTGGCACGGCTCCGAGCGCTGGGCTTGAGCTGCCAGATCGCCAGTGGCGACGCCAAGGGACCGGTGAGCGCCGTGGCCCGCGCGGTGGGATGCGCGCAGGCCGACGCCCGGCTGACCCCCGAGGATAAACTGGCGCTGCTCGACGGTTTGCAAACCCGTGGGGAACGGGTGCTGGCGGTTGGGGATGGGGTCAACGACGCCCCGCTGCTGGCGCGGGCGGATGTTTCCGTCGCCATGGCTGCCGGCACCGCGCTGGCACACACCAGCGCCGATCTGATCCTGTTGCAGGATCGCCTGAGCGTCCTGCCCGATGTGATCGAGACCGCGCGACGGACTCGCCGCATCATCCGCCAGAACCTCGCCTGGGCCCTGGCCTACAATGCCCTGGCCGTCCCCCTGGCGGCGGCGGGCCTGGTCACCCCCTGGCTGGCCTCGCTGGGCATGTCGCTGAGTTCGGTGCTGGTGGTGCTCAATGCGCAACGCCTTTACCGTCCGGCAGCGCCCACACTTGCAGTTGACGTTCCAAGGGTTGCGGTGCAAACGCCATGAATGCCCTGTTTCTGCTCATCCCCTTGAGCCTGGTGCTGGTGGGGCTGGCCGTCGCGCTATTCTTCTGGGCGGTTCACGCGGGCCAGTTCGATGACCTGGATAGTCCGGCCTATCGCATCCTGCTGGATGACTCCCCGCCTGCCGAACCGGAGGACAGGACACCCCCATGAATACCCTGCATTTCGGCTTCATGGCGGCCCTGGTGGCGGGCCTGCTCGGCAGCACCCATTGCCTGGGCATGTGTGGCGGCATCGCCACGCTGGTGGGAAGCGGGAACGGACACCTCAAGTTCAGTCGCACGCTGGCCTTCAACGCGGGCCGCCTTGGCAGTTATGCCCTGGCCGGCGCCCTGATGGGGGGATTGGGATGGCATTTGGGCACGCCAGTGGGCAGTGCGGTCTGGGGAAACCTGCTGCGGGCCGCGATGGGTGTCCTGATGATCGCCGTCGGACTGCAGGTGGCCACTGGCTGGGGCGGGCTGAGCCGGCTGGAGCGCGTGGGCGTTCCCCTGTGGCGTCGCCTGAGCCCCCTCACCCGACGCCTCGATCCGCGCCATAGCGGACTGCACGCCTTGGCTTTTGGCGCTCTGTGGGGCTGGATTCCGTGTGGTCTGGTCTACAGCGCCCTGCTGACGGCCCTGGTCAGTGGCGGCGCAGGGGCTGGCGCGGGCGTGATGCTGGCCTTCGGGATCGGGACCTTGCCGGCCATGCTGGCCCTGGGTTTGCTCGGGCAGCGTCTCCGCCAGGCCTTGGCGGGACAGAAGCTACGGCGAGCTGCCGGCGGACTGGTGATCACTTTGGGCATCTGGACGGTCGCCGGGCCTTGGCTGATGGCTGGCATGGTCGGGCACCACCATCATCCCGAGACCTCAGTGCTCCCGGCAGCGGTGCGCGGGATGCATCTGGGTGGAAACTTCGGCGATGTCATGGAGACGGGCGAGATCGAGCACCGTCACGGCGCGCCCATCGACGGCGAGTAAGCCATCCTGCTGGAACCGGGCCAGCAAGCGACTGACCGTTTCCACTGCAAGACCCAGATAATTGGCGATTTCCCCACGCGACATGCTGAGCTGGAAGCGGGTCGCCGACAGACCGCGGCGGGCGAAGCGCCCCGACAGGCTGATCAGGAAGGCCGCCAGCCGGGCCTCGGCGCTCTTCTTGCCCAGCAACAGCAGCAAGTGCTGGTCCTGCTGGATTTCCTTGGACAGCAGGCGCATCAACTGACGCCGCAATCCCGGCACATGCCCGCTCAGTTCATCGAGCTGTCCGAAGGGGATTTCGCACAGGCTGCTGTCTTCCAGACCAATCGCCGAGCAGTCATGGACATCACCGGCAATGGCATCGAGCCCCACCAGTTCGCCGGGGAAATGAAAACCGGTAATCTGCTCGGCGCCGTCCGCGCCCAGGGTGATACTTTTTATCGAACCGGTCCGAATCGCAAAGATCGCTTTCAGCGGATCGCCCTGGCGAAAAAGATGCGCCCCACGATGCACAGGCGGCATGCGCTGGACCAGATGTTCCAGCCGGCCCAGATCCTCCTCCCCGATGCCGTAGGGCAAACACAGCTCGCGCAGACTACAGGTCCCGCACGCCCGTTTGAAATCCTTCACCTGGAAGATGGCGTTCATGCGTTGCCCTGAGGGAAATCGGGAAGTTGAGTGATGGACTGCACGCTGTCCAATAGGCCTTCCGACATTCAATGGATCGGCTCGGACAAGGCGCCTATCGCAAAACATGAATGTAAGCCTTCCGCTATTACAGGCCGACACTTGATCCAGGTCAAGCGATATTCCATTTCGGGCCACCGATCAAACGGCGACTGCCAAGGCATCAAGAACCGCCATTGCAGATGCAATTCGGAGCAGTCGAGGATCAATCCAAGCCGCGCCAACAGTCCAACGCGCTTTGGCCGATGAAGGAAAAGGGCGCAAGCGAACAAAGAGGCCATGGCATGTGCACAAGGAAACGGTGAGAACGAATCCGGGCCTGCCCCCCAGGGAAGCCTTCAAGCCCCGTTGCCTGTCCATCGATCTGGAAGTCGGCATCAAGGATCAACGCATACACCGTTTTGCCGCGATCCGGGGGGATACAGGCGAATCTCTGGTTTACCGCGGTGGCGATCTGGGCACGCCATTGGCGCGGCTTGATGCAATAGCCGAGGGCGCAGCCTTCGTCCTGGGTCATAACCTGATTGCCTTTGATCTCCCCCATCTGGCGGCTGTCCGACCGGATCTGCGCCTGCTGGGTTTTATCGGCTGGTGGAATCAGGTAAACAACAGCAACACGCCGGTATAGCCATACAGGCGGTCGTGGGCGATCTCCCCGTTGCAGAAGAAACCGGCCAGCGGCACATCCCCGAGTCGCTCGCTGATGATGGACAGCTCCGCCGAGCGACGACCAAACAGGCGCTCACCGCGCCCCAGACAGGAAAAATACAATCCCCCCCGGGGCGGTCCCTCAAGGCCGGACTGGATGTGGTCCAGCATGCGCAGCAAGTCTTCGTGAGCGGTCTGGACATCGCGTCGGCAGAACAGGATGGATTGGTCGGTCTCCACATAATCCCCAATGGCCAGCCGCTTGCGGGTGGCATCCAGGCCCAGCAGATTGCGCACCAGGTAATCCCCGGTATCCGATCCCCGCACCGGCAGGCCCACATGGATGCTGTGGGCGATCTCGTGCAGGTCGGCCTCCTCGACGGTCGTGCCGAGATCCTCGCACAACACATCCAGCGCCGGACGGCCGTCGAGGCTGATGATCACATTGCCCTCCGCCGCCGTGACCCGGTGACGCACCGGCGTCTGGCTCGGTCCATGACGCAGCGGGGAGCACCCCTGGGTGAGGCGTACGGCGACGGTGATGCCCGAGGAGAACACCACCCCGGACAGGCCTTCCTCGAATCCCGTCCGGGCAAAATGCAGCGAGCGGGTGCGGGAACTGGTGACGCCACCCACCAGATAACCGCTGGAAAGACCGGCGGAAAGTGTCGTCAGATGGCCGGACAGATCGTCCGTATGGGCATCGGCGTGGACCAACGCCAGATGAGCCGCATCGTTCCCCGCCGGCGTGAGGCTGCCCGCAACCGGCAACTGATGCTTGGGGGAAAACAGCTGGAATTCCCCCTCGGGCAGGGACGCCAGCATCACCACCACGGCGGGTTCATCAAAATACTCAACCCCGGCGGCCAGGATTCCGAGGCCCACCGAACCGACCCAGTCCTCCACCCCGGTAGCCTGCTGGAGGTAGGTCAGGATGGCGCGCCCCGCTGGGGCCAGCCAGTCGGTCATGTAGACAAATCCCAGATTGGCCCCGGCGGGCGGATCACCCATCTGGCGCAGGGCGGCTTCCACCGCGTCCTGCCATTGCTCGGCCCGCCCGTGCCCGGCCCGGAAGCCCGGCAGCCCTGTGTCATCACCGCTCATCGCCGTCATCCCGTTCCCATCCTCCGGGCAGGGTGAACTGCCCGCATGTCAACTTGAGCAGCTCACCGCCAATCCGGCCGCCCAGTCGGGTGGCGGAGCGGCGTAGCGCTCGTATTCCGGTTGTTCCTCAAAGGGGCGCCGCAGGCAGCCCAGGACTTCCGCGACTCCCCCGAAATCGCCTTCGCGGGCGCGGCGGATGGCCGACTCGGCCACCCAGTTACGCAATACATACTTGGGATTGGCGAGTCGCATCGCCGCCTGGCGGTCGGCATCCACGGACCCCTCCTGCGCCAGACGCGCGCGCCATTGGACGAGCCAGGCATCGCAGCGCGCCCGATCGGCGAACTGGTCACGCACCGGCGCATCGATCCGTGGGCGCTCAGCGCTGGCGGTCTCCACTCCTCCGGGCAAGTGACTCAAGGCGCGGAAAAAGGAGGTGTAGTCGGGCCGGTTCGCCTGCAACAGGCCAAAGGTCTGATCGATGAATTCGGCATCGCCGTCCGCCGCAATGCGCAATCCCAGCTTGGCCCGCATCAGACGCAAAAAGGTGGTTTCAAGGGCAGGGATGAAATGGCCATCGATGATCTCCCGAACCGCCTGCGGCGGACCCACCAGAGGCATCAGCGCATCCCCGAGGGCGTAGAGATTCCAGTGCGCCACCCGGGGCTGGGCGCGATA
>Ga0209851_1000137_pt1 | contig 20822 bp, 24 predicted proteins | sample GWRWT4_14Oct14_FD_187195 | JGI IMG/M metagenome (GOLD analysis project Ga0209851, IMG submission 187195) | Sand microcosm microbial communities from a hyporheic zone in Columbia River, Washington, USA - GW-RW T4_14-Oct-14 (SPAdes) (version 2) | ecosystem: Engineered > Artificial ecosystem > Sand... | reverse complement strand
CCACGGTGATCGAGGTGGGAGTGGATGTGCCCAAGGCCACGGTGATGGTGGTGGAGAACGCCGAGCGCTTTGGCTTGGCCCAGTTGCACCAGTTGCGCGGCCGGGTCGGGCGGGGGACGGCGCCGGGGAGTTGCGTGCTGTTGTATGAGGGGCCGCTGTCGCTGACGGCGCGCGCGCGCCTGGAGACCTTGCGCGAGGTTCAGGACGGCTTCGAGATTGCCCGCCGGGATCTGGAGCTGCGCGGGGCCGGAGAGTGGCTGGGCACCCGGCAGACCGGGGAGCGGCGCTGGCGCGTGGCCGATCCGGTGGCCGACGCTGATCTGATGGCCCAGGCCCAGATCGAGGCGGATCGCCTGTTGGCGGAGGATCCGGCGTTGGCCGAGCGCTTGATTGACCGCTGGCAACAGGAGGCGGACCGCTATGCCGGGGCCTGATGAGGGTGTTCCCTCGCGTGGACGCATGGACACCGTGCGCTGGCAGACGCTGGCCGCCGGTCGTGTGCGCCTGCCCCGGATCTGGCATGGCGCGCTGTTGCAGACCGGTTCCTTGACGGCCCGTCTGCGGGGCTGTTGCGGCGAGCGCTTCGCTGTGCGCGTACTGGCCGAGACACCCGCGCGGCTCGCCTGGCGCGATGCCCGCGCCCTGGGCCTGCCGGCGGGCGCACCGCTGCGTTTGCGCGAGGTTTATCTGTGTTGCGGCGAGGAGCCCGTGGTCTATGCCTGCAGCCTGTTGCCGTTGGCGGCGGCGCGGGGTCGCTGGCGGGGTTTGATGCGACTGGGAAGCCGTCCCCTGGGTGAACTGCTGTTCGCCCATCCGGATGTTCGGCGCGGCCCCATGGCGCTGGGCTGTCTTCGACCGGGCTCAATCGCCCACCGGGCCTTGAGTCGGGGCTTGGCCGTGCCTCCCGGCGTCGTGTGGGGACGACGCTCGCAGTTCGCGCTGCCGGGGGCAGCTGTGGTGGTTTGTGAATTCTTTTTGCCTGCGGCTTTGGATGTGTTGCATGACAAACGCGCCCCGTAAACCCGATTCGCTTATGCGGCGATTGGACCGCCTGTGGCAGCGCTGGCCGGTCTACGCGCCCACGGTGCGCGCCCGACTGGGGCAATACGCGCTGTTGATGCGCTGGGATCGACCGATCGGCGCCCTGCTGCTGCTGTGGCCCATGCTGTGGGCGCTGTGGCTGGCGGGCAACGGTCGGCCCAATGCGGGTGTGGTGGCGGTGTTCGTGTCCGGGGTCTGGGTGATGCGTTCGGCAGGATGCGTCATCAACGATTACCTCGATCGGCATGTCGATGCCTTCGTCGAGCGCACCCGTGACCGGCCGCTGGCGGCCGGGCGGGTGCTGCCGCAGGAGGCGCTGGCTCTGTTCGGCCTGTTGATGGGGGTGGCGCTGGCGCTGGCCTTGCTGAGCAATCGCATGACCCTGCTGCTTGCTTTCGGCGGGGCCTTCCTCGCCGCCACCTACCCACTGATGAAGCGCTATACCCATCTGCCTCAGGTCTATCTGGGCGCGGCATTCGGCTGGGCCGTGCCCATGGCTTGGGCTGGGCAGACCGGCCAGTTTCCGCCACCGCTGGCCTGGCTGGTGTTCCTCACGGCAGTGGTGTGGGCGGTGATCTATGACACCCAGTACGCCATGGTGGACCGGGACGATGATCTCAAGATCGGTGTCAAATCCACCGCCATCCTGTTCGGGGAGCAGGATCGGGCCATCCTCGCCGCCCTGCAGGGCTTGATGGTGCTGGCCTTGTTCCTGATTGGGCGGCAGGCCGGCCTGGGCTGGCCGTATTTCCTGTCCCTGGCAGGGGTGGTGGCGTTGTTCGCCTACCAGCAAAGGCTGATGCGGGATCGCAGCCGCACCGGTGCTTTCGCCGCCTTTCGCAACAACAACTGGGTGGGTGGCGTGGTCTTCGCCGGCATCCTGGGCGCCTATCTGGTTTGAGCCGGGGCGTGTTCCGGGGTGCTGCGCGCCGGCGTCCACACCTCGATCTGCATGCTCCCGGCCGCGCGCAGGGCCAGGCTCATCGCCGTGAGCGTGCTGCCGGTGGTGAGCACGTCATCGATCAGCGCGACATGGGCAGGTGGGGCGCCATCAATGGCGAAGGCCCCGCGCAGGTTGCGGGCGCGCGCCGCAGCGGTCAGTCCCACCTGGGGCGCGGTCGCGCGGATGCGCCGGGCGAGGTCGTCGCGCAGCGGGATGGCGAAATGCCGGGCCAGCGGCAAGGCCAGTTCGCGCGCCTGGTTGAATCCCCGTTCCCGCAGGCGGTTGGGGTGCAGGGGGACGGGGATCAGCGCCGCAGGCCAGGGTGTATGCCGCTCCGATTGCAGGGCCTGCGCCAGCAGCTCACCCAACAGGCGAGCCCGCGCCAGGCGTCCGTGAAACTTCAGTTGCTGCACCAGCGCATCGACCGGCAAGGCATAGTGCAGGGCGCTGAAGGCGATGTCCCAGGCAGGCGGGTGGCTCAGGCAGGCGCCGCAGCGCCATGCCGACGCCCCTGCGGGCAGGGGTCGGGCGCAGCCGGGGCAGGCCGAGGTGTTCCAGGGTAAATCCGCCCGGCAGGCGGCGCACAGGTCCAATCCCGGCATGCCCGGATTGCCGCACAAAGTGCAGCGCCAGGGCAGCAGCCAAGCCATGGCGGCGCGCCGAATCCGGTTAACCACGATCAAGCCTTTTGGTTGACAGCTCGCTGGCCGGCCTTAAGATGTCTGCCCATCGTCGCTGTGGCGATCTGCCAAGGAATACAGCCATGCTCACCCCGTCATCCGTCCTCGCGCAATCGATTCGCCATGACTGGTTGGCCGAGGAAGTCCAGGCCCTGTTTGCCTGGTCCTTTCCGGATCTGCTCTTCACCGCCCAGAGCCTGCATCGCCGCCACTTCGACCCCGGCGCCGTGCAGATCAGCACCTTGCTCAGCATCAAGACCGGGGGCTGTCCGGAGGATTGCGCCTATTGCCCGCAAAGCGTCCACTTCGACACGGGAGTGGAGCGGCAGAAGCTGATGGAGCTTGAGACGGTGCTGGCGGCGGCCCGGCGGGCCCGCGACGCCGGTGCCACCCGCTTCTGCATGGGCGCGGCCTGGCGCAACCCCCGCCAGCGCGATCTGGAACGGGTGGGGGCCATGGTGGCCGGGGTGCGGGCGCTGGGCCTGGAAACCTGCGTCACCCTGGGCATGCTGGAGGCTGAGCAGGCGCGCTATCTTGCCGAGTGCGGGCTCGACTACTACAACCACAACCTCGACACTTCGCCTGAGTATTACGAAGCGGTCATTTCCACCCGCACCTATCAGGACCGCCTGGATACGCTGGCTCACGTGCGGGCTGCGGGGGTCCGGGTTTGCTGTGGAGGCATCATCGGCATGGGCGAGGATGTGGTGGATCGGGCCGAATTGCTGCGTACCCTAGCCAACCTGCCGGTGCATCCGGAGAGCGTGCCCATCAATCAACTGGTGCAGGTGGCGGGCACGCCACTGGCGGGCGTGGCCAGCGTGGATCCGCTGGACTTCGTGCGGGTCGTGGCGGTGGCGCGCATTCTCATGCCCCATTCCCATGTCCGCCTGTCAGCGGGCCGCACGGACATGAGCCCGGAGATGCAGGCCCTGTGTTTCCTGGCGGGCGCCAATTCGCTGTTCTACGGCGAACGCTTGCTGACCACGCCCAATCCCGATGGCGATGCCGATCTGGCGCTGCTGGCCCGGCTCGGGCTGCGGCCAGAGGACGGTGGCTCCCGGGTGGCGGCGGAGTGAGCCGGGATACCGCCTGGGAACAGCGCTGGCGGGGGGCATTGGCCGAGCGTCAGGCGCAGGGCCTCTATCGTCGTCCGCGGCTTTTGGAGCGTCGCGACGGCGTTCATGCCCGGCTCGAAGGGCGCGACTGTCTGGTGTTTTGCAGCAATGACTACCTGGGGCTGGCGGACCACCCGGTCATTTCCGCTGCACTTTCCCAGGCCGCCAGTGAGGTCGGCACGGGCAGCGGCGCCGCCCATCTCATCAGCGGCCACCACCGCGAACACGAAGCGCTGGAGGCCGAGTTGGCCGACTGGCTGGGTCGGCCACGTGCGCTTTTGTTCTCCACTGGCTACATGGCCAATATGGGCGTGATCAACGCGCTCGCAGAGCCGGGCGACACCGTGTACGAGGACGTCCTGAACCACGCCTCGCTGCTGGATGGCGGCTGGCTGTCCCGCGGCCGCATGCAGCGCTATGCCCATGGCGATGTGGCGGCCCTGGATGCGGCACTGGCGCAGACTTCGGGACGTGCCCTCATCGCCACCGACGCGGTCTTCAGCATGGATGGCGATCTGGCGCCCCTGCCGGCGCTCGCGGAACTCGCGGCGCGTCGGGATGCCCTGCTGGTGGTGGACGACGCCCATGGTTTCGGCGTGTTGGGAAATGGTCCCGGCAGTGTCGCCCATTTCGGGCTCACCCCTGACCAGGTGCCGGTCTACATCGGGACCCTGGGCAAGGCCCTGGGGACCTTTGGCGCCTTTGTGGCGGGCAGCGAAACCCTCATCGACTACCTGATTCAGCGGGCGCGCACCTATATCTATACCACCGCGCCGCCGCCCGCCCTGGCGGCAGCGACCCGTGCCGCGCTGGGCCTGGCCCGGCACGACACTTGGCGCCGCGAGCACCTCGTGGATCTGGTCGCCCGTTTCCGGGACGGCGCGCGGCGCTTGGGGCTGCCCCTGATGGCCTCCGATACCCCCATTCAGCCCGTGTGGGTGGGCGACGCAGCGCGCGCCATGGCGCTGGGTGCCGCCTTGCTGGAGGCGGGTTATTGGGTGACGCCGATCCGTCCTCCGACGGTTCCGCCGGGGACCGCCCGCCTGCGCATCACACTGACAGCGGCCCATACCCCGGCGCAAGTCGAGGGCTTGTTGGGAGCGCTGGCCCGTTGTTTGGACGCGCCGGCAGGTGCACCAGGATGAGATGCGCGGAACATGGCTGAGCGACGGATGGACTGGACTCTCGCGCCGCACCTGCTGGATGACCGCGCGGTGCGTCGGCGCTACGCGCGTGCCGGAGCGGGGTTGGCCCATAGTGTGCTGCTGGCCGAGGCGCGCAACCGGCTGCTGGAGCGCCTGACCTATGTGCGCCTCGACCCGCAGTGGGTTATCGACCTGGGGAGCGCTTCCGGCGCGGGTTCGCGAGGTTTGTCGCGCCGTTATCCTCAAGCGCGGGTGGTGGGGATGGATGTGAATCTGGCCCTGCTGGCGCCACCGCGACGTTTTCGGTTGCCATTCTTGCGGTCCCGGTCATTGCGTATCCAGGCCGATGGCCTCCGCTTGCCACTGGCGACGGCCAGCGTGGATCTGGTGTTTTCGAATCTGGTGCTCTTGGCGCTGGCCGATCCCTTCCCGATGTTTGCCGAGATCGCCCGGGTGTTGCGTCCCGGCGGCCTGTTCCTGTTCACCACCCTGGGGCCCGATACCCTGCAGGAATTTCGTCGTGCCTGGGCCGCTGTTGACGACGAGCCGCATGTGCATCCTTTCCTGGACATGCATGATGTGGGGGACGCCCTGGTGCGCGCCCGGCTTGCCGATCCGGTGATGGATGTGGAGCATCTGACCTTTACCTACGCTGAGTTTCCCAAGCTTCAGGGCGATTTGCGCCAGGCCGGTTGGGGCAATGCCCTGATTGCCCGGCGTCACGGCTTGACCGGCCGGCGCCGTTTCGAGGCCATGCAGCAGCATTACCGCGATCAGTTTCCAGGCGCGCCGCTGGGCATGACGCTGGAGCTGATTTATGGCCATGCCTGGGCGCCCGATCAGCCCCGATCCATTGTCCGGGACGGTGAGGTGCATGTGCCCTTGTCCAGTCTACGGCGCGGCAGCGGTTCGTGACGCCGGCTCGGGGATGGTTCATCACCGGTACCGATACCGGGGTTGGCAAGACCCATGTGGCTTGCGGCCTGTTGCAGGTGCTGGCAGCGGAAGGCATACGTGCCGTGGGGTTCAAACCGGTGGCGACCGGTTGCATGGGACCCGTCGGCGCATTGCGTAACGACGATGCGCTCGCTCTCATGGCGGCGGGCGGGGTGGCAGCGGCCTATGAGACCATCAATCCCTATGCCTTCGCGCCGCCCATTGCGCCTCATCTCGCTGCCCAGGCCGCAGGCATCGCCATTCGCCCCGCGCCGATCCTGCGGGCTTTCGCCTCCCTGGCCGGGCAGGCCGAGGCCGTGGTGGTGGAGGGCGCCGGGGGCTGGCGCGTGCCGTTGGGGAAAGACTGGGAAATGGGTGATCTGGCTCGCCAACTGCGCTTGCCGGTGATCCTGGTGGTGGGAATGCGGCTGGGTTGCCTGAATCATGCGCTGCTGTCCGCGCAGGCCATTGGCGATCTGCTCTGTGGCTGGGTCGCGAATGAAGTGGATGCCGGCATGGATTCCATGGCGGGTAATCTGGCAAGTCTGCGGGAGCGGTTGCCGGTGCCTTGCCTTGGCGTGGTGCCCTTTGGACGCTCCGCACAGGATTATCTGGATCGGTCCTTTGAGCGCAAATTCCAGGCCTGAAATTGTCTGGATGACAGCCGATTGGCTTGCAGCACTGATATTGATCAAGTACGATTTGCAGGCTTTCTGGTACCCCTGATGTGCCTGACCATCCGGCCCGGTCGGAGGAGATGGCCCCCGGTCGATCACGGGAGGTGTCGATGGATTCCTCCAGCGAGCCCCTGACGGAACAGCCGTTTTGCTGCGTCATCGCCCCGGATGGGTCCCTGACCCCAAAGGCTGCCTGGGGTTTCGGGGTAGTTGCCTGCGCGCCGATCGCCATTGGCGCCTTTTGGGCCGGGGTCATGGGATTGTGGCCCATCCTGCCCTTTTCAGGTCTTGAGAGCCTTGCAGTCATCTGGACCTTGCGACATTGCCTGCGCCGCAATGCCTATCGCGAAGTGGTCCGTATCGAAGCGGATCGCATCCGGGTTGAGTCGGGCCATCAAGGTCCGCAGCAGATCACGGATTTCGAACGATCCTGGGCGCGCGTGCGCTTGGATGTTGCGGTCGAGCCCTCCCGCCTTTGGCTGGTGTGCCGGGATCAATACCTGGAACTGGGTCGGGGTTTGAGCGAGCTGGAGCGTCGGCGACTGGCGCAACGATTGAAAGAAGTGATGGAACCGGGGTTTTCCGTCTGAGCAAACCCTTTGGACCAAGGCATGAGGAGTGCGAGAGGCATGATTGGTAAGCGGATGCGCGGCATATGGGAATCAACGATCCTGGCTGCGACTTTGGCGGGAGTGGGTATCGGAAGTGCCCATGCTGAGCTGCGATACAACATGCCCGAAGGGGTGTCCGAGATCAGCCGTAACGTGCATTCGTTGCACATGGCGATGTTCTGGGTTTGTGTCGCCATTGGGGCTTTGGTGTTCGGCGCGATGTTTTACTCCATCGTGCGTTTCCGCAAATCAACAGGCGCTCAACCCGCCCACTTCCACGAAAACACGGCCGTCGAGTTGATCTGGACCGCCATTCCGTTTGCCATCCTGGTGGTCATGACGATTCCCGCCGCGGGCCTGCTGATCAAAATGGACGATACCAGCCAGGCGGATCTGACCATCAAGATCACCGGCTACCAGTGGAAGTGGCATTACGACTATCTGGATCAGGATGTTTCCTTTTTCAGCGCCCTGGCCCAGGACAGCAACGCCGCGCGTCAGTTGGGCGCCCAGATCGACCTCAAATCAGTTGATCACTATCTGCTCAATGTCGATCACCCCGTGGTGGTGCCTATCGGCCAGAAAGTTCGCTTTCTGATCACGTCCAACGATGTGATCCATGCATGGTGGGTCCCCGACCTGGCGGTCAAGAAGGACGCGGTTCCCGGATACATCAATGAGTTCTGGACCCGGATTGATGTGCCGGGTATATACCGGGGCCAGTGCGCCGAGCTGTGCGGACGCGACCACGGGTTCATGCCGATCGTTGTGGAGGCAAAGACGCCTGAGGACTACGCGGTCTGGCTGGAGGCGCAGCGCGCCGGTAAAGGCACGCAAACCGCAATGATGAATGAGCCGGCCCTTGCTGCCGCCCGTTGATAGAGTGGGAGAACACGCATGACTGACCATGCCCTGGTGCACGACGATCACGAACACGGTCCGGATCCTCGTTTCTTCTGGCGTTGGCTGACGACGACCAATCACAAGGACCTCGGGGCCCTGTACCTGTGGTTGTCGCTGCTGATGTTCCTGGTCGGGGGCATGATGGCCCTGGTGATCCGGGCAGAACTGTTCCAGCCCGGCATGCAACTGGTGCGACCCGAATTCTTCAACCAGATGACGACCATGCACGCTCTGGTGATGATTTTTGGCGGGGTGATGCCCGCTTTCGTGGGCCTGTCCAACTGGCTGTTGCCGGTGATGCTGGGCGCGCCCGACATGGCGCTTCCGCGCATCAATAACTGGGGATTCTGGATCCTGCCCTTTGCCTTTACCTTGTTGATTTCCACCCTTTTCATGCCGGGTGGTGCACCGGCCGGCGGCTGGACCATGTATCCGCCACTGGTTCTGCAGACCGGGCCGGCGTTTCCGTTCCTGATCTTCGCCGTTCATCTGCTGGGGATCTCCTCCATCATGGGCGGGATCAACGTCATCGCCACCATCCTGAACCTGCGCGCGCCCGGCATGTCCCTGATGAAAATGCCGCTGTTCGCATGGTCCTGGCTGATCACCGCATTCCTCATCATCGCGGTGATGCCCGTGTTGGCGGGCGCCGTTACCATGCTGTTGACGGACAAATACTTCGGCACCAGCTTCTTCAATGCCGCAGGGGGCGGTGACCCCGTCCTGTTCCAGCATGTGTTCTGGTTCTTCGGTCATCCCGAAGTCTATATCCTGATCTTGCCGGCCTTCGGCATCGTGTCCCACATCATTCCGACCTTTTCGCGCAAGCCCCTGTTCGGGCATGCGTCCATGGTCTATGCCATGGCAGCCATCGCGTTTCTCTCCTTCATCGTCTGGGCCCATCACATGTTCACCGTGGGATTGCCCCTGGCTGGCATGCTGTTTTTCATGTTCGCGACCATGATCATCGCGGTGCCGACGGGTGTGAAGGTGTTTAACTGGACCGCCACCATGTGGCGTGGCTCGCTGAGCTTTGAAACCCCAATGCTGTTCGCGCTGGGTTTCGTGTTCATGTTCACCATTGGCGGCTTTTCAGGGCTGATGCTGGCCATGGCGCCGGTGGATTTCCAGTATCACGACACCTATTTCGTGGTGGCCCATTTCCATTACGTGCTGGTCCCCGGCGCGGTCTACTCGATCATGGCGGCGGTTTATTTCTGGCTGCCCAAGTGGACGGGTCACATGTATGACGAGCGGCTGGGGAAGCTACATTTCTGGCTTTCGACCATTGGCGTCAACCTGACTTTCTTCCCCATGCATTTCTCGGGTCTGGCCGGTATGCCGCGACGCATTCCGGACTACGCGTTGCAGTTCACCACCTTCAACCAGATCTCGACGGTGGGCGCATTCATGTTTGGATTCTCCCAGCTGCTGTTCGTCTACATCGTGATCAAATGTGTCCGTGGGGGACAAAAGGCCACGGCGCAGGTTTGGGAGGGCGCGGAAGGCCTGGAGTGGACGCTGCCCTCGCCGCCGCCCTATCACAGTTTCACGGTTCCCCCCGTGGTTCATTGAGCGCTGGACCGTAAGCGGTGACAGGCCCATCGGATGACTCCCGGCACGCCGCCATCCGGCGCACGGTGGCATGGCTGGTGTTGCTGGCCGGGATTTTCTACGTGGCTTTTTTTATCGCCATGAGCTTGCATTGAACGACGCCATGAACAGCCCAGGCCATTCCGGATCGCGCAGAGCCAATCGGCACGTCCTGTTCCAGGCAGCGTTGGTGTGTGTGGTGATGTTTGGATTCGGCTTTGCGATGGTGCCGCTCTATCGTGCCTTTTGCGATCTCACTGGTATCAATGGCCGCATGGCAGCCGTGGCAACCGAGACAATGGCGGAATCTGATTCGTCACGCATCATCACGGTCCAGTTTGTCGCCAACCGCAATCAGGACCTGCCCTGGGAGTTCAAGCCGGAAGTTTCATCGATCCAGGTGCATCCTGGCGAAGTGCGCAGTGTGGCTTATTTTGCACGCAATCTGCGTGATACGCCCATGATAGGGCGGGCGGTGCCCAGCATCGCGCCGGGAGAAGCCGCCAAGTATCTGCGCAAGCTGGAATGTTTCTGTTTCACGGAACAGCGCTTCGCGGGCGGGGAGGCGCGGGATATGCCCGTGCGCTTCTATGTTGATCCCAAGTTGCCCCCGGGGATAGAGACATTGACCCTGTCCTATACCTTTTTCGACGCCGCGCCCCAAGCAGTTGTAGAGCTTGAACAGCGCACAGGATCCTGATTTGTAAGCCGCCGTTTCGTGAATCAGTGGAATAATCGCTCTCGAATAAAGACCATTCAGGCATCATCAGAGGACATCTCCAATGGCCCACGCTAGCCCCGACCAAGAAATTTACTTCGTTCCCGAGCCAAGCTACTGGCCCATCGTCGGATCCATCGCCCTGTTCCTGATTGTGGGCGGCGTGTCCATCGGCCTGAATGGTATTTCCTCGGGTTACTATGTATCCCTGCTGGGCTTCGCCGTTTTTGTGGTGATGTTGTTTGGCTGGTTCGGTACCGTCATCCGCGAAAATCTGGCGGACCGGTACAACGCCCAGGTCGATCGGACCTTCCGCTGGGCCATGGCCTGGTTCATCTTCTCGGAGGTCATGTTTTTCGCCGCCTTTTTTGGCGCCTTGTTTTATGCGCGCGCCCTGGCTATTCAATGGCTGGGCGGTGCGGGCGGCGAGTCCCTGACGAATTTGCTGTTGTGGCCTGGCTTCGAGGCCGCTTGGCCCACGAATGGCCCGGAAGCGGTCGGGGGCAAGTTTGGAACCGTGAGTGCCTGGGAACTGCCGGCCCTCAATACTGCCATCCTGCTGACCAGCAGTTGGACCGTGACCATGGCCCATCATGCGGTGCGCGCGGGGCATCAAGCCCGCACCAGCCTGTGGTTGGCGCTGACGGTGGCATTGGGCATCAGCTTCCTGTTTTTTCAGGTTGAGGAATACATGCATGCCTATGAGCATCTGAACCTGACGATGGGTTCGGGTATCTACGGCTCGACTTTCTATATGCTCACTGGATTCCATGGCGCCCATGTGACCTTGGGCACCATCATGTTGACAGTGATGCTGTTCCGCTCGCTGAAAGGCCATTTTCGGCCGGAGCGCCACTTTGCCTTCGAAGCGACTGCCTGGTATTGGCACTTTGTGGACGTGGTCTGGCTGGGCCTGTTCATCTTTGTCTATATTCTTTGAGGGCTTCAGCAGCCGGCTTTCCAATGTGGAAAGCCGACCGCGCTTGTGCCTGTCTCAACCTGAGGGTGGCAACAGCCCATGCGGCTGGATGAGCCCTGTCGCGATGCCCAACAGAATCATCACGAACAATGCGATGGACAGGCCAATGCGCCAGGTGAGCGCGCGCGCCGTGCGGCCAGTGTTCTGGGTGTCTTTGAGCAGGAAATACAGCCCGGAAGCCAGGCTGTAAAGAATGGCGAAAAATGCGGCGATGATAAGCAACTTGATCAGCATGGGCTACGATGACCTGCGCGAGGTAGGGGGCGGTTGGCGGTCGTGAAATACAGTCCGCTCCCAACCGCGTGGAGGAGGGTGCTGCCGGATGGGCAGGCGTCCAAACATTTATTTTATGGGATTTGACCTGAGTTGACGCGGCTTGCGGGTCGGGGCGGTTCATGATGGCGAAAACGGCGCACCGGCTTTTCCCGCGAGCATTGCTGATACTTGCATGGGGGGCCGTTCTCGCCCTCTTGGTGGGATTGGCTTTCTGGCAAGTACAGCGTGGTCAGGAAAAAACTCGCCTGCTGGCAGATTTCGCCGCTTCTCGCGACACTCCCCCGCAACACGAAATGGATGTTGATCGGGCGCGCGCCCTGCTTGGACAAGAGACGGTATTCGTTCGGGCCTGTTTTGCGGGTCATTTCGTGGCGGATCACCAGTTCCTGTTGGATGGGCAGATGCAGGGTGGCCAAGTGGGATTTGATGTCTGGACGCCGCTCGTGCGCCCATCGGGTGAGAGATTGATGGTCAACCGGGGCTGGGTCGCTCAAGACTCCGAGCGTCACGCCGTGGCGGCATTGGCCGTCGGAAATGACGAGCGCGAAGTGTGTGGCACGCTGGTCCGATTCCCCCGATCCGGGTGGGCGCTGAAACCGGCGCCTGAGTCGGAAAGTTGGCCGCGGGTTGTGGTTTATCCCGCTTTGGAGGAGCTTGAGCATGCTCTGGGAACGTCGATCTATCCTTTGCTGTTGCTCTTGGATGTCGATCAGCCTGGTGGTTACCTGCGTTCTTGGCGGCCGGTGACCATGACACCCGAGCAGCACTATGGCTATGCCGTTCAATGGGCTGCGCTGGCCGTGACTTGGGTGGTGATGACGGCGGTTTTCTGGCGCCGTCGCAATAGAGGATCAGGACAACCGTGACGAACGAGATTGTGCGCCCGCCTGGGCAATGGCGCGGGCGCTTCATGCTGCTGTTGCTGGCGTCCCTGTTTTTTGGCCCCTTGTTGCTGGCTTCCGTATGGTATGGCCATGCCGATCGCTGGCCATTGCCCGAACAGCGGGCCAACCATGGCCAGTTGATTACCCCGCCCCAACCCCTTGCTGGTCTGCAATTGCAAGATCTGCAGGGCCGCCCGCTGGCGGGGGATAGTTGGCAGGGACGTTGGTTACTGGTCTATCCGGGCCTGCCGACCTGCGATGCGAAATGTGAGAACCTGCTTTACCAAACCCGTCAGGTCCGCACGGCGCTGGGCAAGGAGACAGAGCGCGTGCAGCGCATCTACCTGCTGGCTGAGGTTCCCCGGGATCCGGCTCAGTTGGAAGCATTGCGCGGCTTGCATCCGGACCTGTTGGTGGCTGTGCTGGCATCACCGGAAACCGTGGCGCAGTTTCCTGAGGCCGATGCGACAGCGCTTTGGTCAGGACAACAGCTCTATATAGTCGATCCTTTGGGCAATCTGATGATGCGCTACGACGCTACCCAGGAACCCAAAGACATACTGACTGATCTCAAGCGACTGCTGCGCCTATCCCATATCGGATGATGCACATGCGTAATCCCTGGTTCTTCCGGCTGTGTCTGTTTGCCACCGTGCTCACCCTGGGTCTGGTCGTGCTGGGCGCCTATGTGCGGCTGTCGGACGCCGGGCTGGGCTGTCCGGATTGGCCGGGATGCTATGGGCATTGGAAAGTGCCGGCGGAGGAAGCCCACGTGGCCTCTGCCAACGCGGCATATCCCGAGCGGCAGGTGGTTGCGGCCAAGGCCTGGAAGGAAATGGCGCACCGTTATGTGGCGGGCAGCCTGGGATTGCTGGTGCTTGCCATTGCCGTCCTGGCCTGGCGCCATCGACGCGCGCCAGGCCAGCAGGTGGTCCTGCCGTTGCTGCTGGTGGTGTTGATCATATTTCAGTCGCTGCTGGGCATGTGGACGGTCACCTTGCTGCTCAAGCCGCTCATCGTCATGGGGCATCTGTTGGGTGGTATGTCGACCCTGGCTCTGCTGGCCTGGATCACGCTACGGTCCGGGGCGCTTTGGACGCGAGGGGAGGCGCCGGTGTGGGGTGCATGGCGCTGGATTGCAGTGGGGGCGCTGGGCGTCCTGGCCATCCAGATCGCCTTGGGCGGCTGGACCAGCAGCAATTATGCTGCGCTGGCCTGCCCGGATTTTCCGACCTGTCATGGGGAGTGGTGGCCGGCTGCGGATTTCAATGAAGGTTTCATCCTCTGGCGCGGGATCGGCATCGATTATGAGGGCGGCGTGCTGGATAACCGGGGGCGGGTGGCAATCCATCTCATCCACCGCTTGGGTGCATTGGTGACTTGCGCCGTGCTCGGAAGCCTTGCCCTGGCGCTGATTTTTGCGCCGCCGCGCCCTATGCTGCGCCGCGCGGGGGCGGTACTGCTCGCGGCCTTGATACTGCAGGTCAGCCTTGGTGTCGCGACGGTCATGGGCCACCTGCCGTTGCCGGTTGCAGCGGCCCACAATGGTGGGGCAGCCCTGCTGCTGTTGAGTTTGGTCGGGGTGATTCATCTTTTGGCCGGGTCATTACCCAGGGATGTGCAGCGTGGGCACTGAATCTTCAACGCTGCCGGCAGCGACGCGCTCCCTGTGGCGGGCCTATCTCGAACTGACCAAACCCAAGGTGGTGGCGCTGCTGGTGTTCACGGCGGTGGTGGGGATGTTCCTCGCCACGCCCGGCATGGTGCCCTGGAATGTCTTGGTCTTCGGCGCCCTGGGCATCTGGCTGGCGGCAGCCTGCGCCGCGGTGATCAATCATGTGCTGGATCGCCGGGCTGACGCCCATATGGCCCGCACCGAACGCCGGCCGTTACCGACCGGTTCCGTGGGTGTGCCGCAAAGCCTCGTCTTCGCAGCGATTCTGGGCGTCACATCGATGGCCATCCTGATCACGCAGATCAATGGCCTGACGGCTGTTCTGACCCTTGCCTCCTTGGTGGGTTATGCGGGGGTTTATACGGCCTACCTCAAACGGGCGACGCCGCAGAATATCGTCATCGGTGGGGCGGCCGGGGCGGCGCCCCCGGTCTTGGGCTGGACTGCGGTGACGGGGAGCCTGGATGCGCATGCGCTGCTGCTGTTTCTGATTGTGTTTGTCTGGACGCCACCGCATTTCTGGGCGTTGGCGATCCATCGGGTGGAGGATTACGCCCGGGCCGATATTCCCATGCTGCCGGTGACCCATGGGGTGGCGTTTACCCGGGTGCAGATCCTGCTCTACACCGTGCTGCTGGTGGCGGTGAGTCTGTTGCCCTATGTCACGCAGATGAGCGGGCCGGTGTATCTGGTGGGGGCGTTGTTATTGGGTGGGGGGTTTCTTTACTACGCCTTGGCTTTGCGTTTTTCCGCGCGCCCGGATTTGCCCATGCGCACCTTCGGCTACTCCATTACCTATCTGATGGCCCTGTTCGCTTTGTTGCTGGTGGATCACTACCTGCCCCGCTAAAGCCCATGCTGGGCAGGTGTACCCGTCAGGCGGCCAGCGTGCCGCGCAGCTTGCGCAGGGCGCTGGCCTCGATCTGGCGGATCCGTTCGGCCGAGACGCCATAGGACTCGGCCAATTCATGCAGGGTTGCCTTGGGCTCCTGGACCCAACGCCGTTGCAGGATTTCCCGGCTGCGGGCATCGAGGCCATTCAATGCGAGGCGCAGTTGGGCGTGTGTTGTCTGCGTCCAATCCTCGGCTTCAAGGATCTCGGCGGGATCGGCCTGCTCGGCTGCCAGGAAGCGTATCGGGGCCGGGATTGCATGATCCTCATCAGCTTCCATCAACGGATCGAGTCCCAGATCCTGGCTGCTCAGACGGGCTTCCATCTCCAGCACGGTCTCGGTGGGCACGCCCAGTTCACGGGCAACCGTTTCGGCCTCTTCCCGGCTGAACCACCCCAGACGTTGTTTGGCGCTGCGCAGGTGGAAGAACAGTTTGCGCTGGGCCTTGGTGGTGGCGATCTTCACGATGCGCCAGTTGCGCAGGATGTACTCGTGCATTTCTGCCTTGATCCAGTGCACCGCAAACGACACCAGCCGCACGCCAATGCCGGGGTCAAAGCGCTTCACGGCCTTCATCAGGCCAATATTGCCCTCCTGAATCAGGTCCGCTTGGGGCAATCCATAACCGCGATAGCCGCGTGCAATATGCGCCACGAAACGCAGATTGCTCAGCACCAGTTCGCGCGCGGCATCCAAGTCCTGCTCTTCCCACCAGCGCCGGGCCAATTCCCGTTCAGCTTCGGGGCTGAGCAGGGGGAATTGGCTGATGCGCGCCATGTAGGCATCCAGGCTGTCCGTCAATACAGGCAACTCGCGATCCAGAGGCATCAGATCGGTGGTTGACGACATGCAATCCTCGTTCTGTAGGAAACCGGGGCCATGGGGTCCATGCGGCTTAATTTAGCACTCTTGGCTTATGAGTGCTAAGGGCACTCAGAGTTCCCGCGCTGGGTGCCTGTGGCTCTGCTGGCTCTCCTGAAAGCGCTGGAGTGGACAAGTCGTTTTGTAGAACCTACTATTAAATCGCGAGCGATTTAATCGCTCAAGTGTTATCTCATGCAGGAGCCTCACGATGAAAATTCTCTATCAAGCAACCGCAACCGCCAGCGGTGGACGCGATGGCACAGTGAAAAGCAGCAATGGAGTCTTGGATCTCAAGCTTGCCATCCCCAAGGAAATGGGCGGTCCCGGTGGTGCGGTGCCCAATCCCGAGATGCTGTTCGCCGCAGGCTATGCCGCCTGTTTCGATAGCGCGCTGCAACATGTCGCCCGGCAGAAGAAACTCAAGCCAGGCGCCACTCAGGTGCAGGCAACGGTAGGCATTGGCGCAAACGAGGCCGGTGGCTTCGCGCTCGCGGTCACCCTGGAGGTGACAATTCCTGGTCTGCCGCGTGATGAGGCCCAGGCATTGCTGGAGGCCGCCCATCAGGTTTGCCCCTACTCCAATGCCGTGCGGGGCAACGTGGCGGTGGAGCTGAAACTGGTTTGATCCCCCTATGTGTGTCCTCTTCGTTCACAGCGAGAGGGCTTCATCACGATACTGGAGGCTTTGTCATGAATTCCTTTTATCAGTTATCCGCCAACACGCTGCATGGGCAGCCTGTGGCCATGCAGCAGTACCAAGGCAAGGTGCTGCTGGTGGTCAACACCGCCAGCCAGTGCGGCCTGACGCCGCAGTATCAGGATCTCCAGCAGCTGCATGACGAGTACGTCGATCAGGGCCTGGTGGTGCTGGGTTTTCCCTGTAATCAGTTCCGCCAGCAGGAGCCGGGTGATGCGGAGGCGATCGGCAGCTTTTGTGAGCTGAACTATGGTGTGCGCTTTCCCATGTTCGACAAAGTCGAAGTCAATGGCCCTGGCGCACATCCGATTTTTCGTTATCTGCGTGAACAACTGCCGGGCTGGTTTGGCTCCGCCATCAAATGGAATTTCACCAAATTCCTGATTGGTCGTGACGGCATGCCCATCCGGCGCTTTGCACCGATCACCCGCAAGGCAAAAATGGAGCCTGCAATCCAGCGGGCGCTGACGGCACCTGCGGAATGGGTCGGCACAAAGATTTCTTCATGATTCTCAGGAGGGTAACAACCATGAACTATCGGCAACTGGGTCATTCCGGCCTGTTGGTGTCAGAGCTTTGTCTGGGCGCCATGAGCTTCGGTAAACAGGGTTATTGGGAGGTGGTCGGCGGCCTGGGGGATGCCGAGGCACAGCGACTGGTCGACATGGCGCTCGACGGTGGCATCAACTTCTTCGATACAGCGGATGTCTACTCCTATGGGCAGTCGGAGGAGATTCTTGGACGTGCCCTCAAGCCGCGGCGCCGCGAGGTGGTGCTGGCCACCAAGGTGCGAGGCCGCATGAGTCCTGAGATCAACGACGTGGGGCTGAGCCGTCATCACCTGATACGGAGCTGCGAGACCAGTCTGCAGCGGCTGGGGACCGATTACATTGATCTCTACATCGTGCACAGCTTCGATTTCGTCACCCCGCTTGAGGAGACGTTGTCAACACTGAACGATCTGGTGCGGCAGGGAAAGGTGCGATATCTCGGCTGCTCCAATTTTGCCGCCTGGCAGTTGATGAAAGCGCTTGCGCTGGCCGAGAAACATCATTGGGAGAAGTTCGTCTCGCTCCAGGCGCTCTATTCTCTGGTGGCCCGCGATGTCGAAACCGAACTGGTGCCGCTGTGCCAGGATCAGCGACTCGGTCTGACGCCCTGGTCACCGCTTGCAGGCGGCTTTTTGACGGGCAAGTTCCGCCGTGGCGAAAAGGGCCCGGCCGACGCCCGTCGCAGCAAGGAGCAGCACAACTTCATTCAGGTGGATGAAGACAAGGGCTTCCGAATTCTGGACGAAGTGCAGCGCATTGCGCAGGCGCGCGGGGTGAGTGTTGCTCAGGTGGCGCTCAATTATCTGTTGCGCAAACCGGCAGTGAGCGCTGTGCTGGTGGGCGCGACCAAGCCGGAGCAGCTGCAGGACAACCTCAAGGCCACCAGTTGGACTCTTGAGGAAGCGGAAGTGAAGGCGCTCGACGCCGTCAGCCAACCCCGGCGCCCCTATCCGCACTGGATGCTGGATTACACGCGCATGGATCGCACGTCGTCGCGAATGATGTGAGGTCATCGCACAATTCAGCTACGGCCTCTATGAGGCCATTGTGAGAGACGAGATGAAGGAAAAGCGCGCAACTCTGACAGATCCGAACGATCTGGTCTCAAGCAGTGGGAAAGCTCATGCGGTCGTGTTGGATGCCCAGTTGTGTTTTCCGCTCTATGCCGCATCAAGGCTGTTGACACGCCAATACCAACCCTTGCTGGAACGGTTCGGCCTGACCTATCCGCAATATGTGGTGCTGATGGTGTTATGGGAGCGCGCACCACGCACGGTTGGCGAGATTGGCGAACGGGCATTGCTCAATTCCAATACGCTGACGCCCTTGCTCAAGCGGCTCGAAGCGCAGGGTTTGATCCGCCGCCAGCGCGCAGCGGGTGACGAGCGGGTGGTGGAAGTCCATCTCACCGAGCGCGGCGAGCTGCTGCAGGCGGAATGCGCCTGCGTCCAAGATGCGTTGCGCAACCAAGTTGCCATGGACCCGGAAAAGCTCATTGCACTGAAAGCGGGGCTGGATGAGTTTCTGGAACATCTGCGACACTTGGAGAAAACAACCAGCTGCGGGTGATGCCCTTCATGAAATTTTGGCCATAGGCCAGAGCGCGTTGCAATCTGAAGATGCGCGGCGTTTTGATGGCCTTCTTTTCCGCTCTCGAACAGCCTTTATCCAGGCCGCAGGGTCGAGTCGCTAGGATGATGCAATCGCTCGGTTCGAATTCGTCAACGGTTGATTTCAGAGACCCGTTCTATTTCGGAGGGTTTCAGAAATCACACGTGAGTATTCGGCGCGACAAGACATGGCCAGTTGAGAGGATAAACCGAGTCAGATGGATGGGAATGGTCGGTTGGCCAAGATCGACGGCAATGGGTAGAGCGATTTGGCTTGTGGATTCACGGCATTGCGGGTGGCTTAGCCGGGCGAGGAAGGACGCGGTCAAAGGCATTGGCGAAAGCCTGGAGGTCGGTCTTGGCGAGCGTGGGCGGGCCGCCGGTAATCGTGCCGGCGCTGCGCAATTGATCCATCAGGTTGCGCCGCGCGAGATGCTCGCTGATGTTCTCGGCCGTGTAGAGCGTGCCACGCGGATTGAGGGCGCGGGCACTCGCCTTGATCACCTCGGCCGCCAGGGGGATGTCGGCGGTGATCACCAGATCGCCGGCGCTGAGCAGTTGCAGGATGCGGGCATCGGCCACATCGAAGCCGTGTTCCACTTGGAGAGATTTGATGTACAGAGACGGCGGCGTTCGCAGGGGGTGATTGGCCACCAGAGTGGTCTCAAGGCGCAGGCGATTGGCGGCCCGGAACACAATCTCCTTGATCGGGTTGGGACAGGCATCCGCGTCGACCCAGATGCGCATGGTCAGACAGCCTCGCCGAGGCCGGGGCGATCGGCAGCTGGGGCACCGCTTCCGGGAGGAATTGTCACCAAGCTAGGGTCGATGGCGACAGTGCGCAGTCCGACCAAGCCGCCCTCAGCGCCCGGTATGGCCAAAGCCGCCCGACCCGCGCTGGCTGGATTCGAAGGCGTCCACTGGCACCAGCCGGGCCTGGGCGACAGGGACAAAAACCAGTTGTGCCAGACGGTCGAAGGGCTGGAGCGTGAATGCCTCCGAGCCCCGGTTCCAGCACGACACCATCAGCTCGCCCTGATAGTCCGAGTCGATCAGCCCCACCAGATTGCCCAGCACGATGCCATGTTTGTGGCCCAGGCCCGAGCGGGGCAGGATCAGAGCCGCGTAGGCCGGATCATCGATGTGGATGGCAAGCCCGGTGCGAATCAGGGTGGTCTGCCCCGGCGCCACCACCAGTGCGTCATCAAGACAGGCCCGCAGGTCCAGCCCCGCCGCGCCGGGGGTGGCGTATTCCGGCAGAGGAAATTGCGCCCCCAGGCGGGAATCGAGGACGCGGATCTGGATTTCAAGCATGGCGATCATCCGTCTGGGGTGTTAAAGCGGCGTGGGGTCAGGGTTGATCCGCTGCGGCGCGGCTGCGATGGAGGTGCTCGGCGATCAGTTCAACCAGGGCGACAGCCAGACGGGTCTTCGGCTGGCGCGGCAACGCCTGTGAACCGCCTTCCCAGAACACGGTGAGCGCATTGTCGTCGCTGTCGAAGCCCATTCCCTGGTCGTCCACCCGGTTGGCGGCGATGAGGTCCAGGTTCTTGCGGCGACGCTTGTCCTCGGCATATTCGGCCATCCGCTCGGTTTCGGCGGCAAACCCCACCGTGAACGGCCGCTGCGGCAGGGCGGCGACTTCGGCCAAGATGTCCGGCGTGGGTTCCAGAATCAGGCTCAGCGCGCCGTCGGTCTTCTTGATCTTGCCGGTGGCTTGAGCGACCGGACGGTAATCGGCCACGGCCGCGGTGGCGATGAACACATCCGCGCCATCGACCTGGGCCATCACCGCTGCACGCATTTCCTCGGCCCGTTCCACCCGCAGGCAGGTCACGCCTGGCGGCGGATCGAGGTGGACCGGGCCACTGACGAGGATCACCCGGGCGCCCGCCGCCTGCGCCGCGTGCGCCACGGCGTAGCCCATCTTGCCCGAGCTGCGGTTGGTCAAGAAACGCACCGGGTCGAGTGGTTCACGCGTGGGTCCCGCCGTGATCAGCACGGTCAGGCCGCGCAGATTCGCCCGTA
>Ga0209851_1000135_pt1 | contig 21638 bp, 23 predicted proteins | sample GWRWT4_14Oct14_FD_187195 | JGI IMG/M metagenome (GOLD analysis project Ga0209851, IMG submission 187195) | Sand microcosm microbial communities from a hyporheic zone in Columbia River, Washington, USA - GW-RW T4_14-Oct-14 (SPAdes) (version 2) | ecosystem: Engineered > Artificial ecosystem > Sand... | reverse complement strand
CGTGCGCAGGCCATTGCGGTTGACCTCGACCGGCAACGAGTGATTGGCATCGGTGATCAGCAAGGCCGTGGACGTGTTCAGGCCGACGTGGGTGATCTGGCCCATGACGCCGTGGGCGTCGATGATGGGCTGGCCCACATGCACCTGATGCACGAGACCGCGGTTGAGCATGATGCGCTGGCGATAGGGGTCCAGGTCCATGGAGAGGATCTCGGCGATGGACAAGCGGTCATCCAGGCGGCTGGAGGACTGCAGCAGCTCGCGCAGGCGGCTGTTCTCGGCCTGAAGTACGGCCAGTTTCTGGATCTGGGCCTCCAGCAAGATCAGCCGGGTCCGGAGTGCTGCGTTCTCCGCGCCCAGGGTGCGGCGGGTGCTGACGTTCTCCAGGAACTCGCGGCCCAGGCGCAACGGCACATCCACCGCGAGCTGCACGGGATAGACCAGCGTCCCCAAGGCCAGGCGCAGCCGCTTCGGCTCGGTCTGCCCAGAGTCATACAGGATCAGGGCGATGGCAGCGACGACGAACAACACCAGCCGCAGATGCAGGGCACGGGTCTTGAGGAACAGCGGTTTGATGGCCTTGCCCCCCGTGGCGCGGCGTGCCGGCTACCCGTGTGGGGCAGCCCGTGGCAAAAAATCCATTCAATCCAGAGCGAACAGATCGACCCCATGTTCGTCGATGAGTTCCAGCACCCGGCCACCACCACGCGCCACGCAGGTGAGGGGATCATCCGCCAGCACCACCGGGATGCCCGTTTCTTCCATCAACAAGCGGTCGAGGTCACGCAGCAGGCTGCCGCCGCCGGTGAGTACGATGCCGCGTTCGGCGACATCGGAGGCCAGCTCCGGGGGGGTCTGCTCCAGCGCCGTCTTGACCGCGCGCACAATGGCGCTCAGCGGTTCCTGCAGGGATTCCAGGATCTCGTTGCTGTTGAGCGTGAAGCTGCGCGGCACGCCCTCGGACAAATGGCGTCCCTTGATCTCTGTTTCGCGCACTTCTTTGGCCGGAAACGCCGAACCGATCTCGCGCTTGATGCGCTCGGCGGTGGATTCGCCGATCAGGGTGCCGTAGTTGCGGCGCACGTAGTTGATGATGGCCTCGTCGAACTTGTCGCCACCCACCCGAACCGATGCGGCATAGACGATGCCATTCAAGGACATCACCGCCACCTCGGAGGTGCCGCCGCCCACATCCAGCACCATCGACCCGCGCGCCTCGTGCACCGGGATGCCGGCCCCCATGGCGGCGGCGACCGGCTCCTCGATCAGGTAAACCCGACGCGCGCCGGCGCCGGCAGCGGATTCCTTGATGGCGCGCCGCTCGACCTGGGTCGCGCCGTAAGGCACGCATACCAGCACGCGCGGGCTGGGGCGGAAATAGGGCGAATCGTGAACCTTGCGGATGAAGTGCTGGAGCATCTTCTCGGTAGCGGTGAAGTCGGCAATGACGCCTTCCTTCAGCGGCCGGATGGCGGTGATGTGGCCGGGGGTGCGGCCCACCATGGCCTTGGCGGCGGTGCCCACTGCCTCGATGGTCTTGCCGCGGCCATTGCCGTCGTCGCGGATGGCCACCACGGAGGGCTCATCGAGGACGATGCCCTTGCCGCGGGCATAGATCAGCGTGTTGGCTGTCCCCAGATCAATGGACAGGTCGTTGGAGAAAAATCCCCGAAGCCCTTTGAGTTTCAGCATGAAGGTTCTTAGGTCCGTATGAGCCGGGTTATGGCGGGAAGCTGTTAAAATGGCAGACTCTAGCAATGCGCCGAAGTTCGGGCAAGGCCCGGGCACAACCCCAGTCGGTTGTGTGTAAACTGCGCGCACTGGGGGCGCAGCTTACTTTTGCGCCCTTATCCGTTCTGTCGGGGAGTGTGTCATGTCGTTCACCATCGAAACGGTACGCGGGATCGCCCATCTGGCGCGCCTGGCGGTCGATGAGCCGGAACTGGAAGCCTACACCCAGGTCCTGTCCCGCTCTCTGGATCTGCTGGCCCAGATCAATGCCGCCGATACCACCGGCATCACCGAAATGGCCCATCCGCTGGATGTGGCCCAGCGTCTGCGGCCCGATGCCGTCACCGAGCCCGACGTGCGCGAGGCCTGTCTGGCCCAGGCCCCGGCTGCCGACGCGGGCCTGTTCCTGGTGCCCAAGGTCATCGAATAACCGCCACGATTATCCCGTCGGGAGTTTGCATGCACAGCCTGTCTGTCGCCGAAATGGCCTCGGCCCTGGCCGAGGGTCAATGCACCAGCGAGGAGCTGGCGCAGGTGTTCCTGGATCGCATTGCGCGATTCGACACCCAGCTCAACAGCTTGATCACCGTCGACCCCGAACGGGCGCTGGCGCAGGCGCGCGCGGCCGATGCACGCCGGCGCCAGGGCGGTTGCGGCCCCCTGACCGGAATCCCCATCATCCACAAGGACATTTTCCTCACCCAGGATCAGCGCACCACCTGCGGCTCGCGCATGCTGGAGCGCTTCGTGCCGCATTTCGATGCCACCATCGTCGCGAGCTGCGCTGCCGCGGGTCTCGTGACCCTGGGCAAGTCCAACATGGACGAATTTGCCATGGGGTCCTCCAACGAAACCAGCTATTTCGGCCCGGTCCGCAATCCCTGGGACACCGCGCGGGTGCCCGGCGGTTCCTCCGGCGGTTCGGCGGCGGCCGTGGCGGCCCGTCTGGCGCCGCTGGCCACCGGTTCGGACACCGGCGGCTCCATCCGCCAGCCGGCGGCGCTGTGCGGCATCACCGGCCTCAAACCCACCTACGGCCGGGTATCGCGCTGGGGCATGATCGCCTTCGCCTCCAGCCTTGATCAGGCCGGGGTGTTTGGCCGCGATGCCCGCGACTGCGCCTTGTTGCTGGAGCTGATGGCGGGATTCGATCCCCGTGATTCCACCAGCGTGGACCGCCCGGTGCCGGCCTACAGCGCGGGCTTGGAGCAATCCCTGGCCGGACTGCGCGTCGGGGTGCCGGCGGAATTCTTCGGCGCGGGCCTGGAGCCGGCGGTGGGCGCTGCCGTGGAAACGGCCCTGGCGGCGCTCAAGGACCTGGGCGCGACCGTGCATCCGGTCCATCTGCCCAACCTGGGGCTGTCGGTGCCGACCTACTACACCCTCGCCCCTGCGGAAGCCTCTTCCAACCTGTCGCGCTTCGACGGCGTGCGCTACGGCCACCGCTGCGAACAACCCGCCAACCTGGAAGATCTCTACAAGCGCAGCCGGGCCGAGGGCTTCGGCACCGAGGTCAAGCGCCGCATCATGATCGGCACCTACGTGCTCTCGGCCGGCTATTACGATGCCTACTACCTCAAGGCCCAGCGCTGCCGGCGCCTGATCACGGAGGATTTCCGCCGCGCCTTCGAGACGGTGGATGTGCTGGTGGGCCCTACCGCCCCCGAGGTGGCGTTCCGGCTGGGCGAGAAGACCGACGACCCGGTGAAGATGTACCTGTCGGACATCAATACCATCGCCGTCAACCTGGCCGGCCTGCCCGGACTGTCGTTGCCGGCCGGCTTCGTGGATGGCCTGCCGGTGGGCATGCAGCTCATCGGCCCCCACTTCTCGGAAGGCCGGCTGCTCAACGTGGCACACCAGTTCCAGCGGGAAACCGACTGGCACCGGCAGTTGCCGCCCGCCTTCGCCTGACCGTCCCGAGCTTCGAGGAACCGCGCAATGGAATGGGAAGTCGTGATCGGGCTGGAAATCCACGCCCAGCTCGCCACAACAAGCAAGATTTTCTCCGGCGCCGCCATCCGCTATGGCGCCGCGCCCAACACCCAGGCCTGCGCCATCGACCTGGGCTATCCGGGGACCTTGCCCGTGCTCAACGAGGCGGCGGTGCGCATGGCCGTCAAATTCGGTCTGGCGGTGGACGCGCAGATCGCGCCGCGCTCGGTGTTCGCACGCAAGAACTACTTCTACCCCGACCTGCCCAAAGGCTATCAGATCAGCCAGTTCGAGCTGCCGGTGGTGAGTGGCGGTCATCTGGATATCGACCTGGAGGACGGCGGCCACAAACGCGTGGGCATCACCCGCGCCCATCTGGAAGAGGACGCCGGCAAGAGCCTGCATGAGGATTTCCACGGCCTGACCGGCATCGATCTCAACCGCGCCGGCACCCCCTTGCTGGAAATCGTCTCCGAGCCGGACATGCGTTCGGCCAAGGAAGCGGTCGCCTACATGAAAAAGCTGCACGCCCTGGTGCGCTACCTGGAAATCTGCGACGGCAACATGCAGGAAGGCTCGTTCCGCTGCGACGCCAACGTCTCGGTACGCCCGCGCGGCGCAACCCGTCTGGGCACCCGCTGCGAGATCAAGAATCTCAACTCCTTCCGTTTCGTGGAGCGCGCCATCAATTTCGAGGTCGAGCGCCAGATCGACGTGCTCGAAAGCGGCGGCGAGATTGTGCAGGAAACGCGACTGTACGATTCGGTGAAGGACGAGACCCGCACCATGCGCAGCAAGGAGGAAGCCAACGATTACCGTTACTTCCCCGACCCGGATCTGCTGCCGCTGATGATCGAGCCAGCCTTCATCACCACCGTGCGCGCCACCCTGCCGGAGCTGCCCGATGCCCGGCGTGCCCGCTTCGTCAGCCAGTACGGCCTGCCCGACTACGATGCCGCCGTGCTGACCACGACCCGTGAGCTGGCCGACTACTACCAACAACTGGTCACCCAAGCGCCCGCCGATGCCAAGTTGGCGGCCAACTGGGTGATGGGCGAGCTGGCGGCCCGGCTCAACGAAGATAACCTCGACATTACTGAAAGCCGGGTGAGCACCGCGCAACTGGGCGGCATGCTGGTGCGCATCAGCGACCAGACCATCTCCGGCAAACTCGCCAAGCAGGTGTTCGAGGTGCTCTGGACCGAGGGCGGCGAGGCCGACGCCATCATCGACCGGCTGGGCCTGCGCCAGATCACCGACACCGGCGCCATCGAAGCCATGATCGATCAGATCCTGGCCGACAATCCGGCTCAGCTCGCCCAGTACCAGTCCGGCAAGGACAAGCTGTTCGGCTTTTTCGTCGGCCAGGCCATGAAGCTCACCGCCGGCAAGGCCAATCCCGCCCAGCTCAACGAGCTGTTGCGCCGCAAGCTGGATGCCTGAATGAACAGCAGCGACGGCGATCGGCTGTACCGCTTCCTGTTCGAGGATTTTCCGATCCGCGGCCAGTGGGTGCGCCTGGAAGCCACCTGGGAGGAAGCGCAGTCGCGCCGGACGGATCCCGCGCCGGTACGCCGGTTGCTGGGAGAATCCATGGCCGCCGCTGCCCTCCTGACCGCTGGCATCAAGTTCGAGGGGCGGCTCAATCTGCAAGTGGAAGGCGACGGCCCCCTGCGCCTGCTGCTGGCCCAGTGCGATCACCACCTGCATCTGCGCGCCACCGCCCGCTACGATCAGGACCTGCCCGCCGAGCAGCTCGACTTTGGCGACAACGGCCGGCTGCTGCTGGCGCTGGAAGGCCAGAAGCCGGGCGAACGCTATCAGGGGGTGGTGCCGCTCGCCGGCGATGATCTGGCCGGCGCCATCGAGCATTACTTCACCCAGTCCGAGCAACTGCCCGCGCGGCTGCTGCTGGCCGGTGACGCGCACGCGGTGGTCGGCCTGTTGTTGCAGCGCATGCCGGGGGACTCGCCCGACGAGGACGCCTGGAATCGCTGCAACCACCTGCTCGACACCCTGAGTCCAGCGGAATTACTGCAATGGCCGGTCGAGACGCTGTTGCGGCGGGTATTCGCCGAAGAAACCATCCGCCTGTTCGACCCCACGCCGGTGAGTTTTCGCTGCCGCTGCTCGCGCGAGGGTGTCGCGACCATGCTGCGCCAATTAGGCGAAGCGGAATTGCAGGACATCCTGCGCGAACAGGGCGGCGTGACGGTGACCTGTGAGTTCTGCGGGCGCGACTACGGTTTTGACGCGGTGGACGTGGGCCAGTTGCTGGTCGACGCTACGCCGCCCTCCTCCGGACTCACGCACTGAACGGCAGCTGGCTCAGCCGCAACGGCCGCAGTCGGCGCAAACAACCCATACCGGCGTTGAAACCATAGACGCCACCACTGGGTGGTCCACCAGCCCAGCAGGCCGCCTGCCAGGGCATCACTCAGGTAATGGGCGGTCACCACCACCCGGCTCAACGCCAGCATGAAACCCGCCAGCAACAGCACTGCGCGCCAGCGTGGCCACAGATAGCCCAGGGCAAAGGCCAGCGCCATGGCCGTGTTGGCATGGCCGGAGGGAAAGGAACTGAAGTCATAGCCGGCCTGGAAAAAATAAAACCCGTACTCTCCCCGCAGCATCAAGGCGTTGAAACGGGCGCGTCCGAACAGGAATTTGAGCCCGTTCACGAGCAAGCCCGAACTGGCCACGCTCAGGAACACGAAACCACAGGCGAGCGCCAGTCGCCGCGCGCGTTCTTTCCCATGCGGATCGGCAAGACGGCGGCCAACGATCCGCCCCAAAGCCCAACCCAACAGGCTGATGGAAAGCGCCCAGCGCGAGTCCCCCCACAGCGTGATCAGCGCGGCAAAGCCATCGAAGAACAGGGTATTGCGCCGAAAGTACCAGGCCAATGGGACATCGATCCACAGCACGCAAAGCGCCATCACCCCGGTCACAGCCAACAGCCCAGCGGCCCAGCGGCGCCGAACCGCATGCGACGCCGGCCGCTCTCCGCCCCGGATCCGAAGGGAGATCATGGCGCCTCCCTCACCGGCAATTGATAGAGCGTCAGGCGCAGGGGGCCGCCGCCGTTCAGATCGTAGGCGCGGATTTCCGCCTGTCGCTCGGCCTTGGCGCCCCCGGCCGCCACCGCGGCCAGAAAGTCCGCCTCGGTGCGCGCATTCACCAGCACCGGCCGCCCCGGCGTGGCCAATGCGAGCTGGGCGGCCTGCCGCCCTTCGCTCACCAGCGTCGTTTCGCGACCGGTCCAGAACACCAGGCTGGGCTCGGTATAACCGGCCGCAATCAGCGGCGTCGACACCCCCAGCCGCTGGAGTTGCCGCGCCACCTCGCGGCTGGGCCACAAGCCCTCCAGACGGGGCAGCAACAGACCCATGATCACCCCGGCCGGCACCAGAGCGCCCAATCCCAGCGCCGTGCGGGTCCGGCCCCAGTACAGCAGCAGCGCGGCGGCGCCCAACAAGCCCCCCGCCAGCGCCAGCGTGACCCCGTCCAGCGTTTGCAGCCACGCGGGCAGGATGCCCACCACCCCCAGCCAGACCAGGGCGCCCAAGGCCCACAATCCCATACCCAAGCGCCGCGCCCACCGGGGTGTCGCAGCCTCCCCTGGGCGCGTGGCCAGCGCCGCCATCAGGCACAGCGCCGGCAGCGTCGGCAGGATGTAATGGGGCAGTTTGGTGGGGATCAGCTCAAACATCAGCCAAACCGGCAGCGCCCAGGCCAGCAGGAAGCGGGGCGCAGCCAGCGCGCGCTGGCGCCAGACCCACAGCAGAGCGGGCGGCAGCAGCAGGATGGTCGGCCACAGGCTGAGGGGCGCCAACATCAGGTAAGTGCCGGGCGGCGCGCCATGGGATTCCTGGCCGCTGCCCACCTTGGCCAGCAGATCGCGCCCGAGGGACTCGGCCAGGAAGGCGCCATCGGTTGCGCTGTTGAGGGCCAGCAGCCAGGGCAGCACCAGCAATGCCAGCCAGAACAGTCCCCAACGCGGCCCCACCGCGCGCCAGATCCGCCCGTCCCGATCCGCGACACCCAAGACCAATAGAGTCAAGCCGGAAACCAGCGGGGCGATGGGCCCCTTGACCAGAATGGCTGCCGCCTGGGCGATCCAGAACCCGTGCACCGCCGCCAGGCTCGGCGGGCGGGCTTCCCGATGACTGCGGTAGAGCGACCACAGGGCCGCCTGGGCCGCCACCACCCCCGCCAGCAGAACCGCATCCGTCTTGGCCAGCCGAGCTTCCACCCCCAGCAACACGGTCATCGCCAGCAGCGCGCCGGCCCACACGCCCACACGCCCACCCCCCATGCGGGCGCCGAGTGCGGCGGTTGCGAGCACGGCCGCCAGCGCGCCCAACAGGGACGGCAGCCGGTAGGGCCAGATGGGATTGGCCCAGCCGTTCCCCGCCAAACCCGCCGCCGCGCTTTGCAGCCAATAGATGCCGGGGGGTTTCTTCAGTCGCAGCCGGTCCTGGAAACGGATATGCAGATAGTCTCCATCCTCGTGCATCTGGCGGCTGGCCTGGGCGAAGCGGGACTCGTCGCGATCCGTGGGCGGCAGGGTGGCGAACCCCGGCAGCAACAGCGCCAGGCAGGCCAGCAGCAGGAGCAGCCACGGGCCAAAGCGGCGCAGCGGGAAGAGGGGCGGGACGGACATGGCGGGTTTCATGGAATCGTCGCGAAAGGGCGTTAGCCTAGCGCCGCCATGTGAAAGGGCGATGACCAAACCCAGGGGAGGAAGACCAAGGGATGCAGGCGAATGGCAGGGGCAGACCGCAGCATCATGGCGGTGAGCCGACACTCAGCACCCTGCTGGGCATCCTGGCGGCTCTCACCGCGCTCCGGATCGCCCTGCTGGCGGCATCCCCGCTGGATCTGTTCGTGGACGAGGCCCAGTACTGGCTGTGGTCCACTACCCCGGACTTCGGCTACTACTCCAAGCCGCCCGTCATTGCCTGGGTGATTGCCCTCACCACCGCCCTGGCCGGGGATGGGGAATGGGGGGTGCGGCTGGCATCGCCCCTGCTGCATGGCGGCACGGCAGGCTTCATCTTTCTCGCCGGCCGGGCACTGTACGGTCCGCGCGTGGGCGTGGGGGCGGCGCTGCTGTATGCCAGCTTGCCGGCGGTGAGTTTTTCCAGCTTCCTGATCTCCACCGACGTGCCGCTGCTGTTGTGCTGGAGCGCGGCGCTGTACGCCCTGATCCAGGCCGAGCAACGGGGTGGTCTCTGGTGGCCTGCGTTGGGCCTGGCGCTGGGTTTCGGGCTGTTGTCCAAATACGCCATGGCTTTTTTCCTGGTCGGCTGGCTGGGGCATGTCCTCAGCAGCAGGCGTCGGCCGGGACGGGGAGAAGCCCTGGCCCTGGCCGTCGCTGCCGCAGTCTATGCCCCCAATCTGGCCTGGAACTTCGCGCATGACTTCGTCAGTTACCAGCACACCTCCGACAATGCCGACCTGTCCGCCGCACATACCGACCCCCTGCGCATGCTGGGCTTCATTGCCAGCCAGGCCGCGCTGCTGGGGCCGGGCGCATTCCTGGGCCTGGGGGCGGCGCTGGCCACGACATCCCTGCGCGACAACAACCCGGCAGGACTGCTGGCCTGGCTCACCTGGCCGCCGCTGCTGTTTTACGCCGGGCTGGCCCTGGTGGCCGGCGCCAACGCCAACTGGGCGGTGACCGCCCATGTCGCCGGGGTGATTCTGGCGGCGCGCTGGATGATGACGCGCCCATGGCGCCGACTGTTGTTGGCCACGCTCCTGTTCAACGCCCTGCTGGGTGCACTGCTGGCCTGCGGCATCCTGCACTGGGGCGGCGATCAGGCCCACTTCCCGTTGCGCGCCGACCCCCTGCGGCGGCTGCGTGGCTGGGAAACCCTGGGCCTTCAGGTCGCCGAATGGCGCCGGAGCGCGCCCGCAGCCTGCCTGTTGACCACCGACCGGAGCACGGCGGCTGCCTTGGCCTACTACGCCCGTCCGCGCCCGGCGCCGGTGGTGAAGTGGCACCCGCCGGGGCCGATCCGGGATCACTTCGACCTCACCGCCGACCTGGCCCATACCCCTTGCACGACCTGGCTGTTGATTGCCGATCCGGCCCGGACCGCGCCGATTCGAGCGTCCTTTGCCCATGGCGAATCACTGGGGCCGGTGCGCCGGCCGCAGGGCAATGGACGCGAGGCGGTCTATGGCGTTTACCGCCTGCAAGGATTCACCGGCTACCCCACCCCGAGCGACCCACCATGAATCGATCCCTGCCGTTTTATCCCGCCCTGCTGCTGACCCTCGTGCTGGGGGCGCTGTTCTGGCGCTGGCCTGCGCTGGATTTGTGGACGGCGCAGCAGTTTCTGGTGGAGCCGCGCGAGTTCTGGTGGACCGACCAACCCATGAGCCTGTGGCAGAAACGCGCCATCCGGCTGGCCGGGGCCTGCGCCGTGCTGGGCTTTGTCCTCGGCATCGTGCGCACCCGCGCGGGCGGCATCTGGCGCGGATTGCCGCGTCGCGGCTGGACATTTTTACTTGTCGCCCTGCTGCTCGGCCCGGGACTGGTCGTCAACCTGGGATTGAAGGACACCTGGGGGCGGGCGCGACCGACCTATGTGCAGGAGTTCGGGGGGCCGCGACACTACAGCCATCCCCTGCAACCGGTAAACGAATGCAAGCGCAACTGCGCCTTCGTGAGCGGGGATGCGGCGCTGGGCTTTTTCCCGATGGCCGGGGCCTTTGTCTGCCCGCGCCGGCGCCGCGCATGGCTCGCGGCCGGCGGACTGACCGGCGGCGTCATCGGCTTTTGGCGCATCGCGGCCGGCGGTCACTTCCTGAGCGACGTGCTGTTCGCCGGCGTCGTGGTCTATGCGGTCTGCGCGCTGCTGGCCCGGCTGCTACCGCCCACTGCAGGCGCGGCGGGGGTGGATGCGGTGATCAAGCGCCCTTGACATCGATCAAGGGGCGCGGCACGGGCGGCGACCAGAATGGGTGCGGAGCGGATCACGACGCTCCAAAAACCACAGGAGACAATGTCATGGTAATGAAACGCTGGATGATGGGTGCGCTGCTGGTGCTGGGCCTGGTGCTGGGACCGCTGGGCGCTGTTCAGGCGGCCGATGGCAAGGAGGAACCGGCCACCTGCGGGATGTGCGGCAAGGAGATGACCAATGCCCATGTGGGCTTCATCCTGACCCATCCCGATGGCAAGGAGGAACGCTTCGGCTGCGCCGGTTGCGGTCTGTCGATACTCAAGGAAATGAAGGAAGTGAAGGATGCGAAGCCCCGCACCCTCGACTTCCTGCGCGGGGACGAAATCGATGCGCGCGCGGCCTATTATGTCAGTGGATCGACTTTCAACGCCTGTTGCGAACCCTCCTTCCTGGCCTTCGCCAAGAAAGACGAGGCCGAACGTTTCGCCAAGGGTTTCGGCGGCAAGGTGCTGGATTTCGAGTCTGCCTTCCAGGCCGTCCACGCCGCCCATCACCACGGGAAGTAAGCGCAGCTGCGGTTCCCGGTGACGGCGGCCGGACACGAATCGGATTGATTGCCGATGACGACACCGCGCCGTGAACCGAGCATGCAAGACGCCGCCCCGCCGCCCGGCGCGGTGGAGCGGCACCGCCGCAAGTGGTGGGCGCTGGGGGTGGGCCTTCTTGCGTTGGCGTTCTACCGCAGCCTGCAACCCCTGCCCGTGGGCCCGAGCGGTGGCTTCTGGCCGCCCGACGGCAATGCCCGCCCCGAAGTCGTGCTGGCGCGACTGGTCGGCCTCGTTTGCGTCGGGGTAGCCATCTGGGGCACCAAGCGCCACATCGACCGCCAGCTCGCCCGCCTGCGCATCGAATCCAGGAACCGCTGAATCCCGCGGCATCCGAGACAATGCGACGGTGGGATATTTCCAGCGTGCAGTTGGTCGCGTGGTTTAATTCAATGTGACTGCCGCGGGCCGCTGATTTTTCAGCCGGCGGAGTTTTGCCGCGCCTGCTCCCAGCCCAACAGCAACGCCTTGCGCGTCGTGCCCCAGCGGTACTCGCCGATCTCGCCGCTTTCGCGGATGACCCGATGACAGGGGATGAGCAGGGCGATGTCGTTGCCCGCCATGGCGCTGCCCACCGCCCGCGCGGCACGCGGCGCGCCCGCCCGAGCGGCGAGGGTGGTGTAGGAACAGACCTGCCCCGCCGGAACCCGTAGCAAGGCCTCCCACACCTTGATCCGAAACGGCGTACCGCGCAGCAGCAGGCGCAGCGGCGCGCCCCGTTGCGCGCCCGCGAACACCCGTTCCGCCAGCGACGCGGCGGCTTCAGGGCGGTGACGCAATACCGCCCGGGGCCAGCATAGCCGCAGCCTGTCCAGGACCGCCGGCGCAGCGTGATCATCAACAAAGGACAGGTGACAGATGCCCCGCACCGTCTCCCCGACCACCATCCAGCCCAGCGGTGTGGCGGCCCATCCCCAGTCGATGGCGACGCCTTCTCCCTGGCGCCGGATTTCCCCCGGCGTCATGGCTTCCCAGGTCACCATCAGATCATGCAGGCGCCCCGGCCCCGAAAGCCCCGTATCGAGCGCTGTCTCCAGCACGTTGCGGGATTGCGCGAGCAGACCCAAGGCGTGCTCCTTGGTAAGGAATTGCAGGAAACGGGTGGGTGACACCCCAGCCCATTGCGAAAACAGGCGCTGGAAGTGCGCCTCGCTGTACCCCACATGACGGGCCACCTCGCCAAGTCCGGGCTGGCGCGGCGCGTTGTGGCGAATGAACGCGATCGCCTGCGCCACGGTGGCGTAAGCCAAACCCGGCGCCAAGGCCATGTCGGCGTTCATGGCGCTGCGCCGGTTGCGGCGGATCGCCGCCAGGGGACCCGTCCGTTGGCCAGCGCGATGCCTGCCAGCACGCAGATCCCGCCCAGCACCAGCGTCCAGCCCACCGGTTCGCCCAGCAACACCGCGCCCCACAGCACGCCGAACACGGGAATGAGGAAGGTCACCGTCAGCGTCCGCATCGGCCCGATATCGACCATCAGCCGAAAATAGAGCAGGAAGGCGAGTCCGGTGCACAGGATGCCCAAGGCCAGCACCGCCAGCCAGGCGGTCGTATCCGCTACCCGTCCCGTCGGCGGCTCCAGCAAGGCCACAGGCAGCGTGAGCAATGCGGCCGCCCACATGCTGCCGTGCGCATTGTCGAAGGCATTGGTGGCGCCGCCGCCACGCTGGGCGTACAGGCTCGCAAAGGCGTAGAAGAGCGGGGCCAACAGTGCGGCCGCCAGTGCCGGCCAGGCCACCGGGCCCGCTGCAGCCAGATTGTCCCAGGCGAGAATCACCACCCCCAGGAGCCCGAGTGCCAGGCCCGCCATCGCGCTGGCAGTGAGCGGCACGCCCCGCCACAACATCCCCAGGCCGGCGGCATAGATCGGCGCCAGCGCGTTCAGGATCGACATGAAGGACGCATTCAGGCGCTGGCCCGCGTAGGCAAAGAGCAGGAACGGCAGCGCCGAATTGAGGGCGCCGAGCACCAGGAAATGCCGCCACGACCCCATGCGCGGCAGCGGGCGGCGCAACAAAAGCGCCGCGCCCAGCAAAAACCCGGCCGCCAGCGTCACGCGCCAAGCAGTGAGATGAGCCGGACCGAATACCGGCGCACCGATGCGCAGACACAGAAAAGCGCCGCCCCACAACGCGGCCAGTACCACCAAACGGATTCCACTCGCCGTGTCCACGCGATCTCTCCTCAGGGCATAGAGCGCCAGCTTAAGCCCGGCGTGCCCGCACGACCACCCGATTCCTGCGCAATCCATCGATCCGGCGCTGCTTCATATGCCTCGCGCAAATCGGATCGATGCGGCGTTTGGTGTCGGTGTCGAGCATGAGTTTCCGATCTTCAGCGGGAGATGTCGCGACGGCGCCCGATGCGCACGACCAACACCACCAGTTGCTGCGCCTGCACCTCATAGACGATGCGGTAATTGCCGACCCGCAGGCGGCGCAGACCGGAGAACTCCCCCTTGAGCACACTGCCGGCGCCGGGATTGTCCGCAAGACGGTTGATGGCCTCGATCAGGCGCAGGAGCACGTACTGGGCGATAGCTTGCTTGCAGCGCCTTGGCGGCGCTGCGCTTGACGTGGATCGCATAGGTCACGGTTGGTCGATCAAATCGCGCCTGGCGCTTACCCAGTCGAGCACCGGGTCGGCGGGGTCCTTGAGCACCTCGATGGCGCGGGAAATGTCCTCGAAATCGTCCAGATAGTATTCGACGGCCTGGCGGACCAGTTCGGCGCGCGTGCGCCGAAGCTGTCTGGCGGCGTGATCCAGTTCGGCCACCAGCTCATCCGGCAGCGGGGCAGTGATCTGGCTCATGGCAGTCCCCGATGGTCAGTGAATGTCGTTGACATCAGCCTACGTCGAATACCGTGGCGGCGCCACCCCGATTCTTGCGCCGCACCCTTGCTTGTAGATGACCGTCTGGAAGTCGGCCGACAGCAGCCGTGAACGCCTTACCTGCCCCCAAAGCCGTCCAGAAAACCGTGGTCTGTCCGGATTAATTGGCGTGGCCGTATGACCACCCGATTCCTGAGCAATCGTGCACGCTGGTGATGCGCTGCGGCAGACAACAACTCTTTACGATTATTATTGAGGCGATTTTCTAAAGATTAAATTTGCAGTGCATGGCACTTTGCTTTGAAGAAAAGGCAGCTTGTTTAAGATGTAAAAGTACAAAGTCTCAAAAGGTCGCCTATGAATCAAAGAGGGATAATAATCAATTTGAACATCAAGCCCCACCGACTTGGATAGAATTTGCAATTCATTGGTGATCAAGACATCTTCGGGAACTTCGGGCCTTTTTCCATTGACCCTTTTATAGGCAAGCAGGTAAAGATATCTTGGTGTTGCCGGCTCGTAAAAATAAATGGCTCTGCCGCCAGGCTTTAATATTCTTGAAATTTCCTGCATGGTTCTTTTGTGAGCCAAGAAATGATGAGCGGCAGCAAAACAGAAGACCAGGTCTAAAGTTTCTTCAGCTTCTTTTGTTTCGTAGCTCTTGCATGGATATGAATTGTCAATTTTCACATGGAGAATATCTTCCCATTTTGGTAGCGAGGCGACAGCAAAACTGCTTATATCCGTTGCTGTAACATGGGCATCCGGGAATAATTTTTTATAGATGCATGATGCCCATCCTTGTCCGCCGCCAAGCTCAAGGACGCGACCGTTGGTAGATAACTCTTCTCGATGCCTTTCAAAGCAGTCCAGAACAATGGCAGCCTCCGTCATTTTGTTAATTATATTATGAATAGAGTCTGCCTCTGGTGACTCTTGCTGAGAGTCCCGCCAATGTTCAATTTCTATTTGCTGTTTCTCATCGATTGTTCTTGGCATTTATCTTCTCTCTCCTCCTGTGCAACTTAACGCTCGATTGCGCGGTTAGCCCTTAAGTGGCACCGACGACGGACTTTACTATGCGCATCCCGGTCGGCGACAGCAGCCATCCCAATGCTGCGCAGTTGAGTACGACCGTCGCCCAATACTCCAACTGAAACGATTGCTTCTGCGTCTTGTGGCGGAGCGTTGTCTGGGCAAGCATGGCACCCGGCCATCCACCAACCAAACTTAAAAAGTGCAACGCACGCTCCGATGTTCTCCATTTGCCCTGTAGAGCCGCGGCTTTGTCAAACGTGTAAGCCAGATATGTCACACAGCTCACCGTAAGGTATGCGAAGAGCACCGGAAAGGGTAACTTTCCCGCGACCACAACCCCCGCTACGAACACCAGGAAGACGAACGCAAAACTCAAAGCCACAAACCCAGGGCCGGGCGCGGTTGTCCGCGGAGGAGACAATGAGCGATGGCGAACGAATGCGATGTTCACACCTTGGGGCCTACCTCGCGTATCAGATCTGAGTTCGTAGGTCACCAGCTCGTTACCGACCGGCCGGCGCTTCCGGTTCGAGAATGACTTGATATGGATGAAGACCCTCGGACCGCCTCCATTCGGCGTAACAAAGCCGAAGCCCCTGTCGTCCTTCCAGTCGGTGACCTTGCCTTGGTATCGCACGGGCGAGCTCTCTGAGGGCTAAAGTTTTAATTCACCAGCCAGCGCTGCTGTTCGCGCAAGTCCAGTTGAGCGCCATGTTAGAGACTGTTGTCGACATAGGTATCAGTGGTCTTTACGAGATCTTTGACGAAGCGAATTACCTTTTCCAGTTCGTCGCGTTTTATTAGATGCGCAACAGGAGATCCGTTGGTTATGGGCTTTGATCGGTGCACGGCATCTCCGCGCTTACCTATCCAACCATTCAAAGTGGCCCTGGCTTTTTCGGGTTCATAGTTGGCCCATGACCATCCTGCGGTTACATCAAGGCCCAAGTATTCTTGAAATATGCGTTTTGTTTTATCCGAATTTGGGTTGTGGAATTGCTTTAGATCGGTGTGCAATTTTTTCAGGACAAAATCACCGACGTAACTGCCGGCGACCACACCAATCTTCTTGTTCATTTCTTCCAAGAGCCGATCCTAGACGTAGGTTTCCCACGCAGTTAAGGCCATAACAAGGCCGGCCCGTTTCAGCACCTCGGCGTTTGGGGGCGGCGGATTGGTATTGATGGCGTCGAAGTGGGCGAGCAGTTCTTCTGCGTCTTTGATGCCGTACTCAAAACTCTGGTATGCGCGGGACATAGGAATCTCTAATGTAGAGGTAAGTGTCCTGCGCTGCTTTTAGCGCAGGTCCGGTTGAGCGCAAGCTTAGGGGTGCGGTTCGAGTTTCGCGACATACCGACACGCTGGATATTTTGCACAGCCGTAGAACTGTGAGCCTGCGTTAGAGCCCGACTTGGCCGTGCGAAGAATGAGATGATTACCGCATTTCGGACACGAAGTAGTGCTTGAAAACCGCTCCTTGAGCGACGCGACATGCTGTCGGCTTGTAGCCCAACTCTTGGTAAGCATGCCATCTCGCAATGCGGAGGCAATTTCTTGAAATTCTTGGTCGGAGAACAGCACGGTTGTGTGGCTTTTGATGTAAGACGTGTAGCCCCTACTCATGACGTTCGGTGGAAGAGCTGTTTTGAACTCACACTTTCCCCAGAACATGACTATCGAAATGAACTTTCCGTGATCGATGCCCAAGAATTCCGATAGGGCCTTTGTGTGGCGATAGTTTTGGTGAAGCGGATTCTGAAATTTATATTTCTTTCCGAAGATGCTTTGCGTCCACTGTGGGTTTTTTTCATCACCAAAAATCCAACCATCCATATTCTTCGTCTCAACGACGAACACCCCATATCGGGACACGATGACATGGTCAATCTGTGTGGTTCCATTAGCCGTTGGTATGGTGACGTTGTTGATGTCCACATAGACTTTTGGATCAAGGAATATTTTTTTGGCGAGCGTTCCTTGAACCTCACCTATCCATCCTTTGAAAATCGACCTGAGCGACATTGAGCACCCTTAACGTCTGAGTTCAGGTGGCAGCCCATCAGGGACGTCGGCCTGCAGCGAATTGTTAGCTGCATTCATCTCGATGTGGAGGCTCTTGACCCGAGGGTCTTCGAGCAGTCGGCCTTGAACGAACAGAATATGTGCATTTACGTGCTTCTGATATGTGCCGTACTCGCCGACAAGAGCATGAGGTATGGAAACTGCTTCAACTACCTCAAAAGCCTCGTTGAAGATCACGGCAAAAAGTTCGTCGAAGTCCTGCTCCGCGAGTTTCCGAATGGCGCTTAGCTGCCTAGACGGGTTCCTGGTTGTTACCCTGCGCCCCTTGATTTGTACTCGGACCCCACTCGGCGAAATGGCGTCATAGCCAGAAAATGAGTTACCAACAAGCTTTAGGCCAAAAGCCTTTGCCACCAGCCACTCCGTGTAGTCTCCGACCGGATTATTAGCCGTTCTTACCACCCCCCGCACGCGCAACTCCTCAACTGCCGACGACTGCAGCTTGAGTAGCTCTGGAATTGTCAGTTCGCTCAGGTTCATAAAATTCAGCAAACTATAATTAGAAACCTCAAAAGGCGTCTTGCATTACACCTAGTGGGGGCTCCATGTTTGCAGAGCGAGGCCACACAAAGGCTCTCGGTCACGTCAAACGTTGTAAAACACCCTAAAACAGCCGTCGATCACATCTTTGGCGCAGCAGCCAAACCGATGCAGCTTGACGAGGTGCGCGCCCGTATCCGCCGGCTGAATTACAGCATCCGCACCGCGGACTCCTGCGTCAATTGGGTGCGGCGGTTTGTCTCGTCCATGTCTGACGCCGCCTGCGCGAGACGGGCGCGACCGAGATCAAAGTGTTCCTGTCGCATCTTGCGATAGCCAGCAAGGTGTTGGCCTCGATCCAGAACCCGGCGATAGAGCGTACTGCCATTTTTTATCGGCAGTTGCTAAAGATTAATGAGCTGTGGCTGACGGACGCCGCGGCGGCACGCCGGGGCAAGCTTTTGCTGGGGGTGCTGAAAGTGGCGGAGGTGCGGGCGCGGATACGGGGCAGGGTGTGGATTACATCATGGCGCCCAAATTCCGCCCCCTTCTGGTCGGTGAGCACGGCGTACTTATCACCACGCGCAGGGGTTCGAGTTGTCGACGAGCGCCACGCTGGCGACTAGGCTTAAATGAAATAGCCGCCACGAATTCCGGGGCGGTTCAGAACGCCATTCCGCCCTGTGTTAGGGTCCTCTTCATGAAAGACTATCTCGGCAATCGCTTGATCCAGATTGGGCTGGTGCTGGTCCTTGTCGGCTGGACGCCGCTTTGGGGCATCGTGCTGCTCGCGGCAGTGGGCCTGTGGCCCGATCCGAATCCCAATCCCATTGGGCCGGGCCTGCTGTTCTTCTTTACCGCCTGGCCCGCGATCATCTGCCTCGGCATGGGCGTGCTGCAGGTGCGCCGTAACTAACTAATAAGAAAAGAAACCGCCCTGTGGCGCGGGGATCATGCGGCAGCCAAAACGCGCCACCTTGGTGTACCATGGCGCCCATGCTGACCTACCCCACCATCGACCCCATCGCCCTGCAACTGGGCCCGCTGAGCATCCACTGGTATGGCCTGACCTATCTGGTCGGCATCCTGGGTGGTTGGGCCTTGGGCCACGCCCGCGCCCGGCGCCCCGATGTGCCCCTGTCGCCGGAGCAGGTGGGCGACCTGACCACCTACATCGCGCTCGGCGTGATCCTGGGCGGGCGGCTGGGGTATGTGCTGTTCTATGATCTGCCGCGCGTGCTGGGCGACCCCCTGGCCTTGCTGCGGATCTGGGAAGGCGGCATGTCCTTCCACGGCGGCCTGCTCGGGGTCATCCTCGCGATGATCTGGTACGGCAACCGTCTGGGTTGCGGGTTCTGGCGCCTGGCCGACTTCGTGGCGCCGCTGGTGCCGTTGGGGCTGGGCGCCGGGCGCATCGGCAATTTCATCAATGGCGAGCTGTGGGGTCGCCCCACCGACCTGCCCTGGGGCATGGTGTTTCCCCATGCCGGCCCGCTGCCGCGCCATCCCTCGCAGCTCTATGAGGCCTTCCTGGAAGGCGCGGTCCTGTTCACCGTGCTGTGGCTGTATTCGCGCCATCCAAGGCCCACGCGCGCGGTCTCGGGGCTGTTCCTGCTGCTCTATGGCGTGTTCCGTTTCAGCGTGGAAGGCGTGCGGGAGCCGGATGCCCACATCGGTTATCTCGCCTTCGGCTGGCTGACCATGGGGCAGTTGCTCTGTGTGCCCATGATCCTGTTCGGCATCTATCTGTTGCTGTGGGCGCGCCGCTACGGCCGCTTGACCGCCGCCGAAACGCTTGGAACCGCGCGCTGATGCAGGTGTATCTGGACCTGTTGCGCCACGTCCTGACCACGGGTCAGGGCAAGGCCGACCGCACCGGTACCGGCACGCTGTCCGTGTTCGGTCACCAGATGCGGTTTGATCTACAAGCAGGCTTCCCGCTGGTGACCACCAAGCGCGTGCATTTCAAGTCGGTGGCGCACGAGCTGCTGTGGTTCATCCGGGGCGACACCAACACCCGCTATCTGCGCGAGAACGGCGTCACCATCTGGGATGAATGGGCGGACGCGAACGGCGAGCTTGGCCCGGTTTACGGCAAGCAATGGCGTTCCTGGCCCGCGCCGGATGGGCGCAGCATCGACCAGTTGGCCGAGGTGATTGCGCAGATCAAGGCTAATCCGGATTCGCGGCGCCACATCGTCAGCGCGTGGAACGTCGCCGACCTGCCGGACATGGCCCTCGCCCCCTGCCACTGTTTGTTCCAGTTCCACGTCGCGGATGGGAAGCTGTCCTGCCAACTCTATCAGCGCAGCGCCGACCTGTTCCTCGGCGTGCCCTTCAACATCGCCTCCTACGCCCTGTTGACGCATATGGTGGCCCAGGTCACTGATCTCGAACCCGGCGATTTCATCTGGACCGGCGGGGATTGCCACCTCTATCTCAACCACCTGGATCAGGTGCGCGAGCAACTCTCCCGCGCGCCCTTCCCCCTGCCGACCCTGCGCCTCAATCCGGCCGTCACCCGGATCGATGATTTCGTCTTTGACGACATCGAGCTGCTGGGCTACCAGCATCACCCGGCCATCAAGGCGCCGGTGGCCGTATGACACGGGCCCGACGGATCAGCCTGGTTGCCGCGTGTGATCAGGCGTTCGGGATCGGCCGCGACAACCGCCTGCCTTGGCACCTGCCGGCGGATCTGGCCCACTTCAAGGCCTTGACCCTGGGCCACGCGGTGGTGATGGGATCACGCACCTTCGACTCCATCGGCCGCGCCCTGCCGGGCCGACAAAATCTCGTGCTGTCCCGTGACCCGTCCAAAGGCTTTCCCGGCGCAACATCGGTGGACAGCGTGGAAGCGGCCTTGTCCGCAGCCCAGGGCGAGCGCGTGATGGTCATCGGCGGCGCGCAGATCTACCGCGCCTTCCTGCCCTTCGCCCAAGAGATCTTCCTCACCCGCGTGGACACCGACGCCCAGGCCGACACCTTCTTCCCGGCGCTGCCCGCCGGAGACTGGACGCTGGTCGAGGAAACCGTGCATCCCGCGGATGCCGCCAACGCCCACGCCATGCGCTTCCAGCAGTGGCACCGCGTCACGCCGCCATAAGCCGACTCGCGCCATTAAAAGCAGACCCACCGGGACTTCACGCGGCTTATTCTGTTCCACCTCACGGCGCGCCCATCGCGGTTTCCCAACCCCGTGTGCGCGAGACGGCCTCCCGCCAGCGCGCCATGCGCGTGCCCGCCTCGTCGCGTGAGATGACCGGCTCGAACACCCGCCCGGAGCACCAATAGGCCCCGATGTCGGCAATCGAACCCCACACCCCGGCCTGGAGGCCGGCGAGATAGGCTGCGCCCAGGGCCGTTGTCTCCTGGATGCGGGGCAGCACCACCGGCACACCCAGCAGGTCGGCCTGGATCTGCATCAACAGGGCGTTGGCGGTTGCGCCGCCGTCGACCCGCAGCGCCTCGATCGCTTGGGTCGCATCCGCCTGCATGGCCTGGAGCAATTCGGCCGACTGAAACGCAATGGCCTCCAGCGCAGCGCGGGCAATGTGCGCGCGGGTCGCGCCGCGGGTGAGTCCGAACAGGGCGCCGCGAGCGGCGGGATCCCAGTACGGCGAACCCAGGCCCACGAATGCCGGAACCATGAAAATCCCGCCCGCGTCGGGCACCGAGGCGGCCAAGGCTTCGATTTCCCCCGAGCTGCGGATGATGCCCAGCCCGTCGCGCAGCCACTGCACCAGCGCGCCGGCCACGAAGACACTGCCTTCCAGGGCATAGGCGGGGGTTGCGTCCCATTGGGCGGCGGCAGTCGTCAGCAGGCCGTGGGACGATGGCGTCATGCGCTCGCCGGTATGGAGCAGCATGAAACAGCCGGTGCCGTAGGTGTTTTTCACCATCCCCGGCGCTGTGCAGGCCTGACCGAAGAGGGCCGCCTGCTGGTCCCCGGCGACGCCGCCGATGCGCACCGGCGCGCCGAGCCAGTCCGGCTCGGTCAGGCCGAAATCGGCCG
>Ga0209851_1000134_pt1 | contig 21639 bp, 20 predicted proteins | sample GWRWT4_14Oct14_FD_187195 | JGI IMG/M metagenome (GOLD analysis project Ga0209851, IMG submission 187195) | Sand microcosm microbial communities from a hyporheic zone in Columbia River, Washington, USA - GW-RW T4_14-Oct-14 (SPAdes) (version 2) | ecosystem: Engineered > Artificial ecosystem > Sand... | reverse complement strand
GGCGTACAGCCCCAGAAAGCCGGGTGGACATGCCTGCCACGGCCCTAAGGGATGGGACAATCGTGCTCCCACGGCGCAACGCCGGCGAGTCCGGCGCGCAAGTGTGCCACCAGGGCGCTCAAGCGGCGCAAGCGGTGACGGCGCTGGGGATAAACCGCGTAGATCGTGTCCGGCTCGGGCCGTTCATTCGCCAAGACCTGCATCAGGCGGCCGGCGCGCAGATCGTCCGCGACGATGAACAGCGGCAACATCACCAGTCCCAGGCCCGCCACGGCGGCATCGCGCATGGCCTCGCCGTTGTTGGTGAGGATGCGCTGGCGCGGCGTGACGGTCCGGGCCGGCTCGCCATGCCGGGCGGGAGGAAAGCGCCAGAGCTGGGTGGCTGTTTTGAGGGCGTAGCCAATGCCGGCATGGGCGGGAATCTCATCCAGCGTTTGCGGCACGCCGTGTTGCCGCTCATAGTCCGGACTGCAGCACACCACGCGCCGGCTGTCCGCCAGCTTGGTCGCCACCAGCAGCGCATCGTCCGGCATCTGGGTGATGCGGATGGCGAGATCGTAGCCTTCGGCCGCCACGTCCACCAGCCGGTCGGTCAAATCCAGCGCCAGTTCCAGACGCGGGTGGGCCTGCATGAAGGCGAACAACATCGGCCCCAGGTAGCGCGTGCCGAAGGTCATGGGCGCGCTGATGCGCAGCAGGCCGCCGAGCGCGGTCTCGTCCTCGGCGACCGCCTCGGCCGCCTGTTCCAGTTGCGCGATGGCGTCACAGGCCTGCTCGTGGAACAGCCGACCCCGGTCGGTGGGCGTCACACCCCGGCTGGAGCGGTGCAGTAACTCGACACCGAGGGCGGCTTCCAGATGCGTGACGCGCTGGCTCACCACGGACTTGGTCAGCTCCAGGCGCAGGGCCGCGCCGCTGATGCTGCCGCTTTCCACGACGGCGAGGAAAGTCCGGATGTCATCCAGGCTGTATTTCATGGGCGCGCTGCGGTGTTCGGCCATGGCGAACGGCGCGTTCTCCCCAACGGCGCTGTTGGAAGCTTCCACATCGCCTAAAGTTACCCCATCGCCGGTCCCGGCGGACACCTGTGGAGATCCTCGCATGAATTCGCCGTCCCGTGATGCCTTTGCCGATTACCTGCCGGTGGTGGGTCGGGTGCTGATTGCGCCCTTGTTCATAGGCGCGGGCGCCGCCAAGTTTGGTGACATCAGTGGCACGGCGGGCTACATGCAAGCCCATGGCATGCCGCTGGCCGGGCTCTTGGTCTGGCCGGCCGCGCTGGTCGAGCTGGTGGGGGGCGCGCTGTTGCTGGTTGGCTGGCAGACGCGCTGGATTGCCTTGGCGCTGGCGGCCTTCACGGCGATCGCCACGCCCATTTTTCACGGCTACTGGATGGAGACCGATCCGATGACGGCCTATCAGCAGTCGCTGCATTTCTGGAAAAACACCGCCCTCATCGGCGGGCTGCTGTTTGCCGCCGCGCATGGGCCGGGCCGCCTGGCTTTCGATGCGCCGCGTTGATCGATCCACTTTGATCAGGAGAACCTCATGACCACGCCTCTGAATGTGTTGGGTATTTGCGGCAGCCTGCGCCAGGCGTCCTACAACGCGGCGGCATTGCGTGTCGCGCAGGCCTTGGCGCCGGACGCCGGGATGGGCATCACGATTGCCGATATCGCCGACTTGCCCTTGTACAACGAGGATCTGCGCACCGAGGGTTTCCCCGCCACCGTGGAGCGCTTTCGCGAGCAGATTCGTGCGGCGGATGCGCTGTTGTTCGTGACCCCGGAATACAACTATTCCATTCCGGGCGTACTCAAGAACGCGATCGACTGGGCCTCGCGCCCGCCCGAGCAACCCTTCGCAGGCAAGCCGGCGGCCATAATGGGCGCCAGCCCCGGCGCCATCGGTACAGCGCGGGCGCAGTACCATCTGCGCCAGGTGCTGGTTTTCCTCGATGTACATCCGCTCAACAAGCCGGAAGTGATGATCGGCGCCGCCCACGAGCGTTTCGATGCACAAGGCCAACTGATCCATGAACCGACACGCGAGTTCATCGGCAAGATGCTCGCGGCGCTGGCCGCCTGGACGCGACAGTTGGCGAAGTCTTGATTGGGCGGCGTGACGTCTTCGGAGTGAGCGTGTCGCGCCATCAACGGCGTCAATGGCGCGGGTTTCGCCAAGCGCTTTGCAGGACCCGTTCCCGTTTTCCTTTGATCCCACCCGCGAGGTCGGCGCCATGAGTGATCTGGAACCACAATGCCAGGCTTCTGCTTCCAGGGATTGCCCGCCCGCGGCTGGTGCGCCGGTTCTGGAACGCATTTCGGCGCGCGCCTCCGTCATCGGCAAGGACTTCACTATCCGCCGCGCCTTGCCCAGCCGCCAGCGGCGCATGGTTGGCGCCTGGTGTTTCCTGGATCAGGCGGGGCCGGTGGCTTACGGGGCGGGGCAGGGCTTGCGCGTGGGGCCGCATCCTCACATCGGCCTGCAAACCTTCACCTGGATGATCGACGGCGAGATCATGCACCGCGACAGCCTGGGGTATGAGCAGGTCATCCGGCCCGGCCAAGTGAACCTGATGACGGCCGGGCGCGGCATTGTCCATGCCGAGGACGCGGTGACCGATGACCCCGGTCGGCTGCATGCGGCGCAGTTGTGGATTGCGTTGCCCGATGCCGAGCGCCACCGCGAGCCGAGCTTTCATCACTATCCCGAGCTGCCGGTGCTGGAATGGGGCGGTTTCACCGTCACCGTGCTGGCAGGCACGGCGTTTGGCCAGACGGCGCCGGCCCTGATTTTCTCGCCGCTGGTGGGCGTGGACCTCGCCTGCGCCGAGCCGGCTGAAACGCTCGTGCCGCTCAATCCAGCCTTCGAGCACGCGGTGCTGGTGTTGAGCGGCGCACTGGAGGTGGAAGGCGAGACGCTGGAGCCCGGCACCCTGCTGTATCTCGGCACGGCGCGCACGCAGTTGGCGCTCCAGAGCCAGGCGGCGGCGCGTCTGTTGCTGATCGGGGGCGAGCCTTTCGCGGAGGAAATCCTGTTGTGGTGGAACTTCGTCGCCCGCAATCGCGACGAGATGGTCACGGCCACCGCCGACTGGAACGCGGGCCGCACTTTCGGCACGGTCAGCGGCAGCCCATCGCCGCGTCTGGTGGCGCCCGACCTCGCCGGCCTGCCGATCAAAAGTCGGGGCTAAAACAGGCCGCCAGCGTTGTCATGCCGCAGGCTGCCGTGGTGTTCGCGGCAGCCGAACGCGGGATTCGCCTTTAGTGCGCTTCTGTATGCCGGCAATCGGCCCTATCTTGGCGTCGTACCCACGCAAATCCAGGAGACGCGCCATGAAACAACTCAACCGGATCACGCCCCAGGCCTCGGCCCACTGGGTGGGCGACGGCTTTCCGGTGCGCAACCTGATTTCCATTCCGCGCGATGCCGAGCACGCCAGCCCCTTTTTGATGCTCGACTTCGCCGGTCCCCAGCATTTTGCGCCGGCAAGCGTTCCGCGCGGGGTAGGAGAGCATCCCCACCGTGGTTTCGAGACCGTCACCATCGTCTATCAGGGCGAGGTCGCGCACCGTGATACCACGGGCAACAGCGGCGTCATCGGGCCGGGCGATGTGCAATGGATGACGGCCGCCGCCGGTGTACTGCACGATGAATTCCACTCGCCAGCCTTCTCACGAGAAGGCGGCACGCTGGAGATGGCCCAGCTCTGGGTCAACCTGCCGGCACGGGACAAGCTGGGCGAACCGGGTTATCAGGCCATCGGGGCGGCGCAGATTCCCGAGGTCGTTTTGCCGGAAAACGCCGGCAGCTTGCGGGTGATCGCCGGCGAGTACGCAGGCGCACAGGGCCCGGCGCACACCCACTCGCCGATGAATGTCTGGGATCTGCGGCTGAACGCCGGCGGTCATGCGGCGTTCACGCTGCCGGAAGGCTGGACCACCTTGCTGGTGGTGCTGCGCGGGGAGGTGACGGTGGGCGGCAAGGCCATCCAAACGGCCCAGACCGGGCATTTCAGTCGCAGCGGGACCGGGCTTACGGTCACGGTGGGGGAGGACAGTCAGGTGCTTTTGCTGAGTGGCGCGCCGCTCAACGAGCCCATCGCCCACTACGGACCATTCGTGATGAACACGAAGCAGGAGCTGATCGCGGCGATCGAGGACTTCAACAGCGGCCGTTTTGGCCGGCTCGCGGATCAATCGGCGCCAATGCCATAAATCACGGTCCCTTGGAAACGGCTCACCCGGCGCATGGTTGAGCCGTTCTTTTTTTCTTGGGGTCTTGTCTTTCGGAGCAGTGCGGAATTTAAGCGAACGAACAACAGGACTGTCACCTTCCTTGCGTTACCCAATATGTAAAGTTATGTAAAGTCGAGTCCGACCCCAATTTCCTGCCCAATTTCCCCTGTCCGAGTGCATTATCCTTGTTAGGCAAATCTAATTTGTCGCACAACGTTGGCCCGGCTCTGCAAAAGGATGACACTGGAAGTTGTCGTTTCCAGTGTTTCTATTGATGTTGTAGCTTGCAATCTTGGAATTTACTTCGGAATCACTCATTGGTATCGAGTGACCTGCTTTTTCTTCCTTATCCCAGTAATGTACAAAGCACACGTTTTTTCCTTTGCATAACTGTTGTGCTATGATTTTCAAATCTCGATAAGAGATATTGTTGTCTATTCCTGATAGATTAACGTACACAAAATATGTTCCAAATATCGGTTTCGCACCAGGATGGTAGCCAACCTGTTTATATGGAACCTTAATATCATAATCGGTCTTGCTGCTTCCCGATTGCTCCGAAGAACACCCTATCATCGACAATACAGCGAGCAAGCCAAACAGAAATAAAACATGCTTCATGGTTCTCTCCTTTACTGCCTAACGTTTGATCTCAGGCCGCGGCCCGTCAGGGACATCGCGCCTGCAGCGAATGGTCAGGTCCCATTACTTTAAAATCTAGAATCCGGAACCTCTGGAGCGCCTCTTACATAGCGGACGCCATCTGCTTCGAATCTAATGTCTTTTATTGGATTCAGTCGATTGGCCCACAGATCAGAATTCATTTGATCTTGAATCATCACGGTCATCGCCTGCTCAAACCTTGCCATAACCGCATCACGAACTTTCTCTTCTAGTTCCCATGACGTTGGAGAGCGAATTGCTCGCCCACGAGCCGTACAGAAGACATAGGCATCAAAATCGCCCTGATGGTACTCGACGGTAATGCAGAATATATGCGCTATACGAGAGGAATCGTTGGCGCAACGCCGGGCCACCAAGGTTTCGAAGGTTTCTGCATTTAGGTATGAATAGCCACAGTTCACTATGAGCAAAACCCCCGCGTGATCCAGCAGGTCCAAATCCTCAGAGGTTTCCTTTATTTGGCGAGAGGCCTTCTTCACGGCCGTCTGGATAGGACCAGATACAATCTTCTCCAGCTCGTTGCGAATCGATTCTGGTGTTTCTTCAACTGAAATATCTATTTCTTCGCTGTTCGGATATGCCGATCTGAATAGTCTCGAAAGCTTTTCCTGACGTTCCTCTTTCTCGATTCCTTCTTCTTCCAAAATCTTTAGTTCGATGATGTATCCAGGCGATAAATAGTCAGCATTGTGCCTACCAGAGTTTGGCGCATATCTTTCGGCGCAACGTTCCCAGCAAAGGTCCGATGCGACAGCATCCATAAAGGATTCAGTTATTCTGGGGACTGGAAACATGTCTGCGATTGAACCTAACTATAATTAGGCGCTCCAAAAGGCGTCTTGTATTGCACCTAGTTGGTGCCTAATGTTTGCAGAGCGAGACCATACAAAGGCTCTCGGTCACATCAAACGTTACAGAGCGCTCTAAAACGGCCGTCGATCACACCTCTGTCGCAGCAACCAAACCGATTCTGCTTGACGATGTACGCGCCCGAATCCGCCGTTTGAATTACAGCATCCGCACCGATGACGCCTGCGTCGATTGGGTGCGGCGGTTTGTTTTGTCCATGTCCGGCGCCATCCGCGCGATATGGGTGCGACCGAGATCGAAGCGTTCCTGTCGCATCTCGCGATAGTCGGCAAGGTGTTGGCCTCGATCCGGAACCCAGTGAAGAGTTCACTGCGATTTCTTTATCGGCAGGTGCTTGAGATTTATGAGCTGTGGCTGACGGACATCGCGTCGGAGCGCCAGGGCAAACGTTTGCCGGGGGTGCTGACGGTGGCGGAGGTGCAGGCAGCGCTGTGCTCGCGCCTCTAGCAACGGGTCGATCAGCTCCTCGTCAATCATGGGCTTGCTGCGTCTTGCCATGGAATCCTCCTCGGATCGGGCATTTCAGTCGCGGCGGGCTGGGCTTGTGGTCACGGTGGGGCAGGACAGTCAGATGCTGTTGCTGAGTGGCGTGCCGCTCAACGAGCCCATCGACCACTACGGACCATTCGTGATGAACAAGAAGCAGGAGCTGATCGCGGCGATCGAGGATTTCAACAGCGGGCGTTTTGGCCGGCTCGCGGATCAATCGGCGCCAATGCCTTGAATCACAATCCCTTGGAAACGGCTCGCACGGCGCATGGGTGAGCCGTTCTTTTTTCTTGGGGTCTTATCCTTCGAAGCAGTGCGGAATTTAAGCAAACGAACAACAGGACCGTCCCCTTCCTTGCGTCACCCAATGTCTAAAGTCGAGTCCGACCCCAATTTCCCTTCATCGTAATGCTCAGGACTTACGTTCAGTAAGGCTGAACCAGTTGCCAGAGTTGTCTTTGACCAACGCTTCTATCCCATAAAACCGTTCGGTTGGGGCAGACATAAACTGAACGCCCTTCGATTTTAGATCCTCGTACGTCGCGCGGCAATCTGAGGTCTCGAAGACACCTATGCCAAACGCCCCCTTTCCCACTAACTCGCGAATCTGTTCTGCCGTACCGGGGTCGAACATTGGACCCGCGCACGGCTCTATTAAGATCAGATTGAAATCAGGTTGCCCCTTGGGACCAACGGTAAGCCATCGAAACCCACCGTCCATTTTCATGTCGGCACGCACCTCAAAACCCAGCGTATCGCGATAAAAGATCAATGCCTCGTCTTGGTTAAGGACAAACACGCTGGTATGGCTTTGTTTTTGGATCATTTGGCTTCTCCTAAAAAGGTTGGGTAGGCCAGGACTAGGGCCTCGCGGGAGTCTAAGCGATGCTTTCCTTCATTGCTTCTCGAAAATTGCGGTTCGCAGATCAGGCTCCGGCATACATGATGGCAAAACAGTGCGGGACTAACTGTCGCGGAAATATCCCAGGCACCTGAACCATGGAACGAACACTTCGACGGTATCCTGATGGCGAAAAACCCGTGTGTTTCGTGAATAGGGTACTAAAGCTGCCAACGCTCGAATAACCAAGCTCCATGCATAAATCTGTAATCGAATGGTTGCCGACGATGAGGAGTGCTTTCGCCTTATCGATTCTGACTTGTGTGCGGAATTCGTTAGGCGTCTGACCAAAAGCCAGCTTGAACGCGCGAATGAAGTGGTAAGGCGACACGTTCGCCTCGCGCGCGGCATCAGAAATTGACAATCCATCCATATAGCTTTCACGCAGAAAATCACGCGCTCTGCAAAGGCGAATGTATGCGCTATTTCTGATCATGCTGAAACTCCAGAGCGGCCTTCAAGACGCCCAACGTTTGAGCTCAGGCCGCGGCCCATCAGGGACGTCGCGCCTGCAGCGAATGGTTAGGAAGCATTGACCAGCGGAATCAATGATGCAACCAGCAGCAATGCCATGCTGATATTGAACTTCCGAGCCCGCGCGGGATTATCAAGAACATGCCTAAGTTGGGATCCAAACGCCGTCCAAATCGCGAGGCATGGCGCGGCTATCAGAGCAAACATAGCCGAGACGCCGAAAACTGTTGAGTAGTCTGCTGGCGCTGGCACGTAGGCGCTGAACGCACCAACAGCCATGGCCCACGCCTTAGGGTTGACCCATTGGAACAATGCGCTCCCCCAAAAGCCCAATAGTCTTTCTCTTTCGCCTTGACCTGCGCTCACGGTCTTTGATGTTGCTATCGCGTAGGCCAAGTAGAGAAGGTAACCAATTCCCACCCACTTCATTACGCTATATGCAAATGGGTATGCCGAAAAGAATTCACCTAGCCCTAAGCCAACAGCGACCACCATTACGGAAAATCCAACACAAATTCCCAGCATGTTCGGAATGGTGCTTCTGAATCCGAAGTTCACGCCGGACGCTAGCAACATCAGATTATTTGGGCCGGGAGTAATCGACGCGACCGCCGCAAATAAACAGAGTGCCCATAGCGCCTCGAACGACATTGCGGATGCTTCCTAACGTGGAGGTCACCGGCGCTGCGCGGCTTTATCGCGCAGCGTCCGGTGGACCGCCGGGTTATGCCGCTGGCGCGACACTGGCACCTTCCTTCGGCATCTTCTTGCCCAGCAGAGAAATGGCCTCGGCAAGACCTCTTCCGAACCCACACCGGGACAACTGCAAAACCTCGCTCAGCCCTGATTGGCTGGATAGGGTGATTTCCTCGTAGCGGCAGACCGGGATTTCTTTGTTGTCCTTAAATCTCTTATCGGGGCCGCCAGACTTGTTGACGTACTTCCACGTTCGATCAACTACTTCTGCATCTCGGGGAACGGAGTCGCTTTCGATGAATCGGGTTTCGCCTACGTCAATGCGCAACTCCTGATAGCCAACAGCACCTACGCCGTTTTGGTCGTAAACAAGGACTCGATCCGGGAAGAAGTGCAACGTTTGACGACCCACGCCAACCGCGACGGTTTCGATGTTTGTCTTGACGTAGGGTGGTTCGTCCTTGCGAATAAATGTGTTCTTTCGGCGGACAAGATCACTTGCTCCGGCATGATATTTCCGGTCGTGCACTTTGCCCGATGCCTCAATATGCCATGCTGCTGCGCAGCCTGCGAGCTGACTAGCCGCAGTGTGGAGTTGAGCGTAGGCAGCTTCCATATCGGAGTCAAAGTCATAGAACAGAACTACGGTCTTTTCCAAAGCGTCCCGAGTATGAGCGACGTATGTTCCGGCAGCACCCGCCAATACGAATATGGCCAACAGCCAAGCGGGCCAATTCAAGGTGACGCCAACACCAAGAACCACGATCGAAACAATTGCGACTACCGGCCACATACGTGCTTTGGCCCGCTTTCGATTCAGTTCGTCTAGCAACTCACGGGAAGAGGAATCGACGATTTTTGAAACGTCGACTGATTCGATTTCTTCAAGCGATGCGTGAGTTCCCGGTGGTGTCTCGGGAGCAACAGGGGCGGAAGGCTGGGCTGGCGAGTTACGAGGAGAGGCGGATGGCGGAAGCGTGGCACGGTAATACAGGCCGCCCCGGCCCATGTGAACGTAGTTACCTCGTGGGCCGACGCCGAAGCGAAGACCGGTCACGCCTGCGGAAACTCCGATCCCGGACTTCGATAGATTGAACCGCAACGGGCCAACGCTAATGCTTTTCCTCAGATAGAAACCCATCGGCTACACCTCCAAAGCGGTCAGAATGTAAGCGGCATAACTATAGTTAGACGCCCCAAAAGGCGTCTCGTATTGCACCTAGTGGGCGCCTAATGTTTGCAGGGCGAGGCCATACAAAGGCTCTTGGTCACGTCAAACGTTGTAAAACACCCTAAAACACCTGTCGATCACACTTCTGGCACAGCAGCCAAACCGATGCTGTGCTGGATGAAGTGTGCGCCCGCCTCCGGAGATTAAACTACAACATCCGCACCGAGGACGCCTGCGTCGATTGGGTGCGACGGTTTGTCTTGTCCATGTCCGGCGCCACCCGCGCGATATGGGCGCGACCGAGATCGAGCATTCCTGACGCATCTCGCAATGGCCAGCTAGGTGTCGGCCTCGATCCGGAGCACGGCGAAGAGCGCGCTGCGATTTCTTTATCGGCAGGTGCTTAGGATTGATGAACCCGTCCCTGACGGACGTCGCGGCGGCTCGGCAGGGCAAGCGTCTGCCGGTAGTGCTGACGGTGGCGGGAATTTTGAAAGTCAGCGCGTTATGGCTTGTCGGCGGGGACGGCGCTGCGCCGAAGCTGTTTTTCCAGGCTGGCATTTGCCGGGTTTCCCGAACGCCGCGTGATATGGACTCACGGACCTTTGCTGCGCGTCGGTTGCATTCAGCCCAGTGCGTCCCAATACTGCCCCCCGAGTCACCGGCCGGGAACAGATCGTCTTGAATGAGGTATTTTTCGCAACAGTGGCCAAGGGGCTCGAAGCCCTGTTGGCCGAGGAACTCGCCGCGCTCGGCGCTGATGCAGTGCGCATCCAGCATGCGGGGGTGCAGTTCGCGGGCGATCTGGCCTGCGGCTATCAGGTGTGCCTGTGGTCGCGTCTGGCCAGCCGCGTGTTGCTGCGTCTGGCCCATTTCCATGCCCCTGACGCATCCACACTGAAAGCCGGTATCGAACAGATCCCGTGGGAAGATCATCTCGCGCCTGACGGCAGCTTCGTGGTGGCCTTCACGGGTAGCTCACAGGCCATCCGCAACACCCATTTCGGCGCCCTCACGGTGAAGGATGGCATCGTTGACCGCTTTCGCGCCCGTACCGGCGGGCGCCCCAGCGTGCGCGCCGAGCGGCCCGATATCCGCCTGGCGGTGCATCTGTTCCGGGAGCAGGCGACGGTGTACCTGGATCTGGCCGGGGAAAGCCTGCATCGCCGCGCCTACCGGTTGGAGCAGGGCGCCGCGCCGCTGAAGGAATCACTGGCGGCGGCGCTGTTGCTCCAGGCCGGTTGGCCGGCCATCGCGGCGGATGGCGGGGCCTTGTTCGATCCGGTGTGCGGCGCCGGCACGCTGTTGATCGAGGGGGCGTGGATCGCGGCGGACATCGCGCCGGGCCTGCTGCGATCCTATTACGGTTTCCAGGGCTGGCTGGGCCACGTGCCGGCGCTGTGGCAGCGGCTGCGACGCGAGGCCCAGGCGCGGCGGGTCGCGGGACTGGCCGGGCTGCCGCCGATAGTGGGCTGCGATGCCGATGGAGGAGTCGTTGCCCTGGCGCAGGCCAATCTGGACCGCGCTGGACTGGCGGGGCGCGTGCGCATCGCGCAGGGCGACCTGACGCAGGCCGCGCCGCCGCGCGAGGTCCGCTCCGGGCTGGTGGTCGCCAATCCGCCCTATGGCGAGCGACTGGAGAGTCCGGGTACCGCGCGCACCCTGCATGCGGCGCTGGGGGCCCGGCTGGCGGGATCCTTTGCGGGCTGGCGCGCGGCGGTGATCAGCGGCCTGCCTGAAGCGGGATCGCTGTTGCGCTGCCCGCGGCCTGCGGATCTTGAGGTTGCCAATGGGGCCTTGCCCTGCACAGTGTGGGTATGGGAAGTGCCGGGTAGCGAAGTGCCCGTGCGGGGCGAAGCGGCCGCTGTCGTTGCGCCGGATCCGGGGTTGGAGGCGTTGGCCAACCGTCTGCGCAAGAACGCCCGCCACCTGGGACGCTGGGCGCGCCGGGAAGGCATCGAGGCCTATCGGGTGTATGACGCCGACCTGCCCGAATATGCCTTTGCCATCGACCGCTACGGCGACTGGCTGCATGTGCAGGAATACGCGCCGCCCGCCCAGGTGGATCCCGAAGCGGCGGCGCGGCGGCGCGCGGCGCTGTTGGCGGCCTTGCCGGATTGGATGGACGTGCCGATGGATCGGGTGGTGTTTAAGACCCGCGAGCGCCAGCGTGGGCGCGCCCAGTACCATCGCCAGGGCGCCGCGGGCAGCGAACGGATCGTGACGGAAGGCGGCCTGCGTTTTCGGGTCAACCTCACCGATTACCTCGACACCGGCTTGTTCCTCGACCACCGCCTCACCCGCAACCTGTTGCGGGAAGAGGCGGCCGGCAGGCGTTTCCTCAACCTGTTCTGCTACACCGGCAGCGCCACGGTTTACGCCGCTGCGGGCGGGGCGGTATCGACGACCTCGGTGGACCTGTCGGCGACCTATCTGGCGTGGGCGCGGGAGAACCTGGTCCTGAACGGGCTGAGCGACGCGCGCCATCGGCTGATCCAGGCCGACGGCCGGGTGTGGATCGACGCGGACACCGAAACCTACGACCTGATCTTCCTGGATCCGCCTACCTTTTCCAATTCCAAGCGCATGGCGGGGACCTGGGAGGTGCAGCGTGACCATGTGGGCTTGATCGCCTCGGTGATGGCGCGTCTGGCCCCCGACGGCCAACTGATTTTCTCCACCAACCACCGCCGCTTCCGGCTCGACCCGGCCGTGGCGGAGCGCTGGCGGGTGGAAGATTTGAGCCGCGCCACGCTCCCGCCCGATTTTGCCCGCAACCCGGGCATTCACCGCTGCTATCGCATCAGGGCCCGCTGAAGCCTTGTCGCGCCATGTGCGGCCATCCGCATTGCGTGCCGAGAGCAACGCGGCCGGCTGCGCTTTCTGGGGACAAGGTGGATTGCTTTGATCGTTGACCCATCGAGGGCAAACCGACCCGTTGGGTCAGTTTTTGTCCCAGGCGGATGGGAGGTGCCTATTCGGTCCATGTGGAGGGGCGAGTGAGCGCGTGATTCGGGGAGTTGAAAGCAGCGGAATGCTGTTTGTCCCGCGATGAGGCTGGCGCGAAAATCACTCGAAAAATAGCAAAAGTATTTTTTTAATCAAATGGTTGCGGATCAAGCGCCCTGCAGCTTGGGTTGCCGCGCGAAATGATCCGACGCACTTTCATTTGTTGGCACGCAGCCTGCATAAGCTATAGCGACGGTGAGAGCAGCAACCGCCCCACGACAAAAATACCAAAGGGAGCGGCGGCAACATTCAAGACACCGCGCTGATTGAGGATCCATAAAAATAAGCCGGCGCCCTTGCAGCGCCGGCACAGACGAAGAAACATAACAACAAAGCGATACGCGTCTCCTGAAGGCCCTCACCAAGAGGGCCTTTTTTCTGGCGCCCGGCTCGCTCAGCCAGCCAATGCCTTGGGAAACTCGGCGCGGTCCGGATGATCGTCATGGCCCGGCGCGACCGTGCCGCGGCGGGTCAGGACGCGGCCCATGCGTTCCCGCCCGTAGACGGGGGTGTAGCGCTTGCCGTCCCAGGCGATCTTGCCGGCGATGATGACCTGGGTCACCACGCCGTCGGAACGGTTGACCATCTGGGGGTTCCTGAAGATTTCGCGGTACTGCATCACGGTCGAAGCTTCCGGGTCATAGGCGCGCAGGGCCTCGGGATCGATCAACACCACATCGGCCTGGGCGCCCAGATCAAGCGTTCCCACATCCAGGTTGAAGAGCGCCGCCGGATCGCGGGTGAGCCGCCGAACCTGACGCGTTACCGTTTCCAGACCATCTTCCTGGGCCAGTTGCAGGGTGCGCAGATTGCCGTCGAAAAAGGCCATGTTGGTGAGATGGGCGCCGGAGTCGTTGAAGCCGGGCAGCGTGTTCTCATCCAGCAGCAGTTTCTTGAGCACCTCGCGGCGGGTGTTGGCGGTGGTCATGGCCCAGCGGAACTGGCGGTCATACCGGCGCAGCAGGTGCAGCATGAATTCGGCGTCGTCGATGAGGGGATTGGGGAATTGGGCAAACGCCGCGGCCTCCGCATCGCTCAAGTGCCCCAGCCGGCCCGCGGAGGCCTGGAAGCGCAGCAGGCGGTCATAGATGGCCTGCATGCTCTGCCCGCTCCACTCGGGCATGTCCGGGACCGAGACCAGCTCCATGTCGCGCAGATCACGGGTGAACGTGGTGGGTTCGACACCCAGCCGCCGCGCCAGCCGGGCGAAGTTGAAGCCGCGCTTGCCGGACATCCAGGCCTCGCGGAAACGGGCCTGGTAGGCCGGATCATTGAGCAGGCGCTGGCGGCCCTCGCGATCGTCCAGCTCGAGCGCAATCAGTTCGCGGAAAGCCGGACGTTCCTCCAGTAGCGGTGAGGTCACCCCATCCGCATAGACCTTGAACGGCGCCGACAGGGCCTGGAAGGCGAAGCGGCCCTTCAGCAGGCGAGAGTTGATCAGTCGGTTGACCCGCAGCAGGCCCCGCCACGCCATGGGCTGGGAGATCAGGTCCATCGCCGCCGTGGCCGTCATGCGCAGGGGCTTGCCGAACAGCCGCGCGCAACCCATCAGCATCAGCGACAGCGTGGCGAGCTTGGCATCCGGATTGGGCGTGAACTGGACGATGCCGTCATTGGCCCGCACCACCTCGCACAGGGCGCGGATCTCCTTGCGCGTGGCGTGCTGCGCCGGGATGCGTTCGCCCCGGTAGGGGTCGTTGGCCAGATAGTGCAGCGGCAGGCCATCGGTGGACATGCCGACATAACCCGCCTGCATGCATTCATCCAGCACGCGGCACATCGCCACGATCTGCTCGTCGGTGGGCTTGTCGCTCAAGGCGCCGGGCATGCCCATGACCGCGATGCGCAGCATGGTGTGGGGCACCATCGGGCAGACATTGGCGCCAAGCGCCAGCTCCTTGAAATGCTTGAGGTAATCGATGGGGTTGTCCCAGGTGACATGGCCATCGAGGGCGCCGCTGAGCACGGACTTGGGGATGTTCTCCACCCGCGCGAAGCAATCCACTGCGGGATTGTCCTGCAGCGGATCGCCCCAGCCATAGGGCTGCAGGCCAAAGGCGAGCCCCAAGCTGCAGTTGCTCATCACGACGGTGGTGGTGCCGTGGCGCACCGCTTCGGGTAGACCCGGATCGACTTCCACTTCCACGTCGAAATGGGTGTGGATGTCGAGCAGGCCGGGCATCAGCCACTGGCCGGCGCCGTCGACCACCGTGCGCGCCCAGGCCGGATTGAAATTGAGACCCTTGGCGGCGATGCGGCCCTGATGGATGGCGAGGTCGTATGCCTGGGGCATCTCCCCGCTGCCGTCGAAAACCAGGGCATTTTTGATCAACAGATCCCATGTGGGCTGGCTAGCCATATGCGTCCTCCTCCTCGTTACCGCATCCCGCGGCTTTGTCATGCGTCCGGCTCATCGGCCGGATCGTCCGCGCAGTTCCCTGCATCCTCGAATCATAAGCCCTGCCGCAGAAAAAAGAAAAAAGCAAGTGTCGCAGGATTGGCTATAACTTTTGGACGGACGGATCTGCGATTCGGGCCGTGGGCTCATCCCGGGCTTGCCGGGGAAAAAACAAGGATCTTAAGGAGGAGATGAACATGGTTTTCATCAGAAAAAGCATGGCCGCGCTGTGCTTCGGTCTCGTTGTGGGATCGGCGCATGCCGTGGCGCCGTCTTATGGCAAAGTGGATGCGGCAACGTTCGAGCAGGCCGTGGCGGCCTATCGCGACGATCCGACCTACCTGGTCGACAACCAGGCGCTGTTGCGGGCGCTGACCCCCGAGCAGCTCAGTCAGGCGATTGAAAAGCTGGACCTGACGCATTACGCCTACCTGCACCCGGTGGTGATCAAGGGCAAGGGAGTGCCCGAACTGATTGGCCAGTCGGTGGGGGATATTTCGGTCATGGTGGTGCGGGGCGGGCGCATGCAGCCCATTCCGTTCCAGATCGATGAGATGGACCAGAAGGGCTGGGTCTATCTCCCCGATGTCTCCCCCAACAAGCTTGAGGGGACCTACGGGAAGATCGATCCGGTGGATGAGTTGGTGTTCATGTATCGCGACTCGGGATATGAACCCTACGTGCCGACCCAGCATGGAGAGGTCAAGGGCCGCATTCTCAAGGAGCTGGCTTTTGAGCATCAGGGCAAGGCGCGCTACGCCTATCTGGTGCAGGGCGATGCGCGCCGCAAGCCGGCGGATTATGTCTCGTTCGATGCCAAGACCGGTGTTTCAAACAACACCTATTACCAATTCCGTACCAATCCGCAGAATTTCCTGGATTTCCAGGATTTTCGCGCCAATGTGGGTCCGCGCCAGGACAAGCGGGTGCTCGATGCCATCTATGGCGAGCTGGAGACGGGGGTGTTCACCGCCTGGCCCAAGTTGAGCTTCAATACGCTGGACAACATTCGTCCCGAGTTGATCTTTGCCAAGGACGGACCCGTGCGGGCCACTGGATTGCTCAAGCTGCGCATTGTGGTGGCAGGCGTACCGGTGTTCAACATCCTGTCCCAGGTGACGCTTTACGACCAGGGCATCGTGCTTCCTGTTTCGATCCAGATTCCGGGTGGCGAGGTGTTGACTCGGGTGCTCAATCACCCGCGCTTTTACCTGGCGCTGGATTTCAACGACATCCAGGGCGGCCATGTGAACGCGGCCGGCAGCCAGGATCCCGATGGCTACGCCGTGGTGGACGGCAAGATGAGTGAACTGGAGCGCATGGCGACGATTTCGCACGAGAAGAATTGGCTGTGGATGGACAGCCGCCTCGGCTGGGATGTGTTTGCCCGCTTCGATATCCCGCCGGGCTGGCCGGAGGAGTTGCGGTTGCTGTACCAGGATGATCCCAAGGCCACGACCGTTTGGGAGCATTTTCCGGGCGCCTCCCCGCGACTCGGTGTTGATGCGCGTGGTTTCCCGGTGGGCAAACTCGATATTTCGCTCAACGTGGGGCTGTGGTTTCCGGATACGGTGGGTGCTGGCGGGCCGCGCCGCTTTGGTGAGGAAACCCGCTCGCCGCCGCGTTGGGTGGGGCGGGATATTTCGGCGCCCATGGCACGCGCGGATTGAAATGGCATCGCGATCATCGTTGTATATAAATAGCTGAAGACCACTTGCGTCCCCCCCGGGCTTGAGCAAGCCTGGGGGGCGACGTCCCCGCCTTTTTACGCATTGATGCGTCGACCCGATGCACTTGCGGCCATGCGCCGCTGCGGTAGGAACGGAGTCGGATCCAAGTGACGACTCGTGTCGGTCCATCGGACCAACGCACGGGCTCACGTCGGGGTTTGCGGGCATGGCTGCGATGTCCCACCTGGGGTAATCTTGGAACCCTTCCCTCGTGCTTTCCGGGTGCTCGCAATGTATAGCGGCGATGTCTCGTCCATCCGTCCCATTACCCTCGACACGCTGCGCCGCATGAAGGTCGAGGGCGAGAAGATCGTCTCGCTGACGGCCTATGACGCCAGCTTTGCCGCCCAGATGGACGCGGCAGGGGTGGAGTGGGTGTTGGTGGGCGACTCTCTGGGGATGGTGATCGAGGGCTTTGAGAGCACGCTGCCCGTGACGCTGGACACGATGGTTCACCACACCCGGGCGGTGGCGCGTGGGCTGCGGCGGGGCCTGCTGGTGGCCGATCTGCCCTTCGGCACCTGCAACACCCCCGAGCAGGCAATGCAGAGTGCTGTGCGGCTGATGCAGGACGGCGGCGCCCGCATGATCAAGCTGGAGGGCGGCGCGCTGCAGGTGGAACTGGTGGCCTACCTCACCGCGCGCGGCGTGCCGGTGTGCGCTCACATCGGCCTGCAGCCGCAGTTCGTCCACAAGCTGGGTGGCTACAAGGTGCAGGGCCGGGGAGCCGAGCAGGCCGCGACCATGCGCCGCGACGCCGAGGCGCTGGTGGCAGCCGGTGCCGACATGTTGGTGCTGGAATGCGTGCCGGCGGCGCTGGCAACCGAGATCACGGCGGCCGTGCCGGTGCCGGTGATCGGCATTGGCGCCGGGGCCGGAGTGGACGGTCAGGTGCTGGTGCTTTACGACATCCTGGGGATTTCGATCGGCAAACGACCGCGCTTTTCCAAAGATTTTCTGGTGGGGACGGGGAGCATCGCCGAGGCCTTGCAGAGCTATGTGCAGGCGGTGAAACAGGGCGAGTTTCCCGCGGCCGAACATACTTTTTGACGGAGCGGCCCATGGAGCGGGTGGAAACGGCGGAAGATCTGCGCGCTTGGGTCGCGTCCTGGCGGCGGGCGGGGGAGCGAATCGCCTTGGTTCCCACCATGGGCAATCTCCATGCCGGGCATCTGGCGCTGGTGGATCGCGCGCGGGTGCTGGCCGAGCGGGTGGTGGTGAGTGTGTTCGTCAATCCCACCCAGTTCAGCGCAGGTGAGGATTTTGCGACCTATCCCCGCACGCCCGAGGCCGATTGCGTCGCGCTGGCCGCCCAGGGCGCCGATCTGGCCTTTCTGCCGACGGTGGCGGTCATGTATCCGGCGGGCCTGCCCGGCGCCGTGCATGTGGAGGTGTCAGGCGCGCTGACGGAAGGCTTGTGTGGCGCGTCCCGCCCTGGGCATTTCAGCGGCGTGGCCACGGTGGTGACCAAACTGTTCAATTTGGTGCAGCCCGATGTGTCGGTCTTTGGCAAGAAGGACTATCAGCAGCTGGCGGTGATCCGGGCCGTGGTTCGGGAGCTGGGTCTGCCGGTGCGCATCGAGGGGATGGAGACGTGGCGTGACACCGACGGTCTGGCGCTCAGCTCGCGGAATCAGTATCTGGATCCCGCGCAACGCGCGCGCGCGGGCGCGATCCATGCCGCGCTGACCGAGGGCGCCGCCGCGCTGGCCGCGGGGGAGCGGGACTATGCCGCGCTGGAGGCGCAGGCAACTGCGCGGCTGGTGGCTGCCGGATTCGCGGTGGACTATGCGCGCATCGTGCGTCCCGAGGATCTGCAAGCGCCCACGGGACACGAAAACCGGCTGGTGATGCTGGTGGCGGCGCGTTTGGGATCAACGCGACTTATTGACAATATTGAGGTCAAGCTTTCAGAATGATCAATCCTGAACCGGTGCGAGGGTTCGGGGTCGCCGGCTTCCCGTTTGTGGCGGGAACGTCCGGAAAACAGAATTCCGAATTGTTCGAATACCGTCGTTTGACGTGATTGGGGGAGACGGCCGCCAGGGATGGAGGTCGCGCTCAAGGGCCATGGATCGTTCCGTATCCACATCACTGCCGAGATGGGTGACATGCACTTGACCTTGCTCAAAGCCAAATTGCACCGCGCGCGTGTGACCCACGCCGAGCTCGAGTATGAAGGTTCCTGCGCCATCGATGGGCGCCTGCTGGATGCGGCCGGGATTCTGGATTACGAACAAATCCAGATCTACAACGTCACCAACGGCGAACGTTTCACGACCTACGCCATCCGCGCCGAGGATGACTCGCGCATCATTTCGGTGAACGGCGCCGCGGCCCACAAGGCCAATGTGGGTGACTGCATCATCATCTGCGCCTACGCGGGGATGGACGCCCACGAGGCCGCCCGCTTCAAGCCCAAGCTGGTCTATCTGGACGAGCGCAATTTCGTGACCCATACCCGCAATACCATTCCGGTTCAGCTCGCCAGCGCTTGATCGGCTTGACCCCGGATTCCTGAAGCCTCCGCATCCCGCAAGCGATGCGGGGGCTTTTCTTTATCCGTACACCCAAGCTGTGCAATCCTCTCCCGGAATCCCCGTGAAACCCGCCGCGCTGGAGGAATGAGCCGTGACCGCCCTTGACCAACTGCCTGCCTGGAAAGCGCTCAAGACCCATCATGCCAGCCTGGCCGATCGCCACCTGCGCAGCTTGTGCATCGAGGACCCGGGACGCGGCGAGCGCTGGTGGGGACGGGTTGGCGCGCTGCGGGTGGACTACGCCAAGCATCGGGCCACTGAGGAAACCTTTGCGCTCCTGTTTGCACTCGCGACAGAGGTGGGACTGCCGGAGCAGATTGCCCGCCTGTTTGCCGGTGAGCGCATCAACACCACCGAGCAGCGCGCCGTGCTGCACATGGCGCTGCGCGGGGATGCGCGCAGCGTATTCCGGGTGGACGGCGAAGACGTCATGCCCGCCATTCTCGCCACGCGCGCGCGCATGCGGGCAGTGTGCGAGCAAATCCGCGCCGGCGACTGGCTGGGGGCGGCCGGCGAGGCGGTAACCGATGTGGTCAACATCGGCATCGGCGGCTCGGATCTGGGGCCCTACATGGTCTGCGAAGCGCTGGCGCCCTATGCGGCAGGCGGGCCGCGCGTGCATTTTGTCTCCAACATCGACGGCGCCCAGATCAGCCGTGTATTAGGCCCGCTGGATCCGCGTCGCACGCTGTTCATCGTCAATTCCAAGACCTTCGGCACCCTGGAAACCAAGGTCAACGCCCACACGGCCAAGGCCTGGCTGTTGCAGACCGGGCTATCGGAAGATGCCGTGATGGCGCGGCATTTCCTGGCCGTGTCCAGTAATGCGGCGGCCGCTGCAGCTTTCGGGGTTTTGGAAGCGCATCGCTTCCCCATCTGGGACTGGGTCGGTGGACGCTATTCCCTGTGGTCGGCCACGGGGCTCGCCATCGCCATCGCCGTGGGCATGGATGCCTTTGAATCCTTGCTCGCTGGCGCCCGCACGATGGACACGCATTTCCGCGATACGCCATTGCCCGAGAATCTTCCCGTACGGCTGGGCTTGCTGGGAGTCTGGTATGCCGATTTCTTTGGCGCCGGCAACCAGGCCGTGTTGCCCTACGACGACCGCCTGCGCAGCCTGCCGGCCTATCTCCAGCAGGCCGACATGGAGAGCAACGGCAAGCGGGTCACCCGTGACGGCGCGGTGGTGAGCTGGCCCACCGGCCCCATCGTCTGGGGGGCACCGGGGACCAATGGCCAGCATGCCTTTTTCCAGTTGATGCACCAAGGCACGCACCTGATTCCGGCCGATTTCATCGGTTGCGTGCGGCCACATCACGCCCATGCGGAGCACCATCGCGCCCTGATCGGCAATCTGCTGGCCCAGAGCGAGGCGCTGATGCGCGGTCGCACCGAAGCCGAGACCCGCGTGGCCCTGGAGGCGCGGGGACTGGACGCGGCGCGGGTAGCAGCCCTGACTCCCCACAATATTTTCCCTGGCAACCAGCCCAGCACGACGATTTTGCTGGATGCGCTGACGCCCGATGCGCTGGGAGCGCTGATCGCCCTGTACGAACAGCGCATCTTCACCCAGGGCGCCATCTGGGGCATCAATTCCTTCGATCAGTGGGGCGTGGAATTGGGCAAGCTCATGGCGCAGACCGTCATCGAGGAACTGGCTCAGGGCCAGGTCGGTGCCGGGCACGATCCCTGGTCCGCAGCGCTATTGGCGGCCTGTTTGAATGGGGGCGCTTGACGCTGCAGCGAGGCCGTCAAAACGGTCCCTGCGGTTTGAGTGGAGCCGCTGTGATGGCGAGGCCGCCGGAATGGGCGCTTGCTTGCGCGCCACTCCGGCGGATCGGCTGAAGTGAGATTACTCGCCCTCGGCAACCCGTCTGAAATTATCTTCAGGCTGATCGGGCGTGCTGGGCGCTTCCTGATGAACCGGGGCGCTTTCGGGAGCGGCTGAGTCGGCAACGCCCTCATTCCCCTCCTCGGTCGTTGCAGGGCTGCCCGTCCCGTCAGCCGCAGGGGCACGACGCCGCCGACGTCCGCCACGGCGACCTCGCCGGCTGCGGGTTTCGCCTCCCTCCGCAATAACTTCCGGTGTCGCTTCAGGAGAGGCTTCGAGATCCGCCTCTTCCGGGACTTCGTTGATGACAGGCGCATCGGCCGGTTGTGCTTTCGCAGGGGGTGCGGCGGCGCGCGTGCGCGGCGCAGCGCGGTCACGCGGGGCTGGCGTTCCGTCGCTGTCCGCGGGCTTGGAACGTCCGCGCCGATTGGCGGATGGGCGGCTGCGACGTGGCGGCGATGTGCTCGTGGTGGCTTGTTCTTCCTCCGCTGCTGCGGTCACGCTGGGAGCCGATTGAGCGGGTTCAGCAGGCGCGGCTGGCGCTTTGGAGTCGCCAAACAGCCGGTCCCACAGCTTTTTGAGCAGGCCGCCAGACGGTGCGC
>Ga0209851_1000133_pt1 | contig 21676 bp, 21 predicted proteins | sample GWRWT4_14Oct14_FD_187195 | JGI IMG/M metagenome (GOLD analysis project Ga0209851, IMG submission 187195) | Sand microcosm microbial communities from a hyporheic zone in Columbia River, Washington, USA - GW-RW T4_14-Oct-14 (SPAdes) (version 2) | ecosystem: Engineered > Artificial ecosystem > Sand... | reverse complement strand
CGGGCTGGATCAGGCACGCACCTGCCTCGCCCAGGACTATGGGCTGTCCCTGCCCGCAGCGGACCAGCTCGCCCAGTATCTGGGCGCCGCCTATACCGCACTGGGCGCGCTGCCGACCCAGCGCCATCTGATCCTGGAACGCTTCATCGATGAAGTCGGCGATCCCCATCTGGTGATCCACAGCCCCTTCGGCGCGCGCCTCAACCGCGCCTTCGGCCTCGCCCTGCGCAAGCGCTTCTGCCGCCAGTTCAACTTCGAGCTGCAGGCCGCGGCCCTGGAGGACAGTCTGATCTTGTCCCTGGGGCCCACCCACCAGTTCGACCTGCTGGATGTGCCGCGCTATCTGCATAGCCGCAGCGTGCGCGGCGTGCTGAGCCAGGCGCTGCTGGACGCGCCGTTCTTTGCCACCCGTTGGCGCTGGGTCGCCACCACCGCCCTGACCATCCCGCGCCGCCAGGGCGGCCGCCGGCGCCCCCCGCAATTCCAGCGCCAGGATGCCGAGGACCTCATTGCGCTGCTGTTTCCGGATCAGCTCGCCTGCCTGGAAAACATCCAGGGCGAACGCGAGATTCCGGACCATCCCCTGGTCGCCCAGACCCTGCGGGATTGTATGGAAGAGGTCATGGACGCGGCGGGACTGGAACGGCTGCTGGCCGAGCTGGAATCCGGCGCGATCCGCGTGAGCGGCCGCGACCTGCCCGCGCCCTCCCCGCTGGCGGCGGAAATCCTCAACGCGCGGCCCTATGCCTTTCTGGACGATGGCGCGGCCGAGGAGCGGCGCACCCGCTCGGTCAGCACCCGTGGCGCGGTCTGGGCCGCCGCGGCCAGCGACACGCCCGGCTTTTTCGAGGACGCCGTGCTGGCGGCGATCCTGACCCAGATCCGTCCCGCGCCACGCGATGCCGAGGAGCTCCTCGATGCGCTGCAGGTGCTGGGATTTCTCACCGCGACCGAAGGGCTCGCCTGCCATCCCCAGGCTGCCGCCTGGCTTGAGGCGCTCATCGGAGACGGCCGCGCCCGGCGCGTGGCGATTGCCGATGCGGGAACCCTGTGGGTGGCGCGGGAACGGCTGGCCGAGGTGCGGGCCGTGTGTCCTGATGCACGGATCGATGGGGCGTTTGTTCCGGAGCCTGCTGCATCCGAGAATCCGGCGCTGGCCCTGCAAGCGCTGCTGGCCGGCCGCTTGGCCGGATGCGGGCCGGTAAGCACGGCGGCGCTGGCCGCGCCCCTGGGCCGGAAGGCGGCGGAAGTGGAACCGGCGCTGGCCGCCCTGGCGAGTCAGGGTGAGGTGATCGCCGGGGCTTTCACCGCGCCCGGGACGACGGAATGGTGCGAGCGGCGCGTTCTGATTCGCCTGCAACGGGCCAGCCTGCAACAGCGGCGCGCCCGACAGGACCCGGTCGCCCCCCGCGATTTTCAGCGTTTCCTGTTCCGCTGGCATGGCCTGGACAGCCCGCCGTCCGGCGAGGCGAGTTTAAGCGCCGCCCTGGATCGGCTGGCGGGCTGCTCGGCCCCCGCCGGCACCTGGGAACGCTACATGCTACCGGCCCGCGTGGCGGGATTCACCCCCGCTGCTCTCGATGCCCTGCTGGCCCAGGGGCGTTATGTGTGGCTGCGCCTGGACCCGCCCGCCCCCGATGACGAGGGGCGTCCGCGCTTTCGCAGCGGCAGCCTGCGCCAGATCCCGCTGGCTCTGCTGCCGCGGGCGCAACTGGCCCATTGGCGGCACCTCGCGCCCCCGACCGATCCGGCACGGCTCCCGCTGTCCGGCGCGGCGCGGTCGGTGCTGGACCTGCTCGACACCCAGGGCGCGCTGTTCTTTGAGGAGCTCGCCCTGGACAGTCGCTTGTTGCCCGCTCATCTAGAGACGGCGCTGGCGGAACTGGTCGGCTGGGGGCTGATCACCGCCGATGGTTTCGCGGGATTCCGGCGGCGGGCAGCGGGGGCTCGCCGCTCCGGGCGGCTGATGGGCGGTCGCCGGGACAACATGCCCAGTCCGCTGGCGCGGGCCGGGCGCTGGTCGCGCCTGCGGCCGATGGCGCTGCCGGATGCCGCGCCGGCACGATTTCCCAGCCAGCCCCTGGAAACGCTGGAACAGGTGGCCCGGACGCTGCTGCGCCGCTATGGCGTGGTGTTCAAGACCCTGTTGGCGCGGGAATCGCCGTTGCCGCCCTGGCGCGAGCTGCTCTATGTGCTGTGGCGGCTGGAAGCCCAGGGCGAGGTGCTGGGCGGGCGCTTCATCGAAGGCATTTCCGGGGAACAATTCGCCCTGCCGGAGGCGGCCGGGCTGTTGCGCGAGGTGGCGCGCCAGGCGCCGGCCGAAGAACGCGTGACCCTGTCCGCCGCCGATCCACTCAATCTTGCCGGCATCCTGACCCCCGGCGAACGTGCCCCTGCGCTGGCGGGGCGCAGCGTTTGCTATCTCGATGGCCTGCCGATTGATCCAGCGCGATCTCCCTGTCTGGGCGCCCTCGATGAGGAAAACCGCATCCCACGGGGAATAACGCCAAACAAGCGCTGAATCGATCCATTCTGGATTCTCAGCCCTCGCCATCAGCAGCTTTTGGCCGCTGATTCTCGCGGCGCAGTCCTGCGCTGCGTTATTGCGGGCTACTCCTCCCGTGCCAGCATTTGCTTGAGGGCATCCAGATGCGCACGGCCGCGGGCCTGGCGGGTGGCGGCATCGCTGGCGTCGGTGGGGCGGACCCAGTCGATGACCTCGGCCGGCAGCTCTTCCAGAAACCGGCTCGGTTCGCGTTCGGCTTCTTCCCCGCCCACGCGCCGTTGGCCGGCGTAGGTCAGCGTCAGGGTCTGGCGCGCACGGGTGATGCCGACATAGGCCAGGCGCCGCTCTTCCTCCAGACTGCCCGCCTCCAGGCTGTTGCGGTGGGGCAGCAATTCCTCCTCCATGCCCACCAGGTAGACGTGGTCGAACTCCAGGCCCTTGGCGCTGTGCAGGGTGAGCAACTGGACCTCGTCGGCGTCCGATTCCTCCTGTCGGTCGAGCATGCCCACCAGGCTGATGTGGGCGAGCAGCCGCTCCAGGGTCGCCTCGTCTTCCCAGCGGGTCTGCAGGCGCGCGAACCAGTCCACCAGTTCATGCACATTCTTCTGGCGGCGTTCCACGGCCCGGCGATTCTTGTCGCTTTCCCCCAGCCAGTTCAGGTAATCGATGCCTTCCAGCAGGCGCTTGAGGCAGGTGGGCGCGTCCTCCTCGTGGGCAATCCGCTGCATGCGGCCCATCCATTCGGCAAAGGTGTGCAGCCGATCCACCGCCCGCTCCGAGAGGTGACTGGTGAGCCCCATCTCGCTGGACGCGGTGAGCAGACTCACGCCCCGCGCCTGGGCATAGCCGGCCAGCTTTTCCAGGGTGGCAGCGCCGATTTCGCGCCGCGGCACGTTGATCACCCGCAGAAAGGCGGCATCATCGTCCGGGTTTTGCAGCAAGCGCAGATAGGCCAGCAGGTCGCGCACCTCGGTGGCGTCGAAGAACGAGGATCCGCCGGTGATGCGATAGGGGATCTGCTGCTCGCGCAGGGCGCGCTCGAAGGGCCGGGCCTGGTGGTTGCTGCGATAGAGGATGGCGTAGTCGGCGTAGCGGGTGCGGTGGCGGAAGCGGTGCTGCAACAGTTCTCCGACCACCCGGCGCACCTCGTCCTCGCCGTCCGCACAGGCCAGGATCTGGATCCGCTCGCCCTCCCCCAGCCGGCTCCACAGGCGTTTCTCGAACAGATGGCTGTTGTGGGTGATGAGGGCGTTGGCGGCCTGCAGGATGCGGGTGGTGGAACGGTAGTTCTGCTCCAGCTTGATCACACGCAAATGCGGGAAATCGCTTTGCAGCAGGTTCAGGTTCTCGGGGCGGGCGCCGCGCCAGGCGTAGATCGACTGGTCGTCGTCACCCACCACGGTGAGGCGCGCCTCGGGGCCCACCAGGCGCTTGAGCAGCCGGTACTGAGCGGCGTTGGTGTCCTGGTATTCGTCCACCAGCAGGTGGCGCACGCGCTCCTGCCAGCGGCTGCGCAGGGCTTCGTCTTCATCCAGCAAGCGCACCGGCAGGGCGATCAGATCGTCGAAGTCCACCGCATTGTAGGCACGCAGGTGGCGCTCGTAGTCGCCATAGAGCTTGGCGGCGCGAAAACCGTCCTCGTCCTCGGCGGCGGCGAGCGCCGCCTCGGGACTGATGAGCTCGTTCTTGAAGGCGGACACGCGGTTGTGCAGGGCCTGCAGTTCGGCATCGCCGATCTCCATCTCCTGGCGCGTCAGCTCGCGCAGCAGACCACGGCTATCGTCGGTGGCGAAAATGGAAAATCCCGCCTTCAGACCCGCCGCACGGTTTTCCTGTTGCAACAGACGCAGGCCCAGGCTGTGGAAGGTACTGATCCAGGGTGGGCGGGCCGGGCGACCGCGCAGTTGCTCGCTCACCCGCGAGCGCATTTCACGCGCTGCCTTGTTGGTGAAGGTAACGGCCATCACCTCGTTGCGCGCCAGGGTTTGCTGGCTCAACAGATGGACGATCTTGCGGGTGATGACGCGGGTCTTGCCGCTGCCGGCGCCGGCCAGTACCAGCAAGGGGCCATCCAGGTGGTGCACGGCTTCATGCTGTTCGGGATTCAGACGCGGCATGGAACGGACCGGGGAACGAGCGTGCGGGGCAGCGAGCCTAGCACCGACGCGGCACAGCGGGAAGAGCATGCGCCCGCTTTCAGCGCCCATTGCGTAATGCCACTGGGCCGGGGATCGCCAGAGACCAACCTCAAGATCTGCCGGATCTTGCTATCGGATAAGCACCTCTTCCCCCATCCGTCCGTCTGATATGGATGAACAGCCGTCCTCAGGCCAGCCCGTCGGTCAGTCGGCCTCGTCCGGCCGCAACAACACTGCCGTCTGCTGCGTAGAGGGGTGCGACCGGGGATACCCCCAATACCTGAAGCTGGAACGCGACCTGGCGTCCTCTTGCGATAAGCACGGCGCCATTGCGCTGATTCAGGCGCTGACAGGTTTCCAGTGCCAATTGCAGTTGCCCGGCCGTCGTCTCATCGGTTATGCCCTGGGACGCAAGCCAGCGCGGCACCATCTCCACATCACGGCCTCCTGCATCCTGCTGGGTGGCAAACGCACCCACGGCCCGGTCGAAGGATGTCAACGCCTCCAGATAACGGGCCTTTTCAACCACAATCCGGTCCAGATCCGGCGCCCCCGGTTGGACTAGACTATCCGTTTCCCGCTCCAGGCAATCCTGCAATCGCGCCAGGATATCCAGGAGCGCGGACGGCGTCAGGCGTGCGCCATCGACATGTGGTTGCATATTCATACTTCAACCCTCCTGAGCACTAGAAATCCACACGAATCCGGCCATCAGCCTGCACCAAGCCTTCCACGACCCGGCCGCTGGCCAGATTGCGCACCTTGACCCGCGCACCCGTGGCGCCATCCGCCAGCATCTCTCCGGCGCCCTGAACCCGGATCGGCCCCTGAACGGCTTCGATCAGCACCTGCTGCCCTCGCCGTACCGCCATTGGTTGTGTCAACAGGCTGGGAAGGATCACCGCGCCTTCGGCCACCGGACGACGCAGAATGCTGCCGACTCCAGCCTCGGCCCGTTGCAGATAGCCATAGGAAAGATCGGTAATCTGGCGTCGCGCCACCACCACATCCTCCGCCGCCAGTACGGTTCCGGCGGGCAGAGCGCGGCTCGCCACCAGTACATCGCCCATTGCGCTCACTCGCACCGGGACATACACCCGCCACGGTTTCGGCGCCGCACAGGAGATAGACAGGGTGACGGCCGACTGGATTGGACCCGGCCGCAGGGGCTGCGCCACCAGCGGCACCTCGCAGGAGGAGAGGCGCAAGCGAGGGTCTGGTTCCGTTATCTCCAGCAGCAGATCTTGGCCAGGCCACTGAGCCCTGAGGCGAATTTCCACGGCCAAGCGAATCTGCGCGCCAAGCGACGGATCGCTCGCCATCAAGGAGGGTGCCAGTGCGGCGAGGATGAGGATGCACCCTATCCGCCATCGTGATCGGCGAGGGATCTTGCGGGCCAGCAAGTTTGCCCATAGCCAAGGAATTGCGCTCAAGGTCGCTCCTCGGCCGACATGGGCCGCGCATCCGAACCGGCATGAAACCGCACCACCAACTCAGCCTCCGCCCGGCTCAGACCACAGGCGCTTGCCAATGCCTCGGCTGCGGTACCTTGGCGCGCCATGCGAATGGCTCGCTCGTAGAGACGCTCCAAACCCGCCCCGCCGACCGATTCGACCGGTGTGGGGGTCGGCGCAGCTTGCAGCCGTCCAAGCTGTTGCTGCAGCGCCCAATGCTGACCTTGCAGATCATGCAGGCAACGCTGCAAAGCCAGGGCGGCCGCTGTCTGTCGCCGCAGCAGCAGCCAGATCAGCCCCGCACCCCACGTGCCACCCAAGAGCGCCACCATCAGCGCCATCACGGGACTCGTCATTTCAATTTTCCTCCATCGGCTGTCCACGGCGGGTCCAGCCAATAAAAAAATAGCCGCTCAAGATGCGCCCGGGGCCGATTGGGTACTGCGCGCCTGTCCGGATACATCATCTTCCGCCGCAGGATCGAGCACGACCAATACCACCCGACGGTTCCGGTCGCGCCCCTGAAACGTATCGTTGGGGGCCAAGGGTCGCTGCTCGCCCAAGCCAATCAGTGTCATGCGCGCCGGATCGATGCCCTGGGCCGCGAAACGGCGCACCACCGTCGCGGCCCGCGCCGCCGACAGTTCCCAATTGGAAGGAAATTGGACTGTGTTGATGGGGACGGTGTCGGTATGTCCTTCTATATGGATCGGATTAGGGAATTTTTTGAGTATCTCGCCCAACTTATCGATGACCGGCATGGCCGGCGTAGCCAGTTCGGCGGCGCCGCTGGCAAACAGCAAGTCGGTGCGAATTTCCACTTCTAGCCAGTGGCGGCCGCGCCGAATGATCACCCATTCAGCGGGCAGGGTCTCGCCAATGGCTCGCTCCACCTGATCGGCAATGCTCTCCAGGGTTTCGCCAAAATCCGCTCCCGGGGAGGCCGAAAAAGCGCCGGAGCCGGAACCAGAACCGGCCCCGGAACCCGAGCCGGTACCTATGCCATCGCCTGGTTGGCCAATGGCGGGCGGTTCGGCAAGCGGGAGTTGAATGACAGTGGGCACCTCTCGGGGCTCGGGACCCTTGCGCACCTCGCCGACCTGGATCGGCTCCAAGGTGCGGGTATCGCCGCGGAACGCGGCCTGTAGAGAATCGGACAGGATGCGGTATTTGCCCTCGTTGACCGAAGAAAGGGAATACATCACCACGAAAAAAGCCAGCAACAGGGTTACAAGATCGCCATAAGGAATGGCCCACGCCTCATGGTTGCTGTGCTCTTCGTGCGCCTTCCTGGACATGCCCCCTCCTTGCTCAGTGATGGAGATAGCCTTTGAGTTTGGTTTCGATGTTGCGCGGGTTCTCGCCATGTGCAATGGCGAGAACGCCTTCGATCAACACTTCCTTGGCCCGTACCTGTTCCTGGATCACCGCCTTGAGCTTGGCGGAAATCGGCAGAAACAGCAGATTGGCAAAGCCAATGCCATAGATGGTGGCCACAAATGCCGCCGCGATGCCGGTGCCAAGATGACTGGGATCATCCAGATGCTGCATCACCGACATCAAGCCCAGTACAGCCCCGATAATCCCGAGGGTTGGCGAGTAGATGCCCATGGATTCGAATACTTTCGCCCCTTGCAGATCACGATGCTCCTTGGCAAACAAATCCACTTCGAGGATCTGACGAATCGCCTCTGGCCCTGTGCCATCCACCAATAGCTGCATGCCCTTGCGCTCGAACTCGCCGGGCTCCTGCTCGATCACTGCTTCCAGCCCCAACAGGCCATCCTTGCGAGCGATCTGGCTCCAGTTGACGATCTTCTCGATCATCTGGACCAAATCCACTCGCGGCGGGGTGAACACCAACCGCAACAGCTTCATCGCATGCAGGAAAACCGGCATCGGCGTGTGCAAAAAAATGGAGGCCAGCGTTCCCACACCCACGATCACGAATGCCGCCGGATTGAGCAAGGCGGCGACGCCGCTACCCTTGAGGATGCTTCCGCCAATGACAGCCACCGCAGCCAACAACAACCCGAGCAGACTGAAAATATCCACGCGTTTACTCTTTCGCTCTCACGCCTTTGCGTCCCTGATGCCGGGCGCCGGAAAGCGTTCATGGTGAAGAATAGGCCGGCTTGCGGGCCGGGACGGAAAAGCGCGGAGCAATTGCATCAAGCTTTGGTGGGGATACTCCCTATCGCCGATACGATTTCCATCGGACGCGGCGTCGGCTTGTCCAAATGCCCGCTCCCGTCGAACTTATCGACCGTACGGGCCAGTCTCTTGAACGCCAGACTTGCGGCCGCCTGCGGATACAGCGTCGCCAATGCACCTTGCTGTTCCAGTGCCTGCCGCACCGTTTCATCGAAGGGAATGCCACCCCGATAGGTCAGCTGGACTGCCAAGAAGCGCTCAGCGACCCGTGCCAGCTTGCCGAACAGCAGGCCGCCCTGCCCGACCTCGCGTAACTGGTTGGCCACGATGCCAAAGTGGAGAACCCCCTCTTCCTGGTGAAGAATCTTGATCAGGGCATAAGCGTCCGTCAGGGAAGCCGGGTCGTCGCAAACCACCACCAGCACCTCATCGGCCAGTGCGGCAAACTGGCGCACGGAGGGGGCGATTCCCGCCCCCAGATCCAGCACCACCCGATCCGCCCGGGTCCGCAAGCCTTGCAATGCCGTGAGGATGCGGGTGCGTCCGCCCTGATCCAGATCGGCCATGCGGCGCGCGCCAGAGCTGGCCGCTACCAGCCAGAGGTTATCCCCAACCGCCACGGGCAGCTCCTCCCAGCGCGCCTGGCCATCCAGGAATTGTCCGAGATTCACGGCTGGGTGCACCCCCAGCAGGACGTCCACATTGGCCAGTCCAAAATCGGCATCCACCAATACGACGCGCTGTCCCTGCAGGCCCAAGGCCACGGCCAGATTCACGGCGACGGTGGTTTTGCCTACTCCGCCCTTGCCGCTGGCCACTGCCAGCAATCTACCGCCGCTGGGGCGCTTCAATCCCGCTGCCTGATGCGTGGGGTGCATCCTCATCCAACCCTCACCCGACTCGGGCCGTGCCGGCAGCATTCCATGCGGTGGCAGCGCGGCGCTGACGCCCGCATGCCTGAGCACGAATCACCAGATCAGCACCCCGGGTCTTGAGCAAATCCTCCGGCACGCGTTGCCCATTGGTGAGATAGGCGGCGCCCAGCTGATACTGCATCAGCACCGACAGCACGGGCCCAAGTGAAGTCGCCTCATCCAGCTTGCTGATGACCGCTCCTGCGAGACTGGAAACCTTCAGCGCACTCAGGGTTTCATCGAGGGTGTCCAGCCGAGCTGTGGCCGGCAGCACCACGTAAGCCCGCAATCGCCCGCTGGCTGCCTGCAAGCGGGCAAGTTCTTCTCTCAGGCGTCGATCCCGCTGACCCATCCCGGCGCTATCCACCAGCACCAGGGGAATATCCTTCAGCCCCGACAGTACCCGGCGCAGCTCCGCGGCGGTCTCCGCCACATGTACCCCGACACCCAGCAAGCGACCATAGGTCATGAGCTGCTCATGGGCACCAATGCGGTGACCATCACTGGAAATCAACTGCACCGCCTGGGGGCCATGCTTCAAGGCGTAGCGAGCGGCCAGCTTGGCCAAGGTCGTGGTCTTGCCCACACCCGTCGTTCCAACCAGCGCAATCACTCCCCCTTCCGCCAGGGGATCCGGGGTCGGTGCGGACAATGTGCGCACCAAGGCAGCCACCGCCTGGCGTCGCAACTGATTGGCATCTTCACCCGCAGGCGGCAGGGTAGACAGGATGCGCTGCGTCATTTCCAGGCTCAGATCCAATGCCTGAAGCTCATGAAAGGCCGACCGGTGGCGGGGATACTGTTGCAGCCACTGTCGCCAGGCCAGGCTGTCCAGCCGCTCTTCCAGCAGGACCTTGAGACGACCCAGCTCCTCCTGTACCGATTGCAAGCTGACGGGTGTCGCTGGACCCTCTCGTCCTGCCCAGGGCTCCATGAAACGTGCGGGCGGCGCGGGACGGTCACCTGCCTCCGCATGGGCCAAAGCCTGCCAAACCCCGGCTTCGTCATAATCGGCTGCCGCCACCACCTCAACACCCGAATTTTCCCGGCGATTGGAGAGGATGACCGCATCCGGCCCCAGCGCCTCGCGCACTTGCTGCAGAACGCCGCGCACATCGGGCCCATGGAATCGTTTGATCTTCATAGCCATCTGTTCCTTTGATAGGCATCCCATGACCATCGGCTCAGGCGCCGATAGTCGTCACCAGTCGGATGCGGCGGTCCTCTGGAATTTCGTTATAGGCCAGCACGTGAAGGGCGCGCAGGGTGTGTCGCGTCAAGCGCGCCAACAGGGGACGCAGACGCGGAGAAACGAGCAAAACAGCAGGTTCAGCGCGACTTTCCTGGCGCTGTGTCGCATCACTCAAGGATTTCAGCAGGCGGTCGGCCAGGCCGGGTTCAACACCCATTCCTTCCTGCAGTGCGGTGGTCAGGATCTGCTCCAGACCATGATCCAGGGCAATGACAGGCAATTCCTCGCCGCTCCAACGCAGGTTTTGCAGGATCATCCGGCCCAAATGTTCCCGCACGGCGCGCAACAGCTCGGTCGGATCCTGGGTAGAACCAACGGGGCTGACCAGCACCTCAGCGATGGTGCGGATATCTCGGATGGAGACGCCATCCTCCAACAAGCCCCGCAACACCTGCACCAAAGTGGCCATCGATACCGCCTTGGGCACCAGTTCCTCCACCAGCTTGGGCGCGCTCCGACCGAGCTGGGCGAGCAATTGGTGTACCTCGTCATGACCGAGCAGTTCATGGGCATGCTGGCGCAGCAACTGACTAAGATGTGTCGCCAGCACCGTACTCACGTCTACCACCGTGTAGCCCAGCATCTGGGCTTGGTCGCGCTGGGATTTCTCGATCCACAGAGCCTCCAGCCCAAAGGCGGGTTCGTGGGCAGGCAGTCCTTCCAGCGTGCCGAAGACCTGTCCCGGATCGATGGCCATCTCCCGTTCGGGATGCAGTTCCCCGCTGCCAATCACGACGCCTTTGAGGGAAATGCGATAAGCGGTCGGTGCCAATTCGAGGTTGTCGCGGATATGGACCGGAGGAATCAGGAAACCCAGTTCCTGGGACAGCGTCTTACGGACCGATTTGATGCGGTCCATGACTTCGCCGCCTTGGTGACGGTCTACCAGAGGAACCAGGCGATAACCCACTTCCAAGCCGAGCGGGTCCACGGGAGCCAATTCATCCCAAGACAATTCGCGCGGCGTTGACGATGCCGGCAGCGTATCCTGCTGCTCTGGAGTGGGCGATGGCCGGACGGTACGGCGCGACAGGGCATAACCTCCCCACAGGCTCGCTCCACCTAGCCCCAGGAACACGAGGCTGGGCATACCGGGTACGATCCCCAGCAGGGCCAGGATGCCACCGGCGACAATCAGTGAGCGGGGTTCGCTCAGCAGTTGGGCGCTCATCTGTCCGCCCATGTCAAGCGTTCCGGCCACCCGGGTAAGGATCACGGCTGTGGCCACCGACAGCAGCAAGGCCGGAATCTGTGCCACCAGGCCGTCACCGATGGTCAGCAGGGTGTAATTCTGCACCGCCTCCATCAGCGGCTGGCCATGCTGCATGATGCCGATGAAAAATCCGCCCAGCAGGTTGATGAAAAGAATCAGGATGCCGGCAACCGCGTCGCCACGCACAAACTTCCCCGCCCCATCCATTGCCCCATAGAAGTCCGCTTCCTGACGCACCTCCTGGCGCATCCGGCGGGCCTCATCCTGGGAAATCAGGCCCGCGCCGACATCGGCATCGATGGCCATCTGTTTGCCGGGCAGGGCATCCAGGGTGAAGCGAGCGGCCACCTCCGAGATCCGGCCCGCGCCCTTGGTGATCACCACGAAGTTGACGATGATGAGGATGCTGAATACCACCAAGCCCACGGCGTAGTTGCCGCCAATGACAAAGTTGCCGAAAGCCTCGATTACCTGACCCGCCGCATCGGGTCCATCGTGGCCATGCAACAGGATCACCCGAGTGGACGCCACGTTCAGTGCCAGCCGGAGCAGCGTGGTAATCAGCAGCACCGAAGGGAAAACACCAAGATCAAGGGGCCGTAGCACATACAAGGTGGCCAGCAGGATGACCAGGGACAGGGTGATGTTGAAGGTGAACAGCGCATCCAGCAGCAGGGCCGGAAGCGGCATCATCAGCATGGCCAGCATGAGCATGACGACCAGAGGCGTGCCCAGTCCGGCCTGGAGCAGTCGGGTGCGATTGGAAAGGACGATTGCAGCCATAATGATTATTCCACTCCAGACCGGTTCGGCTCACGCTGGGTCGACCGTGCGCCCGCGGAGCCATGGTCGATCGCGCCCTCTGCCGGGATGACATAAGCGGCTGGCACATCGAAAGCAGGCCGCAGGGGCACCTGATCCGGCCGATGTTTGAGCTGGTAGACATAGGCCAGCACCTGGGCCACTACCAGATAGAGATCCACCGGGATGGGCTGGTCCAGTTCGCCATGGCGATACAAGGCACGCGCCAGGAGGGGGGATTCGAGCATGAGAACGCCATGTTCCCGAGCGATTTCGCGGATGCGCAGGGCCACGCGATCGCTTCCCTTGGCCACCACCACCGGCGCTCGCATCTGCTCGGCGTCATAGCGCAAAGCCACCGCATAGTGGGTGGGATTAGTCAGTACCACATCGGCCAGCGGCACTTGTTCCATCATGCGGCGGCGGCCTCGTTCACGCTGTAACTGGCGAATTTTCGCCCGGACTTCCGGGCGTCCTTCGATGTCCTTGTGCTCGTCTCGCAGTTCCTGGCGGGTCATGCGGAGCTGGCGGGCGTGTTGCCAGCGCTGCAGCGGCGCATCCAGCAAAGCGATCACCCCCATGCCCAATCCCAGCGCTGCCCATAGCTTCAAACACAGCCACGCCAGGGTGGAGGCGGTCTGCTGCGGAGGGGACAGGGCCAAGGCGGGCAATTGGGGCGCGGCATAGCGAAACGCCAGGAAACCAATGCCGCCAATGAGTGCAACCTTGAGGAGGCCCTTGCCTGTTTCGATCAGACCTTGGCTTGAAAACAGTCGTGTCAGCCCTTTCAGTGGGTCGATACGCTCAGATCGCCACTCCAAGCCTTGAAGGGTGAAATTCCATCCCCCAACGGCCACGCTGGCTCCCAAGGCGGCCAGGGCCAGCAGCGCGACCAATGGCAACACAGCCAATCCGCCGGCACCGAGGGCCTCGCCCAGTAATCCGTCCAGCCTTCCATCGACTGGGCTCGCCGCCTGCTGCAAGGCCTGGCGCATCGATTTGCCGAGAAATTCCGCCAATGTCGGCCCCAAGACCAGCAGACCCAAACCGCCCCCGGCCACCAGCCCCAGGCTCACCAGTTCCCGTGAACGGGGGACCTGTCCTCGTTCACGCGCCTGTTCCAGGCGTCGGGCACTGGCCTCTTCGGTGCGGTCTTCGTTTGAGGTGTCGGCCATGCCGTCTCAGCCTCCCGTTCCGATCAGCGCGTGCAGGGTCGCCAGCGCCGCTTCCAGCCATTGCTCGAACAGACGACCCAGGACCGGCAGCGTCCAGAGCACCGCCAACAAGCCCACACTCAGGGATACTGGGAATCCCACCGCAAACAGGTTGAGTGCCGGGGCCGCGCGGGTGGTCACACCCAGAATCAGGTTCACCATCATGAGTGCAGCAATAGCCGGCAGCGCCAGTTGCACGCCGCCACTGAACAGATGGGCGCTCCATCGCAACAAGGTTTCCAGGCTGCCCTCCGGAAGATTACCCAGGCCGACCGGCAACGTCTGGAAACTCTCGGCGACGACCCGGATCACCGCCAGATGCCCATCCATCGCAAGGAACAACAGACTCGCCACCAGTTGAAAATACTGTCCCAGAACCACTTCGCTGACCCCATTGACGGGATCGACGGTCACGGCGAAACCCAGGCCCATCGCGGTAGCGATCATTTGTCCAGCCATGAGCGTGGCCTGAAAAACAATCTGCAGCACCATGCCCATGGCGATGCCCAGCAGGATCTGCTCCACCGCCACCAGGATCCCCTCGGGTCCCAGCAGCGCCATACGCGCCGGCGGCGCGAGCGGCAGGATCACCCAGGTCACTGCCATAGCCAACATCAAGCGCACCCGCACAGGTACTGCAGGTCCTGAAAACAGGGGCAAAACAAGGAAAAAGCCGCTTACTCGCAGGAATACCCCGCCGGCTTGCTCCAGTGACGCCATGAGAATGTTTTCATCCATTCTCGACACCTACCCGATCCAGCCGGGAATCGACTGATAAAGTTCTCGGGTGTAATCCACCAGCAGTCCCAGCATCCATCCCCCAGCCACCATCAGGGCGAGAGCGATGGCAGCCAGCTTGGGTACAAAGCTCAAAGTGGATTCGTTGATCTGGGTGGCGGCCTGGAACAGGCCCACGACAACGCCGACGATCAGTGCCGCCGCCAGCAACGGGCCGGCCAGGAGAATAGTGATCCACAAGCCGTGGCGGGCGATTTCCATGGTGGACTCAGGCGTCATCCCGCACCGCCCGGCAGCACGAAACTGGATGCCAGCGTCCCGAGCAGCAAGACCCAGCCATCCACCAGTACGAACAGCAGCAGCTTGAACGGCAGCGAGACCAGCATGGGCGAGAGCATCATCATGCCCATCGCCATGAGCACGCTGGCCACCACCAGATCAATGATCAGAAAGGGGATGAAGATCACAAAACCGATCTGGAACGCAGTCTTGAGTTCACTGGTCATGAACGCCGCCACCAGCACCGGGATTGGAACGGCCTCGGGCGAGGCCGGCGCTGGATCGCCGCGCATTTGGCTGAACAAGGCAATGTCGGGTTCACGTGTCTGGGCGAGCATGAATCCCTTGAGTGGTTCGATACCCTCCCGCACCGCTTCTTCGAGACCCATCCGCTCGCTGAGGTAAGGCTCCAGTCCGCGGACGTAAACCTCCTGGAATACCGGCGCCATGATGAACAGGGTCAGGAACAGGGCCAGCCCCAGCAACACCTGGTTGGGTGGGGTCTGGGGCATCCCCAGCGCCTGGCGCAGCACCGCCAGCACGATGATGATGCGCGTGAAGGCCGTCATGGCCAACAGCAGGGCCGGCAGCAGCGTCAGGGCCGTCATCAGCGCCAAAAGCTGCAGGCTCAGGGTGTAGGTTTCCCCACCGCCCGGCCCCTGTACCGTCATGGCCGGCAAGCCCGGCACCGCGAGCGCCGGAAATGCAGCCGCACCCAGGATCACGGCCCAGCCACCAATCATCCACGCCTTCATGGCACTTGTCCCATCATGGTGACTGCTGGTTCGGATCGACCGGCCGGCACAGCCGATGCAGGATCCATTGCGCCCTCGGCAGCCAGGACATACAAGGCCTGCACCCGCCCTGGCGCCACGCCGATTAGCATCCGGCTGCCCCCCGCCTCGACCAGCACCACGCGTTCCCGACTACCGACAGCGATGCTGCCCACCACGCGCAGCCCCCCGCTGCGGGTCGCCCCCATGCCCGGCAAACGCCTTAACACGAATGCCAGCACCAGAATCAAACCAATCACAGCCGCAAGGCTCAAGAACAAACGCAATGGGGCGATGCCTTCCTGGGCCAGAGGCCCCGCCACTGCCGTTCCCATTGACATTGCCCAGGTGCTGCTCGCCAAGACCAGCGTGGTGCCAATCTGTCCCGACTTCATTTGATATTTCCCATGCGTTCCGAAGAGCTCACCACTTCGGTGAGCCGGATGCCGAACGCCTCGTTGACGATCACCACTTCGCCTCGGGCGACCAGAGCGCCATTGACAAAGACGCTCAAAGGCTCACCTGCATGACGATCCAGCGGCACAACGGCCCCCTCGTGCAAGGCCAACACCTCACGGATACTCATCCGGCTGCGCCCCACTTCGATCGACAAGGTCACCGGCACTTCCATCAATCGATCAAGACTGATTGCGCCGCGCGCATCACCACCCGCCTCCCTCCCAAGCAAAGCGGCGCCTGGGGATGTGGGCTCCGAGGTCTGCGCAAGTGGATCCGGGGGGGAATCGATGGATGCCCCTGGGATTTCTGTGATTCCAGCCATCAGCCTTTCGCTCCTATCCCTGTGTGTCCGTAGCGTCCGCACGTCCACCGCATCGGACCACCTTGCGACCTCCTGCAAGCCCCGTCTCGCCCTGAAATAGAGCTTGATTTTCCAGATACAACGTGATCTGCTCGGGCTCTTCCAGCGGCAATATGTCCCCCACACGCAGGGCCAGCAGCTCTCCTACCGTAAGGCGCATTTCAGCCAATCGCGCCGCCAGCGTCAGGGGTACCTCCCGCAATGCCTGCCCCATCGACCGTTGCCACCGCGCCTGACGGAATGTGTCGAGGGAACTGGCCTGGGCCGCGAGCCCAGCGCAAATCGCCATGGGTATCACCAGTGCCAGATCAGCTGCATTTCCCTCGCTCGCCAGGGAAAACCGCTGCAGCACCACATGTTCATCTGCCTCTTTCGGCAAGCTTCCTAGAGGAATCTTGACAGTTGAGATCTGCGCCAGTTGGAGCGGATGTGTCGCTGGCCAAGCCGCCATCAAATCAGCCCGGATCCAGGCCATCAGGCGCTGCATTACCCAGGTCGCCACTGAAGAGTTGGCGTGATTCCAGTTTTCTACAGTGGCGCGCCCAGCTCCGCCGTAGCAGGCATCTATCATGCCCGTCACCCAAGATGAACCAACCGCGACCCAGAGGGTGCTAGGCGGGTCGATGACCTCGATGCACCCCATAGGGGCTGGCCCCATTGTGGCCAGGGCAAGCACCGGGGAAGCATGGCAAGCAGTGGCTATCACGCCGACATCCACGCGCCGCCGGAGCCCTTCGCTCAACGTCTCTTGCAGACGCTCGGCGAAACCTTTGGCAATCGGATCGAGACGAGGAAGCAAGGCGCGGGCGCGATGGTCATCAGCCGCGAAGTCGAACAGTTCCACCGCCGCTCCCGGTGCCGCCGGCACCTGCCCGGCGCCATGCAGCAGGGCCGTGATCTCTTCCTGAGACAGAATGTCCCGGACCACTGCCATGACCTTCCCCTACTGCATCACGAAATGGGTGAAATAGACCTGCGTGACGCCGTCGCGCTTGGCCCGCTGGGTCAGGATCGACCGCACCTCCGCCAGTACTGCTTCCCGGAGCTGCTCCTTACCCTCCCGATTGCGCAAATGCTGGTAGTCCTGACCACTGAACAGCATCAGTAAATTATTGCGGATCACCGGCAGGTGTTTTTGCACGGCGTCCAGATCTGCTTGCTGCTGCAGCTCCAGTTCGACGGTCACCTGCAGGAACCGCACCGGGGAGGGCAGCTCAAAATTGACCACGAAAGGAGGCTCCAGCGTATAAAACAAGGCTGTCGCAGTACTGGGTATTTCGTTTCCTTCCGGCAATTCGCCATGCCCTTCATTCGACCCGCTGCTCTTGAGCATGAACCAAGCCGCGCCGCCAGCACCCACTGCCAGGAGCAGCGCCAGGGCACCAATGACGATCCATTTTTTCGAGCCTGCAGTTTGCGGAAGCGGTTGCGCGGGGTTGTCGGCTTGCTGGGCCACGGGACCCTCCTGGTCACGATGAAACTAGTCGCCTCAACCAATGGCAACATTCAGGCCAAAAAAATAGATCTCATGAATTCAAGGACTTTTCATCATGAGGTGGAGAATGGCACCCGCAAAGTGTCAAAAAACCGTTCCGGGGGCGCCGTTAGAGCCAGGTGCTGTTGACCAGTTTTTGACAGGAGAAGAGTGAGCAGAATCGCCTCAGGCGTAAGCTTCGAATAAACCGCCATGCCGCATCAGGTCAAGATCCACTGACGGGGAAACCAAGTCGGCCACAGACCGGGGACGTCCTGTGGGAGGCTCCGGTCGCGTGAAGGCAGGCGAATCCCTTCCGCCTCCCTCGGCCGAGACCCCGGACTGGTTCAATTGCAGCCCTTGCTGGGTGAACAGGTCCCGAAGCCGCGGCAACGCCGTCTCCAAAGCCTCCCTCACTGACGCGGACGGGGTAGAGAACCAGACTTCTGCGCCCTCGTCATGAAGCGTAATACGCACCTCAATCTCCCCCAGATGGGGGGGGTCGAGCCGCAGATGCGCCGATTTCACATCGGCTTGGCACATCCACATCACACGCTCGCCCACATCGCCTGCCCATTCAGGGTGATGAAGTGCGCGAGGCAGGGTGAATACAGGCGCCGCATCCGACACCAGCCGCGAGGGTGTTTCCAATGGGCGCGCCATGACAGCGGTGGTGATCTGGGAAGGGTCGGCATCCTTGCTCTCCGACCAGGGAAACATGGATCGCTCGGCAGACAGCAGGGGAAGTCCATCTTCACTGCTTACCAAGGCTCGCTGTCCCGCTTGGCCTCGGGCCGCATCCGCGAGCCCAGCTGGGAAGCGCTCCTGGATGTCGAGCAAGGCTTGCAAGTCGGCATCGACCGGAATCGATGCCTCATCAAGCACCTCTTGGGGTTTCTTTTCCGCTGTCGCTACCTGCCCCTCCTGAACAACGTTGAACAAGGAAGCCGGCAACGGATCCTGGCCCAAGGCAGTGATCGGCCTGGATGACTGCGCCGACATCACGGAATCAGCCGGCGCTTGCATCATGCTGAAGATCATCCATCCCAGTCCACCCGGATAGGCCGCTTGCCCAGCGAGCGACGCAGCATCTTGCTGAAGCACATCCTCCGCTTCCTGACCTGGATCCAAAGGCAGGCTGGACTTATCCACTGCATCCGCCAAGCCGAGTCCAGGCGTCATCGACTTACCCACGTCGCCGAGGAGCAAGGCAAAAAAGGCGCCTTCACCAGGTGCATGAGCACCATCGACGGCTTGGCTGGTAGCTGGCGCTGATGAGACGGCCGCAGCACCGGTGCCCAGGGGTAATGGCCCGTTCAAGGGAGCTGCTCTACTGGACGCCAACGGGACTGTACCAAGTCATCGAGGCTGTGTTGCTCCAGCCGGATCCGATGCACTTGTTGCGCCTCCTGGCGGGCCACGATCAACTGTCCCAAGGCCTGCAGTCGCGAATGCCGTTCCAGGTAGCGAGACCGGGCGCTTTCGCATACCCCTGCCTGATCGCTGAGTATCCCGCCCTGCCTCTCAATGGCCCGGTCGAGCCGCTCCAGCATGTTCCGGTAGGTGCGGGCCTGATCACCGCGCAAGCTGCCCGCCATGGCTTGATGCAATTCCTGGCGATAGCTGTCGCGATAACGCACCAGCTCTATCATCTGCCGGTTCAGGGTCTCTTGTCGTAGCAAGGCCTGTCCCAGCTCTCGAGCAGCACAATCGACATCATTGCGTGCCAATTTGTGAAGAGGCTTGAGGCGTTCGATGTTGGTCATGGGCGTGAACCTGCCGCGGGAATGCCCATAGCGGCCGTGAGCACATCGGGCGGCAATACAGCGGCCAGCGCATTAAGGCTGTCCGCGAAAGTCACGGCCTCTCGCAAGTCTTGGCGCAGGAAGCTCTGTAGCCGGGGCCAAAGGGTAATGGCCTCGTCGATCGCCGGATCGCTGCCGCGCTGATAAGCCCCTACCCGAATGAGATCGCCGTTGTGCTGATAGGTGGCATAGATCTGGCGGAACCGGCGGATCCAGCGCAAGTGCTCGGCGCCAACGATGTCCGTCAGCGCCCGGCTCACAGAGGCCTCCACATCGATAGCGGGAAATTGCCCGGCCTCAGCCAATCGGCGATTCAGCACGATGTGGCCATCGAGGATAGCCCGGGCAGCATCAGCGACGGGATCGTTTTGATCATCCCCTTCGGCCAGCACGGTATAAAATGCCGTCATTGAGCCTGTGCCCGTGGTATTTCCCGCCCGTTCGACCAGACGCGGGATCTGGGCGAACACGGACGGGGGATAGCCCTTGGTAGCCGGCGGTTCGCCGATGGCCAGCGCGATTTCGCGTTGCGCCTGTGCCACCCGGGTCAGGGAGTCCATCAACAACAGCACATTCTTGCCCTGATCCCGAAAGGCTTCGGCCAAGGCTGTTGCAACCCAGGCCCCTTGCAGACGCATCAGAGGGGGCTGATCGGCCGGCGTGGCCACCACCACCGCGCGCCGAAGACCCTCCGGACCCAGACTTTGTTCGACGAATTCGCGAACTTCCCGCCCGCGCTCGCCGATCAGCGCCACGATCGTGACATCGGCCTCGGTATAGCGCGTCATCATGCCCAGCAGCACGCTTTTTCCCACGCCGCTACCGGCAAACAGGCCAAGCCGCTGCCCGCGACCGACGGTGAGCAGGGCATTAAGGGTACGAATACCCACGTCCAGAGGTTGACGGATCAGACCGCGCTCCAGCGGATTGATGGGCGTCCCGTACAAAGGGCGCTCCTCACTCCAGTGCAGCGGCCCCAGACCATCGATCGGCTGTCCCGCACCGTCCAGGACCCGGCCCAGCAGACCCTCGCCCGCCCGGACCCGCCACTGCCTTCCCAACGGAAATACCCGGGCCTCCGGGCTCAGACCCTGAATCGGGTGGGTGGGCATCAGATAGAGTCGCTCGCCGGAAAAACCAACCACCTCCGCTTCCAGCTTGCCTTGGTCTGCGGTCTGCACCAAACAACGTTCCCCCACCGCAGCACGGCAGCCGCTGGCCTCCAGGGTGAGCCCCACGACCCGCCGCAAACGACCGCTGGCCTGGGAACGGTAAGCAAAACTGGCCGCCTGCGCCCGAGCCTGGGCCAAACGCCCTTGCCAGCGCCCAGCCCAATCGGCGCCCTCCCAAGGGGAAGCAGATTCAAGCGTCATGGAAGGCCTCTACGCCGCCGGTCATGCCGTTAAATGCTTGTGAAAACGCAGCAGCCAAGCGGGCGTCCAGGCCGGCGTCCACTTCGGCATCCGCCCCCTGGATCCGACATGCGCCACGCGCCAGTTGATCATCTTCAGCAATCCGCCAGCGCGGATTTTCCTCCAGTTGATCCCGGACCCAGGCGGCATCCTCAGGATGCATGCGGATTTCCACAGGATCCGCATCCCTGGGCAGGGCCGCCAGCCCTGCCCTGACCCAACCCAGGAGAATTTCGGGACTATCCCGCAGTTCCCGTTCCAACAATTGGCGAACCAAGACCTGCACCAGCTTGATCAGTTCGGCCTCCACCCGCCTGTCCACCATCTTCCAGGGCTGGGTCAATACGTCGATAAGCGCGCTCCAGCGCGCCACTTGGGCGGCGCTTTCCTGCCGGCCTGCGGCCCGCCCCTCCTCCAGTCCCAAGGCATGGGCCTCGGCATAGGCATCCTGCTGCAACTGCTCGAGCGCTGCAGCCGCAATGGGCGATGAGGCGCCAGACACACCGGTTTGAAGCGGATCGGCATCGGGACCAGTAGAATCCCAAGAAGGTGGCTGCCAGCGCTGATAACTTGAAGCCGCCAGAGAACGGCGATTGGATTCCCACTCAGACATAGGCTTCTCCGCCCTGGCCGGCCAGAATCAGGCTCCCGGCATCCGCCAACCGACGCGCCTGGGCCAGAATCTCCTTCTGCGCCGTTTCCACCTCGGACAACCGTACCGGTCCCTTC
>Ga0209851_1000131_pt1 | contig 21782 bp, 22 predicted proteins | sample GWRWT4_14Oct14_FD_187195 | JGI IMG/M metagenome (GOLD analysis project Ga0209851, IMG submission 187195) | Sand microcosm microbial communities from a hyporheic zone in Columbia River, Washington, USA - GW-RW T4_14-Oct-14 (SPAdes) (version 2) | ecosystem: Engineered > Artificial ecosystem > Sand... | reverse complement strand
TCCTCTACAGCGCGGGCGGGGAGGAGATGGATCTGCTGGTGCGCCAATGTCTGCGATTGGGACTGGCTTTTCTGGTGATGCTGACGGTCGCGCAGATCCCCAGTGAATGGCTGCATCGCATCGCACCCGTGCTCTACGGCGTGGGTTTGATCCTGCTGGCGCTGGTGATGGGTCTGGGCGACATCGGCAAGGGCGCCCAGCGCTGGCTCGACCTGGGGGTGGTGCGGTTCCAGCCCTCGGAGATCATGAAGCTCGCCATGCCTTTGATGACGGCCCGCTATCTGCATGATCGGGGCTTGCCGCCGCAGCGCTGGGATATCCCGCTCATCCTGCTGCTGATTGGCGGGCCTGTTCTGCTCATTGCCGAGCAGCCCGACCTCGGGACCGCCGTGCTGGTCGCGGTTGGGGGCCTTGCAGTGCTGTTCCTTGGCGGCATTTCCTGGCGCTGGATTGGACTGTTCCTGGGTGGCCTGGGGGCTGCCTTGCCGCTCCTGTGGGGTCTGATGCACGACTACCAGCGCCAGCGTGTGTTGACCCTGCTCAATCCCGAAGCCGATCCACTGGGTTCGGGTTACCACATCATCCAGTCCAAGATCGCCCTCGGCTCAGGCGGTCTGTTCGGCAAGGGCTGGCTCAACGGCAGCCAGGCTCACCTGCAGTTCCTCCCCGAGCGCACCACCGATTTCATCTTCGCGGTGTATGGCGAGGAATTCGGCCTCATCGGCCTGGTGTTACTGCTGGCGCTCTATTTCGCGGTGACGGCACGCGGCCTGCAGATCGCGGCGCAGGGACAAAACAGTTTCGAGCGCCTGCTCGCCGCCAGCCTGAGCTTCACCTTCCTGTTTTATGTGCTGGTGAACACGGGCATGGTGTGCGGCTTGCTGCCGGTGGTGGGCGTGCCCCTTCCACTGGTCAGTTTTGGCGGCACGTCCATGGTGACCCTGCTGGCGGGCTTCGGTATGCTGATGTCGATCCAGACCCACAAGAAGATGCTTGCCCCATGAGAATACGGTTCCGCCTGTGCCTCGCCGGCTTGCTCGGCGCACTGTCCTTGTTGCCGGCGATGGCAGCGGATGGCCCGCCGGCTGCCCCGGAAGCGCCTGCCGCCTGGAGCGATGCCGCCCAGCGCGAAGCACTGGTGCGCCGCCTGGTGGATCAGCACGGCCTGTCCGAGCCGGCTGTGCGCACCCTGCTGGGCGAAGCGACGTTCCGTCAGGACATCATCGACGCCATGACCCGCCCCTACGAGGCCAAACCCTGGCACCAGTATCGCGGCTTGTTCCTCACCGCCGCCCGCATCACCGGCGGGGCCGCGTTCTGGCAGACCCATCGCGCGCTCTTGGAACAGGCCCAGGCCCGCTATGGCGTACCGCCGGAAATCGTGGTGGCCATCATCGGTGTGGAAACCCAGTACGGTCGCAATCTGGGACGTTACCGCGTGCTGGATGCCCTCGCGACCCTGGGCTTTGCCTATCCCCCGCGCAGCGCCTTTTTCCTGGGCGAGCTGGAGCAGTTTCTGACCCTGACCCAGGAAGAACATCTGGATCCACGCCAGACCCTGGGGTCCTATGCCGGCGCCATGGGCATGGGACAGTTCATCCCCAGCAGCTATCGCAGCTATGCGGTCGATTTTGATGGAGATGGCCAGCGCAACCTGTGGCAGCCGGCCGATGCCATCGGCAGCGTGGCCAACTATTTCGCCCGTCACGGCTGGCAGAAAGATGGCTTGGTTGCCTTTCCCGCCCAAGTCACGACGCCCGAGGCCAAGGCGCTGGGCAGCCAGAAACGGGAGACACCCCATACGGTGGCATCCTTGAAGCAAGTGGGGGTGCGCAGCGAGGGAAACTTGCCGGTCAATTCGCCAGCCAATCTGTTGATGCTGGATCAGGTCGATGGACCGGAATACTGGGTCAGCCTGCCCAATTTCTATGTCATCACCCGCTACAATCACAGCGTGCTCTATGCCATGGCCGTCTTCCAGCTCAGCCAGGAAATTCGCCGTGCCTACCAGGAACAGATTTGAGCCCACTCATTCCACGGTAAGCCCGGGAAGGGGCCGGCGCGCCCTCCCCATGGCCGGGTCGACGCTGCTCAGCCTGTTGCTGGCCGCCTGCGGCACGCTTCCCCATCCGCCATCAACTTCCGCTCCCCGGAGCGCTTTACCCACGCCAGCGCCCGCCGGCAATTATCGCGACGCCGAGCCGCGCTTCGAGCCCCGCAGCCGGCTGGGCAATCCACCCTTCTATGTGGTGAACGGCCGTCGTTATGTGGTGCTGGATGCAGCCCACGGCTTCCGGGAACGCGGCATTGCCTCGTGGTATGGCCCCGATTTTCACGGCAAGAAGGCTTCCAACGGCGAGGACTACGACATGCACAGCATGACGGCGGCCCACAAGACCTTGCCTTTGCCCTCCTATGTGCGGGTCACCAACTTGGAGAATGGTCGCAGCGCGATCGTGCGCGTCAACGATCGGGGTCCTTTCGTGGACAATCGTGTCATCGATCTGTCCTTTGCCGCAGCCACCCGCCTGGGTGTGGTCCAGAAGGGAACTGCGCCGGTGGAGATTGCAGTGGTCGAACCCGGCGACGCCGGCGTGCAGGTCGCCGATCCGGGACCCCGACCGGTGATGGGCAAACCGCGCCTGTATCTCCAGACGGGCGCTTTTGCCCAACGCGAGAATGCCGAACGCATGCGCCAGCGCCTGTTGCTGGCCCAGATGGGGCCGGTGGATATCCGCACTGAATCCGCCGGGGACCGTCCGGTGCACAAGGTGTGGGTGGGTCCGTTTGCCGACGTGACGGGTCTGGATGCGGCCAGCGCCCGCCTGCACGGTATCGGCATCAACGATCCGCGCCCCACCATCGACTGAGGGGCATCATGTTCGCTGACCGCCTGGACGCGGCCTGTTCGTTCACTCAAGCCGTCCGCTTCGCGGTGATGGCCTCTCTGGTGGGTTACACGGATCAAGCGCGTCCGCACGTTCGGTGACGGATCTCCCAAACGGGCCAGGGGCTGATCCGTTTTCGTGCCGGATTGGCAAGCCGCGCATGCTCCAGCACAATCACGCCCATGCGCATCGCCACCTGGAACGTCAATTCACTCAACGTGCGGCTCCCTCATGTGCTGGACTGGCTGCGGGAGAACCCCGTGGAGGTGCTGGCCCTGCAGGAAACCAAGCTGGTCGACGCCAAGTTTCCGGTCGAGGCGCTGCGCGCGGCCGGCTATGAGGCGATTTACGCCGGCCAGTCGGCCTATAACGGCGTCGCGGTGCTCAGCCGCTTGCCGATCAGCGCGGTGCGCACCGGCCTGCCGGGCTTCGAGGATCCGCAGCAGCGCGTGCTGGCCTGCACCATCGGCCCGCTGCGGCTGGTGAACCTGTATGTGCCCAATGGGCAGGCCGTGGGCAGCGACAAATATGCCTACAAACTCGCCTGGCTGGCCCAGTTGCGGGATTACCTGCAAACGGAACTGGCCGATCACCCTCAACTGGCAGTGGTCGGGGATTTCAACATCGCCCCGGAAGACCGTGACGTGCACGATCCGGCCGCCTGGGCCGGGCAGGTGCTGTGCAGCGAGCCGGAGCGGGCGGCGCTGGGCGCTCTGTTGGATCTGGGGCTGCGGGACAGCCTGCGCCTGCATGAGGCGGCCGGCGGCATCTATAGCTGGTGGGACTACCGCATGCAGGCTTTTCGCCGCAAGCGCGGCCTGCGCATCGACCTGATCCTGGTCAGTCCCGCGCTGGCGGAACGCTGCGTGGAAAGCCGCGTGGACGCCATTCCGCGGGGCTGGGAACGTCCCTCCGACCATGCCCCGGTGATCGCCGGGTTTGCCCAGTTAGATGGGGTTTGAGACCGGCATCAACTGGCATTGTGGCTTTGTGTTCCAGGCAATGGGGCATAGGATGAAGCAGCGCTTTCGCCTTCGGCACGCTACGGTCCAAGGATTCGGTTCGAACAACCCGCACGGCTCGGCAGTCCAAGTCTCGATGCGATGATTCGCAATCATTCCTTACTCTGGAGTCCCCATGCCAAATTTAGTGATGCATCAGATCAATGTGCTGGGTTCAGTGCTGTCATCCACGCTCGGCCTGTGGCGGGGTACCAGCGTGATGGCGTCGTCTGTCCAGGCGCCGGCCCCGGAACAATTGCTCAAGCTCTACGATATGGAGGGTTGCCCCTATTGCCGAGCCGTGCGCGAAGCGCTGACCGCGTTGCATCTGGACGCGGAAATCTATCCCTGCCCCAAGGGCGGCACGCGGTTTCGCCCCGAGGTGATCGCGCTGGGCGGCAAGGCGCAGTTTCCCTATCTGGTCGATCCCAACACCGACACCCGGATGTATGAATCCGAGGAGATCATTGCCTACCTCTTTCGCACTTACGGCGGGCGCGAGGTGCCGGCCTATTACCGGGGCGCCCTCCTCAAGCAAATCGGCAACGGCCTGGGGACCGCCGTACGTGGCCTGCATGGGATTCAGGGGCGGCCCGCCCGGAGGCCGGCGCAATTGCTGCACTTGTGGAGTTTCGAATCCAGTCCTTATTCGCGGCTGGTGCGCGAGCGCCTGACGGAGCTGGAACTGCCCTACGTCCTGCACAATGTCGGCAAGGAGCGCTGGCAGGAAATGGGACCGGCGGCGCGGCGCATCCAGGGCGGGCCATTCGAGCCCGTGCCCGGCGGCAAGCGTGAGGCGCATTTCCGCCGCACCGGCCACATGCAGGTCCCCTATCTCGAGGACCCCAATACCGGCACGCACCTGTTGGAGTCGACCCGCATCCTGGATTATCTGGACAGCACCTACGTCGCTTGAAGCGGCGGTTTATCCTGTCCGGTACGGATTGATCCGCGGATGATATGGGCAGTGGGATGCCCGCTGGGAGCGCCTTGCCCGACCCTCAAGCCCATTGACCAGGCGCGAAAAGAAACTATGGTGAAAGAGCAGGCATTCGATGAAGTGACGAAATATTCGGCTTCAATCGATGGTGCAGGCGATTTCTAAGCGCTCGGGACAGAAAAAGTTCAGCAATCCAGTCCTTTTTCCGATAGTCTGACATGACGCCGGCAGATTACTGCCGTCATTGCTTCGGCACCACAACAGGAGATTTTATGAGCAAGGGAATGGACAGCAAGAAGACCGACAAGAAGCTACCCGCAAAGACCATGAAGGAAAAGAAAGCGGCGAAGAAAGAAAAGAAAGCGGGGAAGTGACATGTCTTGGGCGAGGCCCTGTGGCGAGGGTCTCATGCGTCCGGGTGCGGACTTAACTTGTCCAGGCGATTAAGGTTCAATTTGCCGGTGAAGGGCTGATCTCAGCAGTCCCGACAAGATTTTAATAGCAATAATTGCTGACCATGCATCAGCAATCTTGTGATTGGGGGGAATGGCTAGCCATCCATTCCACGAGGACACATCATGACGAAGCTCACCGCACTGGATAACATGTTTCTGCTCATGGACAATCCTGAACAGAAGATGCACATATTGGCTTATGTTACGTTTGAAAAACCTCGCCAATGCGCGGAAAATTATGTTGAAAAACTAGTCGAAGTAATTCGCCAAAATCCCTGGCCATTGCCTCACTACAATCAACGCCTGCATCGATCGGTTCGGACGCTTGGACGATATCATTGGGTGAATGCCCAAGAAGTGGACATGAATCACCACGTCCGTTTTGTCCGGCTGTCTGGAATCGGCTCCGCCCAGGAGATCAGGGACTATACAACAGATCTCCATTCAATTTCCTTGGATTACAATCGCCCGCTGTGGGAAATCCATGTTCTGGATGGGCTGGAGAATAAAGATGAATTTGCCCTTGTCGTGAAAGTCCATCACTGCAGCATAGACGGTGTATCCGCGCGGAATGTCATGGAGGAAGTGTTCAAGACCGATCCGAATGACGTTTCAAATGCAGACATGGCCGCAAAAAAGATGAATCAAAAAAGACATTCCAACCGGAGGCCGCCCATTGCGAGCAGAGCGGCGAGACTGAAAGCGTACTGGAAGGGTCTTGGAGTCATAAGAGCCCAGATTAAATCTGGCGAAACCATGTTGATACCACCTGCGGGAGCAGTTCCCGTTACCCGATTCAACCAGATCGTTGCTCCGACACGGAGCTTTTCAACGACGAGTCTCCCGCTGAATGCCGTTGCGGAAATTGCCAGAGTGACACGAAGCACCATTAACGACATTGTCAGCGCAATCGTTGGTACTGGATTGCGACGCTATCTGGAAGAAAAAGGCGAATCAGTAAAGAAAAGCCTATATGCAACAATGCCAATCTCTCTTCACACTGAAGATGATTTGGATCAAAGCAATAGAATTTCTTTTTGTGCCTATAGTCTTGGCACGGACATGACATCACCCGGCGAGCAAATTAACGTCATAAGACAAGCCACTGAAAGAGCCAAAAAGCAGATTGGCGGTGTCCCACAAAGCGTTCTTTACAGCTTGATGGGAGTAAGAATCCTTACCCTCATTTACAAGCGGCTGCGTGGCATCAGGGAGGTCAATCCACGCACGATGACCAATGTATTGATTTCAAACGTTCCTCTTTTCAAGGAGGCTCGCTACTACAAGGGCTCAAAGCTGTTGGGAATCTATCCTTTGTCACTGGTGATGGATGGCATTGGAATCAATATCACGGTGAGCAGTTATCTTGGTAATCTTGTATTTGGTCTGGCATCGGACAAAACGAAGGCGCCGGATATCGAGAAGATCGGCGATCACATGCAAGATGCATTTGATGCGATGAAGGCGGCAATACTTAATCAGCCGCTTCGTCAGGAAGCCTGGAGCTCATAGAGTGTAAACATCACGCGCGACATGCTGTTGCGCGTGATGTGATTCCATGGCAAAAAAATTTAGCCTGAATCCGATGCTGTTGACGAGCGCTCCGTCTAAGGGGCAAACAAATATCGTCATTGGATCGGTTGACCTTAGCCTGCTGTCGATGAGAACGAAGACGAAATTCTGGCTGGGCGCGCCGAGCATCGGAGACCGTTCTGGATGCGGCATTGATGGGCATTTATCCCAGTAAAGCGAGGCTGACGGCTTTCCCGCCGTTGGCTGCGGGCCATGTGAATTGAAGCAGGATTGCGATGAAATGGCTCACGCTCCCGGCTAGCACGAATACGTGCCAGATGGCGTGGGAATAAGGGATGCGCTGATTGTGATAGAACAATGTTCCGGCGGTATAGGCGATGCCGCCGGCGATCAGCCAATACAGCGCCGCAGGCTGCAGCGCCCGGCTGATCGGTACCACGGCGACGATGGCGATCCACCCCATGAGCACATAGGTAATGGTCGACAGCAGGCGCATTTTCCCGGTGAAGAACAATTTGAACACGATCCCCAAAGCAGCCAGCCCCCAGACAATCCCGAACAGCGACCAACCCAGTGTTCCTTTAAGGGCCACGATGGTGAACGGGGTGTAGGTTCCCGCGATCAACAGGAAAATGGCGCAGTGATCAAACACCTTGAGGTTTCGCTTGGCACGCGGGTGGCGAATGGCGTGGTAAAGCGTTGACGCGACGTACATTACCACCAGTGTGGTGGCGAACACGGCGGCGCTGATGATTTCACGGGTGCTGGCGTGGCGTGCGGCCAGGGTGATCAGGATGATCCCACCGCCAATGCTGAGGAGGAGTCCGATGCCGTGCGTGATCGCGTTGGCAATTTCCTCTGAGGAAAGTCGTTCCGAGTGCATGACGCGCTCCTGGTAAAAGGCCGCCTATGCAGGGTAGCAGGTCAGCGTATCTGCGCATAGGCACCGCAAGGGATGCCATGGGTCCGCCTGCCAGAACGCCTTGCGGTATCATCCGACGTCATGTGATGTGTCCAAGCGTGCGCCCGGCCTTTAGATTTGCTCAATTGACCGCAGGGTTGGGGGTCATTATCGCTTCCGCCGAATGACATAGGCGTTGTCTGCCAACGTAAAACCGACCTTGGGGTAATAGGCCATCGCATCGGGCGCGGACATCAGAATAAGGGATACCTCTTCTCCAATAATGGACTGAGTGCGTCGAATTAACTCCCGGCCGATGCCATGTTTCTGATAGGCGACGTCAACTGCAAGATCGGAGAGGTAGCAGCAATAGCTGTAATCCGTCAGCGCCCGGCTTACGCCAACTAGGCGGACGCCATCCCACGCTGAAATGACAATGTTTGCGTTCGCAAACATTTGTGCGATGCGCGGAATATCTTTCGTTGGTCTGTTAATGCCCGATGCCTCGAAGACACGAGCAACTTCGACAGGTTCAAGTGGCTGGTTATCGCGGTACTCAATCATTGGACATTGGTTCCATTGTCTGGCGCGTGGGACGTACCGGATATGTCGCCCGATGCCGAAATTAAGCCGATCCGCGAAGCGGCTTCGGCCTGAAGGAATTGTTAGGGCGCACAGTCACGGAGAATTGAACACGATGCGCTCTAATATCGACAACCGATCTAGCAAGTGCTGCTGCGTGTCGGTGCCCACTCAGGCATGTGTGGGCAATGGAGTTAGAAGGCGACCAGCTCAGCGAGCTTGGCCGCGACGTCTGCCATTGACTCTTCTGCAGTGCTCAGGCCGCTTCGCGAACCGAGCAGGGGGCTGACTTCGCGGAGAGCTTCATATGTCGTATCGTGCACGATGGGAACGAGTAGGTCACGCGCGAGCAGTGCCGAAAGTTCTTTGTCGGCGATGCCCTCTGCTGGGAGGCGGCGCAGTAGTGCAGGGGTCACTAGCACGATTCCGACCCGTGACTTCGCCAAGCCCTTGTCGATGGCGCGGAGCAATGGCGTGCCGAGGCCAACGTCCTTCTCGCTAAACCAGACCGAGATACCAAGCGACTCAAGCAGATCGTGCAAATCCTTGGCGGCTCCCTGCCGGTCGTCCCACGCATGGCAAAGAAAGATGTCCCGAAACTCTGGCAGGGGCGCTCGGTTCTCGACGCTGCGGCGGACCGGTGTGAGTGCTCGCACTTCTGCAGGCGTATATGACAGGGACGAACCGGCTCGCGACCAACTTGGTCTTGCGCTGCTCTGGTGGCTCTCATTGCTCCCCGACGAGGAGTAAGACGGGGAAGAGTACGACCCGTAGCTGTTGTAGCCTCTAGAGCGGCCACGGCATGCAGGGCAGGCCGCTGCAGCGCTCGCTGATCGATGGCCATATACTGGTGCTGTGCATCTAGTCATGTCGTAATCCTCCCATTTGGAATCCATCTTTTTAGCTGAGCACGGAGCATTGAGGTCAGACTCGATACCGGCCGCCTATCTCAAAAGCGGCAAGGCCCTGCGCCTGAATAAACAAAAACCGGAAGGCCAATAGGCTGACCTTCCGGCATCGCTTTCTGCTTTCTTGGGGCGCTCCGTGATTTTCCGCTGGAAGCTCAAGAATCCGGTGAGCGGCTCGCCCCATTGGCCGCCGATTTCAAGGTTGGCGCCAGCAGATTCTTGAGTTTCTCCGGAGCGGCTTCCGGCCGATAACGCGGTTCTTTCGCCACCTGTCCCATCTTGACCAATTGTTCGTGGGGCGTGGTGTAGATCATGCGCTTGATCAACCATTCGGGCACCGGGATGTTGGGCTTCATCACCATGACATTGGTCACGCTGGTGCGGTTGTTTCCGGCCGGTTTCAGGATCCATTGACCGTCCATGCTGCCCATGGCGCTCTTGGTGCCTTGCGGCTGCAGGTCGGCCCGTTCCTTGTAGTGGTAGATCACTTTTTCCGGCTTGGCCTCCACGACGGCTTCGATCACGCTGTCGTTGGCGGGCAGCGGCCAGGGTGGCTCGGCATGGACCTGAAGAATCCAGGTGTGGTCGTTGGGGTGGTCCTTCACTTTCATGGACTTGATCATGGAGCTGCGCCAACGGGTGGCCGCGTCGTAATCCAGGATCAGGCCCATCACGCTGACCAGCGGCGCGTCCACGGTGGTCTCGGCCTTGACTTCGACGCCGCCGCCACTGGCATCACGCGAGTACACGCGGATCCCGTCGGCGTCCTTGCCCAATTGCCATTCGCTGGCGGTGGCAGCCAGCGGCAGCATCATCAGAACGATGGCCCATAATCGCAAGCGCTTCGTGTGTTTCATGATTCCGTTATCCTCGTCCTTGAAGAATTCATCAGTTGGGCAATTATAGATCCGGTAAGCTGCCTGCGCTGCACATGGGGGAATGCCAGATATGAGCGCGGAAATATTGCTTTACGGGGCGAATGGCTATACGGCCCGCCTCATTATTGACCATGCACGGCAGGCCGGGGTTCCCCTGGTGCTGGCTGGGCGTGACGCTGCCACGATTCGCGCCCAGGCGGAGCGCGAAGGCTGTGACGCGCGCATCTTCGATCTCACTGAACCCCGCCGGGTCGCGGAGCAACTCGCGGGGATCAAGGTGGTCATCAACGCCGCCGGGCCTTTTGTCCACACCGCTGAGCCCATGGCGCGCGCCTGTCTGCAAGCAGGCGCGCACTACCTCGACATCACCGGCGAAATCCCCGTGTTTGAGGCATTGGCGGCCCTGGATGAGCCGGCGCGAGAGGCGGGCGTGATGCTCATGCCGGGCGTGGGTTTCGATGTGGTGCCCACGGATTGCCTGGCTGCGCACCTGAAGCAGCGGCTGCTCGGCGCCACCCATTTGGCGCTGGCCTTCCGTGGCCTGAATCGGCTCTCGCGGGGAACGGCCCGCACCGCCGTGGAACTGGGTCACGAACCGGGCTGGGTGCGGCGGGGCGGTGTGCTGGAGCGGGTGCCTGTGGCCTATCGCAGTCGCACGGTCGATCTGGGCGCCGGTCCGGTCAGCGCCATGACCATCCCCTGGGGCGATGTGGCGACCGCGTGGTACACCACCGGCATTCCCAATATCGAGACCTATCTGGTGGTACCGCCCGCCGTGATCCGCTGGGCGCGGCGGGGCGCACGTCTGCAGGGCCTGTTGCGCTATCAAGGCGTGCGGCGCGTCCTGCAGGGCCTGATCCAGCGCACGATGCGGGGACCGGATCACGTCGCCCGCGAGCGTGAGGGGGCGATCTGCTGGGGCGAGGCCTGCGATGCCAGCGGTCACTGCGTGCGCAGCCGACTCACCCTGCCCAATGCCTACACCCTCACCGCCTGGACCGCGCTGGCCATCGCCCAACGTGTTCTGGCGGGCGGGCTGCGGCCCGGTTATGCCACGCCTGCCGGCGTCTATGGTCCCGACTTCATCCTCACCTTTCCCGGCGTGACGCGCGTCGATGTGGACTGAGTTGTGACCGCTTGGATTTCCCATGTGGAATGGCATTGCCGGGACGCGCAGGCCGTGGCCGATTTCCTCACCGCGCTGTTGGGCTGGGCGTTTGCGCCCCATGGCCGGCGTTACCGTGAGGCGATCCCGGCGGATGGTCCCCGTATCGGCCTGCTCCAGGTGGACGTGCTGCCCGCCGGCGAGACCCAGCAGGCCTTCATCGCCGTATCCGATCTGGATGGGGTGTTGGCGCGTGCTTGCGTATTGGGCGGCGGGGTGGCGGAAATGCCGGTCTCGATTCCCGGCTATGGGCGCTATGCCCGCATTCGGGCGCCGGATGGCACCGTGCTGGGGCTGTTCGAAGCGGCGGTGGGCCTTCGGCCGATTTGATTTTTGTTACACTACCGAGCCCTTGCCGGATGCCTTTGACCGGTCCCGGCGGGTGCATTGGTTTCCCAACAAGCAAGGGAGTCGTCCATGAAAAAACCCGTACGCGTTGCCGTGACCGGCGCCGCTGGCCAGATTGGCTACGCACTGAATTTTCGTATCGCATCGGGCGCCATGCTCGGCCCCGATCAGCCCGTGATCCTGCAGTTGCTGGAAGTGCCCCAGGCCCAGGAAATCCTCAAGGGCGTGGTCATGGAACTCAACGACTGCGCCTTCCCCCTGTTGACCGAGGTGATTGCCACCGACCGGCCCGAGGAGGCGTTCAAGGACGCCGACTACGCGCTGCTGGTGGGTGCGCGCCCCCGTGGTCCGGGCATGGAACGCAAGGATTTGCTGGAAGCCAATGCACAGATTTTCTCGGTGCAGGGCAAGGCCATGGATCAGCACGCCAGCCGCGACATTCGCGTGCTGGTGGTGGGCAATCCCGCCAACACCAACGCCCTGATCGCCGCCAGCAACGCCAAGAGCCTGGACCGGCGCCAGTTCACCGCCATGACCCGATTGGACCACAACCGGGCGCTGCACCAGATCGCCGCCAAGCTGGGCACACATGTCAATGACGTGCGCCGGGTCACCATCTGGGGCAACCATTCCTCCACCCAGTATCCGGACCTGCATCACGCCACCGTGGGCGGCAAGCCGGCTCTGGCGCAGGTGGATGCCACCTGGTACGCCGAGGAGTTCATCCCGGTGGTGCAGCAGCGCGGCGCTGCCATCATCAAGGCGCGGGGCTCGTCCTCTGCCGCCTCTGCCGCCTCTGCCGCCCTCGACCACATGCGCACCTGGACGCTGGGCACTGCGGAAGGCGATTGGGTCAGCATGAGCATTCCCTCGGATGGCAGTTACGGCATTCCGGAAGGCGTGGTCTATTCCTATCCGGTCACCTGCCGCGATGGGCAATACCAGATTGTCCAGGGTCTTGAGATCAATGCCTTCAGCCGCGAGCGCATGACCGCGACCTACCAGGAGCTGAACGAGGAACGGGAAGGGGTCGCCGCCCTGCTCTGAAGCGATCCGGCCAGCGGATGTGAGATCGATCGGGGGGCAGGCGACTGCCCCCTTTTTTTCTGGCCTCGCCGGTCAAGGCCAAGACCTTGCTGAGCGGTGGCGTGATCCGCAATCAAGTGCGATGGTCTCATGTCATGACGCTAAGCCGTGCACTCAGAACCGGGAAGAAGCTGATTTTCAGCGCAAAAAAAACGGCCCGTTCCCAGTGGGGACGGGCCGTGATATGGACTGGGGCCGTCAGCGCCCCGTTTTTCAGGCTGTGGCCAGTCGTCCTGCACCGCTGTCGGGCGTGATGGCGGCGCCTTCCGGCAGGGTCTTGCCTTCGGCTGCGTAGTAGCGCCTGGCGGCCTCGACCAGATCGGGGATGCCGCTTTCCAGGTTTTCCGCCATGGCCAGCCGGCGCTCCGCCGGGGTGGCCATGTTGTTGTCCCAGTACAACAGCTTCTGGGCCATCAGCTCATTCCACAGCGGGGGGATCAGGGCAATGAGCACGCTGACACCATAGCCATAGATGGTGGTGGGCGCTTCGTCGCGGAAGGCCTTGAGTTCCCAGAACTCGGTGCTGGCATCGGCATGGTGATGGGAATGCCGGGAGATGGCCACGGTGAAGTAATAGGTGGCGGTGACATTACTGTTCCAGGCATGGCGCACCTGCATGGGTTCGGTCGGCACCCGCACCAGGCCGTAATGCTCGATGTAGTTGGCCGCCTCCAGTCCCACATGAGTCAGCAGGGTCACGCCCAGGATGCCCAGCAGGCCATGGAGGCCAGCCGCCCACACGAAGAAGATCACCACCAGCAGTTCCATGCCCCAGCCGCGCAGGGCCTTGTTGCGCCAGTCCCAGGGGGAGCGGCCCATGCGCTGCAGCCGTTCGGCTTCCAGGTCCCAGGTCATTTTTTTCTGGCCGATGATGGAGCGGACGGTGAAGTGGTAGAAGTTCTCCCCGCGGCGTGCCGTGGCCGGATCGGCCGGGGTGCAGACCAGGTTGTGGTGGCCATAGGGATGGCGGATCGAGAAATGGGTGAACAGGCTGAAGGCCTGGCCCAGCCGCCCGATGAAGACGGCCAGAGGATTCTCGGTGCGGTGGGTCAGTTCATGGCCGACGGCGATGGAGGCCAGAGCGCCGGCCACGCCGCCCAGTGCGATGATGCTGAATGTCGTCCAACCGGTATCCAGTGCCGTATGGCGGGCGAGGATGTCGATGCCCGTAAGGCTGGTGATGGCGGCGCCGAGGCCGAACAAATCGTTCGGCAAGCCCATGTACCAGGCCACCAGCACAATCATGGCAATGCTGGTGAACTGACTGAAGTACTGGATCGGATAAAAGATCCAGGCCTGCTCGTAGGTCGGCTCTTCCTCGTAGCGTCCGGAGAGCAACTCGGCGGCGAGTGCCACCACACCGAGGGTAACGACATAGACAGTTGGCCAACTGCCACCCATCAAGGCCATGGGAATGCCGGCCAGGACCACCCAGGTGCCGATGAAAAATCGGCTGTATTTCCAAACTGCGTTGTTCATGATGTCTCCTCCATAACGCACAATTAAACGGACCCCTCAGTCCAGGCGAGCCATCCATATGATCCGGGTCGAGGATCCGGTGGCTTCTTGTTGATCTGAAATTCCAGTGTGGCTCAATTAAACGATTGGTCAATGTCGATTCGAGTCTTTTTTTGCGGCGAGGTTCCCTTGGCTCAAACCGGTAGCGACTTCACCGGCGTGAGGCACTCCGAACGGCGTGCGGTCCGCGCGCGCTCACGCATCAGGCGGCACACGGCACGCCACACTCGGCTCCGCAGGGTTCGGGCGATCCCGTGTCGTCTGATTGGCCGCCCGATTTCCCGCGGCACATTGCGTGCTTTAGTCCTGCGGGCTGAGGACTTCGCTGATGCGGCGCAGGGCCTGGGGGATGTCGCTACCCAGGGGGATGGCGCCGGCGCGGACGATGGCGTCGCGGTGCAGGGTGGCGAGGTGACCGCCGACGAGGATAGGAACGCACACGCGCCGCACCAGGGCGCCCAGTTCATCCTCAAGCGCCGGCCAGTAGGCGCCCACCGATCCGGCCAGCACGATGGCGTCGCTGTCCGAACGACGGGCGGCCAGCGGCAGGTCGGCGAAGGGCATGTTGGCGCCCAGCAGGACGATGCGGTAATTGCGGGTGAGCGCGGCGAGACAGAACAACAAGAGCGCCAGCTCGTGGTTTTCGGTCGGCATGCAGGCGCACAACAGTTTGGGGCCATGGGTGTCGAGCGCCATGTGGTGGAAGCGGGCGCCGAGCTTGTTGCGCAGGAACACACTGAAGAAGTGCTCTTCAGCCACACTGCCCTCGCGGCTCTGCCAGCGCCGGCCGAGTTCCTCCAGCAGCGGCACGATCAACTGGCTGGTCACCAGCTCCACGGGATAGAGTGACAGGGCTTCGTTGTAGATGGTGTTGAGGGTTTTTTCGTCGAAGGCACCGATGGCCTCGATCATGCGTTCGATGTAGCCGCCCCAGGGGCCGCGATCCCGGCGCGGGACGGCGGGCGTGGGCGCCTCATCCCCGCGCTGTTGGGATTCGAGCGCGGCGCGCGCCTGGCCGATGGAGATCCCCCGGTCCAGGAGGCCCAGCACCTGTTCGATGCGCTGGATGTCGGCGCGACTGTAGAGACGATGGCCCTTGGGCGTGCGCTGCGGGCGGATCAGTCCATAACGGCGCTCCCAGGCGCGCAAGGTCACCGAGTTGACGCCAGTGAGGCTGGAGACGGTGCGAATCGGGAAGAGCTCCTGATCGCGCGTTGGGGCGCTTTCCTGGATCAATGGATCGGGCTCTCCTGCGCCAATTTTGCTGCTGTACATGGCTGACCTTGTCAATCCGGTTATTTTAAGCGAGTAATCCAGCAACCACTCACCGGGAATTTTGCCGATGTCGAAAGCGCCGCTGGTGACCGAGGTCCATTTTCAGACTGCCGAGCCGCGGCCGATGGCCTGCGCCCATGCCTGGCACCCGCTGCGCGGAGCCGGGCGATGAGCCGGGCGCTGCCTCCCATCCGGGCGATCACCTTTGACTTGGACGACACCCTGTGGGAAATCGGCCCGGTGATCCGGGCGGCCGAAGCGCGTTCGGAGCTGTTTCTGCGGCGGCATTTCCCCGCCATGGCGCAACGCCTGCCGGCTGGCGAGGTGCGCCGGCGCATGAATGTCCTGGCGGCGCGGCGGCCGGAACTGGCCCACCACGTCACCGCTCTGCGCATGACCGTGCTGGCGGAGGCGGCGCAGGATGCGGGGGTACCCGTGCGCGCGGCCGAACTGGCCTTTGCCGAGTTCATCCAGGCGCGCAATGCGGTGACGCCCTTTCCCGATGCAGTGCCGGTCCTGCGGGCCTTGGGCGAGCGCTTCGCCCTGGCCAGCATCACCAACGGCAATGTGGATGTGACGATGACCGGCCTCGCCGAGTTGTTCCGGCTTCATGTCAGCGCTGAGAGCGCCGGCATGGCCAAGCCGGATCCCGCCATCTTCCACCACACCTGCGCGGCGCTGGACGTGGCGCCGGAGGAAACCCTGCACATCGGTGATGATCCCGAGTGCGACGTGGTGGGCGCGCGCGCGGCTGGCTTGCGGGCGCTGTGGTTCAACCGGCCCGGCCACCGCTGGCCTGGACCGGGCCAGGTGCCGATCCATGTGCGGCAATTGACCGAACTGCTGGCCCGGCTGTTGCCAGCCACGGGCGGCTGAGCGGGCGGCGTTCACGGCTGCTTCCGGAATGACAGGGTGACCTGACCCAGCTCGATACCGAATTTGCTCATGCGCGCCCGGTTGAGCAGCACGCCGTCGGGCTGCAGGTACATCCAGTCGTCGAACTGGACGTGATAGGTTTGCTCGCCGACCGGTAGCGCCAGGGTGTAGGTCCAGTTCAGCGCCCGCCCATGCACCACCCCCTTGGCGACGCCGATCACATCGTCGGCGCGGCCTTCGTAGTGATTGGCATCCAGTCGCTTGATGCGCCAGATGCGTTGGGCTTTCTCGCCATCGTTGTAGACAAAGTCCTCGGTCATGACCAACTCGCCGTTGACCATGCGCCCGTTGATGTCCACTTCAAAACTGCGCTTGAGCTCGCCGGAGCGGTCCTGGAACATGCCCCAGGCCCGGGTCTGGCCGAGGAAATACTGCTCCAGCACCAGCGGCGGCTGGCTGCCTTCATAGATCTTTGGATTCACGCCGGCGCAGGCGGTGAGCGCCATCAGGCTCACCAGGAGCAGGCCGCGGGTCAGCTTGGATCGGTTCATGATGCATCGTCCTCGTAAAAGCAGGTTCATGTGGGCAGGGCAATCTGTTGGCGCAAGGCGCGCTGGTCGGTTTCGGTCAGGGGGAAACGCCACATCAGGCCCACGGCAGCGAGCTTGATCAGCACCGGCAGGCCGCCATAGAGCAGGGCCAGCGTCGTCAGCGCAAAGGGAGTGTTGTCGCCTCGCGCCTCCAGGCCGGCCCAGTCCAGCAGCGGGTACGCAATCCCCACCGCCAGGGCCAGGGCGGCCTTGGTGGCCATGCCCCAGAGGGCGAAGAACAAGCCGGCGCGGGAATTGCCGCTTTGGGTGGTGTCGAGATCGATCACATCCGCCTGCATGGCGGAGGGCAGGGCGAGGTCGGCGCCCACCGTCAGGCCGGTGAACACGCACACGGCGAAGAAAAACCAGAACTGCCCGGCCTGGATGAAGGGCACCGTGGCAAACACGGCACAGGTGAACAACATGGCCAGGCACCAGGTGCGGTGCTTGCCCAGACGGCGCGCCAGACCCAGCCACAGCGGCAGGCCCAGGAAACCGGCACCGAAATAGGCCAGCAGCAGGATGCCCGCGTCCTGATCGTTACCGATCAGCGTCTGCACGAACAACAGAAACAGGCTGGCCGGGAGGCCATTGGCGATGCCGTTCAGCAGATAGGCGCCCAGCAGGCGGCGGAACGGGCGATTGTCCGCCAGCAGCCGCAGGCCCTTGTTCCAGGGCACCTCGGCATCGGGCTGGGCGCGTTCCGGCACCTCGCGCAACAGCCAGATGGCGCTGGCCGGCAGGGTCAGCAGGGCGAAGCCGAACATCACCGCCAGCGCCGTCGCCCGTGAGGCGCCCGCCGCCTGCATCGCGCCGGGGATCAGCACGCCCAGGATCGTGCCGACAATGGCAAAGGCTTGCGACACGCCATAGATCCGGGCGCGCTCGTGGTAGTCCGGGGAGAGCTCGGCCGCCCAGGCGTTGTGCGGCAGGGACAACACGGTCCAGCCCAGTGTCACCACGATGCTCCACAGCAGCAGATACCCCCAGCTCACGCCCACCGGTGCCAGGAACAGAAAGCCGGTGCCCAGAAGGGTGAGGGGGACGCCCAGCACTACCCAGGGCCGGCGGCGCCCCCAGCGCGTCGGGATGCGGTCGCTCATCAGGCCGACCACCGGATCACTGAGCACATCGAACAGCCGCGAGATCAGCAGCACGGTGCCGACCACCGACAGGCCCAGTCCCAGTTCGTCGCTGAAATAGGGCGGCAGGTAGATCAGCAGCGGGATCGCCAGCGCCGCCATGGGAAGCCCGATCGCGCCGAAGGCGGCGAGCATGCGCCGGGACAGCGGCTCAGCGGTGGGGTTCATCGCCTCAGCGCCGCGTCAGCACGGTTTGCATCACATCGATGCGGCCGGTTTCAAAGCCCACCTGGCAGTAGCACAGATAGGCGTGCCACAGCCGCTGGAAGCGGGCGTCGTAGCCCATGGCCGCTAGGCTGTCGGCCTTCTCGCTCACGGCTTGGTCCCAATGCGCCAGGGTGCGCGCGTAATCGGCGCCGAAGGTGAAGACATCCAGCGCTTGCAACCCCGCGGTCTCGGCACCCTCCAGGAAGCGCTCAGGCGAGGGCAGCATGCCGCCGGGAAAGATGTAGCGCTGGATAAAGTCGGCGCTGCGGCGATAGTCCTCGAAGCGTTGCTCCTCGATGGTGATGACCTGGATACCGGCGCGACCACCGGGCTTGAGCCGGTCATGCACCTGTTGAAAGTAAGTGGGCCAGTATTGCTCGCCCACCGCCTCGAACATTTCGATGGACACAATGCGGTCGTAGGTCTCGCTCACATCGCGGTAGTCCATCAGCTCGAACGTCACCCGATCGGCAACCCCGGCGCGCCAGGCCCGCTGCCGAGCTTCCACCAGTTGCGCCTGGGAGAGGGTGATGCTGGTGACGCGGCAGCCGGTCTGACGCGCCGCCTGGATGGCAAAGCCACCCCAGCCCGAGCCGATTTCCAGCACATGGTGCGCGGCGCTGATTTCGAGCTGGTCGATCAGGCGCTGGTATTTGCGGCGCTGGGCGGTTTCCAGGCTGTCCTCCGCAGATTCAAAGACAGCGCTGGAGTAGGTCATGCTGGGATCCAGCCACTCACCATAAAAGGCATTGCCGAGGTCGTAGTGGGCCGCGATGTTGCGCCGGCTCCCCGTGCGGGTGTTGCGGTGGCGCCAGTGGTACAGGGTGCGCAGGCCGCGCCACAGGGCAAAGCCATTGGAAACCTGGCCGAAACTGGTTTCGTTGGCTGCGCCCCAAAGGAGAAACTGCGTCAGATCGGCGGTATCCCAGTCGCCGTCGACGAAGGATTCCAGCAAGCCCGTATCGCCGCCGGTCAACAGGCGGCCGATCATGCGGGGATGATTCAGCACCAGAGTGGCCTGCGGGCCGGCATGGCGACCCCGCACGCGCACTTCGCGGCCATCCGGCAGACGCAGGTCCAGTTGGCCGTATTCCGCCCTGGCCAGCACGCGGGCCAGCAGACGCAGGGACCAAGGCAGTTTGGGCAGGGCGGCGCCCCGTTCGAGGACGATGGGCGGTTGACTGGACATATCAGGAACTCCTGGGAGTGGAAGCAATCGGGGGTTGGGGATGGAAGCGCGCGCCGCGCCACCACAATTTCAAGGCCTGCCAGTGGATGGCGGTGATCACCTTGATTCCCGCCCAGGGCATGCGCAGCACCTGGGCGAGCAGGCTGCGATCGGTCAAGGAGCGGGCCTCGCCGTGCAGCTCGGCGATGAGGGACGGCGCGCCGTCCTGCCAATAGGCGACCGTGGCGGCGACGGATCGCTGCGGGGCCTCGAAACGGAAGCGGTATTCGCCTGTTACCGGGAAAAACGGGGAAACGTGAAACTGTTTGCGCTTGCGGGGTGGGGCCTGCAGGTCCAGCGGCTGCCCATCCTCGCCCGCGAGGACGTAGCAGTGACTGCCGCGATAGGTGTTGTGGACCTCGCACACCAGCGTGCGCAAGGCGCCCTGATCGTCATGGCAGTACCAGATCGTCAGGGGATTGAAGGCGCGCCCCAGCACGCGCGGAAAGCACAACACCCGAAGCGTGCCGCCGGGATAGGCCAGCCCATGTTCCGCCAACAGCGCGCCGATCCAGATCCGGGGCGGGGTGCCGTCGCGCGGCCCGTGGTCGCGATCGTAGAAGCTCACCAGGTTCGGTCGGTTGTGCGAGAACAGCCGCAGTCGTCCGGCCAGCCGATCCAGGTCATCCACCTCCAGACAGAGATTGAACAAGCGATAGCCAAACCGGTAGCGCAGGCTGCCCGGCCGGGTGTGCTGGATGCGGATGCGATACAGGCGGCTGCTCATGGCGCGGGTCTCAGGCCGTCTCGGGCAGGGGCTGCCGAGTGATGTGTGTCGCGCCCGCGTCCCGCGTGATCCGCTCGGGCAGGCGTTCTTCCCAGGGCGGCGTGATGCCGAAGGCGCGGCCCACAGCCAGTCCCGAGCGGATGCCGTCCTCATGGAAGCCGTAGCCGAAATACGCGCCGCAGAACCAGGTGCGCCGCTGGCCCTGGATGCGACCCAGCAGCGGTTGCGCGCGCATGGCGCGCTGGCTGAACACCGGGTGGTCGTAGTGGTATTCCCCCCAGACCTGAGCCGGATCGGGCTCGCTCAAGGGATTGAGCGTCACGAAATAAGGGCGCGTCTCGGGCAGGCCCTGCAAACGATTCATCCAGTAGCTGACCGCGACAGCCCGGTCGCCGGCCACGTTGGTGCCCGAGAGGTAGTTCCAGGAAGACCACAGGCGGCGCCTTTGCGGCATCAGGCGGGCATCGGAATGCAGTACCACCCGGTTGGGCTGGTAGGGGAAGGCGCCGAGCAGGCTGGACTCCCAGAAGCCAGGCTGTTCCAGCAGGGCAAGGGCCTGGTCGGCGTGGCAGGCCAGGACCACCTGATCGAAGCGCTGGGCCGTGCCGGCCTGGTCCACCACCGTGACGCCCTTGTCGTCCCGCCGGATGGTGCGCACCCCGTGGCCGACGCGCAGGCCCGAGCGGAAGCTTTCGGTGAGCTTGCCCACATAGCTGCTGCTGCCGCCCACCACGGTGCGCCATTGGGGATGGCCCTGCACGTCCAGCAGGCCGTGGTTGTTGAAAAAGCGCATGAAGCCGGCGGCCGGAAAGGCAAGCATGGTGCGTGGCGGGCAGGACCAGATCGCCGCCGCCATGGGCAGCAGGTAGCGCGTGCGCAGGGTTTCGCCAAACCGATGCGCATCGAGGAAATCGCCCAGGCTCTGTGTGTCCAGCGCCGGGTCATCGAGCAGGCGTTTGGCCAGCCGGTTGAAGCGCAGGATCTCGCGCAGCATCTGCCAGTGGCTGGGCTTGAGCAGATTGCGACGCTGCCCGAACAGGGCGTTGAGATTGTCGCCCGCATACTCTAGGGCGCCGACGTCGATGGACACGCCGAAGGACATGTCGCTGTCGCGGGTGGCGACCCCGAGATGACGAAACAGGGCGGTGAGATGGGGGTAGTTGGCTTCGTTGTAGACGATGAAGCCGGTGTCCACCGCCACCGCGCCGTCGGGAGCGGGCGCGTCCACGGTGTGGGTGTGGCCGCCGAGGTAGTCGTTCTGCTCGAACACGGTGACCTCATGCTGGCGGGCCAGCATCCAGGCGGCTGAAAGTCCGGAGATTCCGCTGCCGACAATGGCGATGTTCATGCTTGGGCGCTCCTGAATCCGAATAATTCAATATATGTACAATATTTAAGTTTTTGAATATAAATATTAATGTGGCGTTACAGGGTAGGAATTGAATCGCTATGTACAATATTTGTACGAGATAATTCGGCGCGTGTCAAACTTTCTTGATGCCTGTTGCAGCCTCAAGGCCAGTTTCCGATCAGC
>Ga0209851_1000130_pt1 | contig 21796 bp, 27 predicted proteins | sample GWRWT4_14Oct14_FD_187195 | JGI IMG/M metagenome (GOLD analysis project Ga0209851, IMG submission 187195) | Sand microcosm microbial communities from a hyporheic zone in Columbia River, Washington, USA - GW-RW T4_14-Oct-14 (SPAdes) (version 2) | ecosystem: Engineered > Artificial ecosystem > Sand... | reverse complement strand
GTTCGAGCGATGCGGTGAATCTGGTATAAGTGAAGACAAGCTGCCCGGCAGGCGCATTTACTGCCGCACCGCTTGCCCCACCGCTTGCCGCTGGCGCGGCCGCATCCGGCGACGCGATGCGCCATTCAATACTGGAATTCGGAACCCCGCGATCCGCCAGCACAGCATTGACGGCTTGCATCTGGGCCGTCATCTGCGGGTTATTGGGAATGCCTGGCAGAATGATGGCAAGCGGGCCATGCCCGTCTCGAAGAAACCCGCCTGCAAAAGACGTGATCTTCTGCGCATCGCCATGAACAATCTTTTTCCCGGCCATTACAGGCGTCAGCGCCATGCTTTCCTGCCTGGGCGCCACCTTGATCGGGAATTTATCCTTGACCGCCAGTTGCGGGGTAGACTGCTGCATCGCATTGTTAGCCTGCTGGCAACCGGCCATAACGGCGCCCAGCATAAACAGCACGAAGACGCGCAATCCCTGGGCCTGAAACCGCTGCCAGTGCGAAAAGCTGTTCATTTGCATGCGCAACACGACCAATTACTCCATGATGTAGCCATAAGGCCCCTGAAGAGATGTTCCTGTTTTTGGCTGGCGCTTGTAGACACCATTCAAACGGCCAAGAAAAAAGGCGTCAAAATCACCCGCCGGTGTGAAACCATCCGTCGGCAGGCGAATTTCATCCTCCTTGACGGCGCGCACCAGATAGGGCGTCACCACAATGACCAGTTCGGTTTCATTGTTCTGAAAATCACTGCTGCGGAACAGGGCGCCAAGTATGGGGACATCTCTCAGGCCCGGAATGCCGTCAATGGAGTTTCGAATATCGGATTGCAGCAGGCCGGCAATGACAAGGCTGCCGCCACTGGGCAGCTCGACCGATGTTTCAGCGCGGCGCACCGCCAAGCCAGGTACTACCAGAGAGGAAAGGGTTACCGCTTGCTCGTTGGAAATCTGGCTGACTTCGGTTGAGAGGCGCAGATTAATACGTCCGTCACTCAGCACCACGGGCGTGAAGCCGAGGCCGACGCCAAATGGTTTGAATTCAATCTTGATATTGCCCTGATTATCCACGCCCGCAGGAATCGGGAATTCGCCGCCAGCCAGAAATTTGGCGGATTCGCCCGACACCGCAGTCAGATTGGGTTCCGCAAGCACCCGCGCCAGGCCGCCGCGCTCAAGCGCCTGCAAAACGCCACTGATCGAATTGCCGGTAATTCCCACAGCGCCGCCGCCTGCAAGAGGATTTACACCAGGGCCAGGCACCGTTTTATTGGCGCCTGCAGTCAGGCCGCCCAGAAGCCTGCCGGCCACATTAAACTGATTGTCCGTGCCCCCCCGGAAGATGCTTCCGCCGCCGCGATTAAGGTTGCCGAACAGATTGACGCCCATCTGCTTGATCACTCTGCGCTGAATTTCAGCGACACGCACTTTCAGCAGTACCTGGTCATCGCCTTCTACTGCCAGCAAATTGACAATATTTTCCGGCTTGTCGACAAAACGGGCCACGATGGCGAGCGCACGTTCCGACGCCGCCACATTGGGAACCCGGCCGCTGATCGCCAGATTGTTTTTCAGGGCTTCGACGCGCAATTGCGCGTCAGGGAAATGCCGCGCCAGCGCCGCTGTCGCCCCCTTTGAATCAAGCTGAACAAGCAGTTCCAGATTGAGTATCTGCGTACCATGCTCATCAAAAAAAATCATATTGGTGGCCCCGATGGCCGTGCCAATAACGTAGACCTGACGCGGGGTGCGCACCCTGGCGTCGGCAATTGCGGGATCGGACACCAGAATATCACGGGCATCACGGGGTAATTCGACAATCGCGGCCTTGCCACGTTCCAGCCGGACCTGATGGCGCGTTGCTTCGGTTTCCGGATCATCCGCCATGATACGGATTTTGCTGCCGTCAATTTTCATGGTGACAGGCGGCGCAGCCGTGGTTTCCTTGATGGCGATGGCAGGTTTGACAGGCGCCTTTTCCGGCGTTTGCGCCAGCGCGAGACGCGGCAGGATAGCGATGCCGGCAGCCAGCATGACAAGCGCAGCCGACCGGTATCTCCTATTCCTATCCTGACTGTTCAATTTCCAACCCATCTTAACTCATCTTCTATTTTGGCTGATACTTGCCGGGCGCGCCGTAGCGGATGATCGTAAACGCCTTGGTCTTGGCGCGCTGTTCCTCCAGCGCGGCGGCGGCGGCGGCTTCGCGGGCGGCAAATTCCGGATCTTCCTTGCGTTCCAGGCTGCGCAACGCCAGTGACAGCTTTCCATCGGCCACCGATCTGGCCAGTGTCTGCGCCTGCGCCGGGGTCAATTCCAGCGTCGCGGTCTTGCCGATCACGGAACTGGTTTGTTTTTCCTTGCCCGACGATGCGCCCTCTACCGCTGCGGGATCGTTCACCGTCTGATCAATAGCCAGCGCCCGCACATTTTCCAGAATGATTTCACTGACCGTTTCCCGTGTCATTTGCCCGTTTTCGCCCTCAACTTCTGCCTCTCGGCTGAGGATGACGTCAACGCGATCGCCTGGTAAGATGAAGCCGCCCGCTCCGGTTTCCGGGGCAATCTCAATACTCATGGCGCGCATGCCGCCCTCAAGTATCGCGGACATAAAGCCGCCATCCCCGGCATTCACGATTTTCCCTGGTGTAATCGGCGACTCCGCGAAAATTTCCGCGCGCGCTATGCCGCCAACCAATTCCTTGACGGCATCAGGATTACGGGTTTGCGTGTAATATGTGCTGGCGACGGAGGGTTCTGGAAATTCCTGCCAGCGCAGATCCGCTTCGGTCAGTTTCGTTCCGACCTCAATCTTGCGGGTCGCGACCAGCACCTTGGCAACGGGAATTGCGGGCTTATCCTCTGTCACGGCTTCAGGCGTGCTGACCAGGCTGCTGACCAGCAACGCCGTCAGGCCCGCTGCGGCGAGCGCTGCTACCAGAATAATGATCCGCATCAAGTTCATGTGTCGATGCCCCCCACCTGATTCGGCTTTTTCAGCAAGCTAAACCGGTGGAAATGAAAGCTAAATTTAGCCATTACGTTCCAAGGTCTTACCTTAATTTATCAACATTTGCACCCAGGATGTAAAAATTTCATTAACCCTGCCCGCTTCTTTGCAAATGCCGCAAAAAAACTTGCATATTAACCCTGTTGTTCTTTTGGCGCTGCTACAGGGAGGGCAGATTCAGCAATTGCGGCCAGGCCAGGATGGCCCCGATATTCAGGGCCACGCCATAGGGCACACCCTGTTCCTTGCGGTGCAACACCGCGATCCAATTGTGTCTGGCAAGGCCGGCCGGCAGCGGCAGGCGGCGAAACAACAGCAATGTCAGGGCCAATATCCCGCCACAAAGACTAAAGATAATCAAATAATTAGCCATCCCCCCCCAGCCCATCCACAGGCTGGTGGCGGCAAACAGTTTGACATCCCCGCCACCCAGCAGGCCTAGCGCAAACAGCACCCAGCCGGCAACCAGCATGGCAATCCCAACGCCTGCATGGCCAAATGTTTGCCCCCAGGGCAGCCCCTGCCAGCCGGCAAAAACAACAAAAAGCGCGATTAACAGGAGGGGGGCAAAATGCGGAATCGTATAAGTCACAAGGTCATAAATGGCCGAAACCAGCATGATGCTGAAAAACAACACTATGCATAAAACCGTCACAGGATCCGCAGAGAAGCTTTCGGCCATTCATCCTATCCGGAAAAATTCAGGTGATTCGCGTCCGCGCCCCGGTCCTGCCATTTCAAGGGCGGGACAAGGGACCAAAAGACATACCCAAAAAAAATAACGCCGCCATTATCCATGGCGGCGTTATCTCAAACCCTAGACCGGTCTGTTACGGCCGGGCATCAAGGCCAGCGCCAACTTCACCGAACAGGCCACTAAGCGAATCACCAAGTGTGTTGGCCGCCAGAAGCACGACCAGACCAATGCCGGCAGCGATCAGGCCATATTCGATCGCCGTGGCGCCCGAAATGTCCTTCTTGAACGCATTCAGTTTTTCCTGAGCAGCAACGTAAAACTTCAACATGTCCATCTCTCCTTCAGTTTGAAATCTGGCGGCCATCCGCCAGATCTTCCCCGCCGCTATTCGCCCAAGGGCGGGGTCTTTGGTCAACGCAATACTCACGCTTTACCGGGAGCACTAATCTGTCGGGCCCATAAGCATCAGCCCAGTTACGTTAGACGCTAACATTTAAATTTCTGCTTCGACAACCCTGTTTTTCTTTCTCTATCCTTGCCCTACCAGCCAGATATGGGCGCCTTAACAGCCATTACACGTGACAACCGTCACCAAACTGTCAGAGCGCCGGAAATTTATCGAAACGGCGCGCTATCCCGTGCTCCGGACTACAAACACCGCCGCCAGCTAGCCCAAAACCGGTATAAATGAGATTAACCCAGTTCCGCAAGCAGCTTCACCTTGGCCCGGTCTGTGATATGCAGGCTGGGATAACGCCGCTTGGCCAGCCCTACCTTGATAAGCTGCCCCAGCGCCGTCGCCACGCTTTCCTCCGTGGTGCCCGCCCAGGCTGCAATTTCCTTATGTTTGGGCATGCGGGTGATCATCCAGGAGCCATCCCCATTGGGGTCCGGCTCGGACAGCCGCAGAAGTTCCGTATAGACGCGCTGCACGTCGGTACGGGTGCTTAAATCAACAATGCGCCGGTTATTGTTGCGGATGATGCTGGTCAGATGCTGCAACAGCGCGACAGCGATCTGAGGATGCGCAAGCAAAATGGCATTGAATTGCGCCGCTTCCAGCGAGGCGATGACACAATGCTCCTTGGCGAACACATTTGCAGAGCGGGCCTGACCGTCTATGGCCGACAATTCACCGAATTGCGCCCCGGCACCCAGGTCGATAAAGGCGATTTCGCCTGCCGAACCGACCGAAGTCGCCACCCGGACGGCACCGGACACCACAAAATAGACGGCATCACGCGGCGGCTCCATGCCCGATTCAATGATGGCCTCCTCGGGCCCGAACTCCTGCCATTTGCACATTGTCTCAATTTCAGAAACAATCTCCAGGGAGAGCTTTTCGAACAGTTTGCTGCCTTTCAAAGAGCAAACCGAGGGATCCAGCATAGCGTCTTCTCCTGATTTTTCCGGCATACCCGCCCCAGACTCGCTGATATTACTGTCAGAACCGGGCCGCTGGAACTTTTTTTTGCCCTGAATTCTATTCATTTGAGAGTAGTTTAAAAACACTGATTATTGGCTAACATTGTAACAAGTGAGGACTTAATTCATTTTTGCCTTTTCTTTGGTTTATATTCCGTTAATATTTATAGTCTTTAATCTGGCGGATACCACCTTACAGGGTCCGGCTGGACTTGGGAGAGAACAGAATGGCGATACCACATCAGGACTTGTCAAATCGGGATTTGCCAAATCATTTGCCAAATCAGATGACGCGGTTTGCAATGGCATTGGTGTCGGCCTGCCTCGGGTTTTCGGCCGCGATACTGTCTGGATCGGCCTGGGCCAGCGAAAGTCTGCGGGTAACGATTGACAAGAACCATGTGCTGAGAACCGACCGCCCTGTGGAAACTATTATCGTCGGCAACCCGCATATCGCGGATGTTTCCGCACAAAGCAACCAGCTGATGTTCATTCTTGGCCGCACCAGCGGTGAAACCAATATTCTAGGCTTCGACAAGGATGGCAATGTGGTGTTTGACAAGGATGTCACAGTGGTGCCGCACACCACCCGCACGGTAACGCTGCACCGGGGCACGCTGACCGAGACATTTGCCTGTGCGCCGCGCTGCGAGGTGCAGATGCATCCGGGTGATGATCCCGCCAAGTTTAGCGTGATCAGCGGTCAATCCGCGACCCATACCGGGGCCGCCAGCGGCACCGCCAGCAGTGCGGCAAGCGCCACGGAATAATATAGGCCGAATTTTGAACGGCGGCATTCAGGACGGTATCCTCATATAGAAAATTCTGACGGAATCTGTTGACTAGTGCCGTGACCCGTTGTCATATCCCCATTGCAGTTCCCCGTTCGGGGGGCTGCTGCATTACATACAGATGATCCCTGCGGAAGAGACCAGAAATGCAGCGCGCAAGTGCGAAGCGGAACTGGCGCCGAAGGAGCAACCGCCCCGGAAACTCTCAGGCAACCGGACCGCAGGGGGATGAAACTCTGGAAAGCAAGTGTCAGGGCCCGGCATGAACGGGCATCTGGCGCTTCACCGAAGGGGTAAGCCAGGCATCAGGCAAGAACCGGATGCGGGGTCAAATCTCTCAGGTTCCCGTGACAGAGGGGGCAGCCGGCGGCACGCGTAGCGCGCCAAACGGCAGGCGCTGGGGATTCCGCTATTGGATGAACCGCCGCTGCACCAGACGGGACAGAGGATAATGACCGAAACTATTGACGCGCCGATACGCCATACCCCGCTTCACGCACTGCATCTTGCATTGGGCGCAAAAATAGTTCCGTTTGCGGGCTATGCGATGCCCGTAAATTATCCCGCCGGCATTCTGAAAGAACATCTGCATACCCGCACGCAGGCCGGCCTGTTCGATGTCTCGCATATGGGTCAGGCGATGCTTGCCGCCCTGCCCGGCACAGACATTGCCGCCGCCTTCGAGACCCTGGTCCCCGGCGCAATAGCCGAACTCAAGCCCGGACAGATGCGCTACACGATGCTGCTGAATGCGCAGGGCGGCATCCTTGATGATCTGATGGTTACGCGGCCATTGCGGCCTGAACATCAGCACCAGCTATTCCTTGTCGTCAATGCCGGCCGCAAAGCCGAAGATTTCGCCCATATCGAAACCGCGCTTGCCGGCAAAGCCACCCTGACGCGCATGGAAGACCGCGCGCTGCTGGCCTTGCAGGGGCCGCAAGCCGCAATGATATTGGCGCGCCATGTACCGGAAGCAGCCAATCTTGGCTTCATGTATGGCCGGCGGTTTCTGGCCGCTGGCGCCGATCTGCTGATTTCGCGCTGCGGTTATACGGGCGAGGATGGATTTGAAATATCCGTACCCGGACATTTGGCCCAGGACTGGGCCAAACGCCTGCTTGCCGAACCGGAGGTGGCGCCCATTGGCCTTGGCGCGCGCGACAGCCTCAGGCTGGAGGCAGGGCTGTGCCTGTATGGCCATGATATTGACGAAACCACCACCCCGGTCGAAGCCAGTTTGCTCTGGTCCATTTCAAAACGCAGGCGTGAAAATGGCGGCTTTCCCGGCAGCGCACGCATTCAGGCGCAAATCAAGGACGGCCCCGGACGGTTGCGGGTTGGTATCCGCCCCGATGGCCGCGCCCCCGCGCGCGAAGGAACCGAAATCACGGACAGTCAGGGCCGGCCAATCGGCCATGTGACCAGCGGCACTTTCAGCCCATCCCTCAATGCGCCCATTGCGATGGGCTATGTCAACGCATCGCACGCCGCCGATGGAACTATTGTTCATCTGATTGTGCGCGGCAAACCGCTGGCCGCCCGCATTGCCCCCATGCCTTTTATCCCGAAACGCTTTCACCGCTAGGACATGCAAATGACAAATATTTTCTACACCCAGGATCATGAATGGATAAGGCTGGACGGCGATACCGGCACTGTCGGCATTTCCAATTACGCCCAGGAACAGTTAGGCGACATTGTCTTTGTCGAACTTCCACAGCCGGGAGCAAAAACCGCGCAGGGCGATGAAATCGCCGTCGTTGAATCTGTAAAGGCCGCAAGCGAGATTTACGCCCCGGTTACCGGAGAAATCATTGCAGCGAACACGGCGCTGGAAGGCGCGCCGGCCACTGTCAATGAAGCTGCCGAAACGGATGGCTGGTTTTTCAAAATCCGCTTGACCGATAAATCGGAACTGGAATCGTTGATGGATGCCGCCGCCTACAATAATTATATCGAAGGGCTTTCCTGATGCGCTATCTTCCGCTTACTCCGGCAGATCGTAACGCAATGCTGCGTGCCATCGGCGTGGCAGGCATTGATGATCTGTTCGCCGATGTGCCGCAATCCGCGCGGCGCACGCAACCGCTTGATCTGCCCCCCCATCAGGGCGAACTGGAAGTTGAACGCGCCCTGCGCGCTATGGCGTCAAAAAATCTTGCTGCCGGAGATGCGCCATTCTTCTGCGGCGCCGGGGCCTATCGTCACCATATCCCTGCGACGGTTGATCATCTGATCCAGCGCTCGGAATTTCTGACATCCTATACGCCCTATCAGCCTGAAATTTCGCAGGGTACGCTGCAATATCTGTTCGAATTTCAGACCCAGATCGCCATGCTGTCAGGTATGGATATCGCCAACGCCTCCATGTATGACGGCGCAACCGCCTGCGCCGAAGCCGTGCTGATGGCGAACCGCGCCACCAAACGGCGCAAGGCGATTCTATCCGGCGGTTTGCATCCGCATTATCGCGCCGTCACCGAAACCACATCACATTTTGCGGGCGCACTTGTGCAGGCTATGCCGGCCGCCCCGGAAGGCGAAGAAGATCTGATCAGCGCCATTGATGACACCACCGCCTGCATCGTGGTGCAGACGCCGGACTTCTTTGGCAATTTGCGCGATCTGCGCCCATTGGCCGCAGCCGCACATGACAAAGGCGCATTACTTGTTGCCGTGACCACAGAACCTCTGGCGCTCGGCGCCATGCTCTCGCCCGGGGAAATGGGCGCGGATATTTTTGCCGGTGAAGGGCAATCGCTGGGTGTCGGGCTGAATTTTGGCGGCCCCTATCTGGGCCTGTTCGCCGCGCGCAGCAGCCTGCAGCGCCAGATGCCGGGGCGGCTATGCGGTGAAACCGTGGATGCACAGGGACGGCGCGGCTATGTGCTGACCCTGTCTGCGCGCGAACAGCATATTAGACGCGAAAAGGCGACCAGTAATATCTGCACCAATTCCGGTCTTTGCTGTCTGGCCTTCACCATACATGTGGCGTTGCTGGGCGAAGCGGGCTTTACGCGGCTGGCGCAACTCAATCATCAGGCGGCAATCATTCTGTCACAGATGCTATCCGGCATTCCCGGCGTCACCTGTCTCAATGAAAGTTTTTTCAACGAGTTCACCTTGCGCCTGCCCAAACCCGCCGCGCCGGTGGTTGAGGCATTGGCTGCGCGCGGCATTCTGGGCGGCGTGCCGGTGTCCCGGTTGATCCCCGAGGATCCCGGCCTTGCCAAACTTCTGCTTGTGGCGGCAAATGAAACCAATACGGATCAGGACAGAAACGCCTTTGTGAGCGCCCTGCGCGAGGTGCTGTCATGATGCGGACCGGACGCCCGACACAGGCTGGCGAAACAGGCAAGGACGGTCTGACCACATTCAGCGGCCATCGCGGTCTGGACCATGAAGAGCCATTGCTGTTTGAGCAGAATTCAGAAGGGCGCTGCGGCGTGGATTTGCCGTTACCCGCGGCGCGCCCGGACCGTCTTGGCGCATTGGCGCGCACCGGCGCCATCGGCCTTCCCGGCCTGTCGGAACCGCAGGTGGTGCGGCATTTTGTCCGGCTCAGCCGCAAAAACTACGCAATAGATAGCGGCCTCTATCCGCTGGGTTCCTGCACCATGAAGCATAATCCGCGCCTGAATGAAAAATTGGCGAGGCTGCCGGGCTTTGCCGATCTGCACCCGCTGCAACCCATTTCCACAGTGCAGGGGGCGCTGGAACTGATCCATACTCTGGCGCACTGGCTGTGCGTACTGACCGGGATGCCCGCTGTCGCCATGTCGCCCAAGGCCGGTGCGCATGGGGAACTATGCGGATTGATGGCGATCCGCGCCGCGCTGGATGCGCGCGGCGAAAAGCGTAACCGTGTTCTGGCGCCGGAATCGGCGCATGGCACCAATCCCGCCACGGCCGCCATGTGCGGTTTCACTGTTGACCCGATCCCTGCCGATGCGCGCGGCCGGGTTGATCTGGCCGCATTAAAAGCCAGACTGGGGCCGGATGTCGCCGCCATCATGGTGACCAATCCCAATACCTGCGGCCTGTTTGAAAATGACATTGTGGAAATGGCGAAGGCCGTGCATGACGCGGGCGGATATTTTTACTGCGACGGAGCGAATTTCAATGCGCTGGTCGGATATGTGCGCCCAGGCGATCTGGGAATTGACGCCATGCATATCAATTTGCACAAAACATTTTCCACTCCGCATGGCGGCGGCGGCCCTGGCGCCGGACCTGTCGTGTTTTCGCTGGCGCTGGCTCCCTATGCCCCATTGCCATTTGCCGTGGATCGCGGCAATGGCTTTGAACTGGTGGAACATGAAGCTGACGCTGGCGCGGCCACGCCCTTTGGGCGCATGACGGCGTTTCACGGGCAGATGGGCATGTTTGTCCGTGCGCTGAGTTATATGCTGAGCCATGGCGGCGATGGCCTGCGCCAGGTGGCGGAGGATGCCGTTCTGAACGCCAATTATGTGCTGGCCGGGCTGCGCGGCGATATGAGCGCGCCCTTTCCCGGCCCCTGTATGCATGAATGCCTGTTTGACGACAGCTTTCTGAAAGACACCGGCGTCACCACGCTGGATTTCGCCAAGGCGATGATTGACGAGGGCTATCATCCGATGACCATCTATTTCCCGCTGGTGGTGCATGGCGCGATGCTGATCGAGCCGACAGAAACGGAATCGAAAGAATCACTCGATCAATTGATCCTTGTACTGCGCAAACTGGCACAGGCGGCAAAGGCAGGCGATGTGGCGCGTTTTACCCAGGCCCCGCATTTTGCGCCACGCAACCGCATGGACGAAACCCGCGCCGCGCGAACCCCTGTGTTGCGATGGCGGCCCCAAAGCGGAGAATAATCTGGAGACGGTGCTAAAACTTCAAGCCGGATATATATTTTTCCAGCGCGCGCGCAGCAACCCGATGACCCTGTTCATTCCAGTGATTATCGGAAACAAAATTCAGGGCCTGGCGGTTCACCCGCCAGTCCTCACTGAACGCCGGATGCAGATCGATGAAATTCACGCCTGATTGCGCCGCCGCACCGGACGCCATTGCGTTTAACCACAAGGCCCCTTCTGAATAAAGTGGCGCACTGTCCAGCCCTGCTGCGATTGCGCGGCGATCGCCATCCATGATCACAAGCGGATGAAAATCATATTGCTGTGCCAGCAGCCGGAATTGCGCCATGGCATAGCGCGTGGCCCCCTGAATAGGCGCGCGTTCCGCCATCACCGCATTCACTTCTATATTTGCCTGATGGGGCGGCGGCGCGGCGGCCATCAGCAGTGAAATTGCCGCAACCGGATCAAGTCTCTGCCGGTAATAAAGATAGCGCAGCGTTGCCGTTTGCCGCAGCCAGTCATGCCACGCCACCTGATAGGGTGCGGGCGGAATTTCCCCCGCCACCTGATCCCCCGCCATCTGAAATTTCAGAAAACTGCTGGTATAGCGCCCTGCTACCGCCGTGAAACTTTCATCGAAATCATTATGCACCAGCACCAGAACGATCATGTCCGGCCGATAGGTCTGCGACACATGCCGCGCCATCGCCAGATAATGGCTCAATGGCGCGCCGCTGATGCCGAAGCGATAGACCTGAAGCCCGCCCGCCGCCGCCTCCAGCCGTTCGGCCAGACTGGCATTATAGGGAACCTGCAACGCCTCCACAAAGGAATCGCCGATAATGGCGATGCGGCGCACCCCTTGCGGCGCCCTGGCGTCATAAGCGGCATGTCCGGAGTTCCAGCCCTGCGCATTGATGCGGTAGTGCCCCGCCACATCGTCTCCGATGCGCCAGACCCCCTCGCTGCCCGGCTGAAGCCGCACCAGCCCATCCACATAGACATTTTCCGGAACATCACTGGGTATCAAGATAAAGCGAAACAGCACCAGTTCACACAGCAAAAGCATGACCAGCATGCTGCCTGGTATCAATGCAGCATTCACCAGGGCGCCGCGCCACCCGCTTATTTCAGCCCGCGGAGCCCGCGCCGCCGCGCCTTTGCGCGCAGCCTCGTCCACCCCGGCAGGCCCGCCACCCCCATCAACCATATTCCACCCATGCCCCCTTGATCGCGCCACCAGCGGCCCGCCCATCTGGGAAAAACCGGATTCATGCAACGCCGCGATTGCCGCAGCCCAGCTTATAAGCTAGTTTGCCCCATTCCAACCCAATCACTGGAATCAGGCACCCGTAGCTCAGCTGGATAGAGCGCTGCCCTCCGAAGGCAGAGGCCAGGGGTTCGAATCCCTTCGGGTGCGCCAGTGATTTCAAATGCTTACTGGCATAAGACAAGCTCTGACAAGCACAAAACTCACCAAATACTCACCATAAAATGGTTTGCTCTGGCGTGTCGAGGGCGAGAGTAGCACAGACTTTCCCTCCGGTCGCAGGCAACGAATGACGCATGAGCTATAGCGCACCGCAAACATCGCGCATCTGACCAGGAACAAGTGGGCATCACGCCGCGACCAAACGGCGCAAGTATGACCGCGCCATAGTGCGCGCCGCCGGCGCCGCCTCGAAGGCTGCCGATTATCTGCTGGCTTTCCAGGCCGATCATGCCGAGCCCGCCGGTGCCGGTGTGGCGGCGAGCGGGCGGGACGCGGCGTGAGGATTGCGCGCGTGTTTCCCCTGAAAGCCGTGTTTCCGCTTTCGCAGCTGCCTGGGCCTGCGGCCCCTGAGAGTAAGAGGAAGGCGGGTTTTTCGTGACGGGTTTGAAGGTTGAGAGAGAGGCTTTCGGCCGCCCGTTATGGAGAAACCGATATGGCAAACGCCGTTCAGAAGATACGCTTGAGCGCCTCGCGCGACATCCCCTTCAACAGGCTGGTGCTGAGCCAGTCCAACATCCGGCGTGTGCAAGCCGGAATCTCGATCGAGGAACTGGCCGAGGACATCGCCCGGCGCACCCTCCTGCATCGCGACGACGCTGCGTCAGCATACTGAACGGCGCATGCACCGCTTCTCCTGGGTCAATGAATGGAAGGAATGCGTGGACGCTCATGGCCGTCCCCAGGGTATCGAAATGATTCTGCCGGACTGGTTTTATTCCGCCGTGCTCAACGATGCGCTGATCCTCACCATTGACCGTGGCTACTTTGATTTGACCGGAGGACTGGAACGCTGGTTGTACCGGCTGGTGCGCAAGCATGGCGGAAGGCAGGCAGCAGGCTGGCGCTTTGGCGTCGCGCATCTTTACGCAAAATCGGGCAGCCTGAGTCCTTTGAGACGGTTCGCTTTTGAATTGCGCTGCATCGTTCGCCGTCAGCCGTTACCCGGCTATGCGCTTCGCCTTGAACGGTCGCTCACCGGCGAAGACATTCTCAGCTTTCAGCCGCGCTGTCATGCGGCGCAACATCCTGTGGATAGTCTGTGAGTCCGCTCGCGCCATCAGGAACGGACCCCCACGTGCTATCGGGAACCCAAAGCTCGTGCCATCAGGAACCGGAATCGATGTTAAGTGGCTGGCGCACATATGTTCCTGACGCGCCTAACCTTCCTAACTTTCAAGAATCTAACTTTATAGCTGGGCGCACGGCTTTGGGGATAACGCGCGCCGCATTGCCATTTCGACGGCAAGCGCCATGAGCAATCTCACCACAGTTGAACTGACCTGGATCGAGAAGAACATCGAGCAGTGGATTCGCTTTGGCAATTTCGCCGGGGTGAAGATACTTGATCGCCGCCGCCGCATTGTCAGCTTCGCACCGGATAGCATCTTCGCCATTGTCCGATGGGCTTCCAACGGCTTCGGAACGGTTGTCTCGCGTATCGATATTGTGTGTGCCGTGGCGGCAGGTGAACCCCATCAGACGCTGCCGTTCGTTCATCCCGGCGGCGACATCCTGTTGCGTATCGAGGGTTGGCCGAAGGTCGAGCGGGTGCTGCAGGCCATCGATGCGATAGAGGCCATCGGCATTGATCCGGTCGAAGTCGCGCCGGAGCATTGGCGGCATGTCCATAACCGTCTGATCGCTGGTTATGAGCCACGGCCCTATACGAGAAAACGGCATGATGCCTGGCTGTTGCGGCGCAGCGCCGGGCCATGACGCGCTTCGCATGGGTGATCATATCCTGTTTCGCCACGCTGGGCGCTACGATCCCGGCCTTCGTGGGTATGCCTAAAAAAACTCATCTGGAACGCCAGCGCCAGCGTGCCGATCGGGATATATTTTGTGCAGCTGCCGGACGGAATCGAGATCGCCGATCTTGCAGTGGTCGCACCGCCCGAGCCGGTCGCGCGTTTTCTTGAGGATGGCGGCTACATCCCGCGCGGCGTGCCGCTGATGAAGCGGGTTCTGGCGCTTGCCGGTCAGAGGGTCTGCCGGAAAAACTTTCTCATCACGGTCGACGGCATCGCCATGGGCATGGCGCGCAAACACGACAGAAGTGGCCGCGATCTGCCGGTCTGGCAGGGCTGCCGGACCATCGCCAGGCACGAGGTTTTCCTCATGAACTGGCAGTCCGCCGACAGTCTCGACGGTAGATATTTCGGTCCGCTTCCGGCCAGTTCAATTGTCGGCCGGGCGATGCCGCTGTGGACCGATGAGGACGGCGACGGCCACTTCGAGTGGCAAATAATCCCCCGCTGACTTCCAACCCAAACCAAACAACAGGAGAAACCCCATGGCACATATCGGCAGCTTCACACGCACCACTGGCGGCTATTCGGGCCGCTTGCGCACACTCACGCTCGACGTGGAGCTTACCCTTGTTACGCGCGACAAAAGTGATGCCGAAAACGCCCCGGATTACCGCATTCATCTTGGCGATGATGCCGACGGACCCGAGGTTGGCGCAGGCTGGAAGCACAGCGGCAAGAAGGCCGGTGCATATGTCGTTCTGCTGATCGATGATCCCGTCTTCACGCAGCCAATCCGCGCCAATCTGTTTCAGACCGATGCCGATGGATCGACCTTCCATCTGCTGTGGAACCGCCGGTCGCGGCGCAATGGCGGGACGTGACGCCATGCGAACCGGTCAGTCTCTCGTCTTGCCTTACGCCTGCGCATACGCCGATACGCCGCCTGTTCGATTGATGAGTTTCGTTATATTCGTCGTCGCGGCTGTCATTGGACCACTCGCCATGGTTTCGGCGTCACCGGCTCATGCTCAAAGTGCCGCTGCGACCGAAGCGAACCCCGCCGATCCCTTTGCCGCCTATATCACCGAAGCCGCGCGTCGCTTCAGCGTTCCGGCGTCATGGATACGCGCCGTGATGCGCGCCGAAAGTGCGGGCAATGTGTCGGCCGCCTCAACAGCCGGTGCGATGGGCTTGATGCAGATCATGCCGCAGACCTGGGCTGATCTGCGCGTCCGTCACCGCCTCGGGAGCGATCCCTTTGACCCGCGCGCCAATATCCTGGCGGGTGCAGCCTATCTCCGTGAGATGCACGACCGCTTTGGCTCGCCAGGTTTCCTTGCCGCTTACAATGCTGGTCCCGGACGGTACGAGGAGCACTTGGCGACAGGCTGGGAGCTACCCGAGGAGACGCAGGCCTTCGTTGCAGTACTTGCGCCACTGGTTGGCGGTGAACGAGCAGATGGCGCCATCGTTCCGGTCGCCGATCAGCAAGCCTGGACCCGCGCGCCGATTTTTATCGCGCGCGCTGACAGCGCAGACGGTGACCAAAAACCATCGCTCAGTGTGCAGACCGGTCGCAGAATGACAAACCATTCCATTACCGGTCTTTCGGCAATCACGCCACAATCGTACGGTCTGTTCATGCGGCGTGGCGTCCCGGAGAGGCAGCAATGAACTGCATCGCGCTGCCTCGTGGCGTGTCGCGGGCCTTCGCATATCAGGTGGAGGAACGAACGTGCAGGGGAGGGACGGCCATAGGATGGCAAGATAAAAGCGGCTCTCCGGTCGTCAGCCAAGCCATTGACATGACTTGTCTTTCTCCGTGCCGGACGGTCGTGGCGCGTGCCGCTTCAAGGCGGAAGACCAATGATTTCAATGATGTTTTCGGCACTGTCCGTCATGTTCCACCCTTAGCCTCATGCCAATGAACAGAGACGACAGCGACTTCCGAATCCGGCCAGGGCGTATCCGCAGCAAGAGTGGCGGCAAACCCAAGAGGTTCATCAATCAGGTGCTGCGCGCTGCGAAGAAGGCAGGCCATATCGTTACGCCTTCGAGTGGCAGCGGCAAGCGCGCGCCCGGCTTCGGCCACTCGACCTTCGGGCGCGGGCGGATCGCCTTCAGCCGCAACCGCCTGTTCAGCACGAGCCGCCGCGTTGTGGTGAAGGCGCGGATCGCACGCCATCAGGGCCGCGCCTTCCGCTCGGCGCCGCTTGTCGAGCACCTGTCCTATTTGAAGCGCGAGGGCGTCACCCGCGACGGCGCGACGGCGCGCATGTTCGACGCCGGTACAGACCGCGCAGATGACGCCGCCTTCACTGAGCGCTGCAACGAGGACCGGCATCATTTCCGGTTCATCGTCTCACCGGAAGACGCTGGGGACATGACTGACCTCAAGGCCTTCACACGCGACCTTGCGATACAGATGGAGGTGGATCTCGGCACGAAATTGGATTGGGTCGCCGTCGATCACTGGAACACCGGTAATCCCCACATCCACCTGCTGGTGCGCGGCGTCGATCAGGACGGCAAAGACCTGGTGATCTCGCGTAACTATATCAGCCGTGGCCTGCTCAACACGCTGAGGCAGCGCGAACTGGATGCGGTGGGGGCAAAGCTCTCGGCCGAAAAGGGACTGATGTACATGAAGGCCGCTACTGGCGAGCATATCACCGGGACGTACCGCCAACGTCTGACGCTCACCTCTGGCCGCTTCGCTATGATCGAGAGTCTTGGGGCAGATGGGGGCCTCGGCTTCCAGCTCGTGCCCTGGTCGCCGTCGCTTGAAAAGCTACTTGGCCGGCACGTAACCGGCATAGCACGGGGTGACGGCGGAATCGAATGGGGGTTTGGGCGGAAACAAGGGTTGGGGCTATAGGTGCCCATTTACAAGTGCGTACTATCTTTATTCATACCTCTGCTTTGCGCTTGTATTGAAATTCGGTTATAATCAATTGGTGTAAAAGGAGATTTCTGGCTTGGCGGATTTTACCCCTAACTTGGCCATTCTGCCGCCACCGCAACGAATGCTGTGGCGCGAACTTGGAGCCACGCCGGAAACTTTCACGCTTTATGGTGGGACAGCCCTTGCCCTGCGCCTGGGGCACCGGACTTCAATCGATTTCGACTTTTTCTCGAATACGCGGTTTGATCCCGATGATCTGGCCCGCACGCTGCCATATCTCAAAGATGCCGAACGCGTGCAGGTGGCCCCGAATACGCTCACCTGCCGTATTGATCGCGGCGGACCGGTGCTGGTATCGTTTTTTGGCGAGCTTGGCCTGGGGCAGGTGGCGGCGCGTGATACGGCGCCGGGGATGGCGCTGCATGTGGCTTCGCTGCTGGATATTGCAGGCACCAAGATGGCGGTCGTACAAAAGCGGGCTGAGGTGAAAGATTATCTTGATATTGATGCGCTGTTGCAGCATGGCGTTGGTTTGCCAATAGCACTGGCGGCGGGAAGCGTCATATACGGGCGCAGTTTTAATCCTCTGATTACACTCAAAGCGCTAAGCTATTTCGATGATGTGTCCGCGCTCCCGGACGAGGCGCGGCGCCGCATCACGGCCGCGGTTGCAGCTGTCGATGTCACCCGGCTTCCCGCGTTAAAACCCTATACAGAAAATGGGCCGGCCCGATGAAACCGTTACCGGCAACACCGGAATTACTCGCCGTGGCTGAGCGCGTGGTATGGTTCAAAGGGCCGTCCGAAGCGCTGGCGGATCCGGTTCATTTCCTGGCCCATGTGATGACCTATGGCACGGTTGAAGATTTGCGGGCGCTGCAGGGGGTGGTCGAGCAAAATGAGTTTGAAGAAGCGCTGGAACATGCCCCGCCAGGCATTTTTGATCCGCGTTCATGGGCCTACTGGAATCTTAAATACGGACGTACGCCTGCGCCCTCTCTGCCGATACGTCACGGGCTATAATCATTGCTCCTACGGCCCTAATATCACTTGCGGGATCTAGCCCAAGGCGGCGGCACTCTCGACGCTGCTTGGCGTCGGCACGGAATTTGCCATCGATGGCAGCGACCCTCTGGTCAGGATTTCCTGTGCGCGTGATCGTCACCCGCGATCTTGTGCTCGAACCCTATCAAGGCTGAGGAACCACAGATGGCCAAACTGAAACTGGGCGCACTCGCTGACGACAGACCTGTGAAGCTCACCATCGAGCTTCCGGCCGCCGTGCATCGCGATCTTGCCGCCTATGCCGAAGCGCTCGCACATGAAACCGGCCAACCGGTCAATGAGCCCGCCAAACTCATCGCGCCGATGCTGGCGCGCTTCATCGCCAGCGATCGCGCCTTCGCAAGGGTGCGCAAGCAAGTTCCATTGAAAGCGGCCGGAACGACGCAATATCGCCCGGCGCGCGCCTTTCAACCCCCGTCAACCACAAACCGGGAGGATTAATCCCATGTCTGTCATCGAGACATTTATTCCCGCCAGGGATGGCGGCTGGACGGCGCCATCCGAACCCTGACCATCAACGCCAAACTGCTGCTGGTCCAGAACGATAACCGCGACAATGAGAGCGCACCATTGTTCCGGGTGTTCACCGGCCAGCCGCGCGTCAGCGACGCCTGGCCGGTGCGCTCCGGCGGTGATCCGTCAAAGGATTATCTCCGCGTCCGCCTCGACGACTCCGGCCTGCCCGAACGCATTATGTATCTTGTGGCGCCTTGCTGCCTGGCACAGAATCCGAGTGAAAGCTTTGGATCATCCAACGCCCGTCCCGCTTCTGAACAACAATCCGAAGAACCGTGCTGCCGTTCTGGAAACGGGCATTAGCGGCATAAGACCCGGTTACCACATCGCCAGAACCAGTGATGTACGTCGTCCTGACCTGCCCCGTAGCTCCTTGATATTCGATCAACGGGCCAAACCGGGAGAGAGTGGAAAAGAGCAGGTTCAGTTCATCTGGCTTATCGCTATCGCGCAATTCCGGCGACGCGCGTTGAAGAAGCTCTTCTTTGCGCCAGTTTGCCGAAATAGCGAGCACGGCGCTATCGACGAAAGCCGTGCTTTCCGAATGAAGCGCATATGTTTTATAAAAGGTAATGCCCATGCCAATAATAGCGGCCAGCGCCAGAACGCCAAATATAGAGGAGCTTCCGCACAGCCTTATTTCCTTTCTCTGACGCAGCCTATGGTGGTTGTCTTGTTTGGTCTTCGGGTCTTATTAGGCTGAAAGAAAATTTTATCACAAGCCCGCACTATTGCCGCACGCTTGCATCACCGGAAGACTTGCTTATGGTATTGGATTTGACCTGAGCCCTTAAAATTCCTCCAGATTAGAGTAGAGTCCGTCTCCCTGAGTTGACGGACTCTACTTATAAATGGATGAAACTTGGGGCGCAGGTCAACAGTCAACTTGTTCGGTTTACCAAATTTTCTGCCGCCCGTCTTAATTCCCGCCGCCATTAATGTCACCTCGCGTCAATCTACTCACCTCTACTTTAAAGAGTGAGAGTCAAATTTGCTAAAACGAATCAACTCAATCATCCATGAGCAAATTATAAGATGGTACAGGTCAGGCGACATGTCGGAGGCCTGCACTATCAAGCCACATGTATGTGCAGACTATTTAGAAAACGCAGGATACACAGGAGACGCAGAAAACGTTTCCGTCAATAAATGAAACGCTCTAGCCACACCTCGTAATAGGCCCCTTACTGCTTTTTTACCAGACAGCAACGAACCTGCATCGCATTCTTACGGATAGACCGGCATTTATTGCACATGCTGTCATCGGCAGTGTTAACCGAAAAGATTAGGAGAATTTGATGAATAAAGAACAGGCAGAAGGCAAATTTGAACAACTCAAAGGCAAGCTCAAAGAGACTTGGGGCAAGCTAACCGACAACGACATCACGCTTTATGACGGCAAGCGCGAACAGTTTTTAGGCAAGCTGAAGGAACATTACGGCCTTGCCAAGGAAGATGCGGAACTCAAAATCAAGGCACTTGAAGATTCCTGGGACGCCGTTAACAAGAATAAACCGGCATAAATCATAGATATTCAGCATACCTTCCTGCCGTCCGGCGTCAGCCCCCTGCACTGGACGGATGTTTAACTTATCGCCCGGCGTCAGTTCCCCTGCGCCGGGCGATTTTTTGTGCGAACGGCAACGGGCGATCGTCCTTACGCAAAAAATATACGCGGATGGATTTCTGGCATCGTTTCATTACGCCGCAAAATTTAGCGTCGAATTGTTGCGAGCGTCCTTCTTCCAGGGACACGGTTCAACTTCACATATCAAGGAGCTTAAAATGTTAAAAAAAGTTTTGCTAGGAACTGCCGGCGTGCTTATGGCCAGCGGCATGGCTGCGACAAGCGCCAACGCCTTGCTGATTGATGATTTCAGCACGCCGCTTACTACAGATGGAAGTATCATCATATTGATTGGCCCAGGCAGCGCATTTGACCGTTCTGCGGGAGCTGGCATCCTGGGTGGCGACCGTGAACTGACATTGGTCAATAGCGGCCCTGCCAGCAATGTTGTTGCCGCCAATGCGATCGGCGGCAGCTATCAGCACAATAACGGCAATGGCGCTGGTACCTCATTGCTGCGGTGGGATGGTCTGGGTGGCGGCGATGGCCTCGATTTTAATCTTGGCGATGTTGATCTGACAGAAGGCGGAGCAAATGATTCCGTTCAAATCAAAGTTCTCAGTGCTGACTTGAGCAATTCATCCGTGACGATGACCTTCTATACCGATATCGACAGTTTCTCGACTGTTGGCGTCAACATTCCTACAGGCGCATCGGACCATTATTTTCTGTTGGCGGATATTCTTGCATCGCTGGATATTGGTGCGGGTGGCGGCGCCACGCTCACCAATATCAACGCCATCGAAATGTTTATGAATGGCGGGGCGGGCTTTGACCTCTCCATGGACTTTATCCAGACCACGCTGGACGTGACGGAAAACGTGCCGGAACCAGCCTCGATGACGCTGATCGGCGCCGGTTTGATGGGGCTTGCCGGCATGGCTCGCCGCCGCAAAGCATAAACCTTTAGCATTGACTTATGGAAATGGCAGTCTTTTGGGCTGCCATTTTCGTTTGCAGGGGGGAGCCATCCTTACGCAAAAAATATGCGCGGCTGCTTTTCCTGCATCGCACCCTTACGCAGCAAATTTTAGCCTTTTGCTGTTGCGATCACCTTGTAGAGTTCAAATCGATACGTCTCTGACGGAGCACTTTCCTCTAACCCCCTACCGGCAGGTGTGTGACCGGCGTCACATTGACGGAAGTCGCGGGGGGGGATGTTGGCTTTAACAAGACGTAAAAAATACGCGCGGCGCTGGTTTAGAGGCTGTGTGAGTAACTTATTGATAACACGGCATAGTTTCAACGCGGGAATTCTCCCGCAGACGGAATTTAATCAAAGAGGCTATTCATGCATAATTTGATGAAAATGGCGGCTGTTGCCACTCTGGGGTTAAGCGCCCTGCCCGCAGCGGCATTGGCCGCGCCAATACTGGGTTCGGATTTGGCGAGCTTTGCCGTGTTGGGCGCCACGGGGGTGGCCAATGTCGCCACCAGCGCCATCGGCGGCAATCTGGGTTCCGCCCCAACCGGTTCGCCGATCGGCGATGGCTCGGTCACCGAGGGGTATGTTTTCTCATCTGGATCATTACAACCAAATACCGTATTGGCGCAGAATGTGTTAATTTTCACTTAGATTTGACCCTGGATTTTCATTTAGAAGTGACCCGGGTGGATGTTATGTCCCGCGATGCGGGCAATTGGTCAAGCCTGTTTTTTTTCCTTTCTGGTT
>Ga0209851_1000127_pt1 | contig 21879 bp, 28 predicted proteins | sample GWRWT4_14Oct14_FD_187195 | JGI IMG/M metagenome (GOLD analysis project Ga0209851, IMG submission 187195) | Sand microcosm microbial communities from a hyporheic zone in Columbia River, Washington, USA - GW-RW T4_14-Oct-14 (SPAdes) (version 2) | ecosystem: Engineered > Artificial ecosystem > Sand... | reverse complement strand
CCAGCGGCTGTTGTCTAACGTCTGGTGCGGGCAGTGCCGTCATGAAACAACGATCATCAACTTCAGCGGCGCTATCAAGGGCGGCGACTTGCTGCTGGTGGGCAAGTGCGCCGAATGCCACGGTGACATGGCACGGGTGATCGAGGGCTCGTAACCCGGTCAGGCGCCAGCACCTCCCTTTGACCAACCCAGTTGGTCGGCAGTGGGTTCCGCTGGAACCACAGCAGGCTCATGCACCGGGGCTGCTGCCCGTCCAGAATGGTCTGGATGATGACAGGCTCCAGCAGCGTCAGACGCAGCAATTCGTTGACTGTCGAGTGCTGCAGGCCTTCCCGCTGTGCGATCTCGCTGCCGCTGCCGACTACGCCATCGTCGAGCTCACCCGCGAGCATGGTCGCGTCACCATCGGCGAGGCCATCAAGCTGACCGGGGCCAGCCGCAACACCCTCAAACAGCATTTCCGAGTACTGGTCCGAGCGCGGCACGCTTGATCAGCACGGCAGTGGACGTGGAGTCTGGTACGACCTGCATTGACGGGATAGGTGGTGCTGCACCCTACGACTGTGCTGCCGCAGCCAATGCTTGTATTCGCTGCGATTCTTTCTGCGCCTCAGCCAGGAGCTGATCCCAGTCATCAGGCGGATGCCCGTTTTCCAGCATCTTGCGGAACACCCGGTCGGCGTCGTCGCTGCGCTCAAAGGCGCGTTTGGTGTCTTCGTCATTCACCCAGGCGTAGACGATCACCTTGCTCGGGGCGTGGTAGCGGAAGAATAGGTGGTACTGCTGGAAGAACTTGGCCCGAAACCAGTGCTTGTGATCATGGCCGAGCGTCCCGCCCTGGCGGTACTCCGGTCGCGTCGGGTCTTGCGGGATGACATCAAATGCCAGCTTGATGATCGCGGCCAGTCGCTTACTGGCGTTCTTCTTCACATAACCGACTGGGTCTTTTTGCCTAAGGGTCTCGAATTGCTGCGCCAACGCTTCAATCTGTGCGAGGAACAGTGGATGGGCGAAGACCGTCCAGCCGTGAATGACCAAGGGCTCGGGCTTCCCTGTACTCATTCATCGTCTGTCGACAGGGCGGCATCGAGATCGACATCGGCGTCGCCGACCAGCGACCGGAGGCGTTGGACGAGGCCAGCATCAACAGATTGCAGCCGCTCGGGATGGCGAGTGATGTCGGCGGCCAGGAAGCCGAGGAACTGACCAAGCACCGGGTCGTCACCGTCGGATGCTTCGACGCGCGTCAGCACCACCTCTCCGCTGGGGCGAATGGTGTAGTGGATCTTGTCGCGCTTGCCCAGCTTGAGAGCTCGACGCACGGTTTCCGGCACCGTGGTTTGGTAGCGATCGGTGAGTGTGGATTCGACTTCGAGGGTCGCGGCCATTGCAGCCTCCTGCGGATCTGGGTTGACGGATGAATGGTAATGCAGTCGCATTGCCTGGTCAATTCAGAGGAAGAGGGCGAGACCAGCTTGCGCCAAGACCTGCGCACAGCACCGATCAAAAGATACTTTAACGCTGGCGCGTAGTATTAAAGAATGCTTTAATAAAAAATATTACATGAAAGATATCTTCACTATGAAGCGAGCCACAGGCACTTACGTCATCTCGACGACGCTGGGCGAATCGGTTCAGGCCTTTGTGCCGCATCCGCTTCCACCCGCCGAGCCCGTGCTGATACCAGAGGCGTATGCCGACCAGAACCATCGGGCAGAGCTGGCGCTCGCCCGCCTGTCCGGGCTGTCGGGGCTGGTGCCGTCGGTGGATTGGTTGCTTTACAGCGCCATCCGCAAGGAGGCCCTGCTCACCTCGCAAATCGAAGGTACCCAGGCCACATTGACCGACCTGTTTGACGAGGAAGCGGGATTCGCCGTCAGCAACACGGACGATGTTGAGGAAGTCACCAACTATCTGCGCGCCTTCCGGCTGGTACAGGACAACCTGCGCGACCCCCGTGGACTGCCCATCAGCGTCCGTTTGCTGTGTGATGCCCATCGTGTCTTGCTGGACGGGGTGCGCGGTGCCGGCAAGCAGCCCGGGGAACTGCGGCGTTCGCAGAACTGGATCGGCGGCACCCGTCCGGGCAACGCCGCTTATGTGCCGCCACCGGCCGACCGGGTGGCCGATCTGCTGGGCGACCTGGATCAATTCATTCACGATGAGGCAGGCACGCTCCCGCCTCTGGTCAAGATTGCGCTGGCACATGCCCAGTTCGAAACCATCCACCCCTTCCTCGACGGCAATGGCCGTATCGGACGTCTGCTGATTGCCGCGCTGCTCGAACACTGGCGCCTGTTGCCCGAGCCGCTGATGTACCTGAGCGGCTACCTGAAGCAGCATCAGGCCGAGTATTATCGGCGCCTGTCGATCATCCGCTCCGAGGGCGACTGGGAGTCCTGGGTCGCGTTCTTCCTCGAAGGTGTGGCGACAGCCGCCAGTGACGCCGAACGCAGCATCATTGCCATCGCGACCCTGGTGGCGTCCGACCGGCGCCGTCTGCTTGAATCTCCCAAGGCTGGCCCCGCCAGCTACCGGCTGTTCGAAATGTTGCCGATGATGCCGCGCTTCACCATCGAGCGGGTACGCAAGAGTCTGGACACCAGCTTTCCGACCGCCAATGCGGCCGTCAAGGTGCTGGAAGAGCTGGGCATCGTGACGGAAATGACCGGCCAGAAGAAGAATCGGAGCTACAGCTACCAGCCCTACATCGATCTGCTGACGCGCTGATTGCGCGGCAATCGGCATCGGTTCGCAGCAGTCCAAAATGGCTGACCGAGGACCCATTCCGGCGTTCAACCATCCGCCACTCTATACAAGGGCTGGGATAACCTACGGGCCATTTTTATTGTCTGAAATCCCCGCGTGACGAAGGGTTCTGGCCATGCGGGCCAGCACATCGCGCAGGCGGCTCGTGCAAGCGATGGCCGGCAGCTCGAACACATGCCCGGCCGCGATCAGCTCGGCCTCGATTTCCTCGGTGATGAAGAACGGTTCTTTCCGGTTGCTCTGTGTCATGCCCTTGCCTCCTGGCGTTCCTCGCTGATGACCTGCGCCTGATTTCGACGCTGCCAGCGCGCAGCGCGCCGCCGACTGGGCTTGAAGGGCTTGTGCGCGGGCAAGGGCACCAAGACCACGGGCAGCAACAAGGCCACCCGTGGCCGCAGGACTTGGTGAATCGACAGTTCCGGGCCAGGCATCTGAACACGATGCACTCGCGGCGCTTCACTCAGAAAACGTGCGTTCGATTGAGCAGGTCAAAGCGAACGGCATCGATCGAGGCATACCGCCCTCGGCAGAAGTAGCCGATGCCGGCTCACTGAAAACGCAGGAAAACCCGCAAGCGTCGGGCGCTGTCCCGATCCAGGCTGTCCGGTAGCAGGCACAGCGACTGCCCCCGTCGCCACGGTTGCCAGACACCCGGAAAGCGGAAATTGAGCACCATCAGCGCTGGTGTGACCAGGCTGGAGGGCAGCAACCGCGCTTCTCCTTCCCAGCCATCGGCACGCCGCAGCTGCCAGCGCTCGGCCTCCAGTTGTTCGGCATGCACGATGCGGCCGGGGCCGAAATGGCGCCAGCAGGTCCATGCCGCAGAACAGAGGATTCCCGCCAAACACAACGCACGCAGCAGGCCCGTGAGTCCGGTTGCAGCCAGCAGGAGGGCGCCGCCATAGCCGACCCCGAGCAGGACGGCGAGGCGGCGCGAAGGCTCAGGATCGATGCGGCAGGCCCCGGCGAAGCCGTTCAAGGAGGGGCTCCAGGGAAGGATCGGACGCGGCGGTGGTGGCCAGCATCAACTGGTAGAGATCGGGATCGGGCAGTTCCAGCAGGGTCTCGAAGGCGGCCCGTTCGGCAGCAGGTGCGTCGGGATAATGGGGCAGATAGGCGAGCAGCAGTTCATCAAGCTCCTTCATGCCGCGCCGGCATCGCCAGCGCAACCGCCCCAGTTCGCTCGCCCCGACTTCGCCTGCCACTGCCGGGCGCCCGCTCAGCGGCGCAGTACCATCAGCTTCTTGATCTCGCCAATGGCCTTGGCGGGATTGAGGCCCTTGGGGCAGGTGTTGGTGCAGTTCATGATGGTGTGACAGCGATAGAGCTTGAAGGGGTCTTCCAGCGCATCGAGACGCTCACCGATGGATTCGTCGCGACTGTCGGCGATCCAGCGATACGCCTGCAGCAAGGCGGCGGGGCCGAGATACCGGTCGTTCCACCAGTAGCTGGGGCAGGACGTCGAGCAACAGGCGCAGAGGATGCACTCATAAAGCCCGTCGAGCTTGGCGCGTTCTTCCTTGGATTGCAGCCGCTCCCGATCCGGCGGCGTCGGCGTCTTGGTCTTGAGCCAGGGCTCCACGGCCGCGTATTGGGCATAGAAGTGGGTCAGGTCCGGCACCAGGTCCTTGATCACCGACAGGTGCGGCAAGGGATATATGCGCACATCACCCGAGACGTCGCCGATGTGCTTGGTGCAGGCGAGGGTGTTGGTGCCGTCGATGTTCATGGCGCAGGAGCCGCAGATGCCTTCCCGGCAGGAGCGGCGGAAGGTCAGGCTTGGATCGATCTCGTTCTTGATCTTGATCAGGGCGTCCAGGACCATGGGCGCGCAATCGTCCAGATCGAGCTCGTAGGTATCCAGGCGGGGATTCCCGCCGGTTTCCGGGTCGTAGCGATACACCACGAAGCGCTTGACCCGCTTGGCGCCACTGGGCGCCGGAAAGGTCTTGCCGACCTGCACACGGGAATTCGCGGGAAGTTTGAACTGGGCCATGAACGAGTCCTCTTCGGAGTCCGGCAAGCCAAGCGCCAGATGCGGGCAATGCCCGATCGCTGAAATCCTGATCCTTAGTAGACGCGCGCCTTGGGCGGCACCACGTCGACCTGATCGGTCTGCGTATAGAGATGCACCGGCCGGTAACCGATGCTGACCAGGCCCTGCGCGTCCATCCAGATCAGCGAATGCTTCATCCAGTTCTGGTCGTCGCGCTCGGCGAAATCCTCGCGGGCATGGGCGCCCCGGCTTTCGGTGCGGTTGCGCGCGGCAAACATCGTCGTCACCGCATTGCCCAGCAGGTTGTCCAGTTCCAGGGTCTCGATCAGGTCGCTGTTCCAGATCAGGCCACGGTCACCCACCGACACCTCGCTGAAGGAACGATACACCGATTCGATCTGCTCGCAGCCTTCCTGCAACACCTCGCCGGTGCGGAACACGGCGGCGTTGTTTTGCATGGTGCGCTGCATGTTGAGCCGGATCTGGGCGGTGCTGAGGCTGCCCTTGGCGTTGCGGAACCGGTCCAGACGCGCCACGCCCAGCTCGCTCGCCGATTCGGGCAAGGGCTTGTGAGGCGAGCGGGGACGGATCTGTTCGGCGCAGCGCAGCGCGGCGGCTCGGCCAAAGACCACCAGATCGAGCAGGGAATTGGATCCCAGCCGGTTGGCACCATGCACGGACACGCAAGCCGCCTCGCCGATGGCCATGAGTCCGGGCACCACCGCGTCCGGATTGCCATCGCGCAGGGTCACCACTTCGCCGTGGTAGTTGGTGGGGATGCCGCCCATGTTGTAGTGCACCGTGGGTAGCACGGGAATGGGCTCGCGGGTCACGTCCACGCCGGCGAAGATGTGCGCCGATTCGGCGATGCCGGGCAGGCGTTCGTTGATGACCTCCGGCCCCAGGTGCTCCAGGTGCAGATGAATGTGATCCTTCTGCGGTCCCACGCCACGGCCTTCGCGGATCTCCACCGTCATGGCCCGACTCACCACATCGCGGGAAGCCAGATCCTTGGCGTTGGGCGCATAGCGCTCCATGAAACGCTCGCCCTGGGCGTTGGTCAGATAACCGCCCTCGCCGCGCACGCCCTCGGTGATCAGGCAGCCCGCGCCGTAGATGCCGGTGGGATGGAATTGCACGAATTCCATGTCCTGCAAGGGCAGGCCGGCGCGCAGCACCATGCCGTTGCCGTCGCCGGTGCAGGTGTGCGCCGAGGTGCAGGAGAAATAGGAGCGGCCATAGCCGCCGGTGGCCAGCACCGTGGTGTGGGCACGAAAGCGGTGCAGCGTCCCGTCAGACAGGTTCAAGGCCGTCACGCCGCGGCAGGCGCCTTCCTCGTCCATGATCAGGTCGAGGGCGAAGTATTCGATGAAGAACTCCGCATGATGGCGCAGCGACTGCTGGTACAGGGTGTGCAGCATGGCATGGCCGGTGCGGTCCGCCGCTGCGCAGGTACGCTGGGCGGTGCCCTTGCCGTAATGGGTGGTCATGCCGCCGAAGGGACGCTGGTAGATCTTGCCTTCCTCGGTGCGCGAGAAGGGCACGCCGTAGTGTTCCAGCTCCAGGATCGCCGGGATCGCCTCGCGACACATGTACTCGATGGCGTCCTGATCGCCCAGCCAGTCCGAGCCCTTGATGGTGTCGTAGAAGTGGAAGCGCCAGTCATCCTCGCCCATGTTGCCCAGCGCCGCGGAGATTCCGCCCTGTGCCGCCACCGTATGGGAACGGGTCGGGAAAACCTTGGTGATGCAGGCCGTCGTCAGCCCCTGGGTGGCCATTCCCAGTGTGGCCCGCAGACCGGCCCCGCCCGCCCCCACCACGATCACGTCGTACTGGTGGTCCACAAAACGATACGCCTGACTCATTCGATCAGCCCCCGAAGGCGATGCGCAAAACGGAAATCACACCCAGCAGACCCAGCAGCAGGCAGGCAAAGCGCACTGCCACGAGCGAGGCCAGCTTGAGCCCCTCGGCATGGACATAGTCTTCCAGGACCACCTGCAGCCCGAGCTGGGCGTGGTAGAACAGGGCAGTCAGCAGTGTTACCAGGGCCACAGTCACGGCAGGACGGGCGACCCAGGTGCGCATGGCGAGGTAGTCGGCGCCAATCAGGCAGACCAAGGATCCCACCAGCCAGAGCAGCAAGGGAACCAGGGCCAGCGCGGTGAGTCGCTGCCACCACCAGTGGTTGGCGCCCTCGCGGGCCGAGCCCAGGTGATTGGCGCGCGACAGGGGGGTTCGCATATCCATGATTACATTGCTCCGGAAAGGCCGATGCCCCAGGCCGCCAGGGTCAGAATTGCTGTCCCGCCCAGCGCGGCCCAACCGCTGCGGCGTGCCTGTGCTTTCTCGAAGCCCATGCCGATGTCCCAGAACAGATGCCGGATGCCGTTGCACAGGTGATAGAACAGCGCGACCGACCAGCCGAACAGCAGCAGCAAGCCAATCGGCGAGGCCACGACCCCTTGCGCCGTGGCATAGGCGTCGGGCCCCGCCGCCAGGGCCGCGAACCAGATCACGAGGAGGATGCTGCCCAGCGAGAGCGCAACGCCCGTTGCGCGGTGGACGATGGACATCAGCATGGTCAGCGACCAGCGATACACCTGCAGGTGTGGCGACAGGGGGCGTTGATGTGGCACGGGTCTCCCTCCCAGCGAATCGACAAGCGGGTGGCCGGCTGCATGGATGCGGATGGCCCGACCCATACTCAAAATCCGGCGCGAAAACCCGTCAGAAAATGCGGCAAGGCCCGCAAAGGAAACGCGGCGATGCGGTCAAACCCAGGCCGCGAATTAAAAATCGATGCAGCGCCCGCGGCGCTCCCAATCCCCGTAACGGGTTGGCTCCAGACCCTGGGGACCGCCGATCTCCTCGGGCGCGGGGGGCATCCGGATCGTCACCGGCGTGGCAGGCGCCAGTGAGGGCAAAATCGGCGCGGATTCCGGCGTGTTTTCCGGTTCCATCATGGACTTCCCCCTTGCAGCGACAGCGGCTTTTATACTGAATCCGCGCCCTTCCCGCAAGGTGCGGTGCCCGCCCCACTGCCACCGGAACGGGATTTGCCCTACCATCCGAGCCATGCCCCCCGACCCATCCCCTCGCCAGGAGTCCTTGTCATGAAGCCCGAATGGAAGTCGTTTCTGATCGATGCCGGCGCCGAATTCACGGACGCAACACTTGATCATTTCGGCAATCCGGAGCGGGAGCGGCGCATGGTCCTGTCCGGACCGGTGTTCGCCGATCTCAGCCATTTCGGCCTGCTGGAAGTGCATGGCCCGGACGCGCGCAGCTTCCTGCAAGCCCAGTTGGCGACGGACATGGCAGCGGTTTCAGCCGGGCAAGCCACGTTTGCCTGCCATCTCAGCGCCCAAGGCAAGGTGCTGTCCAGCTTCATTCTGTTGGCGCGCGGAGATGGCTTCTACCTTTTCCTGCCCCGGCAGCATTTGGAAGACACCTTGAACCGGCTGCGCCGTTTCGTCCTGCGCGCCCGGGTGACGCTGGCGGATGCCTCTGAGGCCCTGATTCGGCTGGGGCTCGCGGGCGACGCCCTGACCACGGATCTGCAGACCGTGTTTGGCAGCGACCTGCCCAGTCAGTCCTTTGCGGTTGTGAGCGCCGGCGAGATGTTGCTGGTGCGCCTGCCCGGCACGGCCCCGCGCTGGCTGGCCCTGGGGCCGCTGGAGGCGATGAAGGATCTTTGGGAGCGGCTCCAGGCCCGGGGTGCCCCAGTGGGGCCAGAGGCATGGGCCCTGCTCACGATCCAGGCCGGCGAACCCTTTGTCACCGCTGAAACCGCCGAGCATTTCATTCCCCAGATGCTGAACCTCGATGCCCTCGGCGCCGTGGGCTTCGGCAAGGGCTGTTATCCCGGACAGGAAATCGTCACCCGCGTGCGCCATCGCGGCGAAATCAAGCGCCGCCTGCGCATCGGCCTGGCGCGCGCCGACCTTGCTCCCCATCCCGGCATGGCCCTGGCTCGCTCCGGCAGGGAATCCAGCGAATCGGTCGGCACCGTCATTGCCGCAACCCGCCACCCCGATGGTGGCTTCCTGACCCTCGCCGTGCTGCATCAGGAAGCCACCACGGCCGGTGATGTCGTGATTCCTGACTGCGGCAACGCCCCGTTCCAACTGCGCGAACTGCCCTACCCGCTGCCGGAGCGCTGACCCATCATCGGCATCCCGTCCCGCATATCACGTTATTTTCTAAAAACCGAGTCGTCCACTGCTTTGTCTTTCACAATCCAGCCAGATCCCAAAGTCGCCCTTGGCTTCGGTCATTACCTACAGATTATTGACTCCAACAACCCGCATGCCGCCATTTTGATGTGAATGAATGAAAATAAAATTTCATAGAAACCTTGCCGGCGTCTTTGGCTACAGGCTAATCCGTCGAAGAAAAATGGCGCATCTACTCTTGCCGATGCACCTTCAAACACTATTTGAAAAACACCACATCAACTGCGTTATCGATGTTGGCGCACACACTGGGGAATATGCCGCGCAACTTCGGACGCATGGCTTTGGCGGTGAGATTTTCTCCTTTGAGCCGGTCGCCTCGAACTTCAGCACGCTCTCCCGCAAAGCTGAAAAAGACAGCAAGTGGCATTGTCTTGATTGCGCGCTTGGATCTGAAGACGCCATGCAAGACATCAATGTCGCCACCGACTCGGTTTTCACGTCCTTCCACACCCCTAATGCGTATGCAACACAACGCTTTGGGGTAAACAAGGTTACCACCAGCCATGTCCAGTCGGTGCAAGTAAGACGCCTTGACGGAATCTTGCGAAATCTGGTTCGCGCGATACCCGAACCGAGGGTTTTCCTGAAAATGGACACCCAAGGTTACGATCTCGAGGTCTTCAAAGGTGCGCAAGGGGTGCTGGATCTCATTTTCGGCCTTCAATCCGAAGCATCCGTCCAGCCGATTTATGAAAACATGCCAGGTCACATGGAAACCATTCAGAAATACCGAGAAAAAGGATATGAGATAACGGGCATGTATCCCATATCCCGCGATCACGGCACCCTCAAGCTGATCGAGTTTGATTGTGTGATGGTGCGATAACAACAAGGCAGGGGGACTGCCACAAGGCGCGGCAACCAGTTCGATAACCGTCGCAGCTTTTTTGCTGTGGGGCTTTGTTGACCCCTCAAACGATGACGCTTTCGCGCCTTATCTGCGCCCGACCCGCTCTCTCAATGCCAATCATGCCGATATCGTGGCCTATGCGCCGCGGGTGACGGCGGGCCTGATGACGGCGCGGGATAAGGGCGGTGGCACTGTATTACGCAGTCCGCGATGAGGTGCGTTACAACCCCTATGCGTTTGTTTTCGGCGGCGATGCCAAGCGCTTGGCGATGTCTTGTTGATCCCGACTAGCGCTCGCGCGCGTTTGAGTGCGGAGGGCAGGATCTGCCCGATGAGGGGCGGGAATGGCGCTCCAGTTTCCCTTCGCGGCATATGAAAAAGGCCGCTGGATCAAACCGGCGGCCTTTTTGGTGGCGGCAATCCCGCGATCAGGCAGTGGTTGCGGAGGTGAGCCGGGTCAGTTCGGCAACCCGGGCCACGCATTGGACGGCAAATCCACCCAGGGCATAGATGCCCCATGCCAGGGCCACGAAGCCCCAGTGGATGGGCGCTGCAAACAGTTCTTCGGCGTAGAAGAAGGTGTGTCCCCACTCATTGAATCCCAGGTTGGGCATGATCAGAATGGGTCCGGCCACCACCAGCGACAACGGGACGGAAATGCGCTTGGTGAACTCGGGCAGGCGGGTATGCACCCACATCCAGCCGAAGGTCAGTCCCACCAGGGCGGCGGGGATAGCGAAGTAGAACAAGGCAATGTGAGTCGGGGTGAAGTCTGTATCGCGAACCGTGGTCTGGTGCCAGGCCGCATCCGCCTCGACAAACAGGCCGAAAATAACGGCCGCCAGAATGCTCGCCACCGCCAGCAGGGTGAGCACGTAGTAGTAGCGCTTGAGCTCTTCCTGTGGCGTGATAGACATCACGTTGCGGTCACGTGTGAACCACAGCACGGCCAGCGCCACGGCGCCGACCAAGGGGATGACGGTCATCTGTACGTAGAACAGGCTCATCCAGTAGGTCTGGAATTCCGGTTCGAAGTAATCCATGCCGACCGTGAAGGAATAATTCTGTTGGTACCAGCGATAAACGCCGAACAGCAGGCCCGCCAGAATCCCGACGGCCGCAGCGAACATCCACGGTCCCCGGATGGATGGGGCCGCTTCGGTGGGGGCAGTGACAGCCCGGCTGGGTTGGATAACCGCACTCATGTCTATCTCCTCGTGCAAAGGGTTTTTTTGGAAAAAACCATGATCTGTGTCATGTATCGACGAACGCTACGGCATCTTGAACGTCCGGTCAAGCGATTTTTGAACGAACGGTCAGGCTTGAGATGGCGCTGTCAATCGGCTTGGCCGCAGTGGCGCGTTTCCTGTGAATCAAAGACGTGCCATGCCCCAGCTGAATGACCCGCTCTCGCTCATGCGCGCCCTGTCCAAGCTGGGGGTGTGCTCCCGCACCGAGGCCGAGGCCGCCGTGCGTGCCGGCCGGGTCGCCGTGAATGGCCGCATCGTGCGGGATCCCTTGCGGCGCCTGCTTCTTGGTCAGGATCGGTTGACCCTGGATGGCGAGCCCGTGCAGGCGGCCACGCCGCGCTATCTCATGCTCAACAAGCCCCGCGGTCTGGTGACCACCCGTTGGGACGAACGGGGTCGCGCCACCGTATTTTCTGCGCTGGGGGAGGCGGCCGGCTGGCCGGGACTGGCGCCGGTGGGGCGGCTGGATCAGGCCAGCGAGGGGCTGTTGCTGTTCAGTAATGATCACGCCTGGGCGGCCCGCGTGACGGCGCCGGGGAGCGGCCTGGAGAAGCGTTATCACGTGCAGGTGGATCGTTTGGTCGATGCGGCGCTGTTGACGGCGCTGCGGACGGGCGCGGATTGTCAGGGGGAATGGCTGCGGGTTGCTTCGGCTGCCATTCTGCGTCAGGGAGAGAAGAACACCTGGCTGGAACTAGGGTTGACGGAGGGGCGCAATCGCCATTTGCGGCGCCTGCTGGCGGGCTTCGATTGCGCCGTGTTGCGGCTGGTGCGCGTGAGCATCGGCCCGCTGCAACTGGGCGAACTGGCCAAAGGCGCCTGGCGATCCCTCAGCGCGGAGGAGGTTGCCATGCTGGGTGGCGCGGGAGCTGACGTGCAACCGGTCAAGGGGACGCGGCGATGACCCGAACCCGGCTTGCGGCTTCCCGCGCCCGCTCGCGGGCCTGCTCGATGGTGTCCCCCCGTGCCAGCGCCACCCCCATGCGCCGCTTGGGGGTGGCGTTGGGTTTGCCGAACAGGCGCAGATCGCTTTCCGGCACCGCCAGTGCCTGTTCCAAACCTTCGAAGGCCACACCGACCGCCGCCATGCCGCCATAGATCACCGCGCTCGCCGCCGGCCGCTGCATCCGCGTATCCACCGGCAGCCCCAGGATGGCCCGGGCATGCAGCTCGAACTCGCTCTGGACCTGGCTCGCGAGGGTCACCAGCCCGGTGTCATGAGGGCGTGGACTGACCTCGCTGAACCAGACCTCGTCGCCGCGCACAAACAATTCCACGCCGAAAATCCCCCGGCCGCCGAGCCGGTCGGTGACCTGCAAGGCAATCTGACGTGCGCGCTCCAGCGCCCGCAGGCTCATGGGCTGGGGCTGCCAGCTCTCGACATAATCGCCATCCACCTGGTGATGGCCGATGGGCTCACAGAACTGGGTCTGGATCTGTCCCGTCGCGTCGGGTGCGCGCACCGTGAGCAGGGTGATCTCGAAATCGAAGTGAATCCATTGCTCGACGATCACTCGCCCCCGGTCCACCCGGCCGCCCGTGCGGGCGGCGGCCCAGGCGGCCGGCACCTCGTCCAGCGTGCGGACGACCGATTGCCCCTTGCCTGAGGACGACATCACCGGCTTGATCACACAGGGCAGGCCGATGCCGCCGGTGATGACGGCAGCCAACTCGGCTTCGGAATCGGCAAAGGCATAGCGCGAGGTGGGCAGCCCCAGTTCCTCTGCTGCCAGGCGCCGGATGCCTTCCCGTTGCATGGTGAGCCAGGCGGCTTCGGCGGTGGGGATGACCTTTGTCAGTCCCTCGGCCTCCAGCGCGCGCAGGGTCTCGGTGGCAATGGCCTCGATTTCCGGCACCACCCAATGGGGGCGCTCAAGGACGATCAGTTCGCGCAGGAGCGCACCATCGGTCATGTCCAGGACATGGGCGCGATGGGCGACGGCGTGCCCCGGGGCATTGGGGTAGCGGTCCACGGCGATCACTTCCACGCCCAGTCGCTGCAAGGCGATGATCACTTCCTTGCCCAGCTCGCCGGCGCCCAGCAGCATGACCCGGGTGGCGGACGGGGACAGGGGGGTGCCGATGCGCATGGGGATCTCCAGTATCCAGTAGACCTTGGGACCGGTGGATTTTAGCGCGCAGCGGGCGGCTGCGCTGGTGTCATCGATCCGGTCGGGACGGGCCGGGTGGCCTGCGGTATCATGCTCCTCCCTGAAATCGGATCCGGTGGGGATCGCCCATGGCGGCTGTGGACACCCTCGATACCCTCATTCAAGTCGTTGGCGCGCTGGCAGCCCAGGGTCTGTCGCCTGCGACCGGCGGCAATTTCTCGCTGCGCGAGGATGCCGACCACTTTCGTATCACCGCCTCGGGTCGCGACAAGCGTGCCCTCACAACGGACGATTTCATCCGCGCCGCCGTGCACGCGCCCCTGTCCACCACGGCGCCGACGCCTTCCGCCGAGGCGGCCTTACACCAACGGCTCTATCGGCTCGATCCCACCATCGGCTGCGTGCTGCACACCCATTCGGTGGCGGCCACTGTGCTCTCGCGCCTTGCCCCGACTGAGGCGCTGCTGTTCGAGGGCTACGAAATGCAAAAAGCCATTCGCGGCCACACCACCCATGAACAGGGGGTTACCTTGCCGATATTTGAGAATACCCAGGACATTCCGGCACTGGCCGATCGCCTCGCGGAGCGCTGGGAGTCAGCTGTGCTGCCTCATGGTTTTCTGGTGCGCGGGCATGGCCTGTATGCCTGGGGCGCATCGGTGGCGGAGGCGCGGCGCCATATGGAAGGCTGGGAGTTCCTGATGCAGTGTCGGTTGACCGAACGGCTGCTGGAGGAACGCGCATGAGCATCCAGGCCATCGTCACCGACATCGAGGGGACCACCACCGACATCGGGTTTGTGCACCGCGTGCTGTTTCCCTATGCCGCCCGCCAGTTGCCGGCCTACATCGCCGCCCACCGCGAGGAGCCCAGGGTGCAGGCGTTGCTGGCCGAGGTGGCGGCCCAGAGCGGCTGGCCGGAGGCAAGCGAGGCGCAGGTGGTGGATCAGTTGCTGGAGTGGATCAAGCTCGATCTCAAGCTCACGCCGCTCAAGACCTTGCAGGGCTGGATCTGGCGAGAGGGTTACGAGCGTGGCGACTTCACCGGCCATCTCTATCCTGATGCAGCGATCTGCCTGCGTCGCTGGCACGAAGCCGGCCTGCGGCTCTATGTCTACTCGTCCGGCTCCGAGGAGGCTCAGCGGTTGCTGTTCGGCCACAGCGACCACGGCGATCTGACGGGCCTGTTCAGCGGTTATTTTGATACCCGGGTGGGCGCCAAGCGCGAAGCGGACAGCTACCGGAACATCGCTCGGGCCATCGATCTGCCGCGCGAGCGGATTCTGTTCCTGTCGGACATCGAGTCCGAACTCGACGCGGCACGAACGGCGGGCCTGGAAACCTGTCTCTTGGCCCGCGCGGCGGGATTGACGAGCAGTCACCCCGTCGCCGCCGATTTTCACCATATTCCCCAATTGCAGGAGGTCGCCTCATGAGCCGGTTGACCGTTTATGCCGAACACGACGCCATACGCCCGCTGCTGGATACCGAGGATGGCGACACCATCCGCCACACCCTGGCCGAGGCCGGGGTGCTGTTTCGGCGCTGGGCGGCCACCCGGGCGCTGGACGAACGGGCCGACGTGGAGACCATCCTGGCCGCCTACCGGTCGGAAATCGATCGGCTCGTCCAAGATGCGGGTTATCAGAGTGTGGATGTGGTTAACCTGTATCCCGACCACCCCGACCGCGTGGCGCTGCGCCAGAAGTTCCTGAACGAACATACCCATGGCGAGGACGAGGTGCGCTTTTTCGTCGAGGGTGCCGGCTTGTTCTGCCTGCACCTGAATCAGCGCGTCTATGCCGTACTGTGTGTCAAGAATGACCTCATCAGCGTTCCCGCCGGCACGCTGCACTGGTTCGACATGGGATCGCGCCCGCGCTTCACGGCCATCCGGTTGTTCAACAACCCCGATGGCTGGATCGCGCGCTTCACCGGCGATCCCATCGCGGAGCGCTTCCCGCGGCTGGATTGAGCGGGAATCGTTGAGGGCGTTGCTGTGTGCCTTCTGTGACTGGGCACCAATGCGACTCGATCGTGCGCGCCTTTGGGTGGCTACGGCGCTAGGCCGGGGGGCGTTGATCCGCTGCCCTGCGGCGACTGCCTCAGGTGTCGCCAATGCTAAACTGCCGCCATGGACAAAGAGGCTCACCCTCCTACGGTTCTGGTGTTCGCGGGACATGACCCCAGCGGCGGCGCCGGCCAGCAAGCCGACATCGAGGCCATCGCGGCGCAGGGCGCCCATGCAGCGGTGGCGATCACCTGCCTCACCGTGCAGGACACGGTCAATGTGAGCCGGGTAGAGGCGGTAGCGCCGGCGTTGGTGATCGCCCAGGCCGAGGCGGTGCTGGCCGATCAGCGCGTCGCGGCGATCAAATTGGGCTTGCTCGGCAATGGCGCCATTGTCACAGCGGTCGCGGCACTTCTGGCGCGTCATCCCTTGATCCCGGTGGTGACCGATCCGGTGCTGGTGGCCACGGGTGGCGGGCAGCTCGCCGAGGCTGATCTGATTCCCGCGCTTAAAACGGTATTGGTACCGCGTACCACCGTGCTCACGCCCAATGTCGTCGAGGCCCGTGCGCTGACCGGGCTGGCTGACCTTGCGGCCTGCGCCGAGACATTGCGGGCCTTGGGCGCTCGGTATGTGCTTGTCACCGGGGGAGACGAGCCCACTGCGGCGGTGGAAAACCGCCTCCATGGGCCCGAAGGCGTACGGATTTTTCGCTGGCCACGCCTGGCTGGCCCGTTCCATGGATCGGGTTGCACCCTGGCTGCCGCTCTGGCTGCCCGTCTGGCGTGGGGTGAATCGGTCGAGGTCGCCGTCGAGCAGGCTCAAGCCTATGTTGCCTCGACCCTTGCGGCAGCTTTCCGGCCCGGCTGCGGCTCGGCAATTCCCAGGCGCTTGCAGCCCGCATCCTCTTTGTCCTGAAAACCGATGGGTCCAACCGACGCGCCGTGGGTACATTCCGCAAGATTGCCCGCAAGCAGTCCGTGCTTGCGGGCTGTTCCTTGGCACTTACGTGGGCTTTGAGCCATGCCACGCATGCAGGGCGCGCCTTGCCGAACGCATGCATGAACGGGGGCTATTTGAATTCCAGTGTTACCACGGGAACATACTGCCACAGCGTGGTTCCGACAGGGTTGATGGGAGGCGGCGCGACGCTCAGCCCGGCAGCAATGGCATCGTAGACTGTGTTGTTGATGCCATTGAATGCGCCGACGAACAGATTCCGGGGCAGCGAGGTCAGGGTGGGGATACGCGTCTCCACGCCCATGGCGAATGCGCTGATGCCGAGTGGGCCAATATCGATATTGCGTTCGGCGAGGGTCTTGATCGAAAAGGGCAGTTCAACCGAACCCAGAGTGATGAAGTAGGCTTGACCCGTGACCTCCGCCATTTGTCCATAGTCCATCCGGGCGAGTTCAGCGTGCGCGGGGGCAGCGACACATGCCAACACCAAGGGAAAAATCAGAGTGTGGATCTTCATGGCAAGACTCCTAGACGATGGCCCGCACGAGGTAGTTGGTTCGTTATTCGAAGCGGCGATGCTTCATGTCGTGTTTATCGGCTTCCAGATGCCCTGCTTGAGCACGCAAGCGACCAACGACTGAACATCCAACAAAAAAAAGGCGCCATCAGGCGCCTTTCTCAGCAAGATCAATCGGCCAAGCGCCGAGCGGGTCTTCAATAGTGCAGGTAATTGTGGATCCCGCCGTCATTGGATTTGTGAGGCGAGCTCTGTCCTGCGCCCTTTTGCAGCGTGCCTTCCTTGGCCATGGCCTGCGCCTGCTCCGGGGTGCCGAATCCCATGGCGCGCGCGCGTTCCTGCATGCGTTTGCGATGATTATCCAGGAAGGCCCGGCGCTCATCGTTGGATTTCGCGGCTTCATATTGCTCGCGATACTGCTTGCGTTCGTCCCTGGTCATGAGGTCGAACCCATAGATCTGGTCACGATCAGGCAGCGCGCCGCCTTCTTCTACGGCCATGGGCTCCACGGTTTCCTGGGCGCTGGCCCATCCGGAAAAGCCGCCCAGCATGATCAACGCAATCCCCACTCCCAGCTTTTTCATCTTTAACTCTCCTTGAAATCAATCCATGGGCAATGCCCGCAACCGCAAGGGATGACGGGCGGCGGTGGCAAGCTTAGCGTTATGGCGATGCAGCGGCAAACGCCATGCTGCCGGATCTGATCTGGGTCAGTCGCGGGCAGCGGCTTTACGGTTGATGGGGGCTCGCGCTTGTGCCGGCCGCTGCGTTAAGGTGAGGCGGCAATTTCCTGGAAGGAGGACGGCATGGCCGAGCGAGAAACGGTATCCGGCACCTCGGTGGCGGTATGGGATTTGCCGGTGCGCCTGTTCCACTGGTCTTTGGTGGTACTGCTTGTGATCGCTTGGTCCACGGCGCAGGCGGGACTCTCGTCGATGCCCTATCACCTGTGGACGGGCTACGCCATTTTGACCTTGATTTTGTTTCGCCTGCTGTGGGGGATATTCGGTTCGCGGCATGCGCGCTTCAGCAATTTTATCGGCCCGCCCGGCGCGGCTTGGCGCTATGCCAGGCAGCTGGCCGCAGGGCGACATCCATTTTACCTGGGGCACAATCCCCTGGGCGGCTACATGGTGGCTTTGCTGTTGACGCTGGTGCTGATTCAGGTGGGTACGGGTCTTTTTGCCACGGATGACATCCTGGTATCCGGACCGCTGGCAGATCGAGTCCCCGGGCGGATCAACCGTCTCTTCACAGGTCTGCACAAGCTGAATGTCAACATTCTGATCGTCGCGGTGACGGCGCATGTGGCGGCCATCGGCTATTACCGTTGGCGTTTCGGCGAACACTTGGTGCGCGCCATGGTGACGGGGCAAAAGATCCTGCCTCCGGAGAGGGTCCCGCCCCAAGGGGAACGATCCGCTTTGGGGCGGGCGGCGGGCCTGCTGGCCTTGAGTGCCTTGGCGGTCTACGCCGTGGTCAATGGCTTTTGAGTCCGTTCAGTCCTTGCGGTAGTCATCGTGGCAGGCCTTGCAGGTCTCCGCCGTCTTCATGAACTGCGCCTTGATCTGTCCCGTATCGCCGCCTTGGGCGATTTGTGCCAATTGGGCTGATTGCTCTTGGAAGGCTTTCATCTTGTCCGCAAAGTCCCCAGGATTTTTCCAGATTTCCGGTTTGGCGTCAGTCTTGCCCTTGTGCGGGCCGTTGGCAAAACCCTCAGGCAGCAGGCGGGAGACATGCGCCACGGCTTCGGCATGGGTTGCGAAGGCCTTGGCATCCATCGGCTTTTCGCCTTTGATCATGGCGGCCATGGGCCCGAAGTGCCACCCAATCAGGTAAAAACCGGACTGGCGATAGCGCACGGGATCGGCATGGTCTCCACCGTGGGCCAGTACAAGACTGGGGAGCGTGAGACTGACGGCAAGAACAAGAGATTGCGGGAAACGCTTCACGGGTATCCTCCTGCATAATGATCAAGGGGTGCCAGGGCCTCGTCGGGTGGCTGTGCCAGTGTATCCGAGATCAATGCGCCGGGAAGAACATGGGCTGTGACAGGCAAAAAAAACCCCCTGAAGGTCAGGGGGTCAAGTGCGTGAAAGGACGAGGGGGTCCTTTCAGGAGGAGACTCAGTGTCAAGAACAACGGTCTTGAAAAAGGGGAAGCATCCGTTGAGATGCTCGATGGGGCGTATCTTAGTTTTCGCCGCCTGGTTTTGTCAATCCCTTGGCGAAATATATTTTTTTTTGTTAATGATCGATATCAACCTTTCAGCAGTGGGCGGTTTCTGGCCGAGAGTTTCTCCAACAAGACATCGCCCAGGCGGCTGCCCAATCCCATGAGGCGGCGGGACAGCGGGCGCGGGACGCGATAGCGCAGGCGGTAGAGTTGGGCCTGGTCCAGCAGCCGCAAGAGGTAATCGTCGCTGGTGCTGATTTCATCGACCAGCCGGAGCTCCAGGGCTTGGGTGCCATACCAGTGTTCGCCGGTGGCTACCCGGTCGATGTCGAGCCGGTTGCGGTGCTGACGCACGAACTGCTTGAACAGGGCGTGGGTGTCATCCAGTTCCTGGCGGAATTTTTCCCGTCCCTCGGGGGTGTTTTCCCCCAGCAGGGTCAAGGTACGCTTGAAGGCGCCGGCGGTATGCAGTTCGATGTCCACGTCGCGGCGCTGCAGCAGGCGATGCAGGTTGGGCAGTTGGGCCACCACGCCGATGGAACCGATGATGGCGAAGGGCGCCGCGACGATGCGTTGGCCGACACAGGCCATCATGTAGCCACCGCTGGCGGCGACCTTGTCCACGCAGACCGTGAGTGCGAGCCCCCGGTCGCGCAGCCGTTGCAACTGGGAGGCGGCCAAACCGTAGGCGTGCACCATGCCTCCGCTGCTTTCCAACCGCAGCACCACCTCATCACGATTATCCGCAATCTGCAGCAAGGCCGAGATTTCCTCGCGCAGGGCAGCAGTGGCCGAAGCCTGTAGGTCGCCGTGAAAATCCAGGACGAAGATGCGCCGGCCTGGCTCTTTGGTGGCGGCAGACGCAGGCTTGCGGCGCCAGAGCCCGCGCCCGGCAAGGCGCCGCCATCCGCTGCGCTGGGCGGGCTGTAGTTTGTGGCGTAGCGCGTTGGCTAACCGCTCGTAATGCCGGTTCAGATGCTCGATTTGCAGTTGGCCTTGTTGGGCGGGTGGGCGCCGGCGCCCCAGGGTGCTGAAAATGATCAGCACCACCACGAGGCCGAAGACGAAGGTGATCAGCTTGGCAGCGAACAGGCCATATTGGCCCAGATAGTCGATCCACACGGGTCATTGTCCTTGGCGGCTGGGAGGTAAGTGGTCTGGCTGCCAGTTTGCATCCAATGCGCCCCGAAACGGTAATATCGGGATTCCGTTACGACAAGGATGCTGGATTTTAAGAGTAGTAGCTCGTGATGAACGGCAAAAAGAGATGGCTGGCTTTGACAGCCCTGGCATGGACGCCACCACTCATTGCGGCGCCCGCTTGGCAGCTGGGGGCTGAGTGGGGGATCACCAAGCATGGATCCGTACTGACGAGACTGACTGTTGCGGGGCCGCGGTCTTATGCTTTGGGGCCAACAGGTGCGTGGTCGTGGCATGTGATCCCCGAGACGAGCATGGGGCGCTGGTTTGATGATACGGGCGACCACGATCTGTGGGAGGCGGGCTTGACGCCGGTGCTTGAAGCGAGACGTCCGGTCCCGGCCGGAACGATCGGGGTCAATTTGGGCGTCGGCGCTCACCTGTTCTCCGCAACCCGCTTCGATGGCAACGATCTGGGCTCGGCGTTCCAGTTCGGCGATCATATGGGTCTCAACTGGGAGTCGGCGGATGAGCGTTGGACCTTGGAATATCGTTTCCAGCACCTTTCCAATGCCGGGATAGCGCCGCCCAACCAGGGCGTGGATTTCGATATTCTTCATCTAAGCTGGCGCTACTGACCAATTTTGAGTTATTGAGTTAAGGAAAATCGCCTGTATGGATACAGCATCACACCCCATTTCGGACCGGCTGGTCGCGCATTATGCCCAGGATGGCTGGGCACGCTTTCTGGGGGTTGAAGTAAATCCTGACAACGCCAGCGCGCGGCTGCGCCTGGCTTACGATCCGCGGCTGCTGAACGCCGATGGTGGGGTGGTCCATGGCGGCATCCTGGCATCCCTGCTGCACGATGCGGCCCGGCTTGAAGTGGCGGCTGCCTTGGCGCCGGAGCACGCACTGGATGCGTTGCGCCCCTTGGATGGCCAGATCGTCTACCTGCGCCCGGCGCGCGAAACCGATGTCATCGCCTCGGCCCGGTTGCTGCGCCTGGGTCGCACCCTGGCCTTTGCAACCGCCGAGGTGCGCGATGCCCAGGGGAACCTGGTGGCTCAGGGGCAGTGGGTGTTTGCCCTGCAGGCGACAGCAGGGACTGTGGAGCCCTTGCCGGAGCCAAAAACCCTGTCCGAGGACTGGGATGGGCAGGCCGACACGGGCCGCATGGGGGCGCTGCTTGAGGCCAATATGCAAAAACGCCTGCCCGGATTGGCGCTGCGCCAGATGGGAGCGGGCCGGTGCGTGATCGAAGTCGCCCACACGCCGCATTTCCTGGATGCGACCGGCGCCGTGGCCGCCGGCCCTCAATTGCTGGCCTGCGACAATGTGGGGGTGTTTGCCGGTTTCGGCCTCAGTGCCCGCATTACCCGCATGTCCACCGCCGCCCTCAAACTCTCCTTCATTGCCCCGCCCCGGGACGAGCCGCTGGTCGTGATGGGGCGCAGCCTGGGCAAGTCGGGCCCGCTAATTGTCAACCAGGGCCGGATTTACGGTCGGGATTCGGGGCGGCTGTATGCCTTTGGCACGATCACCCTGGCGACCTGATGAGGTGTTATGACCGATCATCCCATTGATTCGGTGGATACGCGGGCCATCTCGGGTCCCGTCGGAAGCTTGGAGATCCAAGTGGATCGGCCCGCACGGCCCGCGCCGGAAGGGGAGCGGGTCGTGGTCATCTGCCATCCTCACCCTCAGTTCGGCGGCACGATGGACAACAAGGTGGTGACCACTTTGGCACGCGCAGCCACCGATTTGGGCTGGAGCGCGGTGCGCTTTAATTTCCGCGGAGTCGGTGCCAGCGCGGGCGTATTCGACCACGGCGAGGGGGAGCGTGAGGATGCCCGCGCC
>Ga0209851_1000126_pt1 | contig 22719 bp, 23 predicted proteins | sample GWRWT4_14Oct14_FD_187195 | JGI IMG/M metagenome (GOLD analysis project Ga0209851, IMG submission 187195) | Sand microcosm microbial communities from a hyporheic zone in Columbia River, Washington, USA - GW-RW T4_14-Oct-14 (SPAdes) (version 2) | ecosystem: Engineered > Artificial ecosystem > Sand... | reverse complement strand
GGTGACCATGGAAGTCACCGACAAGGAAACCGGCAAGACCGAAAAGGTTGAAGTCACCCTGAGCCGCGACGAAGGCAACCGCGAAACCACGCTGGAAAAGCTGGCCTCGCTGAAGCCGGTCGCCGGCCCCACCGGCACGGTTACCGCCGGCAATGCCAGCCAGCTCTCCGACGGCGCCGCCGCCGTGGTGATCATGAACAGCGAATATGCCGAGAAGAAGGGCGTCAAGCCGCTGGGCATCTTCCGTGGCTTTGCCACCGCCGGCTGCGAACCCGACATCATGGGCATCGGCCCCATCTATGCCATCCCGCGCTTGCTGGAGCGCCATGGCCTGAAGATGGACGACATCGGCTTGTGGGAACTGAACGAAGCCTTCGGCGTTCAGGCCGTGTATTGCATCAAGGAACTGGGTATTCCCATGGAATTGTGCAATGTCAATGGCGGCGCCATTGCCATCGGCCATCCCTACGGCATGTCCGGCGCCCGCATGGTCGGCGCGGCCCTGCTGGAAGGCAAGCGCCGCGGCGTCAAGCATGTCGTGGTGTCCATGTGCATCGCCCAGGGCATGGGCGCGGCCGGCCTGTTCGAAGTGGTGTAAGGATCGATTCGTGATCCAAAAGGCCCGGGGTGATCGCTGCCCCGGGCTTTTTTCTTGGGATCGGTTTTGGGCTTGTTCTTTCGAACGTGATACGATTTCGGTCTTTGATTCAGGCTTGCCTGGGTGTTCATTCCGGCATTCATTTCCGGATTCAAGTTCACATGGGCAGGTCAACATGATTTCATGTCAATGGGTTTTGTTCTTTTAATGAATGACTTGGAGCTACTGCGGTCATGAAGATTCTGGTGGGTGTCAAGCGGGTCGTTGACTACAACGTCCGCGTTCAGGTCAAGCCGGACGGGTCCGGTGTCGCCTTGGACGGCGTCAAGATGAGCGTCAATCCCTTCGATGAAATTGCCGTCGAAGAAGCGCTGCGGTTGAGAGAAGCGGGCAAGGCCACGGAAGTGGTGGTGGTGTCCATTGGACCCGTGGCGGCGCAGGAACAACTGCGCACCGCGCTGGCCATGGGAGCCGACCGCGCGATCCTGGTGGAATCGGCGGAAGCCTGCCAATCGCTTACGGTTGCCCGCGTCTTCGCCAAGCTGGTGGAGAAGGAACAGGCAGGACTGGTGATTCTGGGCAAGCAGGCCATCGATGACGATGCCGGACAGACGCCCCAGATGCTGGCGGCCCTGCTGGGCTGCGCCCAGGCCTCTTATGCGTCCAAGGTCGAGATCAATGGCAACAGCATGCGCGTCACCCAGGAAGTCGACGCTGGCCTGCAGACCATCGACGTGGATCTGCCGGCGGTGATCAGCGCGGATCTGCGTCTGAACGAACCCCGCTACGTCAAGCTTCCGGACATCATGAAGGCCAAGAAGAAGCCCATGGACACCCTGAGCCTGGCGGATCTGGGTGTGGAGCCGGCGGCCGCCCTGAAGGTGGTCAAGACAGAAGCACCCGCCGCGCGTGGGGGTGGCCGCAAGGTCGCCAGCGCTGAGGAATTGGTCAAGGAACTGAAGAACAAGGGGCTGCTGTAATGAGCAAGGTGCTGATTATCGGTGAGCAGACCGGCGGCGTGCTGGGACAGGCCGTGGGTCGCGTGGTGGCTTGCGCCAAGGAGCTGAAGGCGTCCGAGGTGGTGGTGGCGCTGTTTGGCGCCGGCGATCTGGCCAGCGCAGCGGATGCCGCTGCGGCGCTGGACGGCGTGACCCGCGTGGTGACGGTGGACAATCCGGCCAATGACCATCCGCTGGCGGCGCTTGTGGCCCCCCAGGTCGTGGCGCTGGCCCAGCAGGGTGGCTACAGCCACATCCTGGGGAGCAACTCCAGTTTCGGCAAGGACACCCTTCCGCGCGTCGCCGCGCTGCTGGGCGTGCCTCAGGTGACCGACATCATGCTGGTGCTGGGCGAGCGCAGCTTCAAGCGCCCCACCTATGCGGGCAACGCGATCGTGACCGTCGAGGTGGCCGGCGATGGCGTGGTGTGCGGCACGGTGCGCAGCGCGTCCTATCCTGCCGTGGGCAATGGCGACAAGGCCCCCGTGGAAGCAGTGAGCCTGGACGTCGCCCTGCCCAGCCATACGCGTTATATCTCACAGGAAACCAGCAAGAGCGATCGCCCCGATCTGCAGAGCGCCCCCAAGGTCGTCTCCGGCGGCCGCGGTGTGGGAAGCGCGGAGAACTTCAAGGTCATCTTCAGCTTCGCCGACAAGATCGGCGCGGCGGTGGGTGCCTCTCGCGCTGCCGTGGACGCGGGTTTCGTGCCCAACGAAATGCAGGTGGGACAAACCGGCAAGATCATCGCACCGGGACTGTATGTCGCAGTCGGCATCTCCGGCGCCATCCAACATCTGGCGGGCATCAAGGACGCCGGCACCATTGTCGCCATCAACAAGGACGAGGAGGCCCCGATTTTCGAGGTGGCCGATCTGGGTCTGGTGGGCGATCTGTTCCAGTTGCTGCCGGAACTGGAAAAACTGGTCTGAAGCCGATTCGACTGGCCGGGCGCCGCTGTCACGCGATTGCCCGGCGGTTTTGTTACTGGATCTGCGTATGGGGGGCATTGCCCCCCGTTTTTTTGACTGAGGCGGGCATTCTCCGGGTTCGATCGGGCGCCTTGCCCTGAGGTCGATACCAGAATCCTCGCCCAAACCTTGCGGGGCGGTGGGGCGCAGTTTATGTTCAACGGCCGGCTCCGGACCGCGTTTCACGACCGACACCATCACCATAAGGAGTGTGCATCATGTCGGCAGAACTGAATTGGCTGACCTGGACCGTCATCATGACGGCTTTTTTCTTTTTTCCCTACGTGCTCAATCGGATCAAGGTGCGTGGCCTGTTCGGCGCCATGGGCAATCCCCGCAAGGATGACCTGCCGGAGTCCGACTGGGCGCGACGGGCCATGCGCGCACACGCCAACGCCGTGGAAAACCTGGTGATCTTCGCGCCGCTGGTGCTGATGGTGGAATTGGTCGGCGCCAATTCAGGGGTAACGGCTTTTGGGGCGGCACTCTATTTTTGGGCCCGACTGATCCATTACACGGTCTATACCCTGGGCATTCCCGTCGTGCGCACGCTTAGCTTCTTTGCCGGGCTGTTCGGGCAAGTGCTGCTCATGGTTGCCTTGATCGGCGCCATGTGACCACGAGGATGGTCTCGTGAAAGCCCTGATCGCCGCCCGTCCCGGCGGCCCTGAGGTTCTCACCCTGGCAACGATCGATCAGCCGCAACCCGGGGCAGAAGAGGTGCGCGTCCGGGTGCGGGCGGCCGGGCTAAATCGGGCCGATCTGTTGCAGCGCCGCGGATTTTATCCGCCACCCTCTGGTTGGGATCCCCGCCGCATCGGCATGGAATACGCCGGTGAAGTGGAAGCAGTAGGTGCTCGCTGCAGCCTGCGGCGGGTGGGGGACCGGGTCATGGGGCTGGTGCCGGCGGGAGCCTGCGCCGAGTTCATCACCGTGCCGGAGCGGGAAACCTTGCCGATCCCGCCGCGTCTGACCGACGCGGAGGCTGCGGCGATCCCCGAGGCTTTTCTGACCGCATTCCGAGCGCTGTGGGAAGAAGGCGGGCTGCAGCCCGGTGAAGGCGTGGCAGTGCGCATCGCCACGTCCAGCGTCGGGATGGCAGCGGTCCAGCTCGCCCACGCGGCAGGCCATCCGGTGGTAGGTACCGGGCGCGACGCCGATCGCCTGGACGCCTTGCGGGAATTTGGATTGAACCACCCCCTGGTCGAAGGCAGCGCCGACTTGGTTGTGCAGGCACGTCGAGCCCTGGGAGGTGCCGCCGCCGTGGTGCTCGATCTGTGGGGCGGGGGACGATTGGCGGAGAACCTGGCCCTGCTGGGCGAGGAGGGGCGTCTGGTGGTGGTCGGGCTGCTGGGTGGCGGCCGTGACACCGTCGACCTGACCGGACTGCTGATGCGTCGGCAAAGCATCCGCACCCTCACCATGCGCAGCCAACCCATCGAACGACGCATCGCTTTGGCGCGTCGTTTCGAGCAGCAGATCCTGCCGGATCTTGCGGCCGGGCGGTTGCGGTTGCCCATCGATCAGGTCTATCCGATGACAGAGGCCGCCGAGGCCCATCGGCGCATGGAGGCGGGCGGGCATCTGGGCAAGCTGGTACTGAGTTGGCCCTAGGCCGAGTTGGCTGAACAGCCGGGTCTGGCATCGCGTCCTTGCTGCGTTGGACCCGAGAACCGACTTCGAGCGATGGGAGTCTCATCAAAGCGAGCAGCGCAATCGCGTCGACTGATTCAGGCCGGGCCTTTGAGAGAAGCTTGCGTCCCGATGGCTCACATCGACATGGGTACTGCAAGGATGCCCTGCGCTCTTGGGCTATGATGGGCGCACGATTGGCGACTTGAAATCAGCTTATGAACCCTGTTGACCCGATTGTCCGTCACGCCACCCACGCGGTGCGCATCCGCAACCTGATGGTGGGCGGCGCGGCCCCTGTTGCCGTGCAGTCCATGACCAACACGGACACCGCCGATGAGGTCGGTACCGCGGTTCAGATCGCCCAACTGCATCGGGCTGGCTCGGAACTGGTGCGCATTACGGTCAACACGATGGAAGCAGCAGCAGCCGTGCCGGGCATCCGCGAACGGCTGGATCAGATGGGGCTCGATGTGCCCCTGGTGGGGGACTTTCACTACAACGGCCACAAGCTGCTCAGCAGCGTGCCCGAGTGCGCACAGGCCCTGGACAAATACCGCATCAACCCGGGCAACGTGGGCAAGGGCCAGCGCCGCGACACTCAATTTGCCCAGATGATCGAGCTGGCCTGCCGCTATGACAAACCCGTGCGCATCGGCGTGAACTGGGGCAGTCTGGACCAGGACCTGCTGGCGCGCATGATGGACACCAACGCCCAGCGCGCCGACCCCTGGGATCCGCGCCGGGTGATGGATGAGGCGCTGATCGCCTCGGCCCTGGACAGCGCCACGCGGGCCGAGGAGCTGGGGCTTGCCGCGGATCGCATCATCATTTCCTGCAAGCTCAGCGGCGTGCAGGATCTGATCCGGGTCTATCGGGATCTGGCCCAGCGCTGTTCTTACGCCCTGCATCTGGGCCTCACCGAGGCCGGCATGGGCGTCAAGGGCATCGTCGCCTCCACCGCCGCCCTGGCCGTCCTGCTGCAGGAGGGCATTGGAGACACCATTCGCATCTCACTCACGCCGCAACCGGGCGAATCCCGCACCCGGGAAGTGGAAGTGGCCCAGGAAATCCTGCAAAGCCTTGGGCTGCGCGCCTTCGCCCCCAGCGTCGTCGCCTGCCCAGGCTGCGGACGCACCACCAGCACGGTGTTCCAGGAACTGGCCCAGGATATCCAGCGTCATCTGCGCGACCAGATGCCGATCTGGCGGGCACAATATCCCGGCGTGGAAAATATGACAGTGGCGGTCATGGGCTGCGTGGTGAACGGGCCCGGCGAAAGCCGTCATGCCAATGTGGGCATCTCCCTGCCCGGCACCGGGGAAATACCGGTGGCGCCCGTGTATGTGGATGGGGAAAAGACCGTCACCCTCAAGGGCGAGACCATCGCCGCGGATTTCTCGCGCATCGTGGATGACTATGTGATCAAACGCTACAGTCGCGCCAAGATGTGATGAACTGTTACGGGCCACCATTGGCGTCACCAAGTGGCCTGCCTTCAGCGTCCGTATCCAAGGATTTGGAGCAGAGCCGGCTCAACGAAGGACGTTTCGCCTGAATCGAAAATGGCCCGCCCATTCCGACAGTTCGGCGGTGTTCCCCCCCGCAAAAGGGCGCGGTCTATTTATCGAAGTGGATAGCCAAAGTGTTAGAATCGATTGTTTTTATTACTCGGATACACTTGATCAAACCTGACCGTGCAGAATAGCCGACCCATGGAGCGTCGCTTTTCCGACTTGAAGCAAGGTAGGGGACCAGATGAAACAGATGTGATTACCCCCTGGGTCGGTCCATTGAGTCTGTTGCAATTGCCATCGGCGATCGATGGCTTGCGGTACAGCATTTTTTTACTTAGGCAGGAGCCCGCATGAGCATCAAATCCGACCGTTGGATCCGCCGCATGGCCACCGAACAGGGCATGATCGAGCCATTCGAAGCCGGGCAGGTCAAAGAGCGTTCGGGTGAAAAGGCGATTTCCTACGGCACCTCAAGCTACGGCTACGATGTGCGCTGTGCCGATGAATTCAAGATCTTCACCAACATCAATTCGGCGGTGGTGGACCCCAAGCAGTTCAGCGCCAGCAGCTTCGTCGATTTCAGGGGCGAGGTCTGCATCATCCCGCCCAACAGCTTTGCCCTGGCCCGCACCGTGGAGTATTTCCGCATCCCGCGCAGTGTGCTCACGATCTGTCTGGGCAAGAGCACCTATGCCCGCTGCGGCATCATCGTCAACGTCACCCCGCTGGAGCCGGAATGGGAAGGCTTTGTGACGCTGGAGTTTTCCAATACCACGCCGCTGCCCGCGAAGATCTACGCCAATGAAGGCGTGGCGCAGATGCTGTTCTTCGAATCCGATGAGGTGTGCGAGACGTCGTATCGCGATCGGGGCGGGAAGTATCAGGGCCAGACCGGCGTCACTTTACCCAAGGCTTGATCGCTGCGCTGAGTCCGTCGCCTGTATTCAGCGATTCCAGTTCCAGCTTCAGATGCAGGCTGCCACGATCCTGTTCCACGCGGATCGGCAGGTAGTTTGCTGTCGGGGCCAGCCAGAAAGTGATGGGCTTCTCGCGGTCCACCTGGGTGATGCGCAGCGTGTCAAAACTGCCTGCCGGGGTACGTAATGTTTCAAGCTGTTGCGTTGCTTCCATGCGCAGGGGTTTGATCTTGTTTTTCTCCAGCATGCGCACCTGAATGGGGTTGATCTGCTTGAATGCCGCGGCGCGCACCAGGATCTGCAGGCTCAGCCGGTCGTAGGTGTAGGGTTCCAGAGGCAGGCTGAACGCGGTTCCGTTGACGGCGCCTGTGACGCGGTGGGCGGGCCAATTGAAGTCGGCCGACTCGGTCTTGGTTTCACTCGCAGCCTGATGACGCATTTGATAATGCAGCGGTACGGGTTGGTCGCCGTCCAGGCGGAAACGGCTGATTTCTTCGATGCGATCATTGCGCAAGGCCGCCAGCCAACCTTTCGTCTCGGTGTGGGAGATCAAGGTCCATTCGTCCTTGCCGGCTTCTTGGCGCAGCGTGAACGTGGCCTGTGCCAGGGTGAGTGGGCCCTGTTGCAGGCGATAAGTTGCCTCATAAGGCGTAAGAAGTGATTTGACCGTGGTCACGGGATCCGCCGCTGGGGCAGTCGTACTCCAGAGCAGGGCCAGCAGCGCACTCATCAGACTCGCGATCCGCGCCGGATTGAATCTCTGCGATTTCATCATGACGGGCAGGTCTCCGCTTCCTCACTTAACAATGGCTCGCGCAGGGGCGCGCCATCGAACCAGGGGCCGTGGTCCTGCCAGCGCAGACGTCCTTGGGCGATCCAGCCCAGCGCCTGGGGATAGATCCGGTGTTCCAGGGCCTGCACCCGGGCGCGCAACGCTTCTTCGATTTCTTCCGGACACACGGCAAGGCGTCCTTGCAAAACCACCGGCCCGCCATCCAACTCGGCCGTGACATAGTGGATGCTGGCGCCGTGCCAGCGCTCGCCGGCGGCCAGCGCCCGTGCATGGGTGCGCAAGCCGCGGTAGGCCGGCAACAAGGAGGGATGCACGTTGAGCAGACGCCCTTCGTGGCGGGCCACGAAGTCGGCGGTGAGCACCCGCATGAAACCCGCCAGCGCAATCAAATCCGGTGCGAACTGGCTGAGGGCAGTGTCCAGCCCAGCCTCAAAAGCGGGGCGATCCGGGAAGGCGGCATGGTCGACCCCAACCGCCGGGATGCCCGCCGCGGTTGCGCGCGCCAGCCCGGCCGCCTCAGGCCGATTGCTGATCACGCCGACGATTGCATAACCCTCCCGGCTGCGGGCATCGAGCAGGGCCTGCAGGTTGCTGCCGGATCCGGAAATCAGCACTGCGACACGCAGGATTCGACTCATGCCGGGATCAGGGTCACGGTGGGTCGGCTCTCCGGGGAGGCTTCGATGTGGCCAATCACCGCGCTTTCCATGCCCCATTCGCTCAGCAGCGCCCGGGCGGCGTCCGCTGCGTCGGCGGGCAGGCAGACGCACATACCGATGCCGCAGTTGAAGGTGCGCCACATCTCGGCTTCGGGCACGGCGCCCTGGGCCTGGAGCCAGTCGAAGATCGCCGGCCGGGTCCAGCGGCCCGGGTCGATCACGGCGCGCGTACCGGGGGGCAGGACCCGAGGCAGGTTTTCCACCAGCCCGCCGCCTGTGATGTGGGCCATGGCATGCACCGGTTGGGCCTCGAGCAGCGCCAGCAAGGGACGCACATAGAGGCGGGTGGGTTCGAGCAGCGCCGCGCCCAGGGTGGTGGCCTCGAAGGGTTGATCCAGGGCGGCGTCGCTCTGGGCGAGGATGCGCCGGATCAGGGAATAACCGTTGGAGTGCGGCCCCGAGGAAAACAGACCCAGGATTGCATCGCCGGGCGCGACGGCGCGGCCATCCAGAATCTTCGCCCGTTCCACGACGCCGACGGAAAACCCGGCCAGATCGAAATCGGCTTCGGCATAAAGCCCAGGCATCTCGGCCGTCTCGCCGCCTACCAAAGCGCAGCCGGCTTCGGCGCAGCCCGTGGCAATGCCTTCGATCACGGTAGCGGCCCGTTCCACGTCGAGTCGGCCCGTGGCGTAATAATCCAAAAACAGCAGCGGTTCGGCCCCTTGCACGATCAGGTCATTGACACACATGGCGACCAGATCGATGCCGATGGTGTCGAGCTTGTTCAGGTCGAGGGCCAGTTTGAGCTTGGTGCCCACCCCGTCGGTGGTCGAGACCAGAACCGGCTCCCGGTAGCGGTCCACGGGCAGCGCGAACAACGCGCCGAACCCCCCCAATCCGCCCAGCACCTCGGGGCGGGTGGTGCGCTGGGCAGCAGGCTTGATGCGGTCCACCAGACGGTTGCCGGCATCGATGTCCACACCAGCGTCGCGATAGGTCAGGGGCGTTTTGCCGCTCATGGGATTCCTTGCAGGGGCGGTTGACAGGGTTGGGGGCGATTGATGGTGTATCTTACCCCAGCCCGGTGGGGCGGCTAAAAAAGGTGATCGAATGCCAGTGACGGAACGGAAGCAGCGCAGCCTGCAGTGGGGATATGTGCTGCTGTTGCTGCTGGCTTTTTCGGCGCACGCACAGATTCCGCTGCCGGATCTTTATGCGGCGCGTCTGGTGGTGCCGGAAGGCGCGCCCGAGGATCGTGCTGCCCTGTTCACCCGGGGGCTCGATCAGGTGGTACGGCGCTTGGCCGGGCCAGGTGCGCGCTTGTCGGGTGTGCGGGCCGAGGAGATGGTCAGCCGGTACGGCTATCAGCGCGATCCACAGGGGCGGCTGTTGTTCGAGGTGAGTTTTTCTGAGGTGCCCGTTGAGGCAGCGCTGACCCGGCAGGGTATCACGCTGTGGAAGGGGCCACGTCCCGTGACCCTGCTTTGGTTGACGGCCGGCCCTGGCGCATCGGCGGTCACGGAAGGGGCGCCGGATCCGGCATTGGCGGAGCTGAGACGTCAAGCGGGGATGCTGGGATTGCCGTTGCGTGTACCGCCTGCCGGTTTTCATTCCGCGCCGGGAGAGGATCCGGCTCGGCTCGCGGCAGGTCCGCTGGGCGCCGGTGTGGAAGCGGTGCTGGCGGTTGAAGCCACGAGTTTGCCCGATGGCCGCGGGAGCGCCGTTTTTCGGACCTTCATGGAGGGCCAGCTGATTTCCACTTGGACTGTGGCCCCAGCGACCTTGGACGCAATGGTCAGCGAGGGGCTGCAACGCCATGAGGCGCTGTTGCGCGGCCGTTTTGCTCAAGCCTCGACGGCGCCACAGGCGTCCCATCTGGTGCGCATTCTGGTGGGTGGCATTGCGCGCTATACGGATTACGCGCGGGTGGCGGCCGAACTCCAGTCCCAACGGGCGCTGAGCGCGTTGTTTCTGGAAGAGGCTGGGCCGACGGGGTTTGTCTGGCGAGCGAACACCACTTTGCCCTCTGAACCCCTGCTTGGCGTGCTGGAAGCGAACGGGCGGATGCGCAGTCGTCCTGCGGCGGGTTTACCTGACTCCGATCGGCTGGAACTGGAATGGGTGGCCGCCCCATGAGCGGCGCCGGAAAGCCTGTCGTTCATCCGGCCGGTGGACAATTGCCTTTGCCGGTCCAGTTGACCGATGAGGCTGTGTTTGAAAATTTCCATCTGCCCGAGGGCGGTGAGCACAACGGCAACAGGATTGCGCTGGCGGCAGTGCAGGCGCTCGCCCGCTCCGGCGCCTGCGGCGTCCTGTTCCTGGCCGGATCCTCCGGCAGCGGCAAGAGTCATTTGCTGAAGGCGCTATGCCGTGAGGCCCAGGGGCACCGGCCGGTACGCTATCTGCCGCTCGATCAACACGCCAACTGGCAACCGGCGCTGATGGAGGGATGGGCGCCGCCGGGCGCCGTGGTGGCGCTCGATGCCATCGACCAGATTGCCGGGCAGCGTGCGTGGGAGCGAGTGATCCTGGCGCTTTACCATGAGATTCAGGACAGTGGCGGCGTATTCGTGGCCGCCGCCGCTCAGCCCCCCGCAGGCTATCCATGGGCGTTGGCGGATCTTGCTTCTCGCTTGGGTTGGGGAGGGGTGTACGCGCTCTCGCCCTTGGATGATGCGGGCAAGTTGGCGGCGCTGCAGATGCGCGCCAGGCGCCGTGGATTCACGCTGACCGACGCGGTCGCTCGCTACCTTCTGGCCCGGGAGACCCGTCATCCCGCTCATCTGTTTGCGGTTCTGGACAACCTGGACCGGGAAACGCTGGCCGCCCAGCGTCGTTTAACCATCCCCTTGCTGCGCGCCCTGATGGCGGCCCGCGAGGTGGAGCATGGTGAAGCGCCCTTGAGCTTTGCTGATGGCGGGGCGGGAGCGGACATCAAGCCCTGAGTCCGCGCAAATGGGGACTCACTTGTCCCATGCAGGAACTCGGTTCAGGGCCGTCGCCGATACGCTTTCAGCGCCTTGGGAAACAGGATGCAGCCCGTGAAGACCCCCAAGGCCAGCAGGGTGGCCGGCAGGCTGGCGTGGCGCTCAGCAGGATTGGCGATCAGATCCATGAGTGCGCCACCGAAATAGAACAAGGAGGCCAGGCTCAGCCAAGCGAAAGTATAGGGTCGGCCCGCCAGCAAGCCGGGCACGGCCAGCAGCAACGGCGTTTCCACCGCGGCCAGCCAGAGCCAGGCGGTATGGGGTGGCATCCAGGCCGACAAGCCCAGTACCCAGTAGGCCAGCGTCGCCATCAGACCACCCAGACAAATCAAGGTCAGGCGTTGCAGGGTGCGGGGATGAATCATGAAGGGTCTACTCCGCGCAGTCGCAGGGCGATTTGGGCCACGCGTCGGCCCAGGGCTTGGCATAGTTGTTTTTCCGGCTCACTCAGCGCGCGCTCGCCGGTGCCGCCAGCCCAATGGCTGGGGCCATAGGGGGTGCCGCCGCTGTGGGTTTCGCTCAGCGCCGCTTCGGTGTAAGGCAGCCCCACCAGCACCATGCCCTGATGCAGCAGCGGCAGCATCATGGAGAGCAGGGTGCTTTCCTGACCGCCATGGAGGCTGGCGGTGGACGTGAACACTGCGGCCGGCTTGCCGGCCATGGCGCCGCTGAGCCACAGGCTGCCGGTGCTGTCCAGGAAATACTTGAGAGGCGCCGCCATGTTGCCGAAGCGCGTGGGGCTGCCCAGGATCAGGCCATCACATTCACGCAGATCCCGTTCCTGGGCGTAGGGCGCGCCGTGGTCCGGAACGGCCGGGGCCGTGGCCTCGCAGGTGGCCGAGACCGGGGGCACGGTGCGCACGCGCGCGGTGGCGCCGGAGACTTCTCCTACGCCCCGGGCGATGAGCTGGGCCATCTGGGCCGTGGCGCCTTGGCGACTGTAATAAACCACCAGGATTTCAGCCATGATCCAGCAGCTCCAGCACCCGTTCCGGAGGGCGGCCAATCACGGCGCGGATATCGTCCCGCACTGCGATGGGCCGTTCCAGCAGGCGGGGATGTTGATGCAGGGCGGTCAGGATCGCCGCGTCCGTCAGATCCGGCTGCGCCAGATTCAGTGTCTGATATTCCGCTTCCCGGGTTCGCAGCAAGGCCCGCGGCGATAGGCCCAACAGGCCGACCAAAAGGGTCAGGCTGTCCAGGGATGGGGGGGTGTTCAGGTAATCGATGAGCGTCGGCTCGACCCCGGCATCCCGCAACAGGGCAAGTGCCGCGCGTGACTTGCTGCAGCGCGGGTTGTGATAAAGGCTGATCTGCATAGAACCGGCTTCTTTCCTGGCGAGCGGCCGGACATTGTAATGCCTTGTGAGGCTCTGGGGACGGCATGGCATGAACAATAGACCGTGCGGCCTGTGGGCGTGACGCCTGTTGAACGCTAACCACAGCTATGAAAGCGACAGGAAAAGGGTGCATGCCCTGGAAATTCAGGATCCGCCTCGTCATCTATCCACGAGCGAGTTGTTCAAGCGTATTGAGCGCGTTTAAGTGATTTGGTCGGCGAGGAAGGGACCCCTGAAACGTGGAGAGTCACTCATTGTTTGTGATCAAGGCACGACCCAGCGTCGATCCAGTACGCTCAAGACCCGATCGGGATAGGTGTTGCGTCCCAGGCTGCCATTGTAGCGGGCCAGCGCCCGGGTCAGATTGCCCCGTTCCTTGTCGAGGTAGAACTTGAGAATGGTGCAGCCCATGCGCAAATTGGTGGGCATATGAAACAGGTTGTCGGAGGGGCGGGCGATCTCGTGCAGCCAGAACGGCATCACCTGCATCAGTCCCAGCGCCCCGGCGCTGGAGATGGCATAGCGATCGAAATTGCTCTCTACCTCGATCACCGCCAGCACCAGTTCCGGGGCCAATCGCGCCCGGGTCGCCTCGCGATGGACGTAGCGCAACAGGGCGATGCGCTGCACCGGATCGGGGATCTTGCGGGCCAGCCGGTTGGACATGTCGGTCAGCCACACCTCGGCCTCATAGCGGTCCTCGAAGCTTTCGCTGATCTCGACGGCTGTCATCAGTACCGCCCGCAATTCCGGGTCCGGCGCCTCGCTCTGGGCGCTGGCTGCGGCCATCCCAGCCAGCAGTATCAGGAGAAGCGGCAGAAACCGCAGGAATCGGGGCAGCCGCAGGTTCATCTATCTCTCCGGTGGATTCAGGGCGCTTTGCAGCAGAGGCAGGATGTCCGCGCGGTCCACCAGACGAGCGCTCTCCTCATTGCGGGCCTGATACTCGACCTGACCGCCGCTGAGGGTGCGCTCGCTGATGACGATGCGGTGGGGAATGCCGATCAATTCCAGATCCGCGAACATCACGCCGGGCCGCAGGTTGCGGTCATCCAGCAACACGGTTACGCCCACGGATTGCAACTCGGCGTACAGGGCGTCCGTGGCCTCCCGTACGGCGGCGGATTTGGTGTACTGCAGCGGTGCCAGGGCCACCTGGAACGGGGCCAGGGCGAGCGGCCAGCGGATGCCGCGCTCGTCGTGGTTCTGTTCAATGGCGGCCGCCACCACCCGGGACACGCCAATGCCATAGCAACCCATGGTGACGACCCGGTTTTGTCCGGCCTCGTCCAGCACCTGGGCATTCAGCGCCGCGCTGTACTTGGTGCCGAGCTGGAAGATATGGCCCACTTCGATGCCGCGGGCGATCTCCAGCGTGCCTTCGCCGTCCGGGCTGCTGTCGCCGGGGACGACGTTGCGCAGGTCGGCCACCTCCGGTTCAGGCAAATCCCGCCCCCAGTTCACGCCCGCCCAAACCGAGCCATCCGAATGGCCCGGCCAGACAAAATCGGCCAGCGCAGCGGCAGCGTGATCGGCGATCAGCGCCATGTCCGCCCCTGGCAGCCCTGCTGCCGGATTGCCCTGGCCCAGGCGCGCCCAGTCCTCGGGCGTGACGCGCCGCAGCGGCACGCTCAATTGGGGCAATTTTTCCGCCTTGATCTCGTTCAAACTGTGCTCCTCGCGCAACACCAGGCCGACCGGGTTTCCGTCGCGTCCCATCATCCAATGCACTGTGACCTGCGGGCCGCTGGCCGTCCCGGGCGCGGCCTCTGCCATGGGGCATGTGGGCGCGGCCCGCGGATCGGCGGGCGGCAGGGCCGCGGCCAACTCCACGTTGGCGGCATAGTTGCCCTGGGTGGAGAAAGCGATGGCATCTTCACCGGAGTCCGCCAGCACATGGAACTCATGGGAGAAACTGCCGCCGATGCTTCCTGAATCGGCATGGACCGCCCGAAAGTTGAGCCCCAGACGCGTGAAGATGCGGGTGTAGGTCGCGTGCATGGTCTGGTAGGTGCGGTCGAGGCAGTCTTTGTCGAGGTGGAAGGAATAAGCGTCCTTCATGAGGAATTCGCGCGCGCGCATGACACCGAAGCGGGGGCGGATCTCGTCCCGGAACTTGGTCTGGATTTGGTAGAAATTCACCGGCAATTGGCGATGGCTGCGGATTTCGCGCCGGAACATGTCGGTGATCACCTCCTCATGGGTGGGGCCCAGGCAAAACGGGCGCTCGTGGCGATCGGAAAAGCGCAGCAGCTCAGGCCCGTATTGTTCCCAGCGGCCGGATTCCTGCCACAGTTCGGCGGGCTGCACCACGGGCATCAACAGTTCCAGGGCGCCGCTGCGATCCATCTCCTCCCGCACGACCTGCTCCACCCGCCGCAACACCCGCAATCCCAACGGCAGCCAGGTGTAAAGGCCGGAGGCGAGCTGGCGGATCATGCCGGCGCGCAGCATGAGCTGGTGGCTGATGGTTTCGGCGCCAGCGGGGATTTCGCGGGTGGTGGAGAGGTGAAATTCGGATGCGCGCATGATGGGCCTCTTTGCGGGTGGTGATTGCGGAGGTGGGGCGACTTGGCCCAAACGGAGCATTTCACTTGATTTCCCGTGGGGGGACAAGTATTTTTGAACGTTCCCCTCGGCGGGGAGATGGAAGGCAGATGGCGCCTGCACGGCGTCTTTTTTCGTTTGCGGGGCGGTTCGGTCAGCCCCCGGGTAGTGGATGGTCCGGTGGGACCAGGAGCGAGCGAGCGTGGAATTGTCCGGTTCGGAAATCGTCGTCGAATGCCTCAAGCGAGAGGCCGTGGAGTATGTCTTCGGATACCCCGGCGGGGCGGTGTTGCCGCTCTATGACGCGCTGAATCTGCAGGATACGGTCAAACACATCCTGGTACGCCACGAGCAGGGCGCCACCCACGCGGCGGACGGCTACGCGCGCGCCACCGGGCGACCCGGCGTGGTGCTGGTCACCTCGGGGCCTGGCGCGACCAACGCCGTCACCGGTATCGCCACGGCCTACATGGACTCTATTCCCATGGTGATCCTTACCGGCCAGGTGCCGACCAGTGTCATCGGTTCCGATGCTTTCCAGGAAGTCGACGCAGTCGGCATCACCCGTCCCTGCGTCAAGCACAATTTCCTGGTCAAGGCGGTGGAAGACCTGTCGGTCACGATCAAGAAGGCCTTCTACATCGCGACCAGTGGCCGCCCGGGACCGGTGGTGGTGGACATCCCCAAGGATGTGCTGATTGCGCGCACCGAATTTCATTATCCGGAGCGGATTGAAATGCGCTCCTACCGTCCGGTGGACAAGGGCCATCCCGGGCAGATTCGCAAGGCAATGGATCTGATCCTGTCCGCCAAGCGGCCCATGATCTACTCCGGCGGCGGCGTGGTGCTCGATGGTGCGGCGGAGGTGTTCACACGGGTGTGCCGGATGCTGGGCTACCCGGTCACCAACACCCTCATGGGACTGGGCGGTTATCCCGCCACCGACCGGCAGTTCGTCGGCATGCTGGGCATGCATGGTACCTTCGAGGCCAACATGGGGATGCATCACTGCGATGTGCTGATCGCCATCGGTGCCCGCTTCGATGATCGGGTGACGGGCAATATCGAGAAATTCTGTCCCTACGCCAAGATCGTCCATGTCGACATCGACCCGGCCTCCATTTCCAAGACCGTGCGCGTGGATATCCCCATCGTGGGTTCGGTGCGAAATGTCATGGGCCAGATGGTGGGTCTGCTGGAGGAGGCACGTACCGCAGGCCGCGGCCCCGATGCCCAGGCGCTGAGCGAATGGTGGCAGCAGATCGAGGAGTGGCGCGGCACCAACTGTCTGGTCTACAAGCACGACAAGGAACTGATCAAGCCGCAATACGTCATCGAACAACTGTACGAGGCAACGGGCGGCGACGCCTATGTCACTTCCGATGTGGGTCAGCACCAGATGTGGGCTGCCCAGTACTACAAGTTCGACAAGCCCAACCGCTGGATCAACTCCGGCGGGCTCGGCACCATGGGATTCGGGCTGCCGGCCGCCATTGGCGTCCAGTTGGCGTTTCCCAAGGAAACCGTGGCCTGTGTCACCGGCGAGGCCAGCTACATGATGTGCATCCAGGAGCTGTCCACGGCCCTGCAGTACGGGCTGCCGCTCAAGATCGTGTTGCTCAACAACCGCTACATGGGCATGGTGCGCCAGTGGCAGGAGTTCTTCTATCAGAAGCGCTATGCCATGTCCTACATGGAGGCGCTGCCCGACTTCGTGCGGGTGGCGGAGGCTTTCGGCCATGTCGGCAAACGCATCGAACGGCCGCAGGACGTGCGCGGCGCACTGGATGAGGCGCTGGCCCTGAAGGATCGCCTGGTGCTGCTGGACTTTGTCACCGACCAGACCGAGAACGTCTATCCCATGATTCCGGCCGGCGCCGGCCAGAACGAAATGATCCTGGTGTAAGCATGCGACACATCGTTTCCATCCTGCTAGAAAACGAATCCGGGGCCTTGTCGCGTGTGGCGGGCCTGTTTTCCGCCCGGGCATACAACATTCACTCCCTCACCGTGGCGCCGACCGAGGATGCCTCGCTGTCGCGCATGACCATCGTCACCTCGGGCAGCGACGAGGTGATCGAGCAGATCCTCAAGCAGCTCAACAAGCTGGTTGACGTGGTCAAGGTCGTGTTGCTCACCGATGGCGACCACATCGAGCGCGAGTTGATGCTGGTCAAGACGGCCGCCAGGGGCGCGCTGCGCGAGGAAGTCACTCGGCTGTGCGCGATCTTCCGCGGGCGCATCCTGGATGTCACCGAAAACATCTATACCGTCGAAGTGACGGGTAGCGGCAGCAAGCTGGACGCCTTTCTGCGCGCGCTGGGAGCCGACAATATCCTTGAAGTCGTGCGCACCGGCGTGTCCGGCGTGGCCCGCGGCGATACCGCGTTGCGTCCCTGAAGCGCCGCTACGAACAACAAGCCGTTTCATCTTTTCGTCTCCTCAAACAATCCAAGACAGGTTTACCCATGATCAACGTGTATTACGACAAAGACGCCGATCTGTCCCTGATCAAGGCCCGCAAGGTCGCCATTCTCGGTTATGGCTCGCAGGGCCACGCCCACGCCAACAACCTCAAGGATTCGGGCGTCAATGTCGTTGTGGGCTTGCGGCCCGGATCGGCTTCCGAGGCCAAGGCGCGCCAGGCCGGCCTGGCGGTGGCAGACCTGGGAGACGCCGTGGCGCAGGCGGACGTGGTCATGGTGCTGGCGCCGGATGAACACCAGGCGGCGCTGTATCGCGACGTGATTGCCCCCAACATCCGCGAAGGCGCGGCCCTGGCCTTCGCCCACGGCTTCAACATCCACTTCCAGCAGATCCTGCCGCGCGCGGATCTCGATGTGATCATGATCGCCCCCAAGGGACCCGGCCATCTGGTGCGCTCCACCTACACCCAGGGCGGCGGCGTGCCCAGCCTGATTGCGGTCCACCAGGATTCCAGCGGCCAGGCCAAGCAGATCGCCCTGGCCTATGCCAGCGCCAACGGCGGTGGCCGTGCCGGCATCATCGAGACCAACTTCCGCGAGGAAACCGAAACGGATCTGTTCGGCGAGCAGGCGGTGTTGTGCGGCGGCGCCACGGCGCTGGTGGAGGCTGGCTTCGAGACGCTGGTGGAAGCCGGTTACGCGCCGGAGATGGCCTACTTCGAGTGTCTGCACGAGCTCAAGCTGATCGTCGACCTGATGTACGAGGGCGGCATTGCCAACATGCGCTATTCCATCTCCAACACCGCCGAGTACGGCGACATCACCCGCGGTCCGCGCGTGATCAATGAGGAGTCGCGCCAGGCCATGCGCGAAATCCTGGCCGAAATCCAGCGCGGCGAATTCGCCCGCGAGTTCATCCTGGAAAACCAGGCCGGTTCGGCGGTCCTCAAGGCCTCGCGGCGCCTGGCCGAGGAGCATCCCATCGAACAGGTGGGCGCGCGCCTGCGCGGCATGATGCCCTGGATTGCCAAGAACAAGCTGGTGGACAAGAGCCGAAACTGATCGGCGCCGGCTGATCCCACAGGGTCCCACTGAATTCTTGGTGGGGCCCGCGTGGGCCGGTCGGTCCTGGCCTTGCGTCCGTCAGCTTGCCGCAAGGCCAGCGTATCCCGAGAAATCGGGCCAGGATCGTGATGTTGGCGAGCGCGCTGCAATCAACATCTCAAACATTCCAAAACAGGAGTCACGCCCATGGATCCCGATTTGGATGAGCCCACCCTGCCTTCGCCGCCCCACCGCCCGCGCCGCCGTGGCGTCTATCTGCTGCCCAACCTGCTCACGACCGGCACTCTGTTTGGCGGGTTCTACGGCATCGTTGCCGCCATCGACGGCTTGTTTCTGCAAGCTGCCGTGGGTGTTTTCCTGGCGGGTCTGCTGGACGGGCTGGATGGCCGGGTCGCGCGCCTGACCCATACCCAAAGCGCATTCGGGCGCGAGTACGACAGCTTGGCCGACATGGTCAGCTTCGGGCTGGCACCGGCATTGATCGTTTATCTCTGGGGACTGCGGGAGCTGGCGCATTTCGGCTGGCATTGGGGGCAGGTGGGCTGGCTGGCGGCCTTTGTCTATGCCGTCGGAGCGGCCCTGCGACTGGCCCGGTTCAATACGCAATCCTCGGAGATCAGCCGGCGCTATTTCGTAGGGCTGCCCAGTCCGGCTGCGGCTGCCGTGGTCACGGGACTGGTATGGGTGTGCGCCGACACTGGGATCAGCGGGGTGTCGATGAGCATTCCGGCGGCGCTGATCACTGCCAGCGCCGGCGCGCTCATGGTCAGCAGCATCCGCTACTACAGCTTCAAGGACATCAAGCTGGCCGAACGGGTGCCGTTTCGCTATTTGTTGATGATGGTGGGCGTGCTGGTCCTGATAGCCTTCAATCCGCCGCTGATCTTGTTTCTGTGTTTTTTTGGCTACATGCTGACCGGGATGGTCCAGGCGGTCGTGCGGCGCCGGCGCCGAAAGAGCCATCCGGTGACCAGCGAATGATCGGTATCGTCCGGGGTAAAGCCGCAGCGGCTTGGGAGAAACGATGGGATCCGCGATGCAACGCCTGATGATTTTCGACACCACCCTGCGCGATGGCGAGCAGAGCCCGGGCGCCTCCATGACACGGGAGGAAAAGCTGCGCATCGCCACTGCGCTGGAGCGCTTGCGGGTGGATGTGATAGAGGCAGGCTTCCCCATCGCCAGCCCGGATGATTTCGCCGCCGTGCGCGCGGTGGCCGAGACGGTGCGTGAGAGCATCGTCTGCGGGTTGGCGCGCGCCAAGGCCGAGGACATCGATCGCGCGGCGGAGGCCTTGCGTCCGGCGGCCCGCGGCCGTATCCATACCTTCATCGCCACCTCCCCCATCCACATGGAACGCAAGCTCGGCCTGCGCCCGGAACAGGTGCTGGAGCAGGCGGTGTGGGCGGTGCGGCGGGCAAGGCAATACACCGACGATGTGGAATTCTCCCCGGAGGATGCCGGGCGTTCCGATCCGGAATTCCTCTGCCGCATCGTCGAGGCGGTGATCGAGGCGGGCGCCACCACGGTCAATATCCCCGATACCGTCGGCTATAGCGTGCCCGAACAGTTCGGCGCCCTGATCCGACGTCTGATCGAACAGGTGCCCAACAGCGACCGCGCGGTATTTTCCGTGCATTGCCACAACGACTTAGGGCTTGCAGTGGCCAATTCGCTGGCGGCGGTCAGCCAGGGCGCGCGCCAGGTGGAATGCACCCTCAACGGCTTGGGCGAGCGGGCGGGCAACGCGGCGCTGGAGGAGATCGTCATGGCGATCCGTACCCGGCGCGACTTTTATGAATTGAATCTGGGGATCGATACCACGCATATCGTGCCGTGTTCGCGCCTGGTGTCGACCATCACGGGTTTTCCCGTGCAGCCCAACAAGGCCATCGTCGGCGCCAATGCCTTTGCCCATGAATCAGGCATCCACCAGGACGGCGTGCTCAAGAGCCGGGAAACCTATGAAATCATGCGCGCCCAGGATGTGGGCTGGGACACCAACCGCCTCGTACTGGGCAAGCATTCCGGCCGCAACGCCTTCCGCACCCGTTTGCACGAACTGGGCGTGACGCTGGAAAGCGAAACTGAACTAAATGAGACTTTTCAGCGCTTCAAGGCGTTGGCGGACAAGAAACACGAAATCTTCGACGATGACCTGTTGGCGCTGGTAACCGACGTGGAGTGGAGCAGCGCCAACGAGCACTTGCACTTGGTGGGGCTACGGGTCAGTTCGGAAACCGGTGAAGTTCCTCGGGCGCAGATCACCTTGCGCGTCAATGGCGAGGAACGTCAGCTTGAAGCCAGTGGTGCGGGCCCCGTGGACGCGGTGTTCAAGGCCATCGCTCAGTGCTGCGCGGCGGATGCCGAATTGCTGCTGTATTCCGTGAATGCGATCACGTCCGGCACCGATGCCCAGGGCGATGTCACGGTTCGGCTCGCGGCCCAGGGGCGCATCGTCAACGGCCAGGGGGCCGACGTGGACATCATCCTTGCTTCGGCCAAGGCCTATCTCAACGCGCTGAACAAGCTCATGGATCCGGCGGCGCGGGCCCACCCCCAGTACGGCGAGATTTGAAGCGGACGGAGGCTTGCCCTGTGGATGCCCGGCAGCATCGGGCCGCGCTGGCGGCTCTGGAGATCATTGAATGGGTTCCCGCGGCCGGCATGCCTGAGCCCGCGTTGCAGCCGATCGAGAAGGGACGTCCAGTCCACGACCACCGGCCTGCTCCGCAGACGCTGGATCAGGGCGAGTCATCCACTGCAGAACTCGGTTGGGAGGCGCTGCGCGCACGGGTGGCGGCATGCACCGCCTGTGAGCTGTGCCACGGCCGCACCCAGACGGTGTTTGGCGTGGGCGATCCCGGCGCACGGTTGGTGATCGTGGGGGAAGCGCCGGGCGCTGAAGAAGATCGGCAAGGCGAACCCTTTGTCGGGCCGGCCGGGCGGTTGCTCGATGAGATGCTGGGCGCCATTGGTCTGCGCCGGGAGCAGGTCTATATCTGCAATATTCTCAAGTGCCGCCCACCCAACAACGCCGATCCCACGCCCGCCCAGGCGGCCGCCTGCCGGCCGTTTCTGGCCCGTCAGATTGCCTTGATCAATCCGCAACTGATTCTGGCTGTGGGCCGCGTCGCTGCGCAGAACCTGCTGCAGATCACGACGCCTCTGAACCGGCTGCGGGGTCAGATCCATCACTTCGCTACCGTTGATCCGGGGGCTTCGCTGCCGGTCTGGGTGACTTACCATCCCGCCTACCTGCTGCGTTCCCCGCATGAGAAGGCGCGCGCCTGGGAGGATCTCAAGGCCGTGCGCGGACTACTGGAGCGACCCTCACCATGAGCGCCCACCAGCGCTGGGACGGCATCCTGGAGCGTCCCCTGACCCTCCAGGATCTGCCTGCAATCATGGCGATCGAGCGGCGCGCCTATGAGTTTCCCTGGACAACGGGCATTTTTACCGATTGTCTCCGGGTCGGTTATACCGCCTGGGGACTGGAAGAATTCGCCACGCTGCGGGCCTATTGCATTACCTCCATCGCCGCAGGTGAAGCGCATATCCTCAACCTCTGCGTGGATCCCAGTTATCAGGGGCTGGGCCTGGGCGGTCGCTTGCTCGGCCGCATGCTCGAGCTGGCCCGGAAGCGTCAAGTCGAGCGGGTGCTGTTGGAAGTGCGGCCTTCCAACGAGCAAGCTATGGCGCTGTATCATCGTCATGGTTTCAGCAAGGTGGGCGAACGCCGCGGCTATTATCCTGCCCAGGGCGGGCGCGAGGATGCGGTGGTGATGAGTTTACGCCTCTGTCCATGATCCGCTTTTCAGCCAGCGGCGGCGAACTGCGTGTGATCGCATGTCGCACCCGGATCGATTCCTGTTTGCAAATCATCCCGTGCTGCACTAAGGTTCTCTCAAAAATCGGCTCGAGGCAGCCTTTGATGGCCGTTTCAGCCAAAACCAGGGTCAGGAAAACGTTTCCCCGATCAGGGAAGCTCGCTTTTAGTCAAGCGATACGTTGATCTTGCGATGCATTGCGCGGGTGATGCCAGGGCAGACGTCATGTCCTCGCACCCCCTGCCCGTGTGTCGCCAAGAACACCGTTCGTCGGGGTCGCTCAGTGGATGGGGAGCCAATTGGGGTTCCGCTTGAATCATGGAGGAAATGAAGAATGACAAGGATGCCGTCATTGCGTCAGACGGTGGGTAATCAACAGGCGAACGGCCCTGTTGCCCAAGAAGATAAGCGGTCATGGTCGCTCGCTGTGGCGCTGCTC
>Ga0209851_1000125_pt1 | contig 23156 bp, 18 predicted proteins | sample GWRWT4_14Oct14_FD_187195 | JGI IMG/M metagenome (GOLD analysis project Ga0209851, IMG submission 187195) | Sand microcosm microbial communities from a hyporheic zone in Columbia River, Washington, USA - GW-RW T4_14-Oct-14 (SPAdes) (version 2) | ecosystem: Engineered > Artificial ecosystem > Sand... | reverse complement strand
CTTGATGAAACCTTGAAGCGCGAACTGGGCGTTGATTTCGGTGTGGCGCGCTGGCTGGAGACCGATCGGCAACTCGATCCAGCCGCCGTGGCCCAGCGCATCGAAGAACGCTTGCTGCAAGCCTATTGGGCCATGGAAAAACAAGTCGGCGCGTCGGCCATGCGCCATGTCGAGCAGTCGGTCATGCTGCGTGTGCTCGACCAGCACTGGCGCGATCATCTGGCCAACATGGACTATCTGCGCCAGGGCATCCACCTGCGCGGCTACGCCCAGAAGAATCCGCGCCAGGAATACAAGCGCGAAGCCTTCGAGATGTTTTCCCAGATGCTGGAATCGGTCAAACAGGAAACCCTGTTCACGCTGCACAAACTGCAGTTCCAGCCCGGCGAAGCCCCCGTGCGTCCCGAGCCCACCCCCTTGCGCATGCAGTTCGACCATCCCGCTGCGGCGGCGGCAGAAGCGCTCGAAGCGCCCGAACGCGAGCATGCCGAACGGCCGCTTGCGGCGCGCGTGCCGGTGCGGGTGGACCACAAGGTGGGCCGCAATGAAGCCTGTCCCTGTGGTTCGGGCAAGAAGTTCAAGCACTGCCACGGCCGGCTGGATTGATCCATGGCCGCTGGTGAAATTCCCTGCGAGAATTTGCCGCCGCTGCGTGGCGTGCGTGTGGGCACGGTCATGGCCGGGATCCGCAAGGCCAACCGGCGCGATCTGGTGGTGTTCGCGCTGGCCCCAGGCGCGACCACGGCCGCTGTATTCACCCGCAATGCTTTTTGCGCCGCGCCGGTCATCGTGGCGCGCGCCCATCGGGCCGCCACTACGCCCCAGGCCTGGTTGATCAATACCGGCAACGCCAATGCCGGCGCCGGCTCGGCCGGGGAGACGGATGCCCGCGACTGCTGCGCGGCGCTGGCCCGGCTGCTGGATTGCGCGCCGGAGGCGGTGCTGCCGTTTTCCACCGGCGTGATCGGTGAACGCCTGCCGGTGGCGACCCTCACCAAGGCGCTGCCGGCGGCAGTCGCCGCCCTGCGCCCGGACGGCTGGACCGATGCGGCCTGGGGCATCATGACCACCGATACCCAGCCGAAGGCGGTGAGCCGATCATTCAGTGTCGCGGGTCAAACGGTGACCGTGAACGGCATCGCCAAGGGCGCGGGCATGATCCGCCCCGACATGGCGACCATGCTGGCATTCCTGGCGGTGGATTCCCGCATCGCGGCGCCCGCCTTGCAGAGCGCCCTTGAGCACGCGGTGGCGCAGAGCTTCAACTGCATCACCGTGGATGGCGATACGTCCACCAACGATGCCTGCTGCCTCGCTGCTTCCGGTGACGGCCCGGCATTGGCGCCGGATTGCCCCGAATGGCCCATCTTCCAGGCGGCGCTGGATGAGGTGTGCCTGAAACTCGCCCAGGCCATCGTGCGCGACGGCGAGGGTGCCACCAAGTTCATCACCGTCCGCATCGAAGGCGCGCGGGATGCGCTGGAGGCGCGGCAAGTGGCGGACGCCATCGCCCATTCGCCGCTCATCAAGACGGCGTTTTTCGCCAGCGATCCCAACTGGGGCCGTATCCTGGCGGCAGTAGGCCGCGCCGGAATGGCTGATCTCGTGCTCGAGCGGGTGGAAATCGATCTGGACGAGGTGAGCGTGGTGCGCCGGGGCGGCTTGGATCCCGCCTACCGGGAAGCGGACGGCCAGGCGGTGATGGCGCGCACCGACATCACCATTACCGTGCGGCTCGGGCGCGGAACCGAGGCGGTGCGGATCTGGACCTGCGACCTCGGCCACGACTACGTGCGCATCAACGCGGAATACCGCACCTGACGTGACCATGCATTGCCGTTCTGTCCCGGTCGCGGTCGGTGTGCTCACCGACTCGGAAGGTCGTGTGCTCGTCGCCCGCCGTGCGGCAGGCAAGCCCTGGGCGGGGTTGTGGGAATTTCCGGGTGGCAAACGCGAGGTCGGGGAAAGCCGCTGGCAAGCCCTGGTGCGCGAACTCCACGAGGAACTGGGCATCGTGACCCAGGCTGGAATCCCTTTGATCCGCTTGCGATCGCTTGTCGATGCCGTCCAACCGGTGACGCTGGATGTATGGCGTGTGACCGCCTTCAGCGGGACGCCCACAGGCCGGGAGGGCCAATCCCTGATGTGGGTCACGGCCGATGAGCTGGACGCCTTGCCCATGCCCCCCGCCAACCGCGTCATCCGCCGCGCCGGGCGCTTGCCTGAGCGCTATCTCATTACGCCGCCGGATCCCATGCCGCTGGGGCAGCTTGTGCAGGCCCTGTTGCGGGCGGTTGCGCAGGGAGTGCGGCTGATCCAGATCCGCCGGCCTGCGGCTTCGTCCGCAGAGCTCGCCGCCCTGGCCGAGGCACTCACCCCGGCGCGCAGAGAGCAGGGTGTGACCCTGTTGCTCAATGGCGCTCCTGAACAGGCGCACGCGCTGGGCTATGACGGAGTGCATCTCAGCGGGGCGCGACTGGCCGCGCTGACCATGCGCCCGCCGGATCCGGGCTGGGTTGGCGCCTCCTGTCATGGCCCGGCCGATCTGGCGCGAGCGAGCGCATTGGCGCTGGATTTTGCCGTGCTGTCGCCCGTGCGGCCCACGCCCGATCATGCCGCCGCGACGCCTTTGGGCTGGCGGCGTTGGGCGCGCCAAGTGCGGGACGCGGGTCTGCCGGTCTATGCCCTGGGGGGGCTTGGCACGGCCGATGTGTCCTGCGCGCAGCGGCTGGGGGGGCAGGGTATCGCCGCGATCCGTGCGCTGTGGCCGGCTCCTGAGGTAAGCGCATGAGCCGTTCTGTTCGCCGACAAACCGGTTCCAAGGCACGCACTGCGCTCGGGAATGTCCATGACCCGGCATCCTGAACCCCCCGCTGGCGATCCGCCGGCGTGCGGCGCCCAAGTGGGAACGATGGCGCGCATTCGGCAATTCGGTGTGCAATGGCGCACGCCTTTATTGATGCTCACGGTAGCCGTCGTGGGCATCGGGGTGCTGGGCGGACTGCGGCACCTGGTGGACAGCCTGGACTACGATGCCCTCACCCGGGCCATGGCGGCCACGCCTTACAACCGCCTGGCCGCCGCCATTCTGGCCACGGCGATCAGCTACCTGGCTCTGACCGGTTACGACCTCTCGGCCCTGCGCTACGTCGGCGTCACGGTGCGTCCTGCGACGGCCATGCTGACGGCCTTCATTGCCTACGCCGTGGGCAACTCCGTGGGCCTGGGCGTGATGACCGGCGGCGCCGTGAGGATGCGGCTGTATACAGCCGCCGGGCTGGAGACAAGCCAGATCTTCCGGGTGATTGGCTTCAACGCCGGGGCGTTTGGATTGGGGGTCACCGTCTTCGGTGCGGCGGGCATGCTGTGGGGCGCGCACAGCGTGACGGCCCTGCTGCCCGTGCCTGCCGTTCTGCTGCAGACCGGTGCGGCAGTGACGCTGCTGGCAATCGCGGGCTTCATCGGGTTGTGCGCGCGGCAATCGGCCCTTCGCATCGGGCGCTGGACCACCCTGAGCCTGCCGCCGGCCGGGTTGGTCCTGCAGCAGGTGGTCATCTCGGTGATCGACCTGGCGGCCTGTGCCGCCGCCTTGTGGTTCCTGATGCCCCAGACCGATGTGTCCTTCGCTGGCTTTCTGGTGTACTTCGCCATCGCCATCAGCCTGGGGGTGCTGAGTCATGTCCCCGGTGGGCTGGGGGTGTTCGAGGGGGTCATGCTGCTGGCCTATGGCTCCCTGGCGCCGATGGAAGCCATCCTCGGCGCGCTGATCCTGTTCCGCGGGGTGTATTTCCTGCTTCCCCTCGCGCTGGCCACCCTCTTGCTGGTGGATCATGAACTGCATCGTGCCACCGACACCCCCGTGGGGCGGGCGGCGGCCCATCTCTCCCCGGTGTTGTTGGCGATCTTTGCCTTCATGGCCGGGGTCTGGCTGCTGTTGTCCGGCGTGACGCCCACGACCGCCGCAGCCCAGGACCTGCTTGCCCTGCGTGTGCCTCTGGCGGTGGTGGAAGCCGCGCATCTGATTGGGAGTCTGGTCGGGCTGGCCTTGTTGTTCATCGCCCGCGGATTGCTGCATCGCCTGGACGCGGCCTGGTGGGCAGCGCTGGTGTTGACTGTGGTCGCTGCGGTGCTGGCCCTGCCCAAGGGGGTTGCCTGGGTGGAGGCCCTGGGGTTGGCTGGACTGGGTGGGCTGTTGTGGGTGTTCCGCGCCGAGTTCAACCGCCGCTCCTCGCTGCTGGGCCAGTCGTTCGAGACGGAATGGTTGATCGCCGTGGCGTTGGTGCTGGGGGCGATGATCTGGCTGTTGTTCCTGGCCTATCGCGATATCGACTACGCCCATGCGCTGTGGTGGCAATTCGCCTTTGACGCCCATGTCTCCCGTTCCTTGCGGGCGGTGACGGTGGTGATTCTGGTCGCGGCTGCGCTGGGCTTGTGGCAGTTGTTCCGTCCCGCGGGCGCGGCTGCCGAGGTACCAGTGGCGCAGGCGCTGGATCAGGCGGCGGCCATTGTGCGCGGGCAGGATTCCGCCGAGGCCTGCCTGGCACTGATGGGGGACAAATCGCTGTTGTTCTCGGTGAGCGGCACGGCGTTCATCATGTACGGCCAGAACGGCCGGTCCTGGGTCGCGCTGTCCGATCCTGTGGGCGATCCCGCTGAGGGGCCCAACCTGGTCTGGCGCTTCGTGGAACTGGCTGGCGCCCATGGTGGACGGGCGGTGTTCTATCAGGTTACCCCTGCGACCTTGCCCTGGTATCTCGACGCTGGCTTGCGGGTGTTCAAACTGGGGGAAGCCGCTCATGTCCCCCTTGCCGAGTTCAGCCTGAAGGGGCCGCAGCGCGCGCCGCTGCGTCATGCCGACAACCGGGCCCAGCGGGAAGGCTTGGGCCTGGAGATCCTGGCTCCGGAGGAGGTGCATGCGGTGCTCGGGGAGATCCAGGCGATCTCCGATGCCTGGCTGGCCAACCAGAATACCCGCGAGAAAAGCTTTTCCCTGGGCGCATTTGATCCCGCCTATCTGCAGCGATTGCCGCTGGCCTTGGTGCGTCAGGGTGGCCGGGCCGTGGCCTTTGCCAATCTCCTGCTCACCGAGACCCGGCAGGAGGTGCGCATCGACCTGATGCGTTACCTGCCGGACGCCCCACCGAGCACCATGGATTTCATGCTGATCCGGCTCATGTTGCACTACCAGGCCGAGGGTGTGGCGCGCTTCGGTCTGGGAATGGCGCCCCTGGCGGGCATGGCCCAGCACGATCGGGCGCCAACCTGGCAGCAAATGGGCCGGCTGTTCTTCGAGCACGGCGAACGTTTCTACAACTTTCAGGGTGTGCGCCGATTCAAGGAAAAATTCGATCCGGTCTGGGAGCCGCGCTACCTCGCCGCGCCGGGTGGCCTGGCGCCCCTGATGGCCCTGGCCGATATTGCTGCCTTGATCAGTGGCGGGCTGCGCGGGGTGGTGGCCAAGTGACACGACGCCTCCTGGTCATGGTATTGCTGGCCGTACTTACGGCTTGCCAGGACGCCAGCCAGCCCTTTTCAAACGGTCGTTTCGATCGGGTGTGGCTGGATTTTCCCCAAGGCGATGTCCGGCAGGTGGTGCTGTGGCTGATGCCGGGGTACAGCCGCACCGGGACCGACCGCGGCATGGCCCGGACGCTTGCGGACGAGGGCGCGCTGGTGATCAGCGTGAGCACCCCAGCCCTGCTGGCGCACATGGCCGAGGAAGATGGCGATTGCATCCTGCCGGCGGGAGATCTGGAAAATCTGGCGCATGAAGTGCAAGCACGGGTGGTTCTGGAGCGTTATCTTCCGCCTTGGGTCGGGGGTCGCGGCAGCGGCGCCGCGCTCACTTATGCCGTACTCGCCCAGGCCCCGCTGGACAGCTTCGTCGGCGGTCTGTCCCTGGACTTTGCCCCGACGCTGGCGCTGTCCCTTCCCTTGTGTCCCGGCCGAGCCTTGACGGCGTCCTTTGATCCCGGGCGCATGCTCGCCACCCTGCAGCCCGTGGCCAGCGCCCTGGCCCCGTGGGCGGTGGTGGAAGGGCGGGAGACGCCGGCCGCCACGCGTCATTTTCTGGACCAGATTCCCGCTGCCCTGCGCGTGCCGATGGAACCGCTGCCCCTGGCCCATCGGGTCGATGCCGGAGCGACGCAGGCGCTGCGCCAAGCCTATCGCGCGGTCTCCGCTCGCCTCCCCGAACAGCCGGCAGTGGCCGTGGTGAAAGCCGGGAAGCTGCCGCTGATCGAGATTCCGGCGCAAGGCACGACAGACGCGCCGGTATGGGCGGTGTTGCTGAGTGGGGATGGCGGCTGGGCCGGCTTGGATCGCAGCCTGTCCAAGGCCCTGGCGGCGCGCGGCGTGCCCGTGGTGGGCCTGGATTCACTGCGCTATTTCTGGCAGTCGCGCACGCCTGAAGGACTGGCGGCCGATCTGCAGCGCATCATGTTGGACTATGGCGCGCGCTGGCAGCGGTCGCGGGTGATCCTGATCGGCTATTCCCAAGGCGCCAACGTGCTGCCCTTTGCTTTCAACCGACTGTCTTCCGAGGTGCAGGCACGCGTGGAGCGCATCGTCCTGCTGGGTCCTGGCGAGCAGGCGGCATTCACGTTCCGGGTCAGCCAGTGGTGGCATGTGCCTGGGGACGCGGATCTCCCCATCCTGCCCGAGGTGCGCCTGCTGCCAGCGGCGCGCACGCTGTGTGTCTATGGGAAGGATGAGGCGGCGGAATCCCTCTGTCCCCGGCTGGAGGGCATCCTGCCGGTGGTCGCCTTGCCCGGCGGGCATCATTTCGACGGCGATATGACCGGCATCGCGCAGCGGATCCTCGGCCCCCGCGCTGCCCGCTGAGCATGGCCCAGGCGCCCGTGCGTGTGGGCGATCGGCTTGGCGTCGCCTTCCCGTGCTGGACAGTGCGCTGCTCGTCCTCGGGGGTCCGGGGACGGGGATTGGCTTTGGGATGGCGTCTTGGAACCTGCGCGTTCGGGTGGCGGGTTTCCCGGCCCCATGGCTCCTGTAAACGCTTTGGTTTCGGCATGTTTGGGCACGCCCTGCACCACGGAAGGCCATGCTCCAGCGCACCCGCCCCGCTCTTGACGCAGCCCGACACAAGCCGCCGTTTCGCCTGCGAATCCGGCCTCTGCCCATAAAGAGATTTCGGTTCGGTGAGGTTGATTGCGCGTGCGCGATTGCACGCCGTGTTGCCCGGAAAATCGTGGTCCGTCGCCGATTCCCGCGCCAGGGGCCAGCGGGAAAATGGGGAGATCAGGGGGAGGTAGCGCGCCCCGGATCGGTCGAAACGGCACCGCTTCGACAGCTTGGCTTGCGGCTGCTTCTCCCGGCGGCAGCGGGTTTGTGGTGCTGAGGATGGCGCTGTGGGTTGTCGCCTATCTGGGCGTCATGGTGTCGCACGGGGGGTGCGGGTGAATATTTGAACAAGGAGTATGTTAGATTCGATCCCACCGGCAGGAAGCTGGTCGAGGGCCCAGCGGATGCCGGTTCCGGCTCTCATCACGATGATCCAAGGAGGAGATATCGATGGCTGTCATTGACCTGTTGCACCAGTCCGTCCAGAAAAAACCCGACAAGAAGGCTGTTATTGCCCAGGACGGCGAAGTCACGTTCCGCGAACTCGACGCCGCCAGTAGCCGCATTGCGAGCGAGTTGCATGCCGCCGGCGTGCAGCGCGGCGACAAGGTGGCGCTGGTGCTGGCCAATGACCAGGCCTGCCTGTTCAATGCCGGCTATTTCGGCATCCACAAGCTGGGCGCCGTTCCGGTGCCGATCAACACGCGCTGGGCGCCGCCCGAGAAATACTACGTCTTGGAGCACAGTGACGCGGTGGCGTTGATCAGTGGTCCGGCGCATCTGGACACCCTGGCGGCCCTGGCGCAGGGCAAACCTGTCGATATTGAAGGCCGTCCCGGCCACTTTAATCTGAAATCGTTTTTCGTCACCGGCAACGAGGCACCAGCGGGCTTTACCGCCTTGGGCGATGTCCTGCATGCGGGCTCAACCGATTATCCGCCGCTTGATCCGCCGCCCGGCGATCTGGATCCGGCGGACCTTCTTTACACCTCCGGGACCACCGGCATGCCCAAGGGCGTGTTGGTGCCCGAGGGCAATCTGGCCGACCAGCCGGGGCAGCAGAACTTGGGTCAGATGCTTTCCGCCCTGTTCGGCGAAAGCCTGTTGCACGCGGTGCCTCTGTTCGGCTTCACGGGTTGCCATGGCCTGATGCTGATGAGCATCCGCGCCGGCATTACCCAGATCGTACTGCCCAAATTCGATCCCGAGCAGTTGCTGTCCTCGATCGAGCGGCACCGGGCGACGTCCATCATGGGCGTGCCGACCATGCTGAACCTCGCGATGAAGCACCCCAAGGCGAGGGATTACGATTACAGCTCGCTCAAGTTTGTTTTCTTCGGCGCCGCCCCGATCCAGCCCGACACCGTGCGCAAGATGATGGAGGTCTGGCCCAAGATCATGATGCTCAACGGCTATGGATTGACCGAGGGGGGCGCCGGGGCGGCCTGCATGCTTGGCCCCAACCCGCGCGACATCCTCGATCATCCCGGCTCAGTGGGTAAACCCGTGGGCTGCGAGGTGGTGATCATCGACGACAACGGCAACGCCCTGCCCCAGGGCGAGGTGGGCGAGATCTGCTTTCGTTCGGGGATCGCCCGGCGCAGCTATTACAAGGGTGACCAGAACACCAAGGAACTCTGGCGCGGTGAGTTGTTGCATACCGGCGATGTGGGCTATATCGCCCCGGACGGTTATGTCTATCTGACCGATCGCAAGAAAGACATGGTGTTGCGTGGCGGCTACAACATCTTCGCCATCGAGGTGGAGCGGGTGTTGCTGGAGATGCCCGAGGTGCTGGAGGCGGCGGTTGTCGCCGTGCCGCACCCGGATTTGGGTGAGGACGTGTTGGCCGTGGTGGTGCCCAAGCCCGGCTTCAAGGGTGGTGAAGGCAATCTGACGCCGGCAGCGATCAACGCGTTCTGCCGCCAGCATCTGGCGGATTACAAGTGCCCGCGCCATGTCGTGTTCCTGGATGAACTGCCCAAGAATGCCATGGCCAAGATCCTGAAAGCCGACTTGCGCCAGCATTACCGGGACTTCGTCCTGGATCTGAAAGCCGCCGAAGCCTAGAGGCGGGCTTTCACCAGAGAGGGCATTGCCTATCAGCGGCTCGTCATGGACAGGCTGGCCGCTGATGGAGTGCACGGGAGGAAATGGGCTGGGCGCAAGTCGGGCATCGCTTCGGGGGTCGGCTTTTCCGCGTGAGAGGCGGGTCTGCTTGACCTTGGCTATGACTGTGGCGCAAGCTGCTTTGGACCCTGTAAAAAAATGAGGAGGCCGCCCCAAAGGGGTTGCCCAGGAGGAGGACGACATGGATGGTATTGCATCGCCTGCCCGCGCCGGGTGGGCTTATTTGCGGTTTTTTGTTCCGATTGCCCTGTCGATTGGGGTGATCTACGCCCTGATTGTGGGGCCGGTCAATGCCCTGACCGGCGTCCTCGCCGTGTTGTTGGGACTGTCTTTCGCTGAACGGCTCTCAGGCAACGACGAACAGACCCATGTCTATCGGCATCCTGGGATTTTTGTCTGGATGCTGTGGACGTATTTTCCGGTGAGCCTGATGGCTTTCTGGGCGTTCCTGTGGATGCTGGCCCATGGCCACAATGGCGGGGATCTGTTCGCGCTGGCCTCGACCGTCCAGTCGCTGACCGGTTTTGACATGGTGGCGGCTCACGCCGGCGATGGTTTGGGCAGCTATTTGCTTGCCGCGGTTTTGTTTTCTCAGATCGCTTCCATCGGCTCGGTGACCATCGGCCATGAGCTGTCCCACCGCACCTGGGAAGCCTATTCGGTGTTCAGCTCCCGGGCTTGCTCCTTGTTTGGCTTGTTCACCTACTACGCCATCGAACACCCTTACGGCCATCACTTCACGGTGGGGACGCCTGCCGATTCCAGCACCGCGCTGCGCGGGGAGAGCGTCTACCGCTATTTCCTGCGCACGGCGCCGCAGGATTATTCGACCGCCTGGAACATCGAAAAGGATCGGCTGGCCAAGCTCGATCTACCGGCCATGACCTGGCGTAATCGCTTGTTGCAGGGCTGGGCGGCGGAAGCGGCCTTGGTGGTATTCATTCTGGCGGTGAGCGGCGTCCTGGGCTTGTTCTGGTTTCTGGTGGCGGTGCTCAACGCCCATTTCGGCTACAAGCTGGGCACCTACAGCCAGCACTACGGCATCGTCCGGGTGCCGGGATCGGAGATCAAGGCGCACCATTCCTGGGATTCCTTCAATCGGGTCACCAACTGGTTCGTGGATAACATCGGCCGCCACTCCCAGCATCATCTGGACCCCAACCGCGAATTCTGGCGGCTGGAAGATGTGCATGCGCCGCGCCTGCCGCACAACATGGGCTATTTCCGCGCCATCGGGATGGCGATCATCCCCGCGCTGTGGCATCGGACCTGGTCGCCGACGCTGCTCGAGTGGGATCGGTTATATGCCTCCCCTGAGGAGCGTCGCCTGGCGCATGAGGCCAATCTGCGCAGCGGCCGGCCGGAATTGATGGCGGCCGCCGCTCATGAGGAAGTCCAGGCCGCCACCGCCTGATTCGACTTTCATGCCCACAAAATGACCGCTTCCGGGCTCGCTTCCGGCAGCGGTCGTTTTGTGCATTTGACACCCCGATCTCCCTGCGCTGCTCTGGGCCGAGCAGCGCGATGAAGATACCGGCTACAACATCTATACCGGGGGCACCACCGGATTGCCCAAGGGCGTTTCCTACACCGAACGGGACATGCTCAAGACAGCGGTTGAAGCCCTGGCCAGTTTTTTGCCCGGCATGATGCGCCGGACCAGTCGCATGGACGGCGCCGAGTTGCGGGCCTTGCCCGGAAGCCCCGCGCAATCCCTATCCCTATCTGACCCTGCTGCTGGCGGCACTGATTCCGCCCTTGTGGCACCGCATCTGGGTTACCTCGTTGATCGAGTGGGACGAGCGCTGGGCTTCGCCGGCCGAGCGCGAACAGGCCCGGCAGGCCAACGTGAGCAGCGGTGTTGCCCAACTGATGGCCTACGCGGCCATGCAGCAGGCGGCGATCAATCCGGGAAAGGCCCAATCGACTGCATGAAAGAGCGGCTTCTCGGCCAAGGCAGGCGGCTGCGCCAGCGCGCAAGGCGATAGGCTGCCCCATTGAGCGGAAGCAGGGTGAGTCGGTCCAGCCGTCCGCGCTGCAAGGCTGCCAGTAGGGGCGTTAGCCGCTGTTCCAGCGCCGTCAGAGCCGTGAGCCAAGCTTCCGGGTCCTGCCACAGGGCAGGGCGCAGCAGATCCTCAATGACCCACAGTAACGCGCCCGACCCGCCGTCTGAGTGTCCATCGAGTAGACGTTCATCCCAAGTCGACAACACCGGAAAGCCCGCTGCCTGGGCGAGCCCCTGAGCCAGTGTCGCGGTTCCCATAATGGCAGCAAAAGGCTGCTGCCAGTGGTTTGGCAGCGGACCTTCCCCCCAGATCCACAGGCTGTTGACGGGCAGTTGACCGAGCCGTTCCCGCGCCTGGTTGACGGGATGCTCATGCAGCAGCATCTGGATTTCAGTCAGCAGCCGCTTGAGCCGTGGCGCGTCGGGGCCGGTGGGCGACCAAGGCGGCGCCCCCATGGCAAGGCCGGCGCTGAGGGGCAGGGTCAGAACCGACAAGGGCGCGGGCAATTCCAGGTACCAGCGTCCGGGTGTGGCCGCCATCAGCCTTATCTGCTCGGGCTGCAGCGCTTCGTTCAGGCTCGCCACCAGTGCCGCGCTTTCTTCGCGATCCAGATCAAGGCGCGCTTGATCGAAGTGGATGTGGTGATGGGTGCCGGCCTGCAAATGCAGGGGGTCGGCCCGCAACAGCGGCTGGTTGGGCCGTTGGCCGGTATCGCCCCAGAAGGAGAGAGCCGCCCAAGGTGGGGGTTCGGCGTCCGTGAACAGCCCGGTGAGGGCGCGTTCGTAAACGGCCGCGGGATCGTCCCGGCGCTGGGCGCGGGCGAACAGGCGATCCAGGGTCGGCGTGGCGGGAAAGTCCGCCACGCCCCGGGGGGGCTGGGCCAGCCCCGGGATCATCAGGGTCACGGCCCGGGTTGTCATGGCGATGCCTCAGCCGAGGTGAGGCAGGATGGCCTGTTTCACCGCCTGTTGTTCCGCGGCGATGCGGATGACGGGCCCCTGCATGCGGGCAATGGCGAGATCAGGATCCTTCAGGCCGTGGCCGGTGAGCGTGCAGACCACAGTGCTGCCCCGTGCAATGCGGCCGGCGCGGATGTCCGTCAATGCGCCTGCCAGGGACACGGCAGAGGCTGGTTCGCAGAAAATCCCCTCGCGGCGGGCCAGATACTTCTGGGTTTCCACGATTTCGTCATCGGAAAAAGCGGCAAACCAGCCACCAGATTCCTGCTGCGCCGCCAGCGCGCCATTCCAGCTCTGGGGATTGCCGATGCGGATGGCGGTGGCCACTGTTTCCGGGTTGGCCACGGGTCCGCCGTGCAGGAAGGGCGCCGCGCCGGCCGCCTGATAGCCCAGCATGCGCGGCCGGGCGGTGATGACCGGTTCGCGGGGATAGGGGCATTGCCCGCCGCAATGGCTGCAGGCCACGGTCGTGAACGCGCCGCTACCGGACGCCAGTTCTGAGTAGCCGATCCAGTACGCCGTGATGTTGCCGGCATTGCCCACGGGCAGGCAGTGATAATCCGGCGCTTGCCCCAAGGCTTCGACGATTTCAAAGGCGGCAGTCTTCTGGCCCTGCAAACGATAGGGATTGATGGAGTTGACAATGGTGATGGGGGCCTGGGTCGCGACTTCCTGCACCAGACGCATGCCGTCGTCGAAGTTGCCCTCGATTTGCAGAACCACCGCCCCATGAGCCATGGCCTGGGCCAGTTTGCCCAAGGCGATCTTGCCTTCGGGGATCAGGACAAAGGCGGTGATGCCGGCGCGCGCGGCATAGGCTGCCGCCGAGGCGGAGGTGTTGCCGGTGGAGGCGCAGATGATGGCCCGGCTGCCCTGGGCCACCGCCTGAGTGACCGCTACGGTCATGCCGCGGTCCTTGAAGGAACCCGTGGGATTGAGTCCCTCGAATTTGGCATAGAGGGCGAGATCGCCGCCCAGGTCGCGCTCGACGTTGGACAGCCGAATTAACGGCGTCTGCCCTTCGCACAGGCTCACGGCGGGCACATCGGCGGACAGCGGCAGGCGGTCGCGGTATTTGTCGATCAGTCCGGTATAGCGGGAAGCGGTGGCCATGGCTGCCTCGAATGGAAATGGGGTGAGTGTTACCAGGTGCCGTTGGTTTGGACCCGGATGCGGGTAATGGGTCCGCGCACACTGGCCAGCCGGGACATGGCATCCAGGGCCTGATTCATGGCGCGTTCCCACGCCCGATGGGTGAGCAGGATAATGGGCATGGTGTCGGGCCGCGTGGGATCGGGGCGCTGCAGCATGGCTTCGATGCTGATTTCGTGATCGGCGAGGATGCGGGTGATGTCGGCCATGACCCCGGGGTGATCCTCCACCGACAGGCGCAGGTAATAGGCGGAATGGATGGCCTCCAGCGGGCGCAGTGGCAGATCGGCAATGGCGCCCGGCCGCACGCCCAGATAAGGCACCCGGTGATCGGGATCGGCCGACAGCAGGCGCAGTACATCCACCAGATCCGCCACCACGGCGGAAGCGGTGGGCAGGGCGCCGGCACCGGCGCCATAGAACAGGGTTTCCCCCACCGCATCGCCATGCACCAGGATGGCATTCATGACGCCGTCCACCCGGGCCAGCAGTTGACGCTGGGGAATCAGGGTCGGATGGACCCGCAGTTCCACGGCTTCCTCATCGCGACGCGCGATGGCCAGGTGTTTGATGCTGTATCCCAAGGCTTCGGCATAGCCGATGTCCTCGGCGCTGATGGCGCCGATGCCTTCGGTCGCAACCCCCGCAAAGGCCAGCGGGGTACCGAAGGCAATGGCCGCAAGGATGGCCAGCTTGTGGGCCGCATCGATGCCGTCGATGTCGAAGCTGGGGTCGGCTTCGGCATAGCCCAGCGCCTGGGCCTGCGCCAGCGCCTCGCTGAAGCCGAGCCCGCGGTCGCGCATTTCGGTCAGGATGTAGTTGGTGGTGCCATTGACGATGCCGGCAACGGATTCGATGCGATTGCCGGCCAGGGCCTCACGGATGGCTTTGATGATGGGGATGCCGCCGCCAACCGCCGCCTCGAAGGCGACGATGACGCCGTGTTGGTCGGCGGCGGCGAAGATCTCATTGCCATGCTGGGCGATCAGGGCCTTGTTGGCGGTGATCACATGCTTGCCGGCGGCGATGGCACGCAACACCCAGGCCCGCGTGGGCTCGCAGCCGCCTACCAGTTCAACCACGATGTGAATGGCGGGATCGTCCAGGATCTCATCGGGATCGGTGGTCACGGCCACGTCCGCCGCCTCGGCGGGGCGAGGCTTGGCCAGATCGCGCACCAGGGCGCGGCGCACCTGGACCCGGCGCCCGGTGCGCCGTTCGATGGCATCCGCGTGTCGCTTGAGCAGTTGGAGGGTGCCGCCGCCCACCGTTCCCAGGCCCAGCAGGCCGATGTTCACTGTGTCCATGGCGGTTTCCTCAGGCCGGACCACGCCGGAACAGGCGGCGCATCTCGCGTACCGCCTGGCGGGTGCGATGTTCGTTTTCGATCAGACCGAAGCGCACATGGTCGTCTCCATATTCGCCGAAACCAACCCCCGGTGATACCGCGACCTTGGCTTCGGTGAGCAGCAGCTTGCTGAATTCGATGGATCCCATGTCGCGGTAGCGTTCGGGAATCGGCGCCCAGACGAACATGGTGCCGCGAGGTTTCTCTACGTCCCAGCCCAGGCGGTTGAGCCCCTCGCACAGGACGTCCCGACGCACCTCATAGGTTTGCCGGATTTCCTCGACGCAATCCTGTGGGCCTTCCAGTGCGGCGATGGCAGCCACCTGGACCGGCGTGAAGATGCCGTAATCCAGATAGGACTTCATTTTCGCCAGCGCCGCGACCAGGGTCGGGTTGCCGCACATGAAGCCGACCCGCCAGCCGGGCATGTTGTAGCTTTTCGACAGCGTGTAGAACTCCACCCCCACGTCCTTGGCACCCGGGACCTGCAGGATGGACGGCGCCACATAGCCGTCGAAGACCAGGTCCGCATAGGCCAGGTCGTGGATTACCCAGATCTGGTGTTCGCGCGCGATCGCCACCACTTTCTCGAAGAAATCGAGATCCACGCACTGGGTGGTGGGGTTGCCGGGGAAGTTCAGCACCAGCATCTTGGGCTTGGGCCAGGAATTGCGGATGGCCTGTTCCAGTTCGGCGAAGAAATCCACGCCCGATACCAACGGCACATGGCGGATGTCGGCGCCGGCAATGACGAAGCCATAGGGATGGATGGGGTAGGCCGGGTTGGGCACCAGCACCGAATCTCCGGGCCCCACCGTGGCCAGCGCCAGATGGGCCAGGCCTTCCTTGGAACCGATGGTGACGATCACCTCGGTCTGCGGATCGAGGTCGACCCCGTAGCGGCGCTGGTACCAGTTCGCCATCGCCCGGCGCAGGCGCGGGATGCCGCGGGACTGGGAATAGCGGTGGGTGTCGCCGCGCTGTACGGCCTCGACGAGCTTGTCCACGATGTGCTGCGGCGTGGGCTGGTCGGGGTTGCCCATGCCGAAGTCGATGATATCCTCACCCCGGGCCCGCGCGGCGTTCTTGAGTTCCGTCACAATGGCGAAAACGTAGGGCGGCAAGCGTTGGATACGGGGGAAATCTTCGATCACTGGCGATGGTCCACGTAGGGCCCGGGGGCGGGCACGGGCGAATTGTAAAACCGTCAAACGTAATGATCGCACGCGCCACTGTCAATCGTTCTGCAGGGAGATGCCACAACCATGAAGCTGCACCAGGACAGCCCCTATGCCCTGAACCGGATTCGCGGCTATGGGCCAGCGGAGATCCGCGTCAACGACACCGTTTATCACCAAAGCATGATCGTGGCGCCGCAGGCATTGGAACTGCACGATCTGCCCCACGCGCTTGCGCAGTTCGACGTGCGGCATCTGGCGCGATTGCTCGGCCATGGGCCGGAAATCATTCTCCTGGGTACCGGACCACGGTTGGCCTTTCCGCCCCGCGAACTGTTGCTCGACGCGCAGGCGCGGGGGGTGGGGATCGAGGTGATGGACACCGGCGCGGCCTGTCGGACCTTCAATGTATTGCTGGCCGAAGACCGCGCCGTGGTCGCCTTGCTGCTGCTGGGGGAGGCGTAAGCGCCTAACCAAACAGCGTTTCGCCGTTCAAACCCTCGCTTTCGACGATGCGGCGCAGGTGCCCCAGGGCTTCCACCTGGATTTGACGCACCCGTTCGCGGGTGAGTCCGATATCACGACCCACCTGTTCCAGGGTGGACCGTTCGTGCCCATTGAGCCCGAAGCGCCGCTCGACAACCTCCCGCTGTTTGGCGGACAGGCGTGCCAACCAGCCCGCCAGACCACGTTTCAGATCAGAGTTTTGCACGCAGACGGACGGATCGACGCCGTTCTCATCGGGGATCGCATCCAACAGCGAGCGTTCATCTTCGCCCACCTGATGTCCATTGATCGAGGCGCTGCGTTCGTTGAGTCCCAACATGCGTTCCACGTCCCGCACCGGCCGCTCCACTTCGCGGGCAATTTCCTCCATGGAGGCCGTCCGGTGGGTGGATTGGCTGAGCTGCCGACCTGTGCGCAGGTAGACGTTGATTTCCTTGATGACATGGATGGGCAGGCGCACGGTGCGGGTCTGGTTCATCAGTCCCCGCTCGATGGTCTGCCGAATCCACCAGGTGGCATAGGTCGAAAAACGATAGCCGAGTTCGGGATTGAACTTGCCCACTGCGTGGATCAGCCCCAGATTGCCTTCCTCGATCAGGTCGAGCAGGGGCAGCCCCCGGTTGAGATATCGGCGGGAGATCTTGACCACCAGGCGCAGGTTGCTTTCGATCATCCGCGCGCGCGACTTGGCGCAGCCCTGTTGGGCTTTGCGGGTAAAGAAAATTTCTTCTTCGGCGGTCAGTAACGGGGAATGGCCGATTTCATTCAGGTAAAGCCGAGTGAGGTCGAGCGATTTGACTTCATCGCTGCCCCAGGGCTCCGGTTGGACCAGCTCCTCATCGACCAGGTCAAGGGGGGCAGCCTGGGCCTCGCAGGGTTCGCCATCCCCGCTGGCTTCGCTTTCGAACAACAGATGGGCGGGCGCATCCAGTTCAGCCCATTCAATGTGAGCGTTGACATCATCCATGATGGTCCTCCTTCGAGGGTCTCCTCGGTTTTCACGCAAACCTGAAGACGCCGAAAGATAGAGACCAGACTCGCTACCCCTCAACGGGCCGGCAGATACCGCAAGGGATCAACCGGTTGCCCGTTGTAGCGAATCTCGAAATGCAAGCTGGGTCGACGATCGGGGCCTGTGCCCATTTCGGCGATCTCCTGGCCAGCCTGCACGGTGTCTCCTTCCTTCACATACAACGTCCTGTTGTATGCGTATGCGCTCAGGTAGTTATTGTTGTGCTTGATGATCATAAGCTCGCCGTAACCCTTGAGTCCACTCCCCGCGTAGGCGACCCGGCCGTCACTCACGGCGCGGATCTTGGTGCCCACCGCGCCGCCGATGTCGATGCCCTTATTGCCCCCGTCACCCTCGAAAAGTTCCAGCAGTGGCCCATCGACTGGCCAGCGCCAGGTAATGCCTGAGGCAGCGGCTTCCGAGCCCTGCAGACCGGGCTGAAGCGCGCCAAAGGGCACCCTCAGGCGTTGGCCGACATGGATCAGATCGGGATTGCTGATGCGGTTCCATCTCGCCAGATCCTCTGGGCTGACGCCGTAGCGGGCTGCGATGTTTTTCAGCGTATCTCCCGCTTTCACGGTATGCGTCCGCCATTGCGTCGGCTCGGTGGCAGCGGCGGGCGCCCGCGGAGTCGGGGGTGGGACGGGTTTGGACGGTGCGGTGGGTTCGGGCCAGTTCAGCGCCCCGGCGCACCCGGCCAGCCAGAGGGTGAGCATCAGCACGAGGTACGGCGCATGACGTCGGCGCGTGGATTTCCGGCGAACGTGAGTTTCCTCCATGGCCGTCCTAAAGAATGAGGTAAATCAACGCCGTGCTTCCCACAAGGCCCCAGCCGATCCATTCCATGGAACGGCGCACCGAGTCCTGCATGCGGGGCCCCAGGCGGGACACCAGCAGCGCTTCCAGATAGAAACGTCCGCCTCGCCCGATGAGCGAGGCCAGGATAAAGGGAAGCAGCGGCATGGCCATGAAGCCCGATGCGATGGTAAAGAGTTTGTAGGGGATCGGCGAGAAGCCGGCGAGAAAAACGATCCAGATGCCCCAGTCGCGATACAGCGCCTGGACATGAAGCCAAGTCTGCCCATATCCCGCCTGCTCGATCAGCGGGATCGCAGCATCGATGGCGAAATAGCCCAGGGCATAGCCCAGGACGCCACCCAGCACCGAGCACAGCGTGGTGAGGGTGGCCAGTTGCCAGGCCCGCCGCGGTTCGGCGAGCACCATAGGCATCAGCATCACGTCCGGCGGAATGGGGAAGAAGGAGGATTCCGCCACGCTCACCGCGCCGAGGTACCACGGCGCATGACGATGGCTGGCGGCGCGAATCATGGCGTCGTACAGACGGGTAAACGGTTTCATCCAACGCCTTCCTTCAGGGGGACGAAGTGCACCATTTCAAGGACGCTCTCCTGGATGCCAACGGCGGTGCGGGTGTAGCGCATTAGACGCTGCTGCAATCCGCTGCCGACCGGGATCACGACGGGCCCATCAATCTTCACTTGCGCCAGCAAGGATTCCGGCACTTCGTTCGGAGCTGCTGCCACCAGGATCGCATCATAGGGTGCATGCGCTGGCCAACCCCAATGCCCGTCACTGTGGTGAAAGTCAACGTTGCGAATGCGCATTCGGCCCAGCAGCTGGCGGGCCTGCTCCAGCAAGGGCGCAATGCGCTCCACGCTATAGACTTGGGGAACCAAGGCCGCCAGCAGCGCGGTCTGGTAGCCTGAGCCGGTGCCCACCTCCAGTACCCGCTCGGGAATCCCGTTCTGCAGCAGCGCTTCAGTCATGCGCGCCACCATGTAGGGCTGGGAAATCGTCTGTCCAAAGCCGATGGGCAGCGCCAGATCCTCGTAGGCGCGGCTGGCCAGGGCCTCTTCAATGAAGAGATGGCGCGGCATGCGGGCCATCAGCGCCAGTACGCGCGGGTCCTGAATGCCGCGCGCCTCCAGCCGCTCCACCATGCGCTTGCGGGTGCGCTGGGAGGTCATGCCGCTGCCACGCAGCGTGGTCTCGCTCACCGATTCAGTCCGGTCAACCACTGACCCACGGTATCGATGCCCGTATATTGGGTCAGGTCCACCTGCACGGGGGTGATGGATACGCGCTTATGGGCCACGGCATGAAAATCCGTGCCCGGTCCGGCGTCCGCTTCCCCGCCCGCCGGGCCAATCCAGTAAATCGGCAGGCCGCGCGGATCGCGCGAGCAGATCACCCCTTCAGCCCGATGGCGCCGTCCCAGCCGGGTTGCCGCGTAGCCTTCCAGTTCCTCGAACGGCACATCCGGCACGTTCACGTTGAGGATGGTGTCGGCCGGCAGCGGCGTATGTGCGAGGCGCTGGATCAATTGGGCGGCCACTCGCGCCGCGCAGGGGTAATGCCGGCAAGCCTCGCCCATGAGGGAAATCGCCATCGCCGGATAGCCCAGCGAGCGGCCCTCGATGGCGGCGGCGACGGTGCCGGAATAGAGCACATCGTCGCCCATGTTCGCGCCGGCATTGATGCCGGAGACCACCATGTCGGGGGTATGGTCGAGCAGGCCGGTAATGGCCAGATGCACCGAGTCGGTGGGCGTGCCGTCGACGCAGTAAACGGCTTCATCGCCGTGGCGGGTCACCCTCAGGGGGCGGCTCAGGGTCAGGGAATGGCTGGCTCCGCTGCGGTTGCGATCCGGCGCGACAACCACCACCTCCGCAAACAGGGCGAGTTCCTGGTGCAGTGCGCGCAGGCCGGGCGCCTGGCAGCCATCGTCGTTGCTCAACAAAATGCGCACAGTCAGTGTCCCATGGTGGGCAGGAAAGTCCGGGGCATACGGTTACCCCGGTGTCCGGTTGCGATGGGATGACACTATACTGGAAGCCCCATTGCGGCCGGTAGCGCCTCGCGCGCGGGAGAACAATCATGGCGGAGCCCTCCAAGCCTGCGGCAGTCGACGAGGCCGGCTTGTTCCGCCAGGCGATGGCCGATGTCACGCCGCTGCCGCAAAACCGGCCATTGCCGACTGCGCCGCGGCCCCCGCCCAGGGCGCTGTTCCGCCTGGCTGACGAGGCCGCCGTCTTGCAACAATTGCTCCACGGGCCGGATGATCCTGACTTGGAGTCGGGCGAGGACTTGCGCTACCTGCGCCCAGGGGTTTCTGAACAACTGCTGCGGCAGTTGCGTCGCGGCCGCTACACCATCCAGGCCGAGATGGATCTGCACGGCCTGAACCGGCAGCAGGCGCGCGAGGAACTCAATGCGTTTCTTCAGGAATGCCGGACGCTCGACCTGCGTTGCGTGCGCATTATCCATGGCAAGGGCCGCAGTTCCCCCCACGGTCGGGGAGTGCTCAAGGCTGCGGTCAACGGCTGGCTGACCCGCTGTGACCAGGTGCTGGCGTTTTGTTCCGCGCGCCCGGCCGATGGGGGGACCGGTGCGATCTACGTGTTGCTCCGGCGCGCCAAAGGCTGACGGGTTTCAACCGGCGGCCTGGGACTCCAGCGCTTCCCAGCGGGCATAGGTGCCGGCCAGTTCGGTTTCCAGATCCTTGAGCGCCTGCGTGTCGGTGGCGATGGCCATGGGATCGCGCCGATAGAAGGCCGGGTCCGCCATGCGCGCATTCAAGGCGGCTTGTGCCGCTTCCAGCGTTTCGATGCGCTTGGGGAGATCCTGGCGTTCCCGTTCATCCTTGTAGCTGAGTTTGCGTTTGGGCGCTGCGGGGATGGCGGCCGGTTGAGTCGTCGCCGCGGCTTTTGACGAGGGCGTCGATCCGGGCGTTGTCCGCCGCGCACGGCCGGCCTGACTCTGCCGCATGGCGTCGCTGTAGCCGCCGACATATTCCTCCACTTGTCCATTTCCTTCGAACACGATGCAACTGCCCACCACCCGATCCAGGAATTCCCGGTCGTGGCTCACCGCCAGCAGGGTGCCGTCGTAGGCCACCAGGCGCGCTTCCAGCAGCTCCAGGGTCTCCACGTCCAGGTCATTGGTGGGTTCGTCAAGCACCAGCAGGTTGGCCGGGCGGGCGAAGAGCTGGGCCAGCAGCAGCCGGTTGCGCTCACCGCCGGAGAGCTTGGCAATGGGCGCGCGCGCCTGTTCGGGAGAGAACAGGAAATCCTGTAGATAGCCGATCACATGGCGGCTGCGGCCGTTGACGGTGACGGTGTCTTTGCCGCCGCCCACCACGTCCACCGGACGCTCGTTGTCGTTCAGATCCGCTCGCAACTGATCGAAATAGGCCACCTCCAGCCGGGTTCCATGGCGGATGCGGCCGTGCTGGGGTTCCAGCTCTCCCAGCAGGATGCGCAGCAAGGTCGTCTTGCCGCAGCCATTGGGGCCGACGATGCCGACCTTGTCGCCACGCAGCAGCGTGGTGGAAAAATCCCGGATCAGGGGGCGCTGGTCGGTGAAACCGTGGCTGATGCCGTCCAGTTCCGCCACCAGCCGGCCCGAGGGCGCAGCCGTTTCCAGTTCGATGCGTGCCTGGCCGGTCTGTGCGCGCCGTTGGGTGCGCTGTTGGCGCAGCGCTTCGAGTGCTCGCACCCGACCCTCGTTGCGGGTGCGGCGGGCCTTGATGCCCTGGCGAATCCAGCTTTCCTCCTGCGCCAGATGCTTGTCAAACAGGGCGCTGTGCCGGTCCTCCACGGCCAGGGCGGCTTCCCGGCCATCGAGATAGCGATCAAGATCACTGGGCCAGCACGTCAGTTTTCCTCGGTCCAGATGCAGGATGCCGCTGGCGAGGCGGCGGATGAAGCGACGGTCGTGAGAAATGAACAGCAGGCAGCCTTTGAAGCGCTGCAGCAGCAGATCCTCCAGCCACTCAATCTGGACGGGGTCCAGATGGTTGGTGGGCTCATCAAGGAGTAACAGATCCGGCTCGCAGGCCAAGGCCCGCGCCAACAGCACCCGGCGTTTCATGCCGCCGGACAGGGCGGCAAAGTCGGCTTCGGGGTCGACGCCCATTTCGGTGAGCCAGCGCTCGACCTGCCATGACGCTCCACTGGCGGCGTGATCCGCTGTGGCTGTTCCACCGATGGATCCTTGTGCAACCTCGGCCACGCTGCCGGCCAGTTGGGTTGGGATTTCCTGGGGCAGTAGCGCCACCCGCGTGCCGGATTGCAACCGCCGCTCGCCCGCGTCGGGGAGGAGATCGCCGGCGATCAGTCGCAGCAGGGAGGTTTTGCCGGCACCGTTACGGCCGAGCAGGGCCAGGCGTTCGCCGGCTTCAAGAGTGAGCTCGGCCTTCTCCAAAAGGACGGGACCGCCCAGGCGAAGGTCGATGTTGCGCAAGGACAGCAGCATGAGGACTCGGGCGCGGATAAAGCGCGATTCTAGCGTACTTTCCATTCTGTCCGGTGGATGGACAGGTGGCGCGTGGCTCGGAAAGTGCCGCGACGAGAAATCATCAGATTGTCAGCGCCCAGAGTACAGGTTGGCGAGGTTCTTCCTGATGCGAATGTGCCCACATTCAACTCTGGGCTTGCAGCTCCCAAGGCCTTGCGCCCGCAGGATTTTTCGGGGCCTCCTGTGCGGCGCGGCCCAAACAGGGACGCCCCGGCGCCGCTTCAGGGGCTGGATGCGGCAGCGTCGCGTGCCCGGACGCCCAGATCGGCCTGGTCGGTGAAGAATCCGTCGATCCCCAGCGACAGGAATATGGCCATCTCGCCCAGCAGGTCACCCCGGGCCTTGGGATCGGCGCCCTGACGATGGTTCGTTGGCAGGAAGCAATTTTCGGCGCGAAAGGTGTAGGGATGGACCTTCAATCCGACCCGATGGGCGTTTTTCACGAAGTCGGTTGCGTGGCTTGGA